>Ga0272441_10005232_pt1 | contig 22777 bp, 13 predicted proteins | sample SSMProp6N_FD_193582 | JGI IMG/M metagenome (GOLD analysis project Ga0272441, IMG submission 193582) | Marine sediment archaeal communities from Little Sippewissett salt marsh, Falmouth, MA, United States - SSM-Prop-6N | ecosystem: Environmental > Aquatic > Marine > Wetlands > Sediment ... | reverse complement strand
ATCGGGATCGAGTATCACTACTCGACCGATTGGCCTTACGGCGCGACGGTTCACGGCGGCTGGGCAATCGCGAACTGCGACAGCGTCTGGGCCGACGGCATGGTCTATTTCCATGTCGAGGAGGACAGCACACCGACGCCGGACTGCGACATCGTATTTATCGGCGCGCTGCCGCCGCCCGCCTCGACCGGAGTTCCGATCGACCACGATATTATAATGACTTTTGGCCCCGCGGACAGCGCTTGTCTCGATTTCTGCATCGATACGGCGAGTTTCGAGGGCATAATCACGGTGAACGTTCCGGGCTTCGCGGACACGATTTTCTTGAGTTCGGGCAACGTCGATTTCGATTACGATTCGCCCAATGTCGATATCATTTTCGATCCGGCCTCGGATTGGCCGTTCGGCGCGGAGATCTCGGCCGGGTTCCATATCAGCGATTGCGACGCCAACCGCGCGCACGGCACGACCTGGTTCCACGTGGTTCCGGACAGCACGCCGCCGATACCGGACTGCGATCCGGCGTTTGTCGAGGTCGCGCCGCCGGTGGGCACTTTCGGCGTTCCGATCGGGCATGGCATCAACATGGTTTTCGGCCCGGCGGATCCGGCCTGCACAACGATGTGCTGGGATACGCTGAGCTTCCACGGCTGGCTTAATATAATGTCCGACGGTGCGGTCGATTCGGTCGAACTCGGCCCGGAGGACGTCGATTTCTGGTTCGGCGACTATCCGGAAATCGGGATCGAGTATCACTATCCGACGGATTGGCCTTACGGTGCAACCGTTCACGGCGGTTGGGCTATCGCGAACTGCGACAGCGTCTGGGCCGACGGCATGGTCTATTTCCATGTCGAGGAGGACAGCACACCGACGCCGGACTGCGACCCGATGTTTATAGAAGTCACACCGGCTCTCGGGGATTCGGGTGTTGCGGTCGGTTCCGGTATAAATATGATATTTGGTCCCTACGATCCGGCCTGCTCGACGATGTGCTGGGATACGACGAGTTTCTGGGGAAGAATCGATATATATTTGGACGGCGTTTGGGCGGATAGCGCTTATTTGTGGCCATACGACGTAGATTTCTTCTGGGGCGATTACCCGGAATTGGGAATCGAATGGCATCATTGGTTCGATTGGCCCGCCGGTGCCGAAGTTATCGGGCAATGGTCGATTGCGGACTGCGACGGCGACACGGCAATGGGGAGTATCCACTTCTTTGTCGAGGATAGCACTCCACCGGATACGGTCTTCGAGGTCACTTTCCTCGAACCGGATGCCGAATTCACCGCTTGTCCGCATCAAGAAATCGTATTCATCGTCGAACCATACATTCCGGACAGCCTAATAGTCTATGTGGATTGGGGATTCTATATCGTCGGCGTCGCGCCGGAACTCTCGGTAAGTGGCGATACGGTCATATACACACCGACATCGCCCTGGGCCGAAGGCGTTCCGCACGTAGTCGAAGTCCTCGACGGCAGATTAGAATTCTACGCCGATAGAACGGCTCCCGTATTCTACCTGATTTCCCCGCCTGAGGGAGCTATCTCGACTCCGGTCGTGCTCGAAATGAATCTACATGAACCCTCGTCGGCATCGGGTGTGAATCTTTCCGCGAGCACTATGACAATCTTCATCGACGGTGTTCCGGCCGGAGGAAGCCATTCATTGGATGAAACCGGTATCACCTATATAGAGCCAAACCTGACTATCGATATCGCAATCCTCGATCCCGCGATAGTTTTCGCGTCCGGCGATACAGTAACGATCCTCTTAGGTATTTCGGACAACGTCTCTTCAGAATATTGTGGACCGAACGCAACAATAACCGATCTCTACTATTACATAACAATCGACAGGCACTTGCTTCGTGGCGACATCGTGGACGCCTTAACCTTCGATCCACTCGATGGAATCACCGTCCAACTATTCGATTATCTCGGCGCGCCCATGCCGGAATTCGTTTGCACAACCGATATCGACGGTATCTACGAATTCGACGTCTTACCCGGAATTTACGCGATAGGCGCGTTCGATACAGTCGGCGATTATCTACCGGTCTTCTACTGCGACCGCTACGACCTCCTATTCGCCGATCCGATATTCGTAAACCCGATGAGCCCCGCAATAATCGAACTCGACACGATGCATATGGTCGATTGGAGCGGCGGAATGCTTTATTCCGTGACGGGCACCGTTAACGAAGCGGGCGACGGCCCGATCGACGCCGCGTATGTCGTCGCGATCTCCAGCGAGGACGACGAGATACAGGACGCGGTAATAACCGGACCGACCGGCGACTATGAACTCGAAATCCCGGATGGAAGTTATATCATCCTTGCGTTCCACGACAGCTATATACCGGGATTCTACGGCGGTAGTTTCTATTGGGGTTCTGCGGATAGCATCGTCATTGCGGGCGCACCGGTCATCGGGATCAACATCGAACTGCTCCCGATGCTCCCCGGCGGCGGCGATTTCGAGATATTCGGTTGCGTTTACTCGGATAGTATAGCACGCGCGGTCGTTCCGACCGAGCAACGCGGCGCGAGAGTTTATCTCTTCGACGCGATGTCCGAACAGATAGTGTCCGCGACAGTAAGCGACCACGAGGGCTATTACGCTTTCGAGAACTTAGATGTCGGCACTTATCGCATAATTCCCGACCTCGTGGGCTATATTCCTGCGGCATCATGGTGGGATATATATGTCGATGCTACCGTTACGCAGAATGTCACATTGCACTCAGTAACACCGGTGATGGAGCCATTCAATCTCGCCTACGATTTCGAGTTGAAATCCGTTTCGCCGAATCCGTTCAACGCGGCGTGCGCGATCAACTACACGATCGATACGCCCGGAGAGGTTATTATCGAGGTTTTCGATGTTACCGGCCGCGTGGTCGAGACTATCGACAACCGCGAACTCAAGACCGGCGAATATGTCACGGTATGGCAACCGGACGGGCTTTCGAGCGGCATATATTTCATCAGGATTTCTCATAACGGCAGGGGCCAGTCGGAAAAACTCCTCCTGCTTAAGTAAACTCGAGCTCCCCTGCGATAAGAAAAGCCGCCCCGAATTTTCGGGGTGGCTTTTCATTTCCCGGTCATCGAACGACGAAGTGGGAGTGGAGTGCATCATTAAATAAAAGCCCCGAATAGAGTTTACTATCCGGGGCTTAGCTTTAACAGGTCGCTAAAATTTAGTAGCGAGGTCTTCTGTTGCCGCCTCTGTTCTCACGAGGTTTTGCCTCGTTGACCTTGATCGTGCGTTCTCCAAGCATCATTCCATCGAGGGCCTTCATTGCTGCCTGCGCCTCGGTGTCGTTGGGCATTGTTACGAAACCGAATCCTTTAGAATCGCCGGAATATTTATCCGTGATTATCTGGACCGATTCGACCTGCCCGTGCTTTTCGAATTCCGCTTTGACTTCATCACTTGTCGTTTTGAAGTCGAGGTTGCCTACGTAGATATTCATACGTTTGTCCTTTTCGCCATGGTCTTGTTTTTATCGATAATCGTCCGTCCATGGCAAAGCGACATTTCATCGATTTCTGTGATTATGGCTACAGATAAGCCTTTGAACGCGCCTATTATAACACCTATTTTTTCAAATGCAAGCTTTTTTTTCTTTTTTTTTCGATAGCTGGAAGAACATGAGGTAAAAAGGACGGCTCTCGCCGCCCCTAATATAAAAAACCCCCCCTTGTCAAAGGGGGGTTTGGGGGGATTATTCTGCATTCTACATTCTAAATTAAATCTCGTATTTGATGCTCACCGGCCCGGCGAAATCGCCCTCCTCGCCGTCGTGGACGCCGCAGGCCCAGTAATCATACATCATGCCCTCGACGTTGCCGAAATCCATCCAGCCCGGCATCGTTGGGTCGAGGTCGGTCGCATAGGGCGCGTCCGGACGCTCGCCAATCGGGTCGGCGGGGTTGCGTTCCGCGCGATAGACACTCCAACTCGTGCATCCGGCGGGAAGAACAAGCGTAACCCCAATCCGCTTCAACGCGTTGATTAAGACCGCAAGATCGGTCGGCGCGTCGCCTTTCCACATGCCGCCGCCGCCCTCGCCGATAATAACCGAAATCTGCGCGCTCCAATCGCCAAAGCCGTTGTCGCTGCGGGCGCGAACGCGGATAAACCACGTCCCCTCTTCCGGCGCGAACTCGAACGAGGTCTCCTCGCCCGAATACGCCTCATCCCAAATATCGCCGTCAGCGGAAAACGCAAGCTGATAGCTCGTCGCATCCTCGACCGAATCCCACGAGAAAACGCCCTCGCTATAACCCAAACCGCCCGGAGCATCGGGAACATCGCCGCCGCCCTGCGGGAATTCCTGCACGAAACCAAGCTGGAGCAACCTCGGATCGATCTTGCCCCAATAAATCACAATCCAGTTGAGAAGCTCGCGAAGGTTGTGACTGTCCTCATCGAACAACATGCGAAGCTCCACCGTGGCGCTTTTGGCCTCCCTAATCTCCTTGCCAACGTTCTTAAACTTGGCATCGACACTATCTGCCAGCACCTCCAACGCATCTATCATGCCCGACGGCAGGACTTTCGGATCGCCGGCAGCGTCGAGTTCGCGATTGCCTCTGATTATCTCTTTCGCAACCCAATTTCTCTCGTTCTGAGCCTTTGGCAGGCGGCCTTTGAGTTTGAACTCATACAGAAGTTGGTCGTCATCGCCGTAGCGCGTGACAATCAATTCCTTTATCGCGACCAACCTGTTGTAGAGGTCGATGTTCGCCTCGTCCAGCGTCTGGAACGCCTCGAACTTGTCCGCTTGCTCGGAGGTCTGGTTTAGAAGCGCGGCGAGGTAATTGTCGTATGCATCCTTCGCCCAATCGGTCACATCCGATGGCAATTCGAGTTCGTGCTCGAAATCGCCGATAAACTTGGACAGAATCATCAGTCGCACAAGCCGCAGTGCGTAAGAATCGTGCCAGAAATCGTTTGAAGTAATAATGAAAGACATTTCGACCCCTTTGTGTTAGTTTTTGCCCGTATCGAGCGCGTTCCCGGACCCATCGAGCACGATACTATGTTCATTTACGCCGTTACTTAGCTTATCTCTGTCGTTACCACGTTCATTTTTTCCGTTACCGGGTCCGTCGAACGCGTTACTATGTCCGTCTCTGCCGTTACTATGCCTATTTCTGCTGTTACCGTGTCCATTTCTTCCGTTACCATGACCATATCTCTCGTTCCCATGTCCATCTCGCCTCTCTTTGCCAACGGTAACGGGCGAGATACTGCCGGTAACTACCGAGTTGCGGTCGGTAACGGCCGAGTTGTTGTCGGCGACCACCGAGGGACTGCCGGTAACGGCCGAGGGACGGTTGGTAACGGCATTTTTGCCGATGGTAACGGCGTGTTTACTGTCGGTAACGGGGCATTTGGCCTTAGTAACGCCGTGTTTGGCGATGGTAACCGCGTGTTTGCTGCCGGTAACGCCGTGTTTGACCATATTTTGCGAATTTTCGGTCAATTATGCCTCTATTTTATTTCGTAGGGGTCAACCGCGTTGACCCGTCCGCAAATCAACGCCATTCGTTGTTTGGGCTACGGGCGTATTCGATACGCCCCTACGGCAAAATTATTTCAAATAAAGAACGAAATTATTTCTTTATCTTAGTAATGATTCCGTCTTTTATCCAGTAATACTGCGCGCCTTTTCTTGGAATCCCATACACAAATCTCTTTTTTTTGGAATTAGCTGTCTCTTCTTTATTATCTATAGAAGTTGGCGCGCCTAAAGCAAGCCATAACATATCTTCATCCATACCGATTTTAATATTTTTCCATATCAATGACTCGATTATTGAATCGCCAAGTTCATTTCTCTTTTCCATAATCTTTTTTGCCCTATAATATGGAATTTTACTACTTATTAACGTCTTTACGAAACGTTCGCCCCATTCATCCAAATGATTGTTAATTGAAGCTATCCGCTTCTTTTCCTTTTTACCAGACGATATCGCAATAATAATTACTGTTATAACTGCCAATACTAATGCGATTAAACCGCCCATTATTTAATCCAATCTTTTTATTACTATACCTGAAATCTTACAACCGGGAACTTTGAAATACTTCAACTCGGTTATGAATATGGTCGTATCGCTATAAGAAATGTCAAAGTTCATTACCCCATCGCCATTGAGTTTTATTGCTTCTTCATAAACCTTGCCAATTGCAGCGTCTATGTCAATTTCACCGACTCGATAATCGGTATAAAACTCATTATCTGCCCATTCCCTCAAAGATTCATAATCCGCTTTTTCCGAATAATTTATGAATCCCATTGTCATATATTTTCCAGAATACGATTCAGTAGTGAAAAGGAAGTCTTTTTCCGAATATTCAGTTAAATCGAGAACAAACATTTTTTGTTCTCGCTCACCAACAAGTCTGACGGTAGCACAGCTAAGGAGAAATATAACCAGACATAACATTGCGACAACTTTGATTTTCATATTCTTTTCCTCGTTCCGGCGCACCGCGTCGTTTTGGTTTTTGTAATCGTGGGCGGCGGGGTGTCATTTCGAAGCGCAGGGAGAAATCTCGTATTCATCCCCACGAACGGGCGAACACCCGTGGGGTTTCTTAGGCCACAAGTGATCGCCCCTACGCTTATTGCGCGGGGTTCGGGTTGCGTTTTATTTCCGGCGCTCGTTGTCATGATTAAACGAAATATACGTCGCGGTTATTTGAAGTCAAGAGAATATTTTGACATTGGGCGAAATGCGCCTTATATTGGGCGAAATGGAGGTTTGGATATGTCAGTGAGAGTTAGATTTGCCCCGTCGCCCACCGGAATGCCGCATATCGGCGTCATCCGCACCGCTATCTTCGATTGGCTACTCGCGCGGCACCACGGCGGGCGGTTCATCCTGCGCATCGAGGACACCGACCGCTCGCGCTTTGTCGAGGGCGCGGTCGAGAATATTATCGAGGCCCTGCGCTGGCTCGGTATGGACATCGACGAAGGCCCCGCGCCTATTGGCGGACAATATGGGCCGTATTTTCAGAGTAAGCGTCTCGATTTTTATCATCGCTACGCGAAATATTTGCTCGAAACCGGGCGCGCATACTGGTGCGACTGCTCGCCGGAGCGTCTCGCGACCATTCGCGAGGAGCAGGCAGCTCAAAAAATCGCAATCGGCTACGACAACCATTGCCGGACGCGCGGCCTGCGGGGCGATTTCGGCGACGGCGTCCACGTCCTGAGGTTTGCAATCCCGGAGGGCGGCGCAACGACCTTCCACGACGAACTTCGCGGCGATATTACAATCGCGAACGCCGACCTCGACGACCTCGTCCTGATTAAGCGCGACGGCTTCCCGACCTACCATTTCGCGAGCGTTATCGACGACCACCACATGGCGATTACGCACGTTTTCCGCGGCGAGGAGTGGATTTCATCCGCACCGAAACACCGCTTGCTCTATGAGGCCCTCGGAATCGAGCCGCCGAAATTCGTGCACGTCCCGGTAATCCTCGGCCCGGACAAGAAGAAGCTCTCGAAGCGTCACGGCGCGGCGAACGTCCTCGAATACCGCGATATGGGTTATCTACCGGAGGCGCTGTTCAATTTCCTCGCCCTAATCGGCTGGAACCCCGGCAACGACGACGAGGTCATGACGCGCGAGGAGCTTATCGAGCGATTCTCGCTTGAGCGAATCAACACCTCGCCGGGCGTGTTCGATATCGAAAAGCTCGACTGGATGAACGGCGAGTATATCCGCAGAATGTCTATCGACGGGCTTCTCGAACGCCTCGCGCCGCTCATGATCGAGTGGGGCTGGATAGACGAGAATTTCGAGCCGTGGGGCGAGGAATATATTCGCCAGACACTCGTTCTCATGCAGGAGCGCCTCAAAAAACTACCCGATCTTCGCACCGGCGGCGCGTTTTTCTTCGAGGAGCCGGATCCCGATAAATTCGACCCCGCCCATATCAAAAAAGCTTTCAAGGGCGACAATATCGAAGGGCGAATCTCGCAAACTCGCGCGGCACTCGAGTCCTGCGAGTGGTCGCACGACGGAATCGAGGCCGCGATTCGCTCGGTCGCGGAAAATCTCGAAGTCGGCGCGGGGAAGATAATCCACCCCGTCCGCCTTGCAGTAAGCGGACTTACCGGCGGCCCAAGCCTGTTCGATATGCTTCACCTGATAGGCCGCGATAGTGTTACGAGACGCATCGACCGCGCAATCGAATGGATTCACTCTCAGCGCTAATAGGCGATTTGCGGTAATGGTCAAATCGGGGGCGTCTGCCGACGCGGCGCCATGGCATTAGGAAATTTCCGTAATACAAGAATACTCTCTGATATCCCAAAATTTCCAATATCCGGCGCGCCGCAGCGGCTGGATAGATCGGCCCTTAAAGCCACGGATCGATTGTTTAGACAAGATAATCTTCGCCCAATATCTGGCGCTGAAACCGGTAGCCGATCTATCCCACGCCCTGCGTTCATCGGGCGGAAATTGTCGCGTGCAAGATAAATCTTTAGTCCGATGAACGCAGGGCGAAGACGCCCCCGAAACTGCGCACTTGGAAAATCTCATTTCGCGCGTATATTTATTGTGGTCGATTAGAAAAGGAGCGTTTGGATTATGAGATATTTGATTATCGCGGCGATTTTATTAGTCGGAACGGTTTTCGCGATGGCAGTCACGGAGGCGGATGTAGTGAGGATCGCGGAAACGCAATTAATGGGGCATTCTGGCAACGCTGAATTGTCGATAGGCGCTAGGAGCGTAAAAAAAATCGTGCCGCTAATCGAGAACGGCGAGACGATTGCGTTCGTGGTCGAACTTAATCCGACCGGTTTCATCGCCATTGCGCCGGACGACGGGATTCGACCGGTAATCGCCTATTCGTATGGCTGCGATTTCGACTATACAATCGGCGCTCCGGGGCGCGATATGCTTGTCTGGGATATGAAATCCCGGTTGGCCGCGATCCCATACACCTCTCAGGAGACTATCGACGAAAATAACGAACTCTGGCGATTATATATCGAAAGCGATCCGGAACTCATGTATAGGCTATCGACAACAACGGTCACGGGACCGCTTTTGGACACCCGCTGGGATCAGGGATCGCCATTTAACAACCTCTGCCCGATAGATCCCGAAACAAGCGACCGAAGTGTAGTAGGTTGCACTGCAACCTCTATGGCGCAAATTATCAACTACTGGGAATATCCATCGAGCGTGCATTTCTCGGCGGGGGAGAGTTACGAGTCCGACAGCACGACGCCCTCGATTTGGATAGATGCGACGACCGCGACAATCGACAGCATAGATTATAACGGCGCCGGCATGCACCCCGATGCTACAATGAAAGCCGCAATTAGCTGGGCTTGCGGAGTTTCGATTTACGCGATTTACAGCTCCGAAGGCACGATTGCGTGGTTCCACGATTCGTCATTTACCGATAAATGGGGCTATGTTCGCGCGGAAAAGGTCGATCCGCCGGATATGCCCGAATTCTACGACACCCTTGTCGCAAACATGCTAACCGCAAGGCCCGTGCAACTCGGTATTTTTTATTATGATCCGCCCGACACAAGCGGCCACGCAATTGTCTGTGACGGTTGGATGGATACCGGCGAATACCATCTGAACTACGGCTGGAGCGGCTATTCCGATGGCTGGTATTTTCTCCCTACCGGAATTCCCGCGCCATTCGACATCGTTCGATGGGCAATCGTCAATATCGAACCTCCGCACCGCGCGGACTCTCCCGACGATTGCGCATCCGCAATTGCGTTGACAATAACCGACGAAACCGGCCTTATAAGCGATGAGCTTTTCCCCGGCGACGAGGATTGGTTTTCGTTCTATGCGTCGCCCGAGTATACTTATCTCCTGAAAACCGAAGGTCTCACGGACAGCCGCGGCGAAATCCTCGACTCCTGCGGCGGGGCAATCCTTATGACCGACGACAATTCAGGATCGAATGACAATTTTTTTCTCGTCTTCTTCCCGGGCACATCAGGTAACTATTTTCTCCGCGTTTCGCAATCTGCAGAGACCGCCCCGTTTATCTATAACTTGCACTACGAGCGGGTTTCTCCACCGAGCGTCTCGATAACTATGCCCAACGGCGGCGAAACGGTGAACGATAATTCGACACAAGTCATCACGTGGATCCGCGAGGGAATGCCGGACATACCCGTTGTAGTAATCGAGTATTCGATGCGTGGCGCCGATGGCCCGTGGTCAATGATTGCCGACTCTATCGCCAACTCCGGCCTTTTCATCTGGAACGTTCCCGATATGGATACTACTTCCCACGACTGCTACATAAGAATCTCCGAATACGGCTTGCGTCGAGTTTCGGATATGAGCGATGCCCGCTTCACAATCCTCGACGTATCCAACGTCTCCGAAATCCCGAATATCCCAAAAGATATCGCTATCTTGGTTTATCCCAATCCGTTCAATTCCTCGGTAACTATCACCGTAGGTGCAAGTTTTACGCCCGCATGGATTGAAGTTTTCGACATGACCGGCCGAATAATAGCAGAAATCCCCGCGAATAGTTACCTAAAGGCTCAACATACCGCGCCTGTATCGGATCGAGCACGTTCGATCCCTATAAATTTTATTTGGACGCCCGACGAAAATATCGAAAGCGGTCTGTATCTCATTCGTGCGCGTTTTGATAATATCGATGGTTATAATAACAGTTCTCTAGTATCACGAATAATCTACCTTAAATAGAAGGCAAGAATCGAGGGATAAAAAAGGCCGGAGCATAAAGCTCCGGCCTTTTTCTCGATATGAACCGCCTTACTTCTTTTTCTTGGCGATTCTATAGATTCCGTATCCAACTGCTCCCACAACGATTACCGGAATCGCGAGGGGTCCGACCGGAACTGCTTCCGCCGGGGGGCCCTGAGCGAAAATCGGGGTCGCCGCGAGAATCGGGATAAGAGCCATTATTTTCTTCATGTTCTCGTCCTCCTTCTTTTTTATTTGATTAACGTCATTTTTCTTGTTTCGCGGAAGTCGTCGGCAACTACCCGATACAGGTAAATCCCGCTCGATACTTCGCGACCGGCGTTATCTACGCCGTTCCAAACTATACGGTGATAACCGGTCTTCATCGGACCGTCCACCAAAGTCGTAACCTTCTTGCCGAGTAGGTTGAACACCTCGATCTCGACATCGGTGTCCTGAGGAAGGGCAATCTCGAAAGCAGTCGTCGCGTTGAACGGATTTGGGACGTTTGCGCCAAGTGAGAATTCCCTCGGTTGATTGTCCTCGATATCCAAAGCACCATCGATAAGCGTTAACGTGAAGGTCCTAGTCGCGCCGCCAGAGATGAACTCATAGCTGAACTGTGTCCTCATGTCGATCGATTCGCCGGTTGCGTTATCGGTCAACTGCAGCGACCAGCGATCGTCTATATTGGTAACGCCGATAGAAGCATCGTCTGCTGTCGCAGCGCGATTATTCGGCCATGTCAGCGTAACATCCATACCGGACGGTAAGTTCTGAACGCTGAACGTCCAGGTCTTGGTGTCACTGGAGAAGTTCTCCTTGGTTATTCTGGCGTAACGAGCCCCGCCCTCGGCGAAGAAAGCGTCGATTCCACCAATCGGTGTCGGAAGCTGCGGCTCGCGGATGTCCATCATGTCGATTCCGTCCGTCGCGTCTTCATCGACACTAATATAGTTGAATTTGTCGATGCGGATATCGGTGCCGCTTTCAGCATGAACCGAAATCCTGAGTGCAAACTCGGCTGGATTGGCGGTTTTAACGCTTGCGCTTTTGCCCAGTCCGGATTTGGCGACCATGAAGGTTTCCATTGTGCCATCAGCCGGATAAGTAAGGTTGACCCATGTTGTCGGGCAACCGCTGCGAACGTAAACGAACATTCCGCGCCACGCGTCGATGAGATTATCCTCGCCGCCGCCGCCGACTATCGGGCTATACCAGGTCCAACCGTCAACCTGACTCCAAATCCAGTATTCCGGGTCCATATAGGTGAAGTCGTTGTAAGCGTAAACAGCATCCCAGTCGAGACGTCTGTTGAACGGGTTACCGACCAACCACCAGCCCCAGTTCGGGCTTAATTCCGGATAGTGCATCGTATAGGTGAAATCGCCAGCCGGATACTGATCGCCGTAAACATCCCAGTAAGTTTCATCTACCCAGGTTTTAAGGTAATAACCCTTGCCGCGAACGAAACCGTCCGGCAGTTCGAGGATACCAGCGTCCTGATTGTATCCATAGATATTCGAGAATGACGGATCGACAGTGAACGGAACGATGTCATCTACGAATTGGATTGCCGGATCGTCGGGCGTTGCCATTAACGGAACGGTAATAAGCTCCCAGCCCTTTTGCGCTCTCGGCTGAACCTGAACACAAGTGGGCATTGCTCCGTAGATTTCATACTGGCCGTCTGTATAGATATAGGTAATATCGAAGCAGTAATCTCCGACCGGCGTTAACCACGCTCCGTTAATTAGCGCGAACGTTACGCACTCGCCCGGAGCGATGAACGTATCCGGATCGACATACATGCCGACCGTCGGGCCTTCGAGAACATAAGTCTCTTGGGTGTTCATATTATTGACCCAAATCTGACCCCATTCGTCGATGCCGAGACCGGCGAGGTTGTAACCCCCTACCGCCGGAGTCGGGAACGAATTGATTATCGTATTGGTCTCCGGATCGATCTCGTGGACTACGTCCATAGGATCGTTAGGAGCAAACCAGATAGTTTTTCGGAATGGATGCCAGGCAACGCCCGCGCAACTAACCGCGTCAAAGGAACGTAACGCAACGCCCGGAGTTGCCCAAGAGGGACCTGCTACTTCTATAACTAAGTCCGTCATCCAACTTCCCATATAGAAAACGTCGCGTTCGGCGTCATAGCCGATCCCTCTCTGAGTTGTGTACGACCAACTACTAGCAGGATCGTATAGTGAATCCACCAATGCACCAGTTGTCGCATCGAATGCGTATATATAGTGTATCGGAGTAGTCGCCCAAATTGGAACCTGCCAGAAATAATCTCGATTCGAATCGTAGCACAAATCAGCCATCCAAGCAGAGCCGGCGAGCCCGATTACATCGTAATAACCGACATATGTCCCCAAAGGTCTTGTGAAGACGTGATTATACTGATAAACCAAAGGATCGGCAATCCAGAATTGCGACGGTCCAATACCGAGACCCCAGGCCATGTCGCCGCCTTCGCTTACGTCGTAGATCCTCCAGAGATCGCCCATAGCCCTCGTGGATGGTGATGGCGTTTTACCCCAACCCTCGGGGCGCCTACTAAAGGCGTCCAGTGCGGTTGGTCCCGGAATGTCGTCGCCATCGGTTCCACCATCTCTAATAAGATAATCCTCAAGATCATATGGCAATGGCGCCCACGCAATCCAGATCGTATCGTCGGTCGGGTTGCAGATCTCGAAGTAAACCGAATCGTCCTCGCCATAGGCAAGATGGCCTTCGATGTCGTCGACTCCAAGTGGTTCCATGCAGATAAGAACCATCGCGGTATCGTCGATAAAGACCGTAATATCGAAGATATATCCCGGGAAGTAACCGGCCAAGACCGCAGCTATATCGACAGTGCCGTATGGCACATTATCGATGAAGAAATAGCCGCTTGCATCACTTACGCCGGAAAGAGCGCCGGCGTAAACGTCGGCTCCCGTGATCGTAGCGTAGGTATTGCAGTTATATATGTAACCTTCGACCGCGCCGGTATATACGGGAGGATTACCGGCCATTAAATCGTCGATATACCAACCGGGGTAACCAACAGAGCTATCGCTACCAAAGCGGAAACGAACTTCATTAACGCCAGGCGTGGCGGTAAGATCGATTGTTACTTGATGCCAATCGGCAGAACCAGTATACGCCCATTCGCCACCTATCGGATTGCTATATGAAGAGCTTAGAATATCATTGTAGGCTGGAACAGGATCATCGATATGAATCCAACTTCCACCGCCATCGGTTGAAACTTCAAGGTTTCCACCGTCGAAACCACTTTCTAAATCATAATACTGCCAATAGGTAATTGTATCTATAGGTCCGATAGGAATCGGTATTTCGAGATTATCAAGAATTAACGCTGGGTAGTTACCATCAATTACGGTTCCCCAGCAATAGCTACCACTGTGAGCAGTTGCTGGACCGACGGATGAGGGAATTCCCCACTCCCAAACAGTGCTTGTCGGAACTCCACCTCCATCGTCGGTTTCGAAATCCTCTATCCACCAATCACCCGGGTCAAGATAGAGTGTATCAACATCGAGAGACTCGCCAGCTGCTATGGCGAAAACCGGGGTATAAGCAGAGAAGTATAACGGATAAGTAGCAATAACCTGAACGTCGCCCGCTATAACGCCGTCGAGGAAGAAATAACCGGCAGCGTCGGTTGTTGTGCTTAACCCGCTGCTAAGCTCGGTAATCGTTATGCCGGCGTCCCCGACGGGAGCGGGCGTATCGGTTAAATCGGCCCAACCCTCGATATATGCGAGAGGGTATGGATCGAGCGAGAAGTTAACCTCCGTCGAGTCGCCGTCGATTATAATCCGGCCCCATGCCGTTTCGGGATAGAATACCGCGTGGACGCAGTAAACATCGTAGGTTCCGGGCGGAACGCCTGTGATACGATAATAACCCGCTGCGTCGGTGCTATCGAAATAAACTCCGGGGAATCCGCAAACTCCAACTTCCGCGCCGGATTCATCGACGCGACCGACAAGATCGACCATCCCGTAATAATCGCCGGATGGCGGCGGAACGGTGCAGTAGCGAATCGTGCGGGTTGGGGATGTAAGGCCGAGGAGACCAGGATCGTCGTAAATACCGCCGTCGTGAACGTAAGGAACACCTTTCGAGCCATCGTAATTCTCGATTCCAATTTCGACAATAGTCGGCGTTGGAATTGTATTGAATCTAACATCTATAACGCTGTTTCCTCCTGGTGTCGGAATCGCCGTCGGCGACCAGATTTGAACCTGGCAACTGAAAACCGTTCCGCCAGACCAATAGTCTTCCCAATCCAAGAAAGTGAATAGAATCCAGTCACCGGAAGGATCTGCGTTATACCAAGCCGTGCTATAATAACCGCTCAAGTCGTTCCAAGACCAGGCGATTATGGAGTTAGGAACACCTGCCGATGGTATTAGGGATGAGCTTGGATAACTCGACCCCGGACTACCTGCTGCCATTTGAATCCATCCGTTTGTACTAAACCATAATTCAGCTTGCGCGACTCCCCAATAAACGGGGTTGAATGGAAATCCGAAATAACCCGCGATGTCATCGTCCCATTCCAAGTCAACTAATTCGAATCCACCAGCCGGGTCGATCCATGTCGGGTCGGGGCTCATCGCATAGCCGGTACCGTCCTCATAAACGTAGTAAGTTCCTTCGATAACCGTCATGCATGTGCTTGAGGTGCCGGCAGATGCTGGAACATAAGTATCCGTTGCGATGAAGTAGTAGTCGACAACGTCCCAATCCTCGAGACCATATAGCGTATATTCATAATCGCCCATACCGTCGCCGGCGCCGGTTAAATAGGTTAACGGAACGCAAACTTCGGGATCTGAGTTGAGAGTGTAGCAGAACTGCGCACTCGCGGGATCGACACCGGTGCCGTCATTGATAGTGACACCGAATGTGTGGTCGGTAGTCCCTGAAGGCAAGAAGTCTATGCAAGTAAACGCGAAACCCGGTGCGGCAGGTTCGGGTGGGGGCTCGTAAGCGTAGATTGTAACATTGTCGATAGCCCAGTGATAATCGTTATAGGCCGCGTAATGGAAAGCAACTATGCAATTAGCGCTGCTTCCTGTATAAGCCTCGATATTCACTCTGCGGTGAGAATCCAGATAACTTGTCCGACCGTAGGTAAAAGCCGTTCCCCAGGTCGTTCCACCGTCCGAACTCACGTAAATATAGCTATTGCCTGAACCAAGAGAGTAGATCATATAGTCTTCATCGAAATCGACGATTACGGAGTCGTAGGGAGTTGCTGAACAATCGAAAATCGTCGTAAACAGGGTATCGTCGTTCGGGAAAGCGAAACTGCAATAGGCCGATTGCGTGCCTGCAGCTCCCGGAAAAGTATTCTGTTGCCAATCGGTGGAACCCGCGTAGGGTGGATTCTGCGACCAACCGGCAGGCATCCATGTAGCGAAATCCTGAGTTGGCATTAACACAGTCTGGGCGAACATGGCCGATGCCATCGCGAGTAGCCCCAGAATGATAAGAGCTTTTTTACTCATCGAGTCCTCCTTGTGGTTTTTTAATTCGATATTAATCATTTTCTCCAAATTACTTACCTTATACTATTTTGTCAAGACGTTTATTGCAAAAACCGCATTAGTTTCCGTAACAACGGAAAACAACAACCGTCCAATGCGGGTTGCATAATATCACCGTGCGCGGACTTAAGACGTCCGCCGATTATTAGCAACTAAAGTAATGCCGCCAAATGGATAAAACAATAAAAAAATCCGCCTGCCGCGTTTTTTTTTCAATTTGTTGTGAATCGGCGAAGTTCAAGGGAAGATATTTGCTTCAATTAGGCGTTTACGCTAACGATGCTGTTCTCTTTCGCAAGCAGTTTATAGAGCACCGGCACGACCAGGAGAGTGAGGGCGGTGGATGTCAGCAAACCGCCGATTATCGCCCAGCCCATCGGGTTCCACATGTAGCCACCGAATAGCGTAAGTGGCAGCAGGCCGCCGATAGTCGTCGCGGCGGTGAGGATGATAGGCACGAAACGCACCTCTCCCGCCGAGATTAACGCCTCGGTGACACTCGCGCCCTCAGCTCTGCGGGTATTTGCGAAATCGACCAGGATTATCGCGTTATTGATGACAATTCCCGCAAGGCTTGCAAGCCCGACCATCGCAGTGAACGACAGGTCGTTGCCGCTCAGGAAAAGCGCGATTAGTGAGCCGATTATCGCAAGCGGAATAGCCGAAAAAATAATTATCGGCTGGCGGATGGATTTGAATTGATAGACCAGAACCGCGAAAATAGCTATTATCATTATCGCGAAAGAACGTCCAAGGCCGCCGAAAGCACGGGTTTGCTCCTCGCGCTGGCCGCTAATGTGGTAATAATACCCATCCGGCCAATCGTATCGGTCGAGTTTCTCTATTACGCTACTCGTCACGCGGTTCACATTGAAACCGGTTTCAACGTCGGAAAGAACGGTGTTGCTTCGGCCCAAGTCGTAATGATCGATTAAAAGTGGCGACGAAGTATATTCGATTGTCGCGAGGTGGGCGAGAGGGAACTGGTTCCCCAGAGGATTAGTAATGTAAATACGGTCGAAATCCTCTATTCTCGCGGTTCCGGTAACCGGCAGGCGCACGATAATGTCGTATTGCCTTCCCTCCGCGTCGCGGAAAGTCGATGCCTTTATGCCCGCCATACTAACACGAATTGCTTTGTCTATATCAAAGGGCGTGATACCGAGCATGCCCGCTTTTTCTCTGTTTATGTTTATTTTGATATCGGTTCGCGCGCCGCTCATCGAATTTTCAATATTAACCACCCCCGGAGTGGACCGGAACATCGCCTCGACATCGCCGGAAATTCGTTTAAGCTCGTCCATGTTCTTTCCGATAACTTGAATCGCCACTGCGGCTTCGTTTGGATGCCCCTGTTCCAGTTCCTTGACATCGATTCTCGCGCCGGGATAGTCCGCCAAATCCGCGCGAAGTTCGGCTACAATTTCCGGAATCCGCCGACTGTGACGCATCTCGATTTCCACAAAAACCTGCCCGATATTCGCACGCGCCTGTTTCGGGAAGGCGTTATAATATATTCTCGGGTTGTGGCCGCCGATGTTCGCCACGTAATGATCGATATAATCTTTTTCTGCGAGAATATTCTCCACGTAAGCGATTGCATCCTCCGTGCCCTCTCTGCTGGAGCCGTCGGGGAGTGTCACGTTGACGAAAATCAGGGAAACATCGGCTTTTGGGAACAGGCTCGTGCCCATGACATAAATAAGCGGCAATGTCGCTAAAAAGAGAAGCAGCGCGATTCCGAGCGTCGCCCAGGGCCGCCGGAGCACTGTGGTAATTATTATCCGGTATCTCGTCTCGATGAAACTATAGAGTGCTTTTTGCACAACGCCCCTTTTCCTTGCGGATTCCGGTTTGAACCATTTGCTGGCTAAATATGGCACTAAGGTCATCGCGCAGAAAAGGGAAGCAAGCAAAGTGAAAATCACCGTGATCGGCATACTGCGGATAAAGTCGCCGGATATATTTGACATGAGGATTATCGGCAGAAACGCGAGACATGTGGTTATCGTTCCGCTCGCTATCGACGGCCCGACTTGCACAGTGGCATCGACAGCCGCAGCTTTTGGCGAGTGGCCGTTCGCAATAAACCGGTTTATATTTTGGGTCACGACGATGGCGTTATCCACGATGAGACCGAGAGCCACGACCAAACCGGCAACCTGGACCTGTTGTATTCCGAAACCGGCCAAATCGACGAAACCCATCGCTATGACGATTGATGCGGGTATGCTTATCATCGCTACCGCGGATGGTCGATTCCCGATCCCGATCCATGTAATAAATCCGACAAGAAGCACGCCCTCGAGAAGATTCAGGAAAAAACCAAGGATGAAACGTCGGACGCCTTGCCCCTGATCGAAAGCGTAGTGTAGTTTCATATTCGATGGGAGTTTGCTTTCGAAATCGGAAATTACCTTGTCCAACCGACGTTTGATATGAAAAATATTCGTGCCCGATTTCTGGTTCGCGGTCAGCAGGATTGCCTTCTTGCCGTTGAAGCGGGCTTCGTGACCGGATTCCTCGTCCCGAAATTCCACTTCGGCGATATCGTGTAGGTAGACTATCTCTCCACCATCGAGGGGGATAACGGTGTTTTTCAAATCATCGATTGTTTCAAACGAGCCGCTGGTTTTAATATTATAGCTTTTTCGACCAATATCGACCTTGCCACCCGGGATATTCGCGTTACTCGCCTGAATTACGCCGATAATCCTGTCGAGCGGGATTTTCATTGTCGCCATTTTTTCTAGATCGACGGAAACGCGCACTTCGCGTTCCGGGCAAGCGAAAATTTCCGTTTCCCGAATACCCTCTACCTTTGTAATATCGTCTTTCAGAATTTCGAGATGGTCGTGTAACTCGCGATATGAGGCGGTTTCCGAGACAAGCGCAAGTTCGATGATATTAACGTCGTCAACCGACCAGCGGATTACTTCGATACCCCCGAGTTCCGGCGGCAATTCCGGGCGAATTGCATTGATTTTCTCGGTCACCTCGCGAAATTTCTCAGCTACATCCGAGCTTAGCTCGAACTCCACGGCTATTGCAGCGTAACTGTTCCCACTTACCGAGGAAATAGTCAAAAGCTCCGTTAACCCGTTAATCGCCTTCTCGAGAGGTTCGGTTACCAATTCCTCCATATCCGACGGCGACGCGCCGGGGTAAAGAATAATAATCGATACACCGGGCGGTTGTATCGCGGGATTCTCCGCTTTTGGCATTTTTAATATTGCAAAAAAGCCGTAGAGCACCAGCCCCAGAATCACCATAAGGGTGAGATAGTGGTTATCGACCGCGAATTTCGGGATAGATTTCATTCCGCCTGATCCTCTACAATCTTTATTCTACGGCCATGAGATAGATATTGGACGCCGTCTGTAATAACCTCGGCCACGTTTTCCAGACCGGATTCGATTATCATCTCGCGGCCCGTCGCACGGGAAACTACAACCGGAGTTTTCGAGGCAGTCATCTTCGACCTGTCTATCGTGTAAACAAAACCCTCGCTTCCCTCGATTTCTACAAGGCTATGAATGGGCACAATTCGACGGAGTTCGCGTTTGGCCGGGCGAATTTCAGATTTCGCAACCAATCCGGTAACTAATTTTTCGACACCGTTTTCTATAATTATCTCTACTTCGAAAATCCCTGTATTGGGATCGGGAGCTTCGGCAATTTCGCCGACGAAGCCGAGAAAAGTTTTATCGGGGTATGCGTCGAGTTGTATATCCACAGAATCCCCAAGCTCGATTCGGACGATGTCCCTATCGACGATGCCCACACGAACCACCCAGCTCTCCTCCCCGGAACCGAAAACGAAGACCGGCATTCCAGGCCCTATCATCTCGCCCTGTTCGGCAAGGCGTTTCAATATCGCGCCTCCGGCCGGTGCTCGAATCTCTGAATGCTCTAAATTGAACTTAGCCACACGCATGTCGGCAGCGGCATATTCATATGCGGAACCGGCGTTTTCCAGTTGTTCGAGAGTCGCCACGCGGTCTTTATAGAGCTTCTGTGCACGTTCCAGATCGCGTTCGGCTTTTTCAATTGCCACACGGGCCTGGCCAACTCTCGCCTCGATTTCGGAGAGGTCGAGTTTTGCCAGCAGTTCTCCATGGCTAACCTCATCGCCTTCGTTCGCATTAATAATCGCAATCAAACCGCCGGTTTTAAAAGATAGCTTGACCATTTCCCCTGCGTAAACACGTCCCGTGGCATAAATAGGATTCGATATGGATTCCTCTCTGACCGACGCAATCCTAACCGGCGTAATCTGTTTTTTCTCATTGGATTGGCGAGCTTCCCCGCAAGCAGTAATCAAGATAAGAGTCCCTATTCCTATAATAATAGTGCGCTTAGCCCTATTCATCTTTTCCCCCATATAATTTATTCCTCGAAATAAGCGGAAATATCATCCGCCGCAATAATCCTCGTAAGCCTCACTGCGGCTGCTTTCCTGTCGTATTCCGCGATAAGAGCGCGAGTCTCCGCTTCGCTCAAGTAGGTTTGCGCTTCCATATATTCGATTTGCCCGATCATTCCAAGCGAATACTTCTTTTCGATTATTCCGAATGACTCCCGCGCCGCGCGGACTTCGTCCTTTGCGGCTTCCGCGCGGATTTTTGCCACAGATAGAACCTCGAATGCATCCCTAACCTGCAGGAGGATTTTGGCGCGTAGTTCCTCCAGCGAAAGTTCTACTTTGGTATATTCGAGATTTGCAGACCTTGCGGCAAACCAATCCTGTCCGCCACTAAACAATTCCCACTCGAGAATAAGCGACGCCATCCAGAAATCGTGCTCGCTATCGAAATCGTATTCCTCGCCCTGAAAACCATAATCGAAAACACCCACTAAGCCCGGCAAAAACGCGCTTTTAGCGAACCGCGCGTAGTTCGTCGCGACGGATAGTCCGCTTTCCATCGCCTGCAATTCCTCACGGTTGGCAATTGCGATAGATTCGGCTGCAGCAAGTTTATATGTTTCATGAGGATATGACATCGACTCGACCGTTATCTTCGCATTGTGCTCGCGGTTCAGTAGAAAATTAAAATACGCCGCCGCCATCGTGCTGTCCTTGCGGGCGGAGGTTGTTTCACCTTGCAATTGCGCAATTCGGGCCTCCGCGCGGAAAACCGCGTCCTCGGTAACTTTGCCGTTGTCGAACAAGCTTCGACTTACCCGAAGATTCTCCCCGGTCAACTCGAGATATTCCTCGCAAATATCGACCGCGCCGATTGCCTGAATATAATGGAAATACGCCGTTCGTATCTCCATTGCAAGTTCGCGCGCATACATTGCCCGCTCCGCGTCGCTTATCTCCCTCATTCCCGATTTTATCCGATAGTTAAATAGTATTTCCGGCTTGAAAATTGGCTGTATCACCCGGAGTTTCGTCTCCTGCTCCTCTTCCGGTAAAATCGGGTAACTCTCGTTTTCGAGGTTCGATGGGAATTTCGGATCGTAGCCACCCCATGTAAGAATTTCGTTGAGCGTCTCATAGACCGGATTCATCAAGTCGCCGATAGGGACTTCGAGTGAACGGCCGCCATCGGCGCGTGAGTATCTCGAAGACATTGTCACCGACGGCAAGAACAATCCCCCGGCCTCGTGAAGCGCCGCCACGCTTTGGTCGTAAGAAATACTATGCTGTCGTAATGCGAGGTTACTCTCCAGGCCCGCCCGAACATATTCGTCCAGAACGGTTTGTGAAAAGCAAACCGTCGCGGTGACCGCGAAAAGTATTATTTTGAGCGTAACGTTTATCATAATTTATTGGGTAACTTCTCGTTCCGGCACTCCAATTCCACGGAAAAGGTCGTCCACGAATTCCCGCCAGAAGGATTTGGGATCGAGCCTTCTCCCGGTCATCCAGTATGCGTTTCCAAGCCCCATAATTGTCATGACGATACAAAAACTCAAGCGGCGAAAATCGCCCACACGCAACGCTTCGCGCTTAATAGCTTTCTCGAAATAACGACCGATATAACCAACTCCCGTTGAAATATTCTCGAACAGTTTCTCGCGAACAGCCGGGTCTTTGACCGCTTCCGCACGGATCTCGTCGTGGAGCCGTTGAAGAAAGGGATCTTCCATAATGCGCTCGATGAATAACATCCCCCCGGCGAAAAGCAACTCTTTTGGGGAAAGCTCGTTGCTTAACCGGTCTATTTTGTCCCAGATTGCGCGATTTATGATTATATTTTCCTCGAGGATTGCCATAAAGATTTCGCGTTTGGAACGAAAATACCAATAGACGCCGCCCTTTGTCATCCCGGCGTGTGCCGCAATATCGTCCACCGTGGTCGAATGATAGCCTTTTTCGGCAAAACAAAGTGTTGCGGCTTCGATCAGTTTTTCTTTTTTCGATTTTTCAACCATATTTTCTCCCATACCGACTGGTCGGTATGTAATATACACATAGCTTTGAGGATATGC
>Ga0272441_10005231_pt1 | contig 22779 bp, 14 predicted proteins | sample SSMProp6N_FD_193582 | JGI IMG/M metagenome (GOLD analysis project Ga0272441, IMG submission 193582) | Marine sediment archaeal communities from Little Sippewissett salt marsh, Falmouth, MA, United States - SSM-Prop-6N | ecosystem: Environmental > Aquatic > Marine > Wetlands > Sediment ... | reverse complement strand
TATCAAAGAGAAAGAAGGCTTCCTCCGGATCATCAATGGGCTGATAATGGAGAAATTTTGATCCACCCTGAAGCGTGTTGCTTCGGATGATATCCGGAATATTCACCATATCCATTGCACTGTCCAATTTGGCCCTTGTTCTGCTGACTTCCACTTCCTTGGCAATGCCGGTACCAATTTTTATCAGGGCTTCCACAGGATTGGCCAGATTGACATCTGTCCAGTTATCGGTAAATATGGTAGGCGGCGGTGGGTATTCCAACAGGGCTGCGGCAGTGTGATCCCTGAATTCATAGCCGTGCAGTTTGTTCAAGGAGGCGCACATGGTCAGGGTAAGCAGCATTATAAAACAGACAGCAAGGATGATGCTTTTTTGTAATGTTTTCATAGGTGAATCCCTCCCGTTTAAACGCTGGTTTCATTAATGATTGGATATAACAAACACACCTGATTGTTGACATGAATCATTCATAAATTTTATCCCTGTAATCCTGCAAAAAAGAGATCCCAGAACGGATCAATATCAGGTTCAGGAATCGGCTGTTTTTTACCGTTCCGCGTTAATGTATTTTCGGTCGCGTTTTTATCAAATTGTCCCAGAACGTAGCCGGGGATTCCAGCTGCTTCCCATGCTTTCATGACAGCGGAAACCTGATCCGGTGCTACCGCTGCGAGCAGTGTGCCTTCACTGATTGCTTTCCATGGATCAAATTGCAGATGTTCCGCGAGTTGAAGAATATCTTCCGGAACCGTGACAGCATCCAGATTTGCAGTAACAGGAAGTCCGGATGCAGCGTGCATTTCCCACAATCCTCCGAGTACACCGCCCTCAGTGGCATCGTGCATGGCATGGACAGCGCCTGTTTTGAACGCGGTTAATGCGTCTTCAACCACGGTAATCTGATTCGTACGCGCACAAAGCTGATCAAGTGTACCGGTTTTCATTCGATCGGAAAGTTTCTCACGGTAAAGCACAGCCAGAAGAGCAGCGGCTTCAATGGATGGTCCTTTTGTCATCAGGATGAGGTCTCCATCCCGGGCGCCTCCGGGGGATATCCATTTATTTGCCGGTGCCATGCCCCAGACTGTAACGCCGCCGACTGTGGGGACTGTCACAGCGGCATACCAGCCTGTATGGCCACCCACAATGGATATTTCCAGTTCCGAAGCCGCATCAGAAACAGAATCAATAATCTGTTCCGCCTCCTTTTCTTTGCTTTCAGGCGGCATGAGGAGCGTATAGGTCATATACTGCGGTTTAACCCCGGTCACAGCCACATCGCTGGCCCCGATATGGACGGTAAACCATCCCATCAGTTCAAGCGGCAGATTGGGAGCGGGGAAAATGGGATCTTCAGCCACTGCCATGATTGTCCCTTCTCCAATATCCAGAATGGCAGCATCCAGACCGGGACCCGGGCCGACCAGCAGTTTATCAGTAGGTTGACCGAATGCGTTTTTCAACAGTGTTTGTAATTTGCCTGGTGATGGTTTGCCCACATTACTCATGTGATATTTTTCTCCCTAATACAGATTCAATGTCTGAAATTTTTCCTTTGAGTCTGTTTACAGCGTTTTCTCTGTCATCAATGGTGATATGGGTCAGGACACGGGGTGCTTTTTTTCTCATGAAATGATGGCATTTCATAATCAGGTCCATGACGGCTTCCGAATCACCTTCTACCGTTGTCTGCATGGCTCCGGATTTATAATCAAGCCCTGAACGGTCAATCATATCAATGATTTCAGCAACATAATTTTTCAGTTCTTCGCCCACACCCAGCGGGATTATACTGAAACTTGCCAGCATCGTTTTGTCTCCATATTTTGAATCGGGAAATGATTAATAATATACCTAAAAATTATTGAATCTGCAAAATAAAGTTCTTGATATTCAGAACTGTGTTCTGTAATCTATAGCATTCATATTGTATCATAAGGAGTGATTCTGATGAATAACAAGGGTTCAGGCCGTATTACGTCACTGGATGCGCTTCGCGGATTTGATATGTTCTGGATCATAGGCGGGGATGTTTTTTTTAAAACGGTACTGCGTGCAATTCACGGATCCGGTTTTTCCGGATTGGCGGCGCAGCTGGATCACCGGTCCTGGGAAGGATTTACTTTTTATGATCTTATTTTCCCGCTGTTTTTGTTTATAGTCGGTACAGCCATTCCGTTTTCTTTATCAAAACGGATTGAGAGAGGGGACGCCAGAAAAAAAATTGTATGGCATATTATCATTCGCACAGGTCTATTGTTTTTTCTGGGGCTTATATATAATGGCATCCTGGATTTACAGTTCGAATCCTTCCGCTATGCGGGCGTTCTGCAGCGTATCGCGTTCTGCTATCTGATTGCCTCGATTTTGGTGATTTATTTACCCGTTAAAAAACAGGCTGTCGGATTTGGTTTGATTCTGCTGGTATACTGGGGTATCCTGATGTTTATCCCTGTTCCGGAATTTGGGGCAGGGAATCTGACACCTCAGGGAAATCTGGTGGGTTTTATTGACCGGAAGTTGCTTCCGGGCTCATTCTGCTGTTATGGATTTGGCGATAATGAGGGCATATTAAGCACCCTGCCGGCCGTGGCAACCACATTACTGGGTGTGCTGACCGGGCATTGGCTAAAATCAGATAAAAAACCAATCCGTAAAGTGCGATGGATATTCATTGCCGGAGGAGCCTGTCTGATCGCTGGTTTTATATGGGGACTATTTTTTCCCATTATCAAAAATATCTGGACCAGCTCTTATGTGTTATTTGCCGGAGGATGGAGCCTGCTGCTCCTGGGTATTTTTTACTGGATCATTGATATCAGAAAACATAAAAAATGGGCCTTTCCGTTTATTGTCATTGGTATGAATCCCATAACCATCTATGTTGTCCAATCGATTTTTGATTTCGGAATTCTGGTGCAGGCCGTTTTCGGCGGCATAGCCGGCACAATGGGAGCCTTCAGACCCGTTTTCCAGGTGTTTGCCGTACTGGGTGTAAAATGGCTGTTTCTCTATTTTCTGTACAGACAAAAAATATTTTTAAAGGCTTGACCTATATTGTCAGAATATTTCTTACATTATCCCAATGTATTCATATTTATTTGATATGTCTGCTCTTTGACAATTTTTATTAAGTTCAAATCCAATAATTTTTTTATATCTCTTCTAATGGTACTCGGGCTTACATTTCTGTACAGAACTTTAAGGGATTGTGATTTTTGAATATCATTGAATGTAAATTGAAAATTTGTGTTTTCAATTAATAATAATAATAAATCATATTGTCTATGTGTTATCCTTTTATCTGAGTGAAGAAGTAAGTAGAAATCTTTCAGTGTTAATACTCTAATATAATAGATTATTTTATCTTTAATTTCTTTTAATGATTCGATCATTCCTTTAAGTACAAATTCGAGGAAATCAGTCACATCGTTATTCTTATTTTTAATTGATTTTGAAAAAGCCCAGTAGTAATCATTCATATTTCTATAATAAAAGTTAGAAAGCATTACAGGAACATATTGAATACCAGCTGTTTGAAGAATTAAAGCTTCAACAATTCTTGCTGTTCTTCCATTTCCATCTCCAAATGGATGAATCAAACCTAAGTGATAATGTGATAATGCAGCTCTGATAACTGGATTTATGTCTTTCATTGCTTGGGAATTTATCCATTCAATAAACACTTTTGATAAATTCGTAATATCCCTCAAAATTTTTGGGGGAGTAAAAATGCCACCATGATTTATATCACCTACTTTAACGACATGGTTTCGAAAATTACCAGGAATATTATCATTATATTTTATATCTTTAGTAATTGATTTGTGTATATCTTTAATTAATTTTTCAGTTATTTTTAAAAAATTTCCAGAGACTTTAATTGTTTTTAAGTAGTTATATGCATTTTTTAAATTATATATTTCTTGTTTTGCTCGTTCAGTCTCCTGGATATTGGTTTGTTCGGATAGCATCTTCATTACGTGAAGCTCGGATAGAGGATTGCCTTCAAGAGCTGCTGTGCTAAATATTGATCTTTTTATTAATTCTTCTTGTATTTTAGAAGAAATATTTGGTAATATAGGTAAATCGTTGATCGTCTGAAATAAAATGCTGCTTTCAATAAGATATGATGTCAATTTCTCATTAGAGTATTTTGCACTGAAAACATATTTACCAGATTTTAATGTCATTATTTCTTTAATTGGAAATGAAGTCATATTTGGAAGCCTTATATCTATGAATAAAATAAACTTAAATCAATACAAATATAAGAAAATGACATTAAAAATGCAACAAAAAATGAATATTAATGGAAAAAAATATTTTAATTTTAAAGGACATAAGAAATTGATTATTCATATGTTCAGCTTTGTTTGAATATGAGATATCAAGTCGCTACTCTGTAAATATGGAATAAGTGGAGAGGGTGCATGATACTGAATTCAACAGACTGGCTGATTATCGCGGGTTATTTTATATTTTCACTTGGCATCGGTTTGTATGCTTCCAGACGTGCGGGTCAAAATTCGGCTGAATTTTTTCTTTCCGGGAGAAATATGCCGTGGTGGTTGCTCGGCGTGTCTATGGTGGCCACTACGTTCTCGACAGATACACCCAATCTGGTGACAGACATTGTCAGACAGAAGGGTGTAGCCGGCAACTGGAAATGGTGGGCCTTTCTGCTGACCGGTATGCTTACCGTGTTTGTTTATGCGCGTCTCTGGCGGCGCTCAGGTGTGCTTACGGATCTTGGTTTTTACGAGATGAGATACAGCGGCAAAGGTGCCGCATTCCTTCGAGGTTTTCGGGCGGTTTATCTCGGGCTGCTATTTAATGTGATGGTCTTGTCCATGATCTCTCTTGCTCTTGTTAAAATTGGCACCGTTATGCTGAACTGGTCTCCGTTGCAGATCTTGCTTGTGGCTTCTCTGATTACATTGATTTACAGCACATTTGGGGGATTACGGGGCATTCTGCTTACAGATTTTTTTCAATTTCTCCTGGCCATGACAGGATCTGTCGGAGCCGCAATCATTTTAATCAAATTGCCTGAAATTGGCGGTCTTCAAAGACTGATTCATCATCCTGATGTTCTGCCAAAAATATCCCTGCTGCCTGATTTTACCAGCGGACAGAATGTCATGATGCTTTTTATCCTGCCCCTGGCTGTGCAGTGGTGGAGTGTCTGGTATCCGGGTTCAGAGCCCGGAGGCGGCGGGTACATTGCCCAACGCATGCTTTCGGCCCGTACTGAACAGGGTGCCACGAATGCCACACTTCTGTTTAATGTGGCGCATTACGCACTGCGTCCATGGCCGTGGATACTTGTGGCATTAATGTCCCTCATCATATTTCCGGATCTTGCATCCCTGCATGAGGCCTTTCCGAACGCCGATCCATCTATTGTCAAACATGATCTTGCCTATCCGGCCATGCTGACACTTCTGCCAAACGGATTTCTGGGTCTGGTCGTGGCTTCCCTGTTCGCAGCATTCATGTCCACAGCGTCTACCCATTTAAACTGGGGATCATCGTACCTGGTTCATGACTTTTATCAGCGCTTTATTCGTCCCGGAGCGACAGAAAAACGGTTGGTGCTTGCAGGTCGTGTCAGTACCGTTCTCCTGATGCTGCTTTCCATGGGACTGGCCCTGCTGCTTGAAAACGCGTTGCAGGCATTTGACATGCTTATCCAGATTGGTGCAGGTACCGGCCTTATCTATATTCTGAGATGGTACTGGTGGCGCGTCAATGCGTATAGCGAAATTTCCGGTATGATTATATCCTTCTGTATCGCCTGTTATTTTGAATTCATCCATCCCTTGACCGGGCTCCCGGTACTGGCTGCACCGCTCAAGATGGTGATTGGGGTTGCACTGACCACCTGTGTCTGGCTGCTTGTGACTTTTTCAACAAAACCAACGGATCAGCAGATCCTGAGGTCTTTTTACAGATGTGTCCATCCGGGAGGTCCTGGATGGCGAAAAGTCATTCGGGATGCCTGTAAAGAAAATGATAATTTCCGGGCGCTGCTGCATGAACCGTCCGGTATTCCGGAGGGTATTGTCTGTATGGTACTGGGCTGTCTGGCTGTCTACAGTATACTGTTCGCTACAGGAAACTGGATTTATGGTCATAACAGATTGGCCCTGATGTTAACCGGTTTCTCGGCAGCAAGCATAACCGGTCTATATTTTTCCTGGAGTAAACTCCATGAGAAAATTGGGTATAAACGATAGTCAGCAGTGTAAAGGAATTTTGTCTGCAATGGAGGATGTCATGACATTATTCAGGCTTTTTTGTGTTTATGCAGTTTGTGCCAGCTTTTTTGTCGTCTTCTTCACAGGATGCAATTCTGATGTCTCATGTGGATATAAAGCGGTCGTCACCAACGTTCATATTGTGCCGCGACCGAATAAAATGATAATGAATGACGGGTTTTTTATGCTGTCAAAGTCCACAAGCATCAGGATTGAGAGAAATAATGAGGATGTATTAAGACTGACAGACTACCTTCAGGAACAATTAAACCAAAGAACAGGCATAAAGCTGAAACAGAAATTTATAAAAAACAACAAGCCTGTGAAAAGGGCCGTTGTTATGAAAACAGACAACGCCCTGAGTCATATGGGTGATGAAGGATATACACTGACTGTTTCCCCTGAAAATATCACGATCCGTGCCTTTGATACACCGGGACTTTTCTACGGCATTCAGTCATTTCTGCAGATGCTGCCGGTTGACACGATGGCATCTGTTCAAAAAATTCAATTCCCGGCAGTGACCATTACGGATAAACCCCGCTTTCCATGGCGCGGGATGCATCTTGATGTATGCCGTCATTTTTTTCCGGTTTCATTTATAAAAAGGTATATTGATCTGATTGCGCTTCACAAGATGAACCGTTTTCACTGGCATTTAACAGAAGATCAGGGATGGCGGATTGAAATCGAAAAATATCCCAAACTGACAGAGATCGGAGCCTGGCGTGTGGACCGTGAACATCAGCCGTGGAATGAGCGAACACCTCCGAGAGAAGGGGAAAAGGCCACATACGGGGGATTTTATACACAGGATGAAATCAGGGATATTGTTGCCTATGCGAGTGAACGGTTTGTGACGGTTGTCCCTGAGATTGAAATGCCTGGCCATGCGACTGCGGCCCTGGCTTCCTATCCTGAACTGTCCTGTACAGGCGGGCCTTTCTATGTGATGCCAGGGGGTTACTGGCCAGGTTGGAACATATTCTGTGCGGGTAAGGAAGCAACCTTTGATTTTCTGGAAGGGGTTCTTGATGAGGTGTCAGATATCTTTCCAGGACCCTGGATTCATATCGGGGGTGATGAAGCATTTAAAAGGAACTGGAAAAGGTGTCCGGACTGCAGGATGAGGATTAGAAATGAGAATCTGAGAAACGTGGAAGAGCTGCAAAGTTATTTTATAAAGCGGATCGAGAAATATTTGATCTCAAAAAATAAGATGCTGATTGGATGGGATGAAATTCTTGAAGGAGGACTGGCCCCGGAGGCCACAGTGATGTCATGGCGGGGTATGGATGGGGGTATTAAAGCTGCACGCAGTGGACATAATGTAATCATGTCTCCGGAAAGTCACTGCTATTTTGATCGATATCAGGCTGATCAGGGCGAGCCACCGGCATTTAACGGGCCTTCTGTTCCGTTGAAAAAAGTGTATTATTTTGAACCCGTACCCAAAAAACTTACGAACGAACAGTATCATTATATTTTGGGTGCTCAGGGAAATTGCTGGACCGAGTATATGCCGAACGGTGATCATGTTGAATATATGGTTCTGCCGCGTATGTGCGCACTGGCGGAAGTGGTCTGGTCGGGAAAAAAACAACGCGACTGGAATGATTTTGTGAGGCGATTAAAAACACATCTTGCGCGATTGAATGAAATGGGATTTAATTACAGACAATTGGACCGATAAATGAATAAATTAAGAAGAATAAAATTTAACAGGCTGCAAATTGTACTTATCGTTATTATTTCGATTTTTATTCATCTGTCAATCAGAGCCCAGCAAAGAGGACGGGTTCAGATCGAGAACGGTACACTCGTTTCGGATTGCGGGACCTTGATACGGGGCGGCGGACATCACAGCCTGGATATGTATAATGAACCGAGCAGCCAGATCGATGTGTTCATGGTCAAACACAACGGTTTCAATGCCATCCATGTCTATACGGAATGTTACTGGACGGAATATGCGGGTTTTAATGCGGAAAAAATGGATGATATTGTTCAGTGGACAAGAGATGCCGGCTTGTACTGTTTTATGACCATTGGGGGGTGTGACCGGAACGTGGATTTTGATCTCGATTTTGTTCTGGCTTTCTGGGATTTTTACGCGCCAAGATACGCGGATGAAACCCATGTCATCTATGAAATTCAGAATGAACCGGGCTATCCCTTTACTGAAATGAATGCACAGGCTTATGAACTCATCAGGTCCCACGCGCCGGATACCCATATCCTGTTCGCTTCCTATCATGAGTGCCGGTATCCTCCCAGTTTTTTTATTGATATGGAATATCTGAATCAATACGCCGATGTGGATTGGTCCAATGCCTCCATAGCCTGGCACGCTTATCACAGCGGGTATAAGAGTACGGACAGGGCCAGAGATCTGATTCAAGTATTAAGGGATTCGGGATATGCTTCGTGCTGTACGGAGTTTGAAACCTATACAGAAGACTGGTCGGATCGTTCTTATGCAATAGATTCAAGGCTGGTTGTCAATTTGTTCGAAGAATTAAACCACGCTTATCTGCATTTTGTCCCTTTGGACAGACATGACGCATTCAGGAAGAGGATTATAAAAGAAGGCTATACATGGGTTCCAGACTATGGCACCTTTCCCCAGGAGGCCGCGGGGCCGACCGGAAGCGTGATGCAGCCGCCTTTTGTAGATGCGGGATTGGATACAGTTATTTTTTTACCGGTGAATAGTGTTGACCTCAGCTGTTTTGCTTATGATCCTGACGGCGCCATTGAAAGTCACAGATGGAGAAATTTAAATAAAACGGAAATAACACTTTCTGATACCAGTGCTGCTTCAGTGATTATCAGCGATATGGCAAGGGGCTTTCATGAATTGACAGTGACAGTGACGGACAATGATCAGCTTTATGATATCGATCTGGTCAAAGTTGTGGTGGCTAAAAAGCATTCCATACCCGGGCTGATTGAAGCAGAGGATTATGCGGATATGTTCGGAATTGTATTTGAGGACACTTATGACACAGGCGGAGGGAAAAACGGGGGATATTTTGATGCGGGGGACTGGCTGGATTATTATGCTTATGCTGAAAAAGCTTCTGATTATACAATCATGTTCCGTATCGCCTCTCATCCGGACTGGGCGGGAGGTATTGGGAAATTGTTCATCGATGAAGAGACGGCCTGTGAATTTGATATTCCAGTAACCGGCGGTTTTCAGACTTGGGAAACCATTTATCAGAATGCTTATATTGACACAGGACTGCATGTTATCCGTTTGGAAGTGGTGAAAGGACCGTGGAACCTGAACTGGATGGCGTTTTCTGATCAGCCGTCAGGTGTGGCAAATCCGAATGCCGGTTATAGATATGCCGGAACAACCGAACTTTGTCCTGTTTATCCAAATCCATTTAATCACACAGTTCAAATACCGATTTTGGTTCTTAAAGACTGTATGATTGATCTGGCTGTTTATGATGTGCTTGGTAAGCGGATTGATAATGTTTTTTGCGGTTTTAAGGAAAAAGGTGAATTTCTTATGCAATATGATGCAAAAGATCTCGCGTCCGGAATATATATAATTCGACTTAAATCGGATGAAAGCATTCAAATGAAACGAATCGTACTAATCCGATAGGCGGACATATTACCCCAGGTCATCCCATGACGGTTTTTCAGGTCGTTTGACTGTGACTTCCCCTCCGCATTTCGGGCAAATATAGATTTGACAGCCCAGGCACGCAAAACAGTTGCTGCAGATCTTTTTGGCCTTTTCGATGTGGAACCGATGCCGGCAACGGGGACAGGTTATCATCAATACCTTTGTTTTTTTCTCTATACAATATACAAAAATTATCAAGCGGCCGCATTGTTTTTCATCTATTCATTCAATTTTAAAACTGCCCGCATCAATCATTTTTTTCTTGACATTCGCTCTGTCAATTTGTATTTTATTGCTAATAGCAATAATTGTTAGTAGCAACAAAAAGCGAAAGGATTTGTATGGAACCGCAATTATTTGAACTCATTCTATCCATCAAGAGAAAGTGCCAATCCAATGAGGATCGTATTCAGAAAGAGTTAAAAATCAGTCAGGGTGAGTTCAACGGATTGATCTGTCTGCATCCGGACGATAAAATTCTGGCCAGCCATTTTGCCGAGCGGATGGGTCTTTCCGCGTCCAGGGGAAGCCGGGTTCTATACAAACTGTCTTCCAATGGCTATGTAAATACAGCTGCAAGGCCGGACGACCGGCGCAGTATGTCTGTCTGTTTAACATTTTCCGGATTGAAGATGAAAAATGAAATTCAGAAACGCATGCAGGCCTGTGAATCGCGTATTTGTTCATCATTATCCGAAAAACAGGTAAATAAAATAAAGGATGCCCTGATCGTCCTTGATCAGGCATTATAATGACAATCCTATACATGGGGGCTCTATGAGTCAAATGAGTAAAAAGCAGCAAAAAGGTCTGGAAACAATCGCTCCGCATGTCTGTTTTAATAAAACAGAGCGTATTCTTTACAGCCATGATATCGCAGCCATACCCAATATGGTTAAACCGCTGATCGGCAATACCACACCGGATGCTGTGGTTCAACCTGAAAATGAAAAGGAACTTGCTGATGTGGTCAAATGGGCCTATGCACAGAAAATTCCTGTTACACCCAGAGCAAAAGCCTCTTCAGGTTATGGCGGTATTATTCCCATGAAAAAAGGACTGGTTGTTGATTTTTACAGAATGAATAAAGTCATTTCCGTTGATAAGAAGAAAATGACGGTTACCGTAGAAGCAGGTATTACCTGGGAAAAACTGGATAAAGAATTGAAAAAGGAAGGTCTGACCCTTCGTTTATATCCGACCAGTTATCCGTCTTCAACCGCCGGAGGGTGGCTGGCTATGGGTGGTGCGGGAATTGGAAGTTATGAATTTGGATATTATCGTGATAATGTGATATCGGCCCGGGTTGTACTCCCAAGCGGTGAAATCAGGAATTTTTCAGGTGATAAACTGGATCTTATTTCTGAAGCAGAAGGAATCACAGGATTTATTTCAGAGGTCACCATGCAAATTATGCAGGATGATGAGCTGGAAGTGATATCCATAGCCTGTCCTGATGCCCATGATCTGCAACAGCTGATGGAAAATCTGGTCAAAGATGATTTGCCCATTTGGGCCATGATGTTTATCAATCCCCGTATGGCGGAGATGAAAAACAAGGCGCCATTGCTGGAACATTTCGGTCATCCGGTGGAGGAGAGAGTGATACTGCCTGCTGCATACGTGGTGACCATGGCTTTTCGAAAAAAAGACGGGAAACAGATTCATGCTGCACTGAACGAGGCCATTAAGCCCTGTCAGGCCGAGATTCTGGATGAACGGGTTGCGCATCATGAATGGGAAAATCGTTTTAAATTGATGATTGTCAAACGGCTCGGGCCATCGCTGGTGCCCTCCGAAGTGATTGTGCCGCTCGCTTCTCTGGGTGATGTGATGACTGAAATTGAGAACAAGGTGAATCAGCCGGTTGTAAAGGAAGGGGTCATTATTAAAAAGGGACCTGACGGGAAACCGGAAGTTGTTGTTCTTGGTTTTATTCCGGCTGATCAGCGTAAGTTGAGTTACAATTTTGTATTCGGTCTGGTTATGACCATTATGAAAATTGCAGCAAAATTCGGGGGGCGTCCGTATGCCACCGGGATCTATTTTACAAAAAAGGCCAATGAGATTCTGGGCAGAGACCGTGTAAAAAAACTGAAGGCCTTTAAAAATGAAGTGGATCCAAAAGGATTGATGAATCCGGGGAAAGTCGTCAGCAACGGTGTGCTTGGACTGGTTATGACGGCTGCCAGCCTTTTTGAACCGATCATCCGGCCCTTCGGTAACCATGTGATTACCAAGGTGGGAGAGCGGCCGGACAAACCGGTTCGCGACATTCCGCCTGATGTGGCCTGGTATGCATATTCCTGTTCACAATGCGGATACTGCGTGGATGAGTGTGATCAATTTTACGGACGGGGCTGGGAAAGTCAGAGTCCCAGAGGTAAATGGTACTGGCTGCGGGAATATATGGAAGGCAGGGTCAAGTGGGACCAGCAGGTTGTGGATACATTTATTGTGTGTACGACCTGTGAACTGTGCAATTTACGCTGCTCTGCTGCTTTACCCATTGAATCCTCCTGGATGAAGCTCAGAGGCAAACTTATTCATGAAGACAAAAAGATGACCTTTCCTCCGTTTGAGATGATGTCCGAAGCACTGCAGGCTGAAGGGAATATCTGGGCCGGATATCGCAAGAACCGGACTGACTGGTTTCCTGATGATCTTTTGAAAAAGCACGGACCCGGAATGAAATCCAAGAATGTCTATTTCGGCGGTTGTACGGTCAGTTATGTAGAAAATGATATTGGCCAGGCCAGCGTGCGTCTGCTTGATGAGGCGGGAGTTGATTTTTCCTATGTCGGTAAAAAGGAAAGCTGCTGCGGCACGCCCATGCTGGTGGCAGGAAAATGGGAAGTGTTTGAGCAGATCATGAGAAGCAATATCAGCGCGGTGAAGACAGCGGGCGCGGATACGGTTATTTCATCCTGCCCGGCCTGCGATATGATGTGGCGTCATGTATATCCCACCTGGGCCAAAAAGTTTGGTATAGAATATAATATTACGGCCAAACATTACAGTGAGGTGCTCAGCGAACAAATCAAAGAAGGTCGGTTTAAATTTCCTGAAAACGGAGGCAAAGCCACAAAGGTTGCGTGGCATGATTCCTGTCATATCGGACGCGTTTCCGGAGTCTACGATGCGCCGCGGGACCTTATCAAAGCGGTTCCCAACGCGAAACTGGTTGAAATGGAAAACAACCGTGAGAATGCCCACTGCTGCGGATCTGTTCTGACATTGATCAAGGAGCCGGATGTGGCCGCAGATATTGGAAAAGACAGACTGGATGAAGCCGTGGAAGCCGGTGCCGAAAAAGTACTGGCGCTTTGTCCCTGTTGTGAATTCCAGCTGCGTGTTTCCAGGGATAAAAAGAATGTGCCTGTTGAGGTACAGGATCTGGCCCATTTCGCCGCATCCGCGCTGGGATATGATTTTCCGGATCCGGATCCGGAAGTACAGAAACAATGGGCTGTTTTTGAAGGTATGATTGCATTAATGACGCCACAGGGATTCGCCAATCTGATGGGGACCATGTGGCCCGAAATGATGGATGCCATGCCGTTAAAAATGGGCAGTATGATGAGAATTATGGGAAAAATCCCGGGTGCGCTGAACCTGATGAAACCCGTGTTTCCGGTTCTCTTTCCAAAACTGCTGCCAATCATAATGCCGAAGGTGATGCCGGCCATGCTGGATTGTGTGAAGGATATGATTCCCATGCCTGATTACATGGCCGAACAAATGCCGGAACTTATGCCCAAAGTCATGGACAATTTAATGCCCCATATGATTGGTGATGTGGTTCCGCTTGTCACGCAGCCGATGATTAATTATCTCAGGGGCAAGGAGCCTGTTTCATAATTCGCTTCAATCTCCCTCCCAGGCCCCCAAGTCCTGATATATGGACGGGGGGCTTTCTTATTCCCGTTGATTTTATTAAATAAATAAGATAAATTGAATCATTGATTTGAATTCAATATTTTAAAAAATATATTATAATTGTCCGGTTCTGTTTTTCAGTAACTTTTTTATCCATTGCCAGGCGGGATAAAAGGATTTTTCAAATGGCATTGAAAATAAAAATATCATGGATCAAGTGCGGGATCTTAATACTTATTATGCTTCTTATATCCGCGAGCTGTTTTTTTTATACGGGCAGACTGATTGGATCAAATCCTCCTGCTTTGAAAGGTGAGAATCAGATTTTTGAAGCGGAGGATGCTTCTCTGAATAAGACAGCGGTTTTGCAGGATCCGTCAGCCCGTGGCGGCCGTTTTGTTCACATGATAGATACAGGCTCTGTTACCTTTCATGTACCTGTCAATGTGTCGGGCCGCTACAGGTGCCATATTGTTTACCGGTCACCCGGTAAGGATAATGTACAGTATTTTTATGTGAATGGGATCAGTTATGCGCCGGAGATCGGATTTCCGGCCAGCGGGGTTTGGGGAGAGATATGCAAGACCGCTGGTTTGAAGAGGGGCCTCAACCGGATTGAAATCAGCGCTTCCTGGGGAAATATGGATGTTGACTATCTGTCGGTTGAAGGCCCGGTCTCAGACAGACCTGAGATAACCCCGGTACAGAATACATATTATCCCGGCAGGAGCCAGACTGATTTATTTGTTCAGCTGGAAAAAAATCACCATAAATTCACTTCAATTACGTGTAAGAACCTGGAGGTGCCTTTCAGGACCGAACCGGTTTCATTTCTTGAGGATGCCCTGCTTGTCCGGATTCCCATATCCTGTCTGGAAACACTGGATAAGGGACATTCACAGTTCTGTTTCAATTTTTCTGACACTGAAACAGTTCACTTCGATCTGCAGGTTGCGGAATCACCGATTCCACCGGAATTTTATATTGTTTCCCTTGATGTCAGTCATGGCACTGCAGTGCTGATCCGGTTTCCAACAGGTAAAATCCTTCTGGTCGATACAGGGACGGAAACCATGTGCAGGGAAAGGGTTCTGCCCTTTCTGAGCAGACATGATATCATTCCGTATTATTTATGGATCACCCATTATCATGATGACCACTGCGGCGGGAAAAAATTGCTTGAGGATGCTTTTCCCGATCTCATCATTCAGGATTATAAGGATTTCCGGAGCGGTGAAACATTTGAGTTCGAAAGAACACAAATCACAGTTATAAACAGCTTTGAGGATGGCAATGAGCGGGAAGGAGAAAATTCGAGATCCCTTTCCTTTCGTCTGGCCTGTAAAGATTTTGTTTATATACATGGCGGCGACATTTACGCAGAAAATCAGCGGCGCATATTAAACAAATATGGTCCGGACATGATTCGATGTCATGTATATCACGCGAATCACCATTTTCACGGATCTGTGGATGTCGATTATTTAAGGGCATCGGATCCGTATCTTTTTATTGTATCCGGAGAAGAACACATTTATGGCCGGGGTGCATACACAACGCTGGTTCAGGAGCAGGTTCTTTCATGGCTTCGGCAGCATGATGGACGTTTGATAGAGGATTTACTGCATTTTGAAGTGGGTCATGTTGTCATTCGTGTTGTTGACGGAGAGCATTGGCTGTATGAGACGTACAGGAACACAGAGGCTGTGATTCCCTTTCAATCATTCGTGTCTTATTAGAAATTAATGTGAATATTTGTATAAATTCGGGATCTAAAACCAAGGTTTAATCGTATATTAATGATTTCCAAAAAGGAACAAAATCAGACTCTCCAATGAAAGCTTATTGAATATTATTGTTTCTATGAGGAGAAACAAAATGAAAAAAAAATTATGTCTTTTCATCTTTACCCTTCTGGCCGGCACGGGTTCCTTGCTGGCATATACCAATTTGTCACCTGAAGAGGTGCATTTAAAACTGGTAAACGGTGATACGTTGCTTCTCCTCGATGTACGGGAAATTGATGAGTATCATGAGGGTCACATCGCCGAGCCGGCAGGACAGCTTCCCCTTACACCTGTACTTATGCCCTGGAACAGTGAGGTTCTTTCGAACCAATACGTCCGACTTCCAGTGGATGTTGATATTATTGTTTATTGCGGTTCAGGCGGCCGAAGCGCTTCTGCGTCCGATTTTCTCGAGTCACAGGGACTTACACGTATTTTCAACATGACATCAGGTTTTTCCGGATGGCCCTACGAAGAACGGGGAGGAGGTTACGGAGATCATAGCGGACGATGGGTATACGCCTCGGACATCTATGCTTCAGTTGTATCCTGTACAGAACCGGGGAACCCCAGTCAGATGGTGTTTCCTCCGGATGCGGTATTTTCAGGAGAGGATTCTTTTTATGTAGAACTGCATGAAGGATCCGATTACAGCTTTCATCCGCCTGATGTACCCGCATTCGATCAGTCCGGTTTGTACCGGATTTCCGTATTTGACCGGTTCGGACTGACTCTTTTCGATGGCGATTCACTCAGCCTGAATAAATCTGTGGTACTGACTTTTTTTACCACCCGACTCGGATCCAATTTTATTGACGCGGATATGAAAGGATATATATCCGGGAAAGGATGGCAGCCTGTCAGTTATGATTTTTACGCTGCTGCGTTTTACAGGGAAGAGTTTACCCTCAGACAATGGTATTTTGTCGGCGGTGATCTCCCCTCAGCTGTGCAGATGTCCGGGTCCGATTTGATTGAAACGGTTCGGGCTTTCCCCAATCCGTTCAATTCTATTGTTCAAATCGAGGCCCCTCAGGATGCAAAAATCGCAATTTATGATATGAGGGGCAGACTGGTTGATCGTCCGGTTTCACATGAGTGGTCTCCGGAAGGTTCGCTTGTTTCAGGTGTATATTTTATACAGGTTCAATTTAAAAACCGGCTCTTATCAAGAAAAGTGATTTATCTGAAATAATGGGGATATAGGGACGGGATTGTCTATACTGAGATCTGTTTTACAGAAGAATTCAAAGAAAAAGCCGGAATAGAAAGTTCAATCCGGCTTTTTCTTTGGAAAGACCTGATGACGGAATTATTTCATCAAAGCCAGACGAATGCTTTCAATCCGGTTCGTTGCGCCACGGGTTTCAAGACGGGCAATATAAATACCGGAGGCCATATGACGGGCATCCCAGCGGATCTGATATGAGCCGGCGGATTGCATGGTTTCAACCAGAGTCTGTACTGCCTTACCATGCAGATTGTATATGGTCAGGGATACATGGGTATTCTGATCGAGAGTATAGCGCAATACAGTGGATGCATTGAACGGATTGGGATAATTGGGCTGAAGCGCAAATCTTTTTGGAACGATGTTTTCCATCCGTTTCACGAAGGAGGGTGAATTTTTAGATATTTTCACCAGTTCAATCCCTTCGCCTGTTTCAAGGTTCCTGGAATATTCCATATCATCTGTATTATTCCAGTGCTCATGCACACCCAGACTGCTGATTGGTGTCCCTGAATTATCCGGATCATAGGTAATGTTTTCGGGCCACCAATCCGAGCTGGCCGCCTGATGCAGATAGTCGTCAATGCCATCCCACTGGACATATGCCCAGCGGTCCGGGGCAAGCCCGTCCCAGCCATCCACATATTCCTCTTCCACAAATTCTTTTTGAAGCATATCCAGACAAACCGATTCAATGGCGACCGGGTCCATTGATAGTAGGATCGATGAACTGAAGTCGTTGTTCCAGGGCGCGGAACGGAATTTCTGGGGTTTCTGATGTTCATAGGATGTTGACCACAGGGCTTCCATAAAGAACAGCGGGGTTTTTGCGCCCAGATACTGACTGCCCATCAGATCCACAAGTACCCGGTACAATCGGTAGCCGTAACGCATACCTGTATCGTCCGGATTCATCAAACCTTTATGCAACTGCCAGGAGCCGTCCGTGGTGTTGGATCCAAAATGGTTTTTTGAGAAGAAAGTCACACCGGCCCAGCGGTGTCCCTTCATGGTCGGAATATTCAGGATGTAGTCCGCATCCATCATTTCTTCAAATAATTTGTGTGTTGTGATCTCGGTCATCACGGTTCCATGATCGGAATAGGTGATGCCAACCTGGCTGCTTTTTGTAATTTTCGTTCTTCCCGGAATGCTCCGTTTGGAGCAGTATTTAACATCCGGAAATTCCGCATACAAATAATTGTAAATATGGTTGTAAATATCAGCAATGGGATCACCGATATATATATTGGCTTCAGGCACACCGGCATGATAAACCAGCTGGCGAAGCAGGGTCAGGATGGCCTGGGGTGAGGTGTCATATTCAATTTTACGGCTGGCGGACATCTCGCCATCCGGCCAGGCACCGCCCCACGCGGTGACCGCGTTGATCTTGATGAAAATGGTTTCCGTATCGGAATAACCGACATCCCCTTTGCCCCGGTTTTGGTTGAAATGCCTGAAAACAGCATCCCAGGCGTCTGTATCGGTTTCCGTGCCGGTGAGGGATTTAATCGCGTCTGAAAACATATTATCCACAACGCCCTGATCCGTGTTGGACGTAAGCCAGTAAGCATCATTGGCATTGTCATTGGTGCAGTTTTCATTTGTCGCGCCCGGATCATGAACCCATACCACACGTCCGGGGAAAATGCCTTTCGCTTCACCGATAGGGCTGTTGGGACCCAGCGGATCATTAAATTCAGAAATGACGCTGCTCCCTGCCTGAGATCCCGGACTCACCTGAATCAGGGTGATTATACCTGCCGTTAATGCCGCGATTAAGAAAAGTCCGGCAACCGGATAACGGGCCTGCGCCAGCCGTTCCCTTGCTTTTTTAAAGGCAAAAACGGATGTGAAAAAGGCGATTGCCCAAATAACAAAGGATGAAGCAATGGGTGCCGCGACGCGCATACAGGGATAGTAAGCGCGGCTCGGCTTTGGAATGACACGGAGAATAAACCAGACAAGAGAGGAAAGCCCGAGAAACGGAAATACCAGTTTTTTTAGCCATGATTTGACATCAGACAGCGAAGATTGTTTGGTTTGATTTGACATAATGGTTCCTTTTGTCGTTTTGATTATTTAATATATACCATGCGTTGGCAGGATGAAAATTGTCCGGACGGACCGTTTACCTGAAATCCCGCCAGATAAATTCCTGACGGATACGGTGTCGCATCCCACGTGATCTTATGCAATCCGGCTTCCTGAATGTCATTCATCAGAAGGGCGATCAACCGACCGCTGATATCCCGGATCGTTATGGTGACCTGCGCTTTTTCTGTCAGATCGTAACGGATCATTGTAATCGGATTGAAGGGATTGGGGTGATTCTGATACAAACAGTGAGAGCCGGCATTTTGACCGGAGACCGCTCTGTTTACTGTGCTTGGCGGAGGATTGAAGTGGGTAATACCGTTGTCTGTTCCCAGCCAGAGTGATCCGTCAACGTCCACAGCAATATCGTATACCGCGTTGCCGCTCATTCCTTCGGCAGTCGTGTAGTTTGAATACACGGTGCCGTCCCATCCTGAAAGTCCGCCTTCTGTACCAAACCACATCCAGCCGCGTAAATCCTGTGCAATGGATAGTATCCTGTCATTGACCAGTCCGCTGCCTGTGGTATGAATGGTCCATCTTTCTTTTGTCAGTGTGGTGTCATGTTCGGCAACACCCCGGTTGGATCCAATCCAGTGCTTGCTTTCATTCACCACATAGATGTCCCGTATGGAGTCCGAAAGCATGAAGGTCCATTCTGTATTATAATGGGAAGCGGCTGTAATACCGTCCAGATCGCTTATATAAATCCGGGACACGCCTTTGCTCCGTGTCCCAAAATAGCGCCACAGACTGTCGCATTCATTGTCTATACCGATACAGGTCACATCATTTTCTTCCAGAAATCCATTTTCCTTGGTCAGTCCGTTCCAGTTCGTTCCGTCAAACACGGATACACCCCTGTCTGTCGCAATCCATTTTACGTGCTGGCTGTCTACCTTTACCGCCTGTATTGAATTACCAAGCAAAGGGCGGTTATCCGTTCGGTATGGCGTCGCAAAAGTATAACCGTCTGTGCTGTCCACATCCAGAATGGTTAATCCGTTTTCCGTGCCGATCCAGATTTCGGGTCCGTATCCTCCATGCTCAAAAGCGATATCACTGATTTGATTGTCTGCCAGTGTCTGTGTCTCATCTGTTTTCGAAAAAACAAGCCATTCTGAACCGTCATACCGGACCAATCCGTTATTCGTACCAAACCATTTTGTACCGCCGGGTTCTATACAGACTGCCCGAACCGTATTATCCGGTATAGGACTGTTGAGGGTGCTGTATGTATTCAATATCTGAGTATAACCGCTATTCACGATCATAAGAAAAATGATCAATCCTGATAACTGTCTGTTTGACATTGAAAAACCTTTCCTGCCCAAAAAAATAAGGAGAAGGCTGCATTACAGAATAATGCAAAAGACTGCGCTTCAATACGCAATCAAGCTCTCTCCCGGTTATTTTTAAAAATTTGCATTATCCCGGCATTCCGGGATAACCATATTGTAAATGCAACAAAACCTTCATATCCACTTACTGTTTCGCATTGGTTAAAGTTAATATATGTATGAAACACTGTCAAGGGAAAACTGGATATCAAAACGGTGATTTTTGGATCCTGACATGCAAAAAACGGTCGTGTATATTTTGACGGGCAGATCAGAAAGAGAAGTGAAACCGACCCGTGCTTTTCATTTTGGAGAACAAAATGAGTTAAGCAGCGTATAAAAAAAACAAATTGTTGATCTTTTGAATAATTTTATTTATGATAAGACGTAAAAATAATTATAAAAACCAATGAAAGGAGCTTAATTATGAAATACCCGATTCTGATGGCCACTTTGGTACTATTGGTCGCCTGTGCCGATCTGTCAAAGAATCCATTTTTCAGTGAGTATGACACACCGTTTCAAACACCCCCTTTTGAACGTATTCAGAACAAACACTTTATGCCTGCTTTTAAAGAGGGGATGAAGCTGGAGCAGCAAGAGATTGAATCGATTGCGGCCAATGAAGAGGCCCCGAGCTTTGAAAATACGGTTGAAGCCCTGGAAAAAACAGGCGAACTTCTGGATAAGGCCCAGTATGTGTTCTATAATATGGTTTCAGCCCACACCAGTGATGAGCTTCAGGATATTGCAAAAGAAGCATCACCCCTGTTCTCCAAACACAGGGATGATATTCTTTTAAACGAGGCTCTGTTTAAACGAATCAAAGCCGTATATGGGCAAAAGGACACCCTGAATCTGACAACTGAACAGATGACACTGCTGGACAAATATTATAAGGATTTTGTCCGCGGCGGCGCCAATCTGCCGGAAGACAAAAAAGCCGAACTTCGGGAAATTAACAAGGAACTGTCCCTTCTCTCTATTCAATTTGGTGAAAATGTGCTCAAAGAAACCAACAAATTTGAACTGGTCATTGATAATGAAGCTGATCTTGCAGGATTAACGGAAGGCGCAATTTCTTCGGCTGCTGAAGCGGCAGCGGAACGGGGATATGAAGGCAAATGGGTCTTTACCATTCATAAACCCAGTTTGATCCCGTTTCTTCAGTATTCCGAAAAACGGGATTTGAGGGAAAAGATATTTAAGGCATACATCAATCAGGGAAATCACGATGATGAACTGGACAACAAGGACATCCTTAAAAAAATGGTTAATCTCAGGCTGAAAAAAGCCAGACTTCTGGGATATGATACGCATGCAGATTTTATTCTTGAAAGAAATATGGCCAAGGAGCCCTCTCAAGTATATGATTTGCTGTATCAAATCTGGAAGCCTGCTCTTAAACGGGCCAAGAAAGAGGCCAGAGAACTTCAGGAGATGATCAGGAAGGATGGGAAAGATTTTGAACTGGAACCCTGGGACTGGTGGTACTATGCTGAAAAACTGAAAAAAGCAAAATATGATCTGGATGATGAAATCCTGAGGCCCTATTTCGAACTGGACAATGTCCGGCAGGGCGCTTTTATGGTTGCAAAAAAATTATGGGGGCTGTCCTTTGAAGAGCGAATCGATATTCCCAAATACCATAAAGATGTCAAGGTATTCGAAGTGAAAGATGCGGATGGATCCCATCTGGGTATTCTTTATGCCGATTATTTCCCAAGGGCAAGCAAACGGGGCGGCGCCTGGATGAACGATTATCGGGAACAGTCCAATATGGACGGGGAACTGATCCGTCCTGTTGTAACGAATGTGTTCAATTTTACGAAACCGACCGGAGAAAAACCGGCGTTGCTGACCTTTGAGGAAGTGGAAACCCTGTTCCATGAATTCGGACATGGTCTGCACAGTCTTCTTTCAAATGTACATTACCCCAGATTGTCCGGTACGAATGTGTCCCGGGATTTTGTGGAACTGCCTTCCCAGGTCATGGAAAATTGGGCAGGTGAACCGGCTGTACTGAAAATATTCGCGAGACACTATGAAACGGGAGAACCCATTCCGGACGAACTGATTGAGAAGATTAAAAAAGCCAGATATTTCAATCAGGGTTTTGCCACAGTCGAATATCTGGCCGCATCCTTTCTGGATATGGACTGGCATACCATGGCCAAATCGTTCGAGCGCGAACCCATGGCTTTTGAGGATGCTTCAATGAGCAAGATCGGATTGATTCCGGAAATCGTGGTGCGGTATCGCAGTCCGTATTTCAGACATATATTCTCCGGGGGCTATTCATCCGGATACTATAGTTATATATGGGCCGAAGTACTGGATGCGGATGCTTTCCAGGCTTTTAAGGAAACCAGTCTGTTTGATCAAAAAACGGCGAAAGCTATCCGTAAATATATTTTCTCAGCCGGCGGCACGGATGATCCGATGGATCTGTATGTGAATTTCCGCGGCAAGAAACCGGACATTAAACCTCTGTTGAAAAATAGGGGTCTGCTGTGATTTTGAAATCATTAT
>Ga0272441_10005230_pt1 | contig 22779 bp, 20 predicted proteins | sample SSMProp6N_FD_193582 | JGI IMG/M metagenome (GOLD analysis project Ga0272441, IMG submission 193582) | Marine sediment archaeal communities from Little Sippewissett salt marsh, Falmouth, MA, United States - SSM-Prop-6N | ecosystem: Environmental > Aquatic > Marine > Wetlands > Sediment ... | reverse complement strand
CTCAAAGTAACAGGCTACTCAGGCTACCTTCATCCATACGACGAAAACCACATCATCGGAATAGGCAAAGAAACCGAGTACGACGCAGAAGCGGACTTCGCATGGTATCAGGGAGTGAAAATTTCCCTCTTCGACGTAAGCGACGTCTCAAATCCCGTGGAAATAGCTAAGTATGAGATAGGCGACAGAGGAACAGACTCCCCAATCCTATACGACCACAAGGCGCTGCTGTTCGACGCGGAGAAGAACCTTCTGGTGATACCTGTCTTGGTTGCGGAGATGGACCCAACCCAGTACGAGGGAGATGTCCCTGATTGGGCATATGGAGAATCTGTCTGGCAGGGAGCCTACGTCTTAGACATATCCCTAGACGGGCTAACGCTCAGAGGCAGAATCACCCACATAGAAGACAACGCTGACATGACGAAAAGAGACTACTACTACAGCTACTACTACACTGTGCAAAGATCACTCTACATAGAAAATGTGCTATACACGATATCCAGCATGAAAGTGAAGATGAACAACCTGGAAACCCTGGCAGAAATCAACACAGTAGAGCTTTCCTAGCTCTCCTGCTCCTGTTTGACTGCTTTGCGGGCAAACGTGAGGTACCCCGTGTGTCCAGTCATCACTGTTTGGGGGCGCGTCTTCCCCCTCGCCACCTGCATAAACCTTAGAAGAGTCTCAACAGTTTCGACACAAACGAATCCATACTCAGTCAACGCTTCCACAACCTTCACCACCTGATCGATGGTGGGACTGAAGGACACCAGCACCCCGCTTCCCTTCAATGCATCGTAGGCGTGAGGAACAACCAGCCACGGAGTCGCCAAATCCAAAATCACTGCATCCACCTCTTTTTCTTCAATTCCCTCGGTCACATCACCCTCTTTTAGCTCCACATAATCTATGAGCCCTGCCCGCTCCAAGTTTTTTTTGGCATTTTTCTGGAATTCTTGCCGCACCTCGTAGGTGTAGACTCTTCCGCTTGGTCTGATGTAGTGTGCTATTGCGCTTGTGAGTGCAGCTGTTCCGGTTCCCGCCTCTACCACGCGGCTTCTGGGTCCTATTCCGCTGTACATTATGATGAGCGCTATGTCCTTGGGGTATGATATCTGGGTTCGTCTGCTTGTCTTGAAGATGTGGTCACGGAGAGTGGGTTTCAGGGCAACAAACTCGGTGCCCATGCTGCTGACTATCCGGGTTCCAAACTCCTTCCCTATCAGGTCGCCTAGCTGAATGTATCCCTTGTGTGTGTGGAAGCTCTTCTCTGCCTCCACTCTGACGAGGTAGGTTCTTTTTCTGTCCAAGTAAAGGTAAACGTCGTTGCCTTCAGCAATTACTTCAGTCAAACTTTATCCCATCGCATACGCTCTATCTAACGTTTTGACGCAGTCACTCTATTTATACTAAATGTTTACGTCCTTCAAGAGTGATGTCTGTTCCTTGTTTAGTTTCACTTACCTCCCATCTCTGTCCTGTTACCGTCTAACTTAAAGCCTAAATACAAACCCCAAACACATAACACAGAAGGTGAAAAATAACATGAGTGAAGAAATTTCCATCGTAAACGTAAAGCCGCAACTAGTTTTAGGCATGAGAAAAAAAGGACCATACCAGAACATCGCAGTTATGATTCCCCAAATATGCCAGTTTGCTGCACAAAACGGAATCCAAATGATTGGACCACCCTTGTTCATCTGTCACGAAACAAGCCCTGAAACCGCCATAAAAGCTGACAAAGAAGGCAACGCAGATGTAGAGGTGGCTGTTCCGATAGCCATGCGCGGTGAAGAAACTGAGGATATAAAATGCTACAAGTTGCCGGGGGCGAAAATGGCGAAGATAATCCATAAGGGTCCGTATCGAGAGGAGACTGCAACATATCAGAAGCTGTTTGCGTGGTTAAAAGAAAACGGCAAGACTGTTGTTGGTCCTATGCGGGAGGTTTACTTGAATGACCCGCATGAGGTTTCTGAGGAAGAGTTGTTGATTGAAATTTATGCGCCTATAGCTTAGTGTGTTGCGTTCTTGCAGAAGAATATCTTAGTTTCCTCTGTTTCTTTTGTTTTGTTTTTGCTGATTTCCACCCCGCTTATATCACAAACTACTTTGTAATGCAAAGTATTATATAGTACAAAGTGTACCGTATGTTTCAGGAGATTCGGATGAACCAAAAAATAAACATGAAAGAGATTGAACGGAGGGCCTACACGTCATATCACCAAGACGGAGTGATAGAAGTTACAACAGCAGTCGTAGTGTTCCTATTCGGCATAATTATGCTCGGAGACATGCCTTGGCTAGGCGGACTAGGCGGCATTGCAGGAATCCTAGCAGTTTCACTGTACGCAGGCTTCAAGAAACTGCTCACAGTCCCCAGAATCGGGTACGTCAAATTCCCGCAACAAAGAGCCCAGAGAATGCTAGCAATAGCCATCGCTTTAGGCACCATGTCTGCTCTTATGGGATTGATTGCGTTTTTACAAACTGCGTCTCAAGGTACACCCAATTGGCTAATGCTCCTGATTGACAATTACATGCTCACCATTGGAACGGCTGTTGCAGCTCTGTTCCTGCTGGGAGGCTACGCCTTCAAAACAAAACGCCTATACGCGTACGCTCTTCTGGTGCTGGTCATGTTCGTTGCCGGATACTTCATTTACTTCCCACTATCCTACTATCTCATCGCCTTAGGCACCATACTACTGATGTGTGGGTTGTTCCTGATGATTCGATTCGTAAATAAATACCCTAAAGCAACTGAAACAGCGGATGCGTAAGAAATGACGCCCGGGAAAACAAGCGACGACGAGCTGAATGCGATTCAGAACATCGACAAGATGATACATGAGCCGGCAAGGCTGCTGCTGATGGCTCACCTCTTCGTCGTCGAAAGCGCCGACTACCTTTTTCTGCAGCGCCAAACTGGACTTACATGGGGCAACATATCTTCGCACCTGCGCAAGCTGGAGAATGCGGGTTACGTTGCGGTGGAGAAGGAGTTCATAGACAAGAAGCCGCACACCACACTGAAACTGACAGACAAGGGGCGAAGAGCGTTCAAGGAATACCGGGAAAACATGAAGCAGGTGTTCGAGGATCTGCCAGAGTAGTCGCTCTCCCTTTTTTGTTATGTCATGGTCAGTAATTCGGTTATGCTAGCAATTTTGTCGTATCTGCCCTGAATCTTATCTTCGCGGTCTATGAGCAGAGCCTTAATTCCCACATTCGATGCACCCTCATAATCGTGTATAACAGAGTCGCCGACGAAAAGTGCCTCAGACGGTTTCACGTCGAGCTTGTCGAGAGCGTAGAGGAAGATTTCTTTGTTTGGTTTGGCGCAGTTGCAGGATTCGATACAAACTGTTGTGTCGAACCATTTTTTCAGATTCAGTTTTCCCAGAATGTGTTTGAGGTCCTTTTTGAAGCCGTTGGACACGAGCCCCAGCTTCAAGCCCTTAGCCCGTAACTGGAACAGCGTAGGCTCCACATCTGGGTAAACCTGCACGTTAGAGTATTTCCACCAAAGCTCGTCAATCTGCGCAGCCAAAAAAACCGTGTTCTCTTCTATGCCCAGCTTCTCAAGCAACGAGGCATTATAGTTTGTCCAGAACTGTTTTCGCCGACTTTCATCATAGGTTGCGATGTCACACTCGTTCGCGGTTGCTTTCTGTGCTTCTGCGATGTCGTTAAGTGATGCTGTAACCCCGAAACGGGCAAGTATTCTCCTGTAGATTTCGGGAAAAGACGCTGTTTTTATGAGAGTTAAACCCAAGTCGAAGAGAACAGCCTTCAACGGCATCTTTCATCACAACCCAAAGTGTCTGGGAACACAAAAATCCTTTTTGGTTTAATCAGCGAAACAAGTGGAAAGTGAAGAGAATTGGAAAACCTCAGTTCACAGAAGTGTGTGGCAACCCGTCTAGTGGCTTTGTTTATGCTTTGTTTGCATCGTATTGTTCGATGGCGTGCTGGACAATTTGTTGTGCGACTTCCGCGTTTTCCCACCCTTTTATTCGCACCCACTTGTGAGGCTCTAACCGCTTGTATGTTTCAAAGAATTCCTGTATCTCTCTAAGTTTGTGCTCGTGGACATCCTTAATGTCTTTGATTCCCTCGAATCGTGCATCATTAGTGAGAACAGCCAAAATTTTTGGGTCAGGTCCTTTCTCATCCTCAATTATCAAAACGCCTATAACTCGAACTCTGACTATGCATCCGACCTCTAAGGGCTCATAGCTCATAACCATGATGTCAAGCGGGTCCTGGTCATCGTACCATGTTTGAGGCACGAAACCGTATTCAATCGGGAAAACAACCGAAGACGGAATCATCCGATCCAAAACAAAGGCTTCCCAATCCGACTTGTACTCATACTTGTCTCTTGAGCCGCTCACAACCTCGATGACGGCGTTCAACAGTTTTGGCGGCTTCTTCCCCACGGGGATGTCTTTCCAATAATTCAAACCTATCACCTCGTTAACTGCCGATATTCAATACGAACAAACAGTAATGCACAAGACTAAAAAACCGTTACGTTTTCAACCCCTTCTTAGCTGGCAAATCACCTTTCTGTCTATAACTCGGAAAGCAACAAAACCTAAATAATATTTCGGGCTTAGAAACTAAGGTCGATTTCACCGCTTTGCGGGGATGGATATTCAAATCATGACAGTCAAACAGCACACTAAAATAAACCGAATTCAAGTTTATGTGAACTGAAATATGGTGGGATACTTGTCTAAAAGAATCAGAAAACTCTTTCTCCCCTTCGCGGTTGCTGGCAAAGAACGATTCAAGCCCTTCACTAAGGAGATGGAGATGGCAGCCATCTTCTATCTAGCTGAAAGAGACCGAAAGAAGGGCGAAGGGCGAGTCTTGAAGAAACCGGAGGAAAATCTGGCTTTCATAGCTGAAACCTGCTATCCCTTATGGCTGATTCCGTGGCAGGGGAGAACCCTGATTTTCGATGGGCTAGAATTCACGAATCCGTCAATATCTTACGACGTACTTCCAGACATCAAAGCCTTCGAAAACGACGTTCAAGCAAGCTCCAAGTCACGTGAAGCCTACGTTGCATGCCTATCCCAGAACGCCAGCTACTTCCAAAGCTTCGCCGGAAAAGAGGGAAAAACCATAGAGGGTCTTATCACAAACCCGAATTTCACGCAAGATATGCTTGAGTATCTCCAAGACGTGGAGTCAATCAGTAATGGGACAACAACAAAAGCGATTTTATCTCCCCTCCTAGACAAGTCCGAGGTTTCAGCTTCCCTTGACAAGCTTTCCGATTTAAGGGACACATTGGAGGCGGAAATAAAGGCTCTAAGCGGAACCATGAAGCTTCTCAGCAAACAGACGCGAGAACAGGTGAAAGCTCTTCGTGCAGAAATGAATGCAACCATAAAAGATTTCGATAAGAGAATCAAAACTGTCAAACCCAAAGTAATGGCGAAAATAAAGAAAATTCAAGAGAGCCGCGACCGAGAGGTCACCAGAATCTCCAAAAAATATGACCGGAAACTCCGTTCACTTCACCAAAACAAGGTTAAATCAGAAAAAACGCTTGAACGGCTGTCAACCGACATCGAACGCATCGAAGCGGACATAAAAGGTTGCAGGGAACGTAAAGACGAGGCTGGCGAGTTTCAGTTGTCGCAGCAGCTCGACGAGACCAAAAAGAAGCGTCCAGTTCTGGAGAAAGAAATCAAGAGTATTGACGAGGAGATACTGGATGTTGAAGATTCAAAGAAGATTACGGTGGCTAGGACAAGAACGAAACCGGATGATCGCGTTGAAGATGCGATGCAGTCTCTGCGGGACATAGAAGCTGCAAAGGAGGCTAGAACCAGACTGGAACAGCAAGAATTGGCGGATCTGGAGGAGAAGACTTCCTCTATAATAAAGCAGATTGATGAGATGATTAAAGAAAAAGAGGCAGCCCTAGACGAGATTGACAGCATCGGCGCCGAAGAAAGAAGAAGAAAGAATGCGCTGGTTTACGTTTCACTATATTTCACTTGTTACGAAACCGAGGTTGGGGAAAGATACGTTGTCTACCCTCCATCATATGTGGGAAGCATGGGCATAAAAACGAAATTGAAGGGAGTCTTCGGAGCCGGAAAAATGAAGTCGTTTCTCCAGTCCCGCTCACCATCCATCGCAACCCTCATTGACCGACTTGTAGATTTAACTCAAGAGAATCCCGTATTTGAGAAGGAGATAACAGAGGCAGGAACCAAAGCTAACATCTTGCGAACAAAAGAGCTGCAGGCAGCCATCAAAAAAGGATTAACAGAGCTGAACGAAGAGGGCTGGATATCAGAAAACGAAGCTCAAGCACTCAGCAGCGAACTCGCATAAAAGAAACCCGCAAAAGTTCCCTTCACATTTTAGCTTGCTCTTTTCCCATTTTTTGGCAGATGTTAGCGATTGCGAGGAGGACATGTGGCGGCGTGAACACGCTGAAAACTTTGGTGTATCGCGCTGATGCAGCCTTCTTCACTGTCTCCTTTTTTCCTCCAGCCTCCAGATATCCTCCAAGAAAGTTTCTGGCTACGATGCCTGCAGCGTTGGTGGAGAACATGGTTGGACTGTAATGTCCCGAATAGTACAGAAATTCGGCTATATCCCAAGCTTGGTCCCCGTCTCTTGATGCCTGCTCAAGGTCCAGTAGAACAATTTTATCCTTTGAAACAATGAAGTTCTCTGGTTTGCAGTCACCCAAACTGACGCCCAAACTGTGCGTCTCCGCTATCAGCTGCCCCGTCTCCTTAACCAAAGCAATGTCCTCCGCGGTTTTGTTGTCTGAGAATATCCGCTTGATGGTTTCCTCCAGTTTCTCTCCGTCAATGAACTCCTCGAAGATTAAGCGTTTTTGGGGGCTGATGTAGAAGATTTTGGGAACTTCGAAGCCTTTGCTGTGCAGAAACTTGTTTATGGCGTATTCTTTCTCCAGTCTGGATTGCCCAAGCACGGCGAAGGATGTGGTTCCGAAAGACCACAAGGTGAGGGACAGCCACTTAAGGTTCGACCAATCTCTGAATCTTTTGACAACAAAACGTTGTTCTTCATCGTTCTTTGTTAAAGTGAGGAGGTAGACATCGTTTAAGACGCCCCCGATGTTCTTAAGCCGCATCTTCGACAACTCGCCATCTGGGATAATCTTTCTAGCCACATCCTCAATGTCGGATTTGTCTGAAAGTGGAACGGGTCCCAGAGGCGTGGGTAACAAAACATGCTTTTTGGGGTCTTCCAGTCTGGAAACCAGCCCGTCAACGTTAACTTTTCTTTGGTCGTCCATGAAGATTCTTTGGTCCTGAATAAGGGAATTGACGGTTTTTGCGTAGACGCTGAGAAGGTGAGGAAACGCTATTCTCTGAATGGTCTTTAGAAAGAGTGGCAGCCTCGATTTCCGTCTCTTGACAGCGACGATATGGCTTCGCGCGATTTTGATGTAGCCATCTGAATGGAAAACTGTTTTTTCTTTCTCCAGTTCATCGAGGGCTTCCACATATCCATCCACAACTGCTTCCACGTTTTTTCGTCTAAGGGTCCTCTTCAACATGTTGAGAAAACTGTAGGTTAGAGAGGGAAACAGTCTAGCCCGCCTCATCATAAACTCGTACATGAAGTATTCTTTTTCGATCAGAAACTCGTGGGATGACTCTGGAAACTCTAAAATCAGGTTCTCAAGAAGCTCTAGGACAGTTCTCTTTTTTGTTTTCACTTCATTGAGCCGCAGATACTCTCCATTCTTCAGGGGCTCGTAGGGTCCAGTCACCTTTTCTGAGAAAAACTCTCCCAGCCACCCTCCTCTCACGTCCCTTTCAAAGTCTAAACGGTTAACTGTCAAAACCGAGACGTTAAAGCCGTCCACAGACTCAAAATAGGTGTTCACTCGAAACGTGAATTTCTCGAGAACCAGCAAAACGTTCACGTCCGTCTTTTCGTCGGCGTATCCGCAGACCCATGGACCATAGATGCAAGCTGCGGCGATTCGTCTAGAGCCAGCAATGTCCCTGCATACCTCCATTACACGCTCTTTCAGTTTTTCGTTCAGCTGAACTGTCATCGGCGCTCTTTCCGTAGCCACTAGCCGCAGGAAAACTGTTTGAAGCACCCAACTTTAAACATGTTTCGTTTTTTAACAAAAAGTGTGCCCTTTATCTCCGCCTTTTCATGAATCACAAAATGGAGAGTCTTGAGGCGAGAGGCGAAAAAGACAACTCTGTTTTAGTTCTTCAGTATCCGTGCTTTGACGTTTCCTTCTGCCGCCTGTTTGATGCTCTCGGCTTCTTCCAAGGAGTCTACGCTGGTGAAGTACTTGAACCAGACACCAGAACGTGGAAGTTCAATTTCAATTGCGTATGCCATAATTTAATCCCTACCCAAATCCAATGAATAATGAGAGTATCAATATTCTGGATAAATACTATCCTACCCTTGCAGTCATATTCCGAAACTCGATATATCTGCGCTTTCGTGACTGACAAAACTGACCCAAAACAGCCATTTCCCAAACATATTAGCTGCCTAATAACAGAAGATTGTTGAAAAATATCTTTTTTCTGAAAATCAGCAACACAGCACCAAAACACCAAGAACAGTTCACACAAAAACGCTAAACTAGCTTCTCTCAGAAAAACAGGCATTACATAATGTTTCCTATTCGTGCCCTTTGATTGCCCATGAGCCATCGCAAACCGCGGAATTCAAGCTGAATCCTTCTCTGCAGCACCCAAACTTCAGATTACAGCTTTCAGCCAGCTCTTTCGCTTTTTTCATCAAACCAAACCGCAACTCCTTAGGCAGATACAAGGAACGTCCGACACGTTCGCCCTCACTGAAGTACAGGGGCTTCAGCTTCTCTGCAACCTCCGGAAACGCTGCGCTGAATCTTCTCCAGTTGTCTGGCTTCACCTTGTATGACGAAGAGGTGACATGCAGCACACCTAAACCTGAAACCATTTCCACAAGCTCAGCCAAATCATCGTTAAGAAACGGAATGATTGGGTCGATTCTCACTGTGGTGGGTATACCAGCCTCCACCAACTCTTCTATTGCCCTGAGCCGCCTCGAAGAAACCGGAGCACCAGGCTCAAGCTTCCCAGAGAGTCCATCATCGGCTGTGAGCACAGTCAAAGAAACCACACAGGGAACTTTCTGTAGTATGTCGATGTCTCTTGTCACCAAATCGGATTTCGTGACTAGCTGAAGCCTGCAGCGGCTTTCCGCCAAGACCTGCAAGCATTTTCGGGTTAAACCAAGTTTTTGTTCCAGCCGCGGGTAAGGGTCAGAAGAGTTAGACATGGAAACCAGCTCGCCATCTAATCGTGCGGCTTCCCTCTTCAGTCGGGACAGCAGGTTCTTTTTTGGTCTGCATTCATGGAATCGGGGTATGTATGAGGAGGCGTAGCAGTAGAGGCAGTGGTGGTCGCATCCAGTGTAGGGATTAAAGGTCAACTTTTCTGGGCACGTGCACAAACGGGACTTCCAAGGGTCAAAAACAGTAAGCAGCATAACCATTTTTCCAGCAGCAAAACTAAGCTGCAATGTTTTATATTTCGGTTTGCCTGTCAGCGCCGTAATCTAGACACAGAGAATGGAGTCAATTCAGAAGGTTAGGCTATGCCGATTGTGTTGCCAACGCCGACCACAAGCACAGTGTCGTCTTCTTTTGTTCGCTCCCTGATAACCCGCCCAAGCCTCTTGATAACCTCATCAACAGAATTGACCAGCACATCGGTCATCGTCGACAGCACCTCCTTCATGGACTGCCGCACAATCATCGCATACACTGGAATCTCATGTTTGGTGGCGGTCTCCTCTATCTTGAACCGTTCAACACCGACCCCGCCAATCGCAGCGCCAACACCCTCCACAACGTAACCTGAAGATTCACCCTCCAGCTTCAGCCCAGCGTCAACCATCACAACCAACGAAATTTTGTTGTCATGTTCCTTGATCAGCTTAGCCACAGCATCCCCTGGCTTACCAACAGTTCCACCCGGACCCTTCGCCCGGGTAACAACAACCCTTCTACCCTCAACAGCCACCTCCGCGGCAACCATATCCTCCGCAACTTCACGCACATCAGCATCAGCAATCAGCCTAGAGGCAACCAACGGACCCACACCGTCGCCAATCGGCTTGCCCTGCCTGAAAGCATCCAGGAACGAAAAGTAGGCTTCCGCCTCCTCCATAATCAGAGGCAACTCCATCTGAATCTGGGTTGTACTGTAGATAGAACCGCCCTTTTTCCCCACCAAATAATGGTGCCTGACAGTGCGATAAAGAGAATTCAAGCCTCTAGCTGTTTCCACCAGATTCTGCAGATTCTGCATCTGCTTCTCGTCCGCGGAAGGAGCTAACGCCTTAAGCTCTTCTTTGACCCTAGCGTCCGCGGTGTCAACCAAGTGCTCCAGTCTATGAACTACACCTGATGGATCCATGCTGTTTGGTTTAATAGAAAAGAACTGAAGAAGCGACTCAAGCCTAGGCTTCGGGTCACTTTCAGGTTTCCCAAGCTCAATAATAGCTGACAGCGCCTCGTCTTTGGCTTTGTCGCGCATACGCTGCAGCTTCTTCAAAGATTTGGATATCCGACCCAGCACAATAGTGACCTGCAGTTTCTGGGAAAAAAACGAAAAACCGAACACAAACACAATGTAAACGATGTTGACAATGTAGGTTAAAATGTTTGAATCCAACTCCAAAATCAACAATCTCCTTTCCCTTTACTCCTCCACCGAAACTGAATCATCAACTTTCTTTTTTTGACTACCCAACGCCGCTAACCTTTCATCTACTGTCTGCAGTTCGCTTTGCAGCATATTAATCATATGCTGGATTCGGTTACGTTTCATCTCCAGAGCTTCCAGCCAACTCTTTGGTTTTTCTTCAAGGAAAGGCGCAAAGGGATTTGGTACCCGCGGAAATGGCACTGATTTTGGTTCCAACTCAAAAACTGTTTTGATGTACTCTTCAAAAAGGCTGTTCATGCTGTCAGCAATTTGACTTTGCTTCAAGAGGATGCGGTCAAGAATGAGCTTTCCAGATGCGGTGATGTGATAAATTTTGCGTTTTCTCTTTTGGGGACCCCATTCACCTTTTATGTATCCTGCTTTTTCTAGGCTCCGAAGTGTGGGGTATGCACCTCCAGCGGTTGGTTTCCAAAAACCCTCTGTTTTATACTCTACTTCTTTCATCATCTCGTATCCGTGACAGGGTTTTTTGCTTAGGAGAATCAAGAAAGCTATACGCATGTACCCTTTTTGTGCCTCTTTAAGCCATTTTGTGGCTATCTTTTCTTCGTGGTGGGGATGCATTGTCTTCAGCTTCCTAGATGTAAAAGTAATATTTATATTTTGGTCCGATATATTTGAGTGAAATATATATTGGGCGGGGAATGTTTATATGAGACGACAGCAAATAAAAATTACGATTGCTCGTAGTTTCGGGCGTTCGCATCTTTTAGCAGGTGAAACAAATGAACAGTGAAAAAAATATGACCTCTAGTCAATTAGGGGGCGAGGAACCATTGGAAAATAGAGTTATGATTAAAGTGAGTGACCTCACAAAGAAGTTCAACGGATTCACAGCCGTGGACCACATCAACTTCGAGGTGAGAGAAAGCGAAATTTTTGGGTTGCTTGGTCCAAACGGTGCAGGCAAAACCACAACCATTCGGATGCTCTCCACATTAAGCAGACCCACGGAGGGCACAGCCACAATCGGCGGATACGACATAGTGAAGCAGGACAACAAGGTCCGTCAACAGGTTGGCTTGGTCTCTGAAAAGATGATAATGTATGACCGGCTGACCGCAAAGGAGAACCTTATGTTTTTCGGGAAACTCTACAACATACCTAAAAGCACTCTCGACCCGAGAATCGATGAGTTACTGGAGCTGGTTCAACTTACCAAATGGAAAGACTCCAAAGTGGGCACATTCTCAACGGGCATGAGGCAAAGAATGAACGTGATAAGAGCACTGCTTAACCTGCCAAAAGTGCTGTTCCTCGACGAGCCCACATTAGGGCTAGACCCCCAATCAACTGTTGAAATCCGAGAGTTTGTTAAGAAAATCAACCGAGAAAACAAAACAACAATCATACTCACCACACACATGATGAACGAAGCAGACATCCTCTGTGATCGAATAGGTATAATCGATCACGGAAAAATTGCCGCGCTTGACACTTCAACAAACCTGAAAAAGCTTGTTTCAGGAGACGACGCAACTGTACTGAAGCTGGAGCTGCCGAACCTCAACAAAAAGGTTGTGACCAAGCTGCAAGCCTTAGACGGTGTCAAGTCTGTGTCTCAGGAAAACGCCACGCACCTCAAGGTTCACGCAACGGGTGACAAAGCTTTTGACACAATAATTGATGCCATGAGGGCAGAGAATGCAAAAATAAATTCAGTTGAGAATTTGCAGCCTACGCTTGAAGATGTTTTCTTGCATATCACTGGACGTAAGATGAGGGACAAGGCAGACAATAAGATACAGTCGCCTCGTCACGGACCAGGTGGTATGCCTGCGCGGAGGATAAGGTGATTAAAATGGGCGCAAAAACAATGCTTTCACATAGCCTCAGAATTGCTTGGAAAGACCTAATGGAACTGTTCAGGAACCGCATGGGACTGGTCCTGCTCATACTGATGCCCATATTCATGATGACAATGGTCGGCTTCATCTACCCCTCCGAAACCTCGCTGAACAACGTGCCTATTGCATTGGTGAATGAGGATGACGGTTTTGGCGGCTACAACATGAGTTCAGTATTCATTACAACACTGAGCAGCATAAACGACGAAGCTGAAATGATGACCCTTACCAACGCTTCAAGTCTCGAAGACATACGGGAAATGATTCAAGCCGGAGACGCAGAAGGCGGAATAATCATCTCCAGCAGCTTCACTTCAAGCATCATGGGTGGACAGCAGGGCACAATCACGATCGTAACTGATCAATCGAATCCGCAGATGTCGGCAATGATACAGGCTGTGCTGGGCGAAGTGATTGAACAGATGGGCACCATGTTGGCTCAACAGAATGTTGCGGAGCAGTTGAACATTGATGTAGACAACGCTTTGGCGGTTGTGAAGCCGTTTGATGTTCAGGTTAAGGGGTCGGTTGAAGGTGACTTCAGTTACTTCGACTTTATTGCCCCTGGAATCATGGCTATGACCGTTATGATGAGCGTTATGACTGGGCTTCCCGCGGCTATCTCGCATGAACGAGAACTGGGGACACTGGACGGAATGATGGTTGCACCAATCAACAGGTTGTCGGTGATACTTGGAAAAACTCTTGCCCAGATGGCTCGTGGCATACTTCAGGGAGTGCTCATTCTCGGGTTGGCTACGGTCCTGTTTGGCGTTACAGTTCACGGAAGCATATTGCTGGTGTTTGCTTTGCTTTTGCTGGGCGTGTTCAGCTTTGTCGGCTTAGGCGTGGTGTTGACGTCGTTTGCGAAAGACCAAGAAACAGCGGTGATGATGATGACTACGATAATGTTTCCTATGATGTTCCTTAGCGGCGTGTTCTTCCCAGTAGAGCAGATGCCGTGGTTCATGCAGGCAATCTCGAAGGCTCTTCCTTTGACTTACGTTGCCGACGCGTTACGCAAAGTTATGGTGCTTGGCGCAGACATACCCATGCTGACAAACGAACTGGCGATACTGGTAGGCTTCGGAGTAGTCATGATAGCAATAGCCGTGCCCGTATTCAAAAGAGCAATGACCCGCTAAAACAAAACGGGTCAACAACACCTTTCCCCTTTTTTGTTATTCACTATTTTTTGTGCACTTAGACAGAGCGAACAGGATTTGCCGCACTTGAACTAGTTTGTATTATCAACATTACGAAAACAAAGAAATGAAAAAGAACAAATGAAGAAAAGACATCCAGTTTTTGGCTGAATGCTTTTGTTGTCGGGTTTAGGCTGTGTCGATGTATTTGTTGGCTTTGGGTATCTCTTCTGGTAGTCCTCTTCGTTTTCGTATGCCTGCGATGACTTCCATTGATAGGCTTTCAGGAACTTTTTCCCAGTGGTCGAACTGTGTTTGCCAGAATGCGTGACCAGAAGTGGCTGACCTCATGTCTGCGGAGAGACCGAAAGTTTCGGAGACTGGCATGAAGCCTTTAATGTTGGTTATTGGTCCTTTCTGTTCTGAATCCGTGATTCTTCCTCGTTTCCGTGTTATCAATCCGGTTACTTCGCCGACGAATTGGTGAGGAACCGAAACGCCGATTTTGTAGATGGGTTCGATGAGAACGGGTCTAGCTGTGAGGAATGAACCCCAGAATGCTCTTTTCATGGCTGGCATAATCTGTGCGGGTCCACGGTGCACTGGGTCTTCGTGTAGTTTTGCGTCTAGGAGGCTTACTTTGAGGCCTCGTATTGGCTCGTCACAGAGGGGACCGTTTTTGGCTGCCCACCTGAAACCTGAGTTAACGGTTTCCTTTACTTCTCTGAGGTACTGAACACCCTTAGTCAAATCAACCAAAATGTTTCTGTGCTCTTCCAACGCCCAAACGTTCTTTGCTTCTTGTGCCGACCAGCCTGCCTCTTCACGTAAAGTGGTGTTGATTCGTTTGTTTCCCATTGCCTCAAACAGGGAGCCCTTCTCCATCAAGTCGATAACGTTCTGGTCAAGTGGCTCCACTTGAATCCAGAATCTGCTGTGCTTGTTGGGGCTCTTCGCCATCGCCACCACACCTTTTGTGGCTGCGGTTTCTCTGTAGACGACAAGCGGCTGAGACGTTATGAGTTCTAATCCTCCGCCGTACTGTTTGAGGAACTTGACGGCGATTTCAAGGTGGAGTTCACCCATTCCGCTGAGTAGATACTCGCCAGTTTCTTTGTTGATTTTGGTAACCAAGTTTGGGTCGTCGATTGCTAAGCGGTCCATCAACTCGATGAGTCGCGGCAACTCCCTAGGATGTTTGGGTTCTATGGCTATGGTGATGACTGGCTCGGAAACGTATTGAATGTTTTCGAATGGAACCATCGCGTCTTTTTGGTCAACACTCACAAGGGTTTCTCCTGCCCGGGCAAGGTCTAACCCCAGCACCGCAGCTATGTTTCCGGCGCCTATTTTGCCAACAACTTCTCTGTATGCGCCCATATACATGGAAACTTGCTGAACACGGTAATCTTTCTTGGCGCCCACCAAGTAGACTCTGTCGCCTTCGTTGATGCAACCCGAGAAGCATCGTCCGGTGGCAACTAGTCCTGCGTGGGGGTCCATCATGGCTGAAGTCAAACAGATTACTGTGGGTCCATTGTCGTCACAGTTAATCATTGCTTTCCCAATTTCTGTGTCCATTTCGCCCTTCCAGACTTTTGGAACACGGTACTTTTGGGCGTCCACAGGGTTTGGAAGATTCTTGACTGCCATGTCAAGTATTGCAGTGTGAAGTGGAACAGTTTCTGCTAGTTCTTCGACTTTTCCGTTGTGGTAAGCGTCGATGACGTCGCCGAATTTTATTCCCTTCTGTTGGGCTTGGTCCATCGTGAAGCCCCACTTGTGCAGGGCAGAACCGAAAGCCACTGTTCCCTTCATTGCGTCGACTTTCCATTGGTCTTTGTAGCCTTTTTCGCCGTACAACGAAATCAGGTTGTTGAAGTCCCTGATTATTCGAAGAAGTTTTTCTTGCATTTGCTTTTCGTTCAGTTTGAGTTCTTTGATTAAGCGGTCAACTTTGTTGATGAAAAGAACGGGTTTCACTCTTTCGTTAAGAGCTTGGCGGGTGACAGTTTCTGTTTGAACCATCACCTCTTCCACGGCGTCTACAACCACGACAACTCCGTCGATGGCTCTGAGGGCACGTGTCACTTTGCCTGTGAAGTCTACGTGTCCAGGCGTGTCTATGAGGTTAACGACATGTGATTTTCCGTCGAGTTCGTGGAGGAGGGAAATGTTTGCTGTTTTAATTGTTATTCCCCGCTTCTGTTCCTCCTCAAGATAGTCTAATGCCCTTGCTGCTCCCGCAATTTTAGGCGACAGGAGACCAGCTTCGGCTAGCAGAGAGTCGGACATTGTTGTTTTGCCGTGGTCTATGTGGGCAATTATGCCGATGTCCCTGATGTCCTCTTTTTTGCTCATGAGCTTCGTGATGTCTTTTATCTGTCTAAATTTGGGCAATCTGTAATTTCTCCTAATCTCTAATGGACAGCAAGCTAGAAGAAAAGCTAACCTATTAACCTTACCCTATTGAGAATCGTGAAAAAAGAAGGCAAAAACAATCTTTGAAACCTAAATCATTAACCAAATCATACACTTTCAGCGTAAACCCATTACCACATATTTCCACTCTGTTTTAGCTTAGCTTTTCAGAAAAAAGATATTTTTCAACAATCATCTGTTATTAGGCTCCTAATAGACGCAGTCAGCGTGATTAACCAATCGCAGAAGTTCACATTTTCTTGCATGCTCAGAAAACTGTTCTAAAAATGCGTCATGATACAATCCAAATGCAATTGCAGAAAGGTGGTGCGGGGAGAGGGATTCGAACCCTCGAACCCCTACGGGACAGCCGCCTCAGGGCTGCGCCTTTGACCTGGCTTGGCAACCCCCGCATTTGGCAGTTTCACTCCTGCAGTGCTTGTCCACTGAAGTGGCTGCATGGCAGATAATAGAATCAGGCGACATATTAAAATGCTTTACTTCGTGGCTCGCCGCAAGCATCCAGTGTTGTGCGTTTGTTTTTGGTGGATACTGCAAAATCTTTTAAGCACTGACCGAATAGAAAGGTGATATCCACAAAGGGAGAAAAATATGATGAAAAAAACAGGTATAGTTACATCTTGTATGCTTTTGCTATTAGTGCTAGCATTTGCAGGAACTGTCAGTGCTTACAACGCCGATTATACACACACCAACTATATGAGTAGCGACAAACCAACAGCTGATGGAACATACATCGCAGATGATGAATGGATTGCCAGTGCAACAGAAACTTTTGGAGACAACGGTATGTTCAACGACGAATGGTGTATGCCAGAAGGTGTTTGGGCATGTCTCCTCATTGAAACCGCAGATGCCACAGACGACGCAGAAGACCAATGGGTAATCTGCTATGACTCAACCGACGACGGCGGCGAAACCGATCCTGATGGGGGCGCAGCTCCTCAAACTAACGACTACAAACTCGTCATTACAGGACACGGCGCTGGCGCAACAGTTGAATGGTATAAAGGAACCGGAACAGATTGGGAGCTAGCAACCACTACGCCAGACTCATCAGTCTTCGAATATGGTCAATCATTGACCACAACGCCACAAATGGAAGCGGAGCACTATGTACTTGAAACATGCATTGAAAAACAAGACACCACAATGGGAACTGTGATTATGGGCTTTAATTGGGGCCAGTTCGTCTCATACTATGATGCAGATACTGGCGAAACTCAACAATGGCCACCTGCACCCGCTAGCGCAGACGTTCCAGACAGTTGGGGATACATCGTATACGAAATGGCTGCGAATCCTGAGCCAACCATTCCTGAAGTCACAAGCTTTGCTGTTATGTTAGTTGTGTCTTCTGTCGCCGTTGCTGGAGCAGTGCTTCTACGCAAACGAAAACAATAGCAAATCGCAACTGAAAACTAGATATCCTCCCCCTCTTTTTTCTTTTCTTCAAAAGAATAGATTCCATAGGGGAACGTAACAAAAATCGGGTTCTAACAATTGATAATACAGCTGAAATAGAATCAGGCGACATATTGAAATTCTTCACTTCGTGACTCTGCCGCAAACATCTAGTGTTGTGTGTTTGTTTTTGGCGGATAGTGAAAAATTTTTAAGCACTGAACGAGTAGAGAAGGGTATACCTAAAGGGAGAAAAACCCGATGAAAAAAACAGGTATAGTTGTATTTTGTATGCTTTTGCTATTAGTGCTAGCATTTGCAGGAAGCGTCAGTGCTTATAACATCGACTATACGCACATCCTTTACCAGAGTGACACCGTACCCGTGATTGATGGAACATACATCGTTGACGCTGACTGGCTGTCCAGTGGAAAACAGGAATTCGGGGATGGCGCTGCTTTCCATGACCAATGGATTATGGATCCAAATATATGCTGCCTTATCGTTGAAGTTACTGACAGCACAGATGACGCAGGCGACAAGTTGACAATATGCTTTGACGGAACGCTCGATGGTGCTACAACCGAGCCTGATGGCGGTTCAAGTCCTACAGAATACGATAAGAAGATGGAAGTTACAGGGCACGGTGGCTCTGCAACTGTTCAATGGTTCGTAGGAGATGGCTCAGGCTGGGTTGCAGCTACTGCAAGTGAGTCACTCATTGAGTTTGCTCAAAGTTTGACTACGACTCCGACAATAGAGCCTGACCACTACGTATACGAAATGAACATCGATTTTCACGGAGACACATCACTTGGAAGCTCTCTAGTAGGCTACACGTGGGCACAGTTTGTCTCATACTATGATGCAGACACTGACGAAACTCAACAATGGCCACCCGCAGCTAGCCCAGATGTTCCAGACGGTTGGGGATACATCACATACGAATCGGCTCCGAATCCCTCACCAACCATTCCTGAAGGCACAGGCTTCGTTGTTATGCTAGGGGTATCTTCTGTTGCCGTGGCTGCAGCAGTGCTTCTACGCAAACGAAAGAAATAATGTATCACAACTGAAAACTAGACAATCTCCCCCCTTTTTCTTTTCTTCAAAAATAGGGCATAGGCTAAATCTTATCCAGTTAAAGATTAGGTCGTAAACCTTCACAAAACTTTTACTTACCTAACTCACATCTACTGTTTCAGGACTGAAACAAATTGAAGGCAATAATTCTGGCTGGAGGCATAGGAACCCGGCTTCGACCATTAAGCTGCACCAGACCTAAACTTCTGTTTCCCGTCTTGAACACACCGCTGCTGGATTGGACGCTGAAACGTCTAGCCGAAACAGAGGTAGACGCAGTTACTTTGGCGGTGAAGTATATGGCTGACGTTTTCATGCAGCGCTATGGCGAATCAAAGCATGGAATAAAAATCTCCTACTCCATAGAAAAGAAGCCCATGCACACAGGCGGAGCCATCAAATACGCCGAAGAACTCATTGGGCATGAAGAGCCGTTTCTGGTCCTGAACGGCGACATATTCACCACCATCGACTACGCGGCGCTCATAAACAGGCATAAACAGAGCAAGGCGGCTGCGACACTGGCTCTTTACAGGGTTGCAGACCCCAGCAGATACGGAACCGTGAAACTAGCAGACCAAAACAGGATAACCCAGTTCGTGGAGAAGGCTCCCATCGGAGAAGCCCCCAGCAACCTCATCAACGCTGGAGTCTACGTGCTGGACCCAGAAATCTTCAACCACATCCCTTCGGGGCGTCCAGTCTCTATCGAACGTGAAGTGTTTCCAGTGCTGGCAGAGGAGGGCAAACTTTTCGGTCACGAATTCAAGGAAATCTGGATTGACATTGGAAAACCCGTGGATTACCTGAAAGCAAACAGAGTCATGCTTGACGCTGAACCCGAAAAGCGGTTGCTCGGAAAAAACGTTAACGTAGGCGAGGCAGTGGAGTTCATTGACCCGGTTGCGGTTGACGCGGGCGCCACTGTTGGGCAGAACACGAAGCTTGGACCCTATGCAATCATCGGGAAAGGCGCGGCTTTGGGCAGAAACGTTACTCTAGAGAATTCTGTGGTTTTCCCTGAGGCAACAATCTCGGATAATGCTTCCGTGAAGGGCGCGGTTATAGGGGAAGGCACAACGATAGGCAGAGGCGCAACAGTCATGGAAGGCTGCGTAATCGGCGATTACGTAACCGTCAGAGACAACCTCACTCTATCCAGAAACGTCACAGTCTGCCACTCCAAAGAAGTCAAAGAGAACGTCCCCGAATCCACACGCATAATGTAAGCTGGAAACCTCTAAAAATACCCGAAAAGTTTACAGTTTACTGTCAAATTCAGCCGATACGTTTTTCCGACTATTTAATCTGCTTGTAACGAAAATGTTCGCCACGTATTAATAACACAGGTAAATAATGGAGTGGAGGAGAAAAAAATGTCTAGAGTCATGAAGCTTGCAGCCAAAGATTTGCAGTCGCCGGAGCAGCGGCGGGAAATCACTGTCTGCGTTGTGGGCTGCGGAAGAACAGGCTTAGTTACGGCTTGCCTTTTCATCGAAGCAGGCTTCAGCGTTGTCGGCGTTGACTCTAGCAGCCACACTGTTCACCAGCTACAGAAAGGCAAGTCTCCCTTCACTGAAACACATGTCCGCAAGTTCATAGAACCACACATAAAGAAGGACAGATTCAGGGCAACAACCAACCTCAGAAAGGCAGTTTCAGAAAGCAACGTCATAATATTCGGTCTCCAGTCGGCTCTGGACAAAAAGAAGAAACCGGACTATTCGCGGCTCGAAAAAACATGCAAACATCTCGGCTTGAGCCTAACCGCGGGCTCTCTGATAATATTCCAGAACACCATGGGTCCCGGGATGACCGAAACCGTGGCAAAGGAAACTCTGGAAAACGCATCAGGATTACAGGCTGGAAAAGACTTCGGTCTAGCATACTCTTCCACCCTCAACAACTCAACGCACCTGTCAAAGGACGTGTCCAACGGCACAATGGTTGTTGGCGGCATCACCAAACGAAGCCTGAAAGTCGCGTGCCTAATCTTGGACACAATCACGAGGGGAGAAATTGTTCGCGTGAAAGACATCAAAACAGCAGAAGCCGTGAAGCTTCTGGAGGAGTCATACAAGGACGTTAACATTGCCTTCGCAAACGAGTTCGCCCACTTCTGCGAGGAGGCGGGAATAGACTTTGTTAGGGTGCGGAACATAATTAATCCCCTGAAGTTTTCGAGAATGGCTGGGCTTCACAAATCAAGGGACTCCTATTTTCTGGTTGAAGAGGCAGAAGCGGTGGATGTTAACCTTCGCCTGTTGTCGCTGGCTACAAAAATAAACGACGAAACAATGGATCATGCAATGCGTCTGCTAAGGGATGCCCTGCGGACTTGCCAGAAGAGTTTGAGACGATCCAAGATTGCGGTCTTCGGCATCTCCTCAGTCCCCAACAGGAAAATGGCAGCCAACTCTGCAACAAAGAATCTGGTGAACCAACTGAAAAAAAGAGGCGCATCCGTCACAGTTTATGACCCCTTCTTTTCCCACAAGGAACTTGATAGAATGAGCTATGACGCTGAGGCAACTTTATCCAAAACGGTTGAAGGCGCAGACTGCCTAGTTGTGGCGGTGGCGCATGACCGATTCAGGCGATTGAATCTGCGGAGAACCCAGATGCTGATGAAACAGCCTGCAGCCTTGGTGGACATGGGTCAGGTTATCAATCCCAGTAAGGCGGAAAAAGCGGGTTTTGTGTACCGCGGATTCGGCAGAGGCGTCTGGACAAAATAGGCTGCCGTTGACAGGTTTTCATGGGCAACGCTTAAGTTTTTAAGGTTACAGATGCAGTTTAAACAAGCTAAAGAAATCTTAACTGGGGATGCAGGAATTGGCTGTGTTAACGTTCTTCACTTTGTTGTCCCTTGTTACCACCTTTCTCAGCACCAGTCTCGGCGGCTTCTTTGATTCTCTGTTAATTGATTTCGATGAACTGGTTCTTGCCGGGCTGATTCTGCTGTTCAGTTTCGTTTTAACCATGTTTCTCACAAAAAAATGGATCAAATCAGCCAACGTAGCGCAGCTTGTTGGAAAGGACATGAACAAGCCTGACCAACCAACCGTCCCAAGGTCGGGAGGATTGATTGTTGCCATCGTCATCTGCTTCTCTCTGCTGGGTTACATCTTCCTGAAAACCTTCTCGCTGGTTGGAAGCCAGCCATTGCATGTTGTTGACGTATTCGCGATTACCGCCACGGTTTTGCTGGCGGGGTTCATAGGGTTCATCGACGATGTTTTAGGGTGGAAAGAGGGGCTAAGTCAGCTTCAGAAGGTTTTGCTCACAGTTCCCATAGCTCTTCCCTTGACTGTTTTGTATGTAGATCAAACCGTTATTCTAGGCAACGTGGACCTGGGGCTGCTCTATCCTCTGTTGCTTGTCCCGTTGGGGGTAATCGGCGCCACAAACGGATTCAACCTTCTCGCCGGATACAACGGGCTAGAGGCAGGTATGAGTCTAGTAATCTTTGGTGTCTTCGGCTTCACAGCGCTGCTTGTTGTGAAACTGTGGATCGCGTTTATAGCCTTCATCGTCTATGCGTCTCTGCTGGCGTTTCTGGCTTTCAATTGGTACCCCGCAAAAGTTTTTCCCGGCAACTCCTTCACCTACGCCATTGGCGCCCTAATCGCCACACTGGCTATTCTGGGGAACATGGAGATAATCGCGGTGTGGCTCTTCATTCCCTACTTCTTGGAAATCCTGCTGTATTTGAGAGCCAGAGTAGTCGATAAAGCGGGGGATGTTCAAGCCTTCGCGAAACCCAACAAGGACGGCTCGTTAGAGCTGCCCTACAAGCACATCTACGACACAACACACATCGCCATCTGGGTGCTGAAAAGAGTGAAAGCGAAAGTGTATGAAAGGGATGTTGTGCTCTTCCTCATAGCCATTGAAGTTTTGTTTGCCGTCTCCGGAGTAATACTGCTGCTGTAATCTTGTGTAGGGGAAGCGCCGCTGTGTAGTAGAAACTGGTATCCTGCATTTCTATCTAGTGATGCTGAAAATATCTTTTCGAATATTACAACAAATGTCGGAAAAACGCAAAGGATGACGAATCCCTCTTTGTGACAAGAAAATTTGACT
>Ga0272441_10005229_pt1 | contig 22781 bp, 11 predicted proteins | sample SSMProp6N_FD_193582 | JGI IMG/M metagenome (GOLD analysis project Ga0272441, IMG submission 193582) | Marine sediment archaeal communities from Little Sippewissett salt marsh, Falmouth, MA, United States - SSM-Prop-6N | ecosystem: Environmental > Aquatic > Marine > Wetlands > Sediment ... | reverse complement strand
GCGCCCTCCTGCCTCGTGCTGCGGGAGTGGTCTCCCTCACCAATTGTACTCCAGGGACTCACATTGCCCCCACGATGCTCCCGCGCCCCTTTACGGGATCCCTCCAAGAGGTGACAGCTCCGCGATGGGAGCCGGCGTAGCGTCGAGGAGAGCAAGAGGCGTGGCAGCCCCTATTGAGACGTCGCGATGCCTTGCGAGCGACGTTCCCGCCACATCCCCGACTTCAACAAGGGCGCCAGCACCATGTGGTCCTTCGTAGCCGCCTGCATCGCACTCGTTGTCGCCGCGCTCAGAGACTGGTTCTCCCAGAAAGGCCGGGCCTCGGCCGGCGCGGCGGGCGTCCCCGCGGGGGGCCGGCACGGCGGCGCCGGCTGCGCGGCGGGGCAGACCGAGGGGAACACAGGCTGGAAGCCTGTACCACAGGGAGAGGGAAGGTGGCGCTGGGGGTGGCCCGGGGGCATGAGACGCATCGGGCACATGGGACCGATCGGACAGGAAGGCGGCCAGTCTCCAGTCACGCGTCACGCGTCGGAGCAAGGGGGGAGGCGCGGGAGCCGGGGGTGGCTCGTGGGGGGCGAATGGGCCCTTCGGAGAGCATCGCAATCGCCGTAGGTGGGGGGAGCGCACCGTGGTCCTTTCTTCTTCCCAAGAAAGGCGATCGCGGGTCCGGAGGGAACACATGGCGAGGCGTGCGTGATGAGAAACTGCCTCGCCCCCATCCAGGATGGGGGCGAGGGGCTGGTCTGATCAAAGAGGGTCTCGACCGGTACGGGTGGCTCGCAGGCAGCCCTCGCTGCGCCAGCGGGCCATCGTAGTGCCCCACGGGCTGTCGTGGATCGCCACGCGATCCGCCTGCTTGTGCTCGAGGGCCAGGCGGACGCGTTCCCGGGAAGTCATTGCCATAAGGGGCTCCTTTCTGGCCCGCAATTGTAGCCGCAGCACCCGGTATGTCAAGACCCGCCGCGCCGGCAGATCGCCGCCCCCGGTCGCTCCCAACAGCCGAATCGCCCGTTCTTCGCTGCTGCCGGACCACTGGAAACGGCGTTCTAGGGGCTATTCTCTTCCATATTGTTAAAGCCGACTTTAACATTGTTAATGCAATTTGCAATGTGCGATTGCCGTAACCATCGCCAGGCTAATGTCTTACGGCGATTTCAGCCCTGTTTCCGGGCGTCTTCGTTCCCCTCGGGCTTTAAATTGCAGGAAACTATACATCATGCTACACCCCTCCAGAAGTCTCGCATCCACAAGACTTTATGACAGGGCCAACTATACACCCATCATACACCCACCCTACACCCATGCTACACCCGAGGGTCGTCGCGGCGCCCGGACCCTGCCCCCTTCGTGCCCGCTGGCACGCCCTCCGCAGTGCCTCCATGGCATCGGCGAATCGCACCGCCCGACCTCCAGACAGTCTTCCCTCTGAGGAGGGGGGACCCCATGGAGCAGGCCCTGACCGGCAAAGGCCCAGCCCCACCGCCGCGCGCCCCATCGGCCACGTGCCCTGTGCAGGCAGCCATCAGGCCGGAGCCACATCGCCAGCAGCAGGGCAGGATTAAGCCATCGCACCGGCGGAGGGCCCACAGACCGCACAGGCGCACACTGTCACGGAACCATAGCAAAGCGCGCTCTAATGGTAGTACGCTGAGGCTAGCATGTCAAGAACAAATATAAAAAGATTATGAAAATGCGGCTGTGCATCACTTATGAATCCATCACGGTTCACTCTATCACCGTATGACCCTATCACTCCGCCCCTCCCCGCGCAGTCCATCGACAATGGCCCCCTGAACCCGTCGCCCGGAACCGCGTAATCATACCCACAGGTACCCGCCAAGCCCCGGGAGGGCCGCGATGCGGGGCCGGGAGCGACCACGTAGGGATGCGCCGGCGTCCGAGGAAAGGCCGGCCAAGAATGTCCGCCAACCCGTGCGCTGTCCGCCCCGGTGCCCCGGCACGCTACGCAAGTACTGCTCGGCGCTCTCGGTTTCCCCTTGACATTCCCGCTCCGGGGGGTATAGTGAGGGTCAGTTGGAGGGACTATGACGTGGGATGGGCTCCCCCTCACAAACAGAAGACGACGGGATCGTGTCGCACCCGCCCTGTGAAGTCGATGCGGTTGCTGCCGGCAACGTCTGAGAACTCTGGACGGGGCCGGTCCCTTCTGTTCGGCAGGTGTCCAGTGGAACAACGCGTGCTTCCTGAGTCCGACCTACATCATGTGTTCCTGGCTCCTTTCGCGACGACAGGAGTCGGCGCTTCTCGTTGACTCGGGCAGGACTTCGGGGCAGGCTATCGGGCGTCACTTGGTTTCCGTGACTCAGGGGAGTGAGGAGGGTTCCTGATGGTAGCGCCTGACAGAGTTATCAGCACAGGGGTTGCCGAACTGGACAAGATGCTCGGCGGCGGGCTGAACGACACGATGGTCGTCTTGCTTCGGGGGGGGCCGGGAAGTGGCAAGACCACCCTGGCAATGCAGATCGTGCACAACATTGTGTCCGCACCCACCTCACCCGGCGTAGCCATTGTCGTCTCGCTGGAGACGCCGCCCGGACGGCTACGTGGGCATATGAAGAGCGCCTACGGGATCGACCTGACTGAGGGCGAGGCGCGCAGCCGTGTGAAGTACGTCGACGGCGAGCTGTTGCTCAAGGAGATCAGCGAAGTCGACGCTACGCAATGGACCACACAAGGCTCGAGGATCGTGCAGGCGTTGTGGCAGCACGCCGGCACGCTCACGCAACAGTTTCAGGGAACCCCCCCAGGGCTCGTTCCCAAGGTGATCGTGTTCGACTCCCTTGTTGTTCTCCCGGAACTGCTCCGCTCAGCGGGCAGTGTGACCGATGACAGACAGCTCTTCCGGGATATCTCGTCAGCGGCCCGGAAGGTCCTGAGAAGCGGAATCCTGATGCTCATTGGCGAGTATGATACGGGGGACCCGCGGGCCAGGACCGTGTTCGGCGAGAGCTTCTTCTGCGATCTGGAAGTGGCTCTGAGCACGGCAGAGGTCCCGCTCCGCAAAGGGCTTCGCGAGGAGCGGTTCTTCTGTCGCGTGGTCAAGGCCAGGGAGCAGAATCGGCAAGTGCGAAGATGCTCCTACGATTTCGTCGACAAGAAGGGCATGGTGTTCTACGAGACCTACCCAGGTGACGGGCGCGTCGTGCTCTTCCAAGAGAATGCTCAGATGCGCGAGGAATGGGACGTATTCGAGAGGCGCGACATCCCTGATCTCTACCCGACGCTGGCTTTCGAGACGTTCGACAGGAGCGGATTGCAGCGGACGTTCGCGAGCCACCGACGCCTGGCGCGTGTGCCCCAGAGAGCCAACATGCTCTTGCATAGCTTCGATACCTACTGGGTCAACTGGTATGCGGAGTTGTGCCAGAGGACGGATATCGCCAGGATCGCCAGAGAGGAGAAGCTCCCATGTGCCTTGTCGCCGGAGGGGGTCAGGGGCGAGGCGTTCTCCGAGGTGGTCGGCAAGCTCCATCGAGCCTGCGTTGACCACATCAAGAAGGTCGCCAGGTTCGTCGACGGGATGCCGGCGCCGGGTGCGCCGGTCGATTTCTCCGCGTGGGCCAGCAGTTTCCCCGAGACGTCGGGCACGATCGATGCCGCGAAGCTCGAGCACGCGTGTGCCCTCGGGTCACAGGGGGAACTCGAAGCAGTGGATGTAGTGCGCCTGCTCCAGGCGGTGGCCTGGAGCGACCGCGAGTTGAGGGACGAGGCACAGGGGATATTCAATGGCGTCTGCAACTCAGGGAACAAGCCCGGCTGTCCTGGGCCCAGTTGCAAGCAACTCATCGAGGAGGCGCTACGCCGGGCACTGGACGAGTTCGATGGCGCTGGCCTCCTCCTGCCGATCCCCTTTGAGGAACTGAGGCTGTACGGGGAGCGGAAGTCCGGGATCATACACGAGCTTGAGGAACAACCGGACGAGGGACGCCCAATCTTCAGGCCCTACGCTGTGCCGAAGTCCACCCACCTGATCTCCGTCCCCTACAATGCTAACATGGGCCTCATGGTCGTCAATCAGGCGGCGTTCGAGGGAACTGCATGCGCCCTCGCCAGGAACGGGAAGGAGGATATCGCCGAGCGGATACGGAACGCCTCGCGCAGCCTTGGCAACGGGGGTGTCGGTCGCATGGATCCGTCGGTGCAGAGCGCAGCACAGCGCCTGCTCGACAGGCAGCACCCAGAGACTTGGGAGGAAGTGCTGGTTCTGTGTGAGGCTTTTGCCGCCAACGCGCAGCCCAACGCCTGCTTCCCTTTCCTCATCGAGTCGAGAACATTCGATACGTACCTGGCCACGTTCCTGGAGGTGATATGGAGCCTTGGCGGGAAGCTGGCCATTCACCCCGACTACGAGATCGCGGGAGTGGCGAACCCTCCCGACGGGACATCGGGGGTCGAGAAGAAGCTGGTGCGGGCCTTTGGGTTCTTCAGGCACCTGTTCGGCACGGGGCTGACACCGAGGGATTGCTGCCTGGAGCCCGCTTACATGAAGCAGATGATCGACGAGGCACGCGACTCCAGGAACGAGCCTGCTCCTGCGAACCTCTGGCTCTTCGCCAGACATTGGCACTCCACTCTGGTTGATACCCTCACGGCGCACCAGAAGGGTGCAGATGGCCGCAAGATATGGGTGCTGGGCAAGGAGCATCTTGGGGAAGAGCTGAGCTTGATGCGTATCCCCCTGTCACTGGATGAGTATCATCGGCAGTTCGAGGAGTCTCAGGACGTCGAGCATCATCCGTGCCTGGGGGAATGGCACTTGGGCGTCCTGAGGGGATCTGAGAACACAGCTCTTGGGATCGACCTGATCAACAACCTGATGAGCAGCCAGAAGGTTGCTCAACGCGCATCCCAGTGTGCCGCTGTTCCGACCACGGAGGAGTTCTACACGATGTACAGGCAGTCGCGGTGCCTCAGCATGCCAGACAGGAGGGATATCCAGCTTCCTTCGCTCACTTGGGACGAGCTCCGCACGCAGTTCCTCAGCGGCTCGCGGTCGCGTACCGCCGTGTTCGACTACCGTCACTCCATGCGGGAGTTCCACGCGGTGCTGGAGTTCGTGCGAACTCGCGCCACTGAGCAGCCCTTCCCGCCAGTGAGCCCCACAGACGATGAGCTAGCTCGCCAGATCGCACAGGCGTTGACCAGAATCCAGGAACTGGCCAAGAAGCACGTCTTGCTCCACTGAGAAGGGAGTGATCGGCGCGCAGCGGGTCGGCAGAGGAGAAGGGGGAGGGGAGCGTGGGGAGGCGTGGATGACTCGCCACGATTCTGCATCGAGGAACGCCAGGAAGGAATGAGCATGATGTGTCGCGGGGCGGGACGTCTCTGTCCCGCGAGAAGATCATTCATTCCTGCATCCGCTTCTTGACGTTGTCGGTAGGAATGCCCTTGCCTTCCCCGACCTCGCGGAGGCCGCGCTCGAACTGCTCGCGGACCCAGAGGGTTCGGCGCGCGGCCCAGAATCAGGCGGGGCGTCGGCGCCCCGCCTGTGGGTGGTCTGGCGCGCAGTGGGCAGCAGCCGGGGGGTTGGCCGGGCAACTGTGCCTGCGCCTGTTGTTCACGCATCACGCATCACGCGTCATGCGTCACGAATCGCGCTATCCGTCGAGTTTCCAGCCCTCGCGGTACTTGAGCTTGATGAGGGCGTTGGCCTCATCGCTGTCGGTCACGCCTTTGGCACCGTCGTACTTGAGCTTCTTGCCGACGCGGTAGGCGACCATGCCGAGGAGCATGGTCTCGATGAGCTTCCCGCCGTAGTCGAAGTCGCAGGACGTCTTGAGGTCGGTCTTGCAGGCGGTGGTCCATTGCTTCTGGAAGTGGCCGAGGGGCGGGATCACCTTGTCCTTCGGGCGCGGCTTGTAGTAGGTCATGTCGTCGTTGCTGCCGAAGGGGATGACGATGCGTGAGCCGAAGTCGGCGATGATGAAGCCGTTGGAGCCCTTGAACATGGCGCCGTGGCCGATGCGCCGCAGGTCGACGTAGCCCCTGGGGGAGCGGGGCATCATGCCGCCCTGGTACCAGTGGAGCCGGATGGCGGGGCGCCAGGTGTTGGCCGGGATGTCCCACGAGGTGTGGAGCTCGACGGGGGTGACTTCGGGGTGGGGCGGGATGGGCTTACGCTCGTCCTTCTTTTCCTTGCCGCGTCGCCTGCGGCCGTCGTCGGCGCCGCCGGTGTAGGCTTCGCCTTCGGCGGTGGTGGGCAGGTCGGCGTCGAGTGCGTTCCAGGCGAGGTCCATGGTGTGGCTGCCCATGTCGCCGACCTGGCCGCTTCCGAAGTCCCAGTACATGTTCCAGCTCAGGCAGTTGGCTCCGGGTCCGCCTCGGAAGTAGCCGGGGTTGTAGGGATGGAAGGGAGCGGGGCCGATCCAGAGGTCGTAGTGGAGGTGCTTGGGGGGCTCGCCCTGGGCGGGGAGGTAGCCCTGTCGGCGGATCTGGCGGTTTCCCCAGGCGTAGACGGCGCTCAGCTTGCCGATCGCGCCGTCGAGGACGAGCTCGCGAACGCGGTTGAAGTTCTCGATCTGGTGGCGCTGTGTGCCGACCTGTGTGGCGAGCTTGGTCTTGTTCTTGAGGTAGTTGGCTCGGACGACGCGTGTCTCTTCGACGCTGTTGCCGAGGGGCTTTTCGCAGTAGCAGTGGAGGCCGCGGTTGAGCGACCAGTTGGCGATGAAGGCGTGGGTGTGGTCGGTGGTGCAGCAGATGACGGCGTCGAGGTCTTTCTGGTCGAGGCACTTGCGCCAGTCGACGTAGGTCTTGGCCTTGGGGAATTTCTTGGCGGCGGAGGCCAGGTGGTTCTCATCGATGTCGCACAGGGCGACGACGTTTTCGCTGGAGACGGTGCCGAAGTGGGCTCCCGCTCGGCCCCAGGTGCCGATCATCGCGATGTTGAGCTTCTTGCTCGGCGCCTCGGCCCCGAGCACGGTGCGGGGCAGGATGAGCGCCCCGGCGCCGGCGAGTGCCGCGGAGGCCAGGAACTGGCGTCGCTCGATCGCCTTGGCCTCCACCGCCCTGCCGCCTACGTTCTTCCTCACCTTCGTCATCGCACACGGCTCCTACACAGGGGGGATCCGGATCGTCCACACAAGTATAGCAAATCGCCTCGGCAGATCCAATGGGCGACAGCGGGGTGCGGGACGGCGGTCGAGCGGGCGAGGGACGCTGTCCACCGTGGCGCGCCCCCGCCGTTGCTCGGTTCTTGCGCCTTGCCGGTGCGCGGTCGTCGTGGTAGATTGGTGGGGCTGCCGGGAGAGCAGCGAGGCCGAGGAGGAACGACGATGCGATTCTACTCGTTCGAGATCGTCATCGAGAAGGAGGCCGAGGGAGAAGGCTACTCGGCCTACAGCCCCACGCTGCCTGGGTGCTTCAGCAACGGCACGAGTATCGAGGAGGCCAAGCGCAACATCCGCGAGGCCATCCAGCAACACGTCCAGGCGCTCCTGGATCACGGTCAGGCCGTGCCACAGCACGAGTCGCTCGTCCACGTCGAGGAACTGACCGTGGGAGTGCCGGGATGACCCGCATGCCGCAGGTCACGGCGCGCGAACTCGTGCGTTTCCTCAGGAAGCAAGGGTTCGCCGATGACCGGCAGCAGGGAAGCCATCTGACCCTGTGGCACGAGGAGCGGAAGGTGGCCGTGACCGTGCCCATGCACACGGGGTGCGACGTGGGCCGCGGCCTCGGCCTCCGCATCCTCAAGGACGCCGGCTTCTCGGTGGACGATTTCCTTCGCCTGCGTTGACTTGCACCATTCCCGCCCGCGTATTCTCCTGCTATCACTCGTTGGCAGGCCGATCGCGTTTGGCCTGGCGACCGTCCGGTCAGGAGTGCCCGTGTAGTTGGGTGGCGGCCTGGACTCGCTCGCTCCGCCGGGCCAGGCTGGGCGGAGCTGCGCGAGCGCGGTTTGATGTGCGGCGGCGGCGGCGCTAGGCTATGCGAGGCGGGCGGGAGCGGAGACCTGCGGCGATGGTGCTTCACTTCGATCTGTTCGCGGATGTCGCGGGGCTGCGCCATGGGGTGTCCACGCGCAGCGGGGGTGTGAGCCGCGGTGCGTTTGCGAGCCTGAACGTGGGGCTCCACGTGGGGGATGATGCGCCGGCGGCGCTCGAGAACCGTCGGCGGCTGTGTGCCGACGTGGGCACGGACGCAGAGGCTCTGGTGGCGGGCGAACAGGTGCTGGGCAACGCGGTGGCGTGGGTTACCGAGGCCGACCGCGGCCGAGGCGCCCTCGAGGCCTGCGGTGCGTTGCCCTGCATCGACGCTCTGATCACGGACTCGCCGGGAGTGCCGCTTATCGCATTCTCGGCCGACTGCCCGCTCGTGGCTCTCGTGGACCCCGTTCGCCGTGCGATCGGCGTGGTGCACGCGAGCCGGCGGGGCACGTTTGGCCGCGTGGCCGCGCGCTCGGTGCGAGCGATGGAACGCCTGCTGGGGTGCCGCGCGGGCGACCTGCTGGCGGCGATTGCACCGTCCATCGGGCCGTGCTGCTACGAGGTGGGCGAGGAGGTGCTGGCCGATGCCCGCCAGGCGCTGGCCGACCCCGAGCGGCTCTTCACCCGCCGCGATGGCAGCCTCTACCTGGACCTGTGGCAGGCGAACGCGGCGCAACTCGCCGAGGTGGGCATCGGGCAGGATCGCATCGAGCTCCCGAGCGCGTGCACGCGCTGCCACGCCGATGAATTCTTCTCCTACCGCGCGTCGGGCGGGCGAACGGGCCGCTTCGCCCTGGTGCTTGCCCTCGAACCGTGAAGCGATGGCGCGGCGCAGGAGAAATGTCAAATGTCAAGACCTGACCCCATAGGCGGGCGGGGCGGCTGTGCCGTGGTGTTACAAGGTTTTACAAACGTCTGACAACTCACACGTGGGCGCGAATAGGATGTGCGTAGGAACCAATAATCGCCTTGGCGGAGCTTTCATGCGGTTGCGGATTGTGGCGCTGGCCGCGGCACTCCTGGGGGGTGCGGCGTCCGCGACAACATACCAGTTCAGCGGGCTCAAGCCGGGTGCGACGCACGGCGAGTTCGTGTGTCGCTTCGTGGGGCGCGGCAGGGCGAAACACTACGTCGTGGAGACGCGGCTTCGCGCCTCGCACGCCGGCCCCGCAGCCCGCATCCTTTTCGGCTACCAGGACGACCGCAATTTCTACTACGCGGAGGCGGGCGACACGCGGTGCACGTTCGTGAAGGTCGAGGACGGCATCGAGCAGCGGATCGGCACGCCGAGCGAGGGCGTGCTGCCTCGCGGCTCCGATGTGCTCCTCACGCTGATCCGCTGGCGATACCACGCGGCTCTGTGGGTGAACGGGCGCCAGGCGGCCGAGGCCTACGATGGACGCTTCGGCTCCGGCCGGGTGGCCGTGGCGGGGCGGAGCGATAGCGTGACGATCGGCACGATCCGTTTCCAGGTGGTGGGCGAGATGCGTCTCGACGACGACTTCATGCGCACCGATGCCGAGGAGACGGCCTGGCAGGCTGTCGCGGGCACGTGGAAGCTCAAGAGCCTGCGGAGCGCCTCGCTTTCCGCCAACGCCTTCATGTTCGCCGGCCTCGGGGCGAGCGACGATGCGGCGGCGATGGCCGTGCGCGGCCACTGGTTCTGGCACGACTACGTGGCGAGCGCGGCGTGCAGGCCGGAGGGCGACGGGGCGGTGGGCCTGGTCTTCTACTACCGCGACCCGAAGCACTACCACCTGGTGCGCTGGACGGCGGCGACGGTGGAGGGGCCTCGGCTCCAGGTGATCCGCGTGTCGGGCGATGCCCGGGAGGTGCTGGGCGAGGCGCCGGTGGGCTTCGTGAAGGGGCAGTGGTATCAGCTCGGGGTGCGGGTGGTGGGCCGCACGGCCGCGGCGTGTGTGGATGGGAACGCTCTGGTGGAGGTGACGGACCCCCACCTCGTCTCGGGCTCGGTCGGCCTCTACTGCGAGGGCACCGATGGCGCGGTGTTCGACGACGTGGAGGTGGCGGAGCCGCGTGACTTCCACGAGGGCTTCGAGCGTCGGTCGAGGGGCAAGTGGCTCGCCCTGGGGGGCACGTGGGAGTGGCAGGAGGCGCCGCTGGACGGCGGGACCCAGGCGGGGCGGTGCCTCATCGGCTCGGCGCCCGAGGAGGGCCGCTACGTGTGTGGCCAGGAGGGCTGGCAGGACTACGCGGTGGCCGCGCAGGTGCTTCCCCCGGTGCGGGGCGACGTGGGGCTCGTGGCCTACTATCAGGACGAGGCGAACTACTATCTGTTCCGCCTCTCCCCGCAGAAAGCGGAGCTGGTGCGCGCGAGCGAGGGCGAGGTGGGCGTCCTGGCCGAGAGCCCGTGTGCCCTGCCGCTCGGCGTGCCCCACGGCCTCGAGCTTTCGGTGAACCGGGGCGTGCTCACGGGCCGGCTGAACGGCAAGGTGCTCGTCCGCCGGTGCGACCGCCGGCTCGGCCACGGCCGCGCCGGCCTCTTCGTGCGCGGCTCGGCGGGAGCCGGGTTCGACAACGTGGCCGTCCGCTTCGCAGAACGCCCCCGCCCGCTGTTCACCACCCACTCGGTGTTCGAGGCCGAGACGTCGATGGGCAACTGGGCGGTGCGCCAGAGCGACTGGCTCACGCAGAAGGCCGAGCTGGGCGGCAAGGCCCGCGAGGTGCACTGGCATCGGGCGGACTACCCGGGCGACGTGGAGATCCAGGCGAAGCTCGAGAAGCTGGCCTCCAGCGGCCGCCTGTGGCTCCTGCTGGCGGGGGAGGGTGGCCCGAAGGCCTCGGGCTACCTTGTCTCGCTCCAGCGCCTCAAGAAGGGCTGCCGCGTGGCCGTCGAGCGTGCGCGCAAGACGGTGGCGACGGCCGACCTGCCGGCCGCCAGCCCCGGGCTCTTCAGCGCCGAGCGGGTGGGACACGCCGTGCTCGCACACCTGGACGGGAAGGTGGCGCTGACCTACGACGACCCTGCCCCGCTGGTGGGGCGGAGCATCGGGTGGGCCGCCTCAGGGGCGCGCCTTCCGAAGAAGGGGGTGGAGATCTTCTCGCGCTGCGTCACCGTGTATGCCTTCCACACGGCGCCCGTGGAATGGCGGGCCGTCGGAGGAACCTGGGAGGTGACGAACCGCTGGGCGTGCGACCCGCGCTGGTCCTTCTTCGCCGGCGAACGCCGCGGCGACCCCCTGGTGGCCCTGTGGAACAAGCGGAACTTCGGGGGCGACGTGGCTCTCGAGTTCGCCGCCGGCATCCGCCACGACCCCGACCGCGGCGGCTCGAAGTATGCGTATGCAAGCGACATCAATGCGGTGATCTGCGGCGACGGCGCCGACCTGCGCAACGGCTACAACTTCGTGTTCGGCGGCTGGAACAACCAGTGCTCGCGCATCCTGCGCAACGGGCAGACCCTGGCGGAGACGCGCGACGTGCGTTTCCCGCGCAGCTACAGCCAGCACCGCCAGTGGTTCTACATCAAGGTGCAGAAGCAGGGGCCGCGCCTGCGCTTCTTCGTGGACAACAAGCTGGCGCTCGAATGCACCGACCCTGCCCCGCTGGCGGGACGCCGGGTGGCGATCTGGACCTGGAAGAACGATATCATGGTGGCTCGGGTTCGGGTGTCGGCGACGGGGCCTGCCCCGTGTGAGTTGCCGGCCGGCCCCCCGCCACAGCAGCCTGCGTGCTGCTACCGCTGAGCCTTTGGTTGAGGATAGACTGATGATGATGCTCCGCAATGGTGTCGGCGCCGTAGCCCTGTGTCTCCTGCTCGCGCTGGCCGCCTGCCCTGCGGCCCTGGCGATGGAGGGCGCGGCCGAAGCCCCTGCTGAGCGTGAGGCGCCCAAGGACGAGTGGGCCGACGCGCCGAAGCCAGAGGGGGCCGAGGCTCCGAAGCCCGAGGGGGCCGACGCGCCGAAGCCCGAGGAGGCCGAGGGGGAGCTCGACGAGGCGAAGATCGACGAGCTGATCGCCCAGCTCGGCTCCGAGGCGCCCGTGAGCCGCTCCCAGGCGGCCCAAGCCCTGGGCAACGCCAAGATCGAGAAGGCGATCCCCAAGCTCATCGAGATGCTCGACGACCCCGACGAGGATGCACAGTGGAAGGCCACCGTGGCTCTCGGCGCCATCGGCAAGCCCGCCCTCCCGAAGCTCATCGACTGCCTGAACCTCGAGAAGGAACGCCCGCGCTGGAAGGCGGAATCGGCGCTCAAGATGATGGGAGCCGAGGTCGTGCCCGCGCTCACCGAAGCCCTCCGCGACAAGCGGGGCCGCGTGCGTCAGTGCTCCGCCTTCCTGCTCGGCGAGATCGGCGACCCACGCTCCATCGAAGGCCTCGCGGGCGCGCTGGCGGACAAGGACGAGGACACCCGCTGGAAGGCCGCCACATCGCTCACCAAGATGGGCAATCGTGCTACGTCCGCCGTCCTCGACCAGCTTGGCGCCGAGTCCATCGAGGCGCGCCGCTGCGCCGCCTGGGTCTTCCAGCACACCAAGGACCCCGAGGCCGTGCCCCGCCTGACCAAGGCCCTGCGCGACGCCGACGAGCAGGTGCGCTGGAAGGCGGCCATCGCACTCCAGAAAATCGGCGTCCCCGCCGCCGAGCCCCTACTCGCCATCCTCCGCTCGAAGGCACGCGAGGCCGAGAAGGAACTCGTCACCTGGGTGCTCAAGGACATCAAGGACGTGAAGGTCCAGGCCGCCCTGCGCGACATCGTGGGCACCACCGCCCGGCCGGCCACCAAGACGGCCGCTCGCCCACGCCCCAAAGTCCTGCCCAAGAGCGTCACCCTGGCCATTTCCTCGAAGCCGCCGCGGGCCACCATCTTCATCGACGACAAGTATGCCGGGGTCAGCCCCCTCTCGGTTAAGGCGCTCGCCCCCGGCCACCACTTCATCAAGCTCACCAAACGCGACCACCTGCCGTGGACCAAGCTCGTCGAGCTGCTCTACGCCGAGGAGAAGATCGACGCGGAGCTGGCCGTCAAGCCCAAGGGCAGCATCCTGGTGACCTCCGAACCCTCCGAAGCCGATGTCTACATCGACGGCGAATACGAGGGCAAGACACCGCTCGAGGAGAAGAATCTCGACGCGAATCCCTACTCGGTGCGCGTCGAGAAGGAGCACTTCCTGCCCTGGGAGACCGAGGTGGACGTGCAGGCCGCCAAGCAGATCAAGGTCCACGGCACCCTCAAGAGCAAGGTGGAGGGCTGGTATCTCAAGCGGCTCAAGGAGAACCCGAACGACGTGTCGTGCCACACGGAGCTGGCCCACTACTACATGGTGCGTGGGGATCTGGACAAGTCGGCGCGCTCGGTGGCGGCCGCGGTCGAAGTGATGGGCAACGGGGCGGATACCAGCGGCTACGGCGGACGGCTGGCCCAGGAGATCAGCAAGATGTGGGGCCAGGCGTTCCAGTTCGGCGGCGGCCTCACGCTCGCCCAGGTCCGCAAGTCCCTCCACGCGGCGCTGCACGGGGTGTGGCAGCGCAACAAGAGCAAGAAGCCCCTGGCGCGGTTCCTGGCCGAGGTGAGCAAGTCGATTGGCACCGACCTCACGAAGCCGCCCCGCTCGTGAGGCTGCGCCAGGTGCCGGCGTGAGCCGCGACGTGCCCTCCCACCGCGAACGGCACCCGCCATGCCTGTGGGCGGGGTGTCCTGACCCCGCGACACCTCGTGCCCAATCCTGCCCCCCAAACCGCTCTCAGCTATTGACACGCGTGTGTGGCCGCACTACAATTAAGCTCCCGAGAGGTGTCGCGAGTTCCGTCCGGGCTCCGGATGGAGGGGACAGAGCATGCCAATCCGCGGTCGACGCAATCGGCGCTTCGTGGTCGAGGACTCCACCGTCGAGTACCGCAAGCACAGCGCCCTGCCTTTCCTGGGCGGCTCGCCCAAGGTATCGCCGCTCGTCAACCTGTCGGTCGGCGGGCTCCAGTTCGTCAGCGACGACTTGTATGAGGCGGGGCAGCGTCTGGACCTCAAGGTGATGGTTCCCAGCGCGTTCCGCTCGCTCAACGTGCGCGGCGAGGTGGTGTGGGCCAAGCGGATCATCGACCGCGATTCCTACCGCACCGGGGTGCGATTCCAGGAGCCGGCGCCGGAGGACATCAGCCTGCTGCGCTCGCTCGAGGAGCGCTACTGGTCGATCTCGGACGAGCGCAAGCGCGAGATGGAGAACCTGATCGCCCAGCGCTACCCCCTCCACCGCGAGGAGACGGCGAGGGCCAGGGCCGCCGCCGCAGCGGCCGAGGCGGAAGCTGCCGAGGCAGCCGCCGCAGCCGCCGCCGCAGCGCCCGAGCCGCAGGAGCCCGCGGCCGAGCCCCAGCCCCAGCCCGTCGTCGAGGCCCCGCCCCCTGAGCCCTCTCCCGAGGAGCCCGAGCCACAGGAAGTGGAGCCGGAGCCCGAGGCGGTCTCCATCCTCGAAGGGCCCACCGCCATCCCCGTCTACGATCTCGTGGCCGGAATCGACCCGCGCGCCGAGTCCGGCACACTGCTCCAGGGCGTGCCCAAGTACCAGATCACCCTCCCAGGGATCACCGACCGCGACTGCTTCGCCATCGAAGTCCACGACAACACGATGCGCCACACCGGCGCCCCGACGTTCGACCGGGGCGATATCGCCGTCTTCTCGCCCAACGTCCCCGCCCGCAGCGGCGACCTCGCGTTCGTGATCACCCAGGAGGGCGGCGTGTTCCGCCAGATCTTCTTCGACGCCAACAACACCGTCCGCCTGCATCCCCTCAATAGCTGGTACCCCGAGCAACGGTTCCACCGCGGCGAGGTTCAGGGCCTCTGGAAGGTCATCGGCAAGTACGAGAGCTTCATCGCCAAGTAGTCCTGTCCCATGCTCCACACCGAAGTTCCCACACAGGCGCGGCGGCGCCCCGCAGGCTCGTTCCGCGCGGCGGCGCGTCGCCATGGCGTGCTTGCACTCGCCGTGGCCGCGGCGCTCGGCTGCCAGCCCCCCGCCGACCGCAGCACACACCGGCGGGCCCAGCGCCTGGCAGCCCAGGCGGCGCAGGAGCGGGAGGGCGGGCGCGGGGCCGAGGCGCGCCGCCTCTACCAACTGGCCCTCCGCTACGACCCCCATCTGGCCGAGGCCCACAACGGACTGGGCCTGCTGGCCTACGGCGAGCGCCGCCTCGGCGAGGCCATCGAACACTTCCGCCGCGCCTGCCACACACGCCCGCCTGCGGCCTACTACAACAACCTGGCCGCGGCCTACGCCGCCGCCGAGCGATTCGGCGAGGCCGACGCCGCCTACCGCCGAGCCGTGCGCACCGACCCCTTCGATGCCGCCGCCTACCTCAACCTCGCCTCGCTCTACCAGCAGACCGGGCGCCTCGATGAAGCCCTCGCCCACGCCCAACTCACCGCAAAGCTCTTCCCCGACGAACTCCACGCCCGCCTGGCACTCGCCAACGCCCTCGTCGTCGTAGGCCGCGCCTCCGAGGCCGAGCCGATCTTCCACGACCTCGCGAGCCTGCCCCAGACCGCACGCGCCGCCGAGCGCGGGCTCGCACAGATCGCGCGCGACGCCGGCCGCCACCGCAAGGCCATCCTCTTCCTTCAGAGAGCCGTCGAGCACGAGCCCAGGAACCCTGCGGCACGCTTCGAGCTTGCCGCCAGCCTCCTCGCCATCCACGAAACCGACGCCGCCGTGGCCCAGGCCCGCGAAGGCCTCGCACTCGCCCCCGAATCTATCGACGGCGCCATCTGCCTGGCCGCGGCACTCCTCGACCAAGGGAGCTTCGATGCCGCCGTCGACGCCCTCAAGCGCGTGCTCGGCAAGACCCCAGGCCGACTCGACGCACGAGCCCTCCTCGGCGACGCCTACGTGGGCATGGGCCAGGTCGGCCGAGCCCTCGAACTCCACCGCGAGACCGCCGAGCAGGCCCTCGACAGCCCGCTCGCACGCCGCCTCCTCGGCGACGCACTGATGATCAGCCGCGACTTCGGGGGGGCCGCCCACGCCTACCGCCGCGCCATCGACCTCGGCGACGAGTCGCCCACCACCCGCAGCCGGCTCGTCGATGCCTACGCACGCCACGGCGACATGGCACTCGCGCTGGCCGAACTCGCCGAAGCCGCAAGCCGTCACCCCGACGACCCCGACGTGTGCGTCCGCCTCGCCACCTTCTGCGCCAGCCGACGCGATGAGGCGGGTGCCCGCAAGGAATTCGAGAAAGCCGTCCGCCTCGCCTCCGACAATCCTCAGGTCCACCTCGCCTGCGGCCACTGGCACCACAGCCAGAGCCGCTTCTACCGCGCCATCGAGCACTTCCGCCGCGCCATCGCGCTCGCACCCCGCGAGCCCGGGCCACACCTGTCCGTTGGCCGCTCCCTCGAGCTCCTCGACCGTCCCGCCGAAGCCCTCGCCAGCTACGGCGAGGCCGCTCGCATCGACCCTTCGCTGCCCGACCCGTGGATGGCCATCGCCCGGTGCGAGCTCCGGCGGCGCCGCCTCGCCGCCGCCCAGGCCGCCGTCGCCCGCGCCCGACCGCTCGCTACCAGTGAGGCCGACAAGACGGAGCTCATCGAGCTTCAGCGTGAGATCAACGAAGCGGCCGAGGCAGCCCGCTGAGCCGCATCCCCAGTCCCACCTGAACGCCTGGCCGCTCAGCTTCGCCTATATCCGCCCGAGCCGGCGGAGCACCACATCGGGGCAGTCCGCGCCCACGGCATCGGGCTCCAGGGCAAGCGCGCGGCGGGCATCGGCCTCGTCGCGTACCGTCCACGTCATCACTGCGAAGCCCTCGGCCTGCCACCCCGCCACGGCCTGCCGCGTGAGGCCCTTCATCGAGGGATGGATGCCGCCGCAACCCAGGCGTCGTGCCTCGGCCAGGAGGTCCAGCTTGTCCACGCTCCCCAGGAGCGCGGTCCGCACCGCGGGCGCGGCGGCGTGGAAGGCCTCCAGAAAGCCCGAGTGGAAGCTGTGGACCACCATCCGCTCCGACCACTCTAGTGCCACAGGCGCCAGCCTCTCGACCATCTCGGGACGCCCGTCCTTCACTTCCGGATAGAGCAAGAGCCCCTCGGGCGCCGCCGCCAGCACCTCATCGAGCGTAGGGATCCGCTCGCCCGCGAACTCCGGCGCGAACCAGCCCCCTGCGTCCAGACGCTTCAGTTCTGCCAGCGTCATCTCCTGCACGCGGCCCGTCCCGTCCGTCGTGCGGTCCACGCTCGCATCGTGGATGACCACCATATGCCCGTCGCTGCTGAGATAGAGATCGAACTCCAGGGCACCCACGCCCAGGTCTGCGGCCGCGCGCAGGCTCGCCAGCGTGTTCTCGGGACAGCGGGCGAGCCAGCCTCGGTGTCCCACCACCAGCGGGAGTTGTGCCACGGCGGTCTCCTTCGAAGGGGTGCGGTCGGTCGTGCGCACGGATGGTAGCGCGACGGCGCACTGAGGGTCAAGGTCCGAACTGCCCCGGAGGGTCGCTGACGCGTCGTGGGAGCCTGCCGCCGCCGAGCGTGCCTTGGTGGAGCGAGGTTCCCTGCACCACAGGCAGGCCAGGAAGTCCGCGAACGCCGAACATCGAACATCGGACGATGAAGGAAGAGATCGCCCCCACCGAGCTTGCCTCGGTGGAGCGAGGGTTTCTGCACTACAGGCAGGCCCCCGAGGCGATCGAGATCGAGGCCGGCGAGGCACCAGTCCCGAAGGGACGACAGAACGTAGCCGGCGGCGTAAGCCGCCGGACACCTCGTGGTTATCCCCGGCCCAGCCCCGACGGGGCGGCAGAACGCAGCGGGCGGCGCAAGCCACCGGTCAGCGTCTGTCGCCCCTGCGGGGCTGGGGGGGGAGGGGTGCCGCGTGTCCCGGCGGCTTACGCCGCCGGCTAAGGTCTGTCGCCCCGTCGGGGCTTGGGGGGCCAAGGCCCCGCGGGCTGCGCTTCCGTTCTCTCGCCGCGAACATCGAACGATGAAGGACGAGATCGCCCCCACCGAGCTTGCCTCGGTGGAGCGGAGGTTTCTGCACTACACGCGAGGCTCGTTCCCTTTCCCTCTTCCGCCCCTTCGGGGCTGGGGGGAGGGGTGCCGCGTGTCCCGGCGGCTTACGCCGCCGGCTAAGGTCTGTCGCCCCGTCGGGGCTGGCGGGGGTGAGCGCGGCGGTCCGGCGGCTCACGCCGGCGGCTAGGGTCTGTCGCCCCTTCGGGGCTGGGGGGGAGGGGCGGCGCGTGTCCCGGCGGCTTACGCCGCCGGCTAAGGTCTGTCGCCCCGTCGGGGCTGGCGGGGGTGAGGGCGGCGATCCGGCGGCTCACGCCGCCGGCTGGGATCTTACGCCGCTTCGCGGCTGCTCGGCATGCGCCACGAAGTATGGGGAACGCCCTCACCCATCGCGCGCTGCGTGGCAGCCGATGCAGCGTAGGGGCGGGCCCCCGTGCCCGCCCGCGCCCAGCACGCCACACCGCTGCACTAGAAACGGTGGCACAGGCATGTTGCCTGTGCTCAACAACGCCGGGTGCCAGACCCTCCGCACCTCGTCCCTACGCTCCTGCGTGGGGACGGCATTCCCCGCCCCGGGGTGGGCAGGCACTGGGGCCTACCCGTACACTTGCATGCCCATGCGCCAGGGGTGGAACGGGAGCGGGAGCTTCGCCTTCCCATTCCGACCTCAGACGCTTCGTTGTGGAGGAGACCCTAGAGAATGCGGCCGGCGTTGGCGCGGAAGGCGGCGTAGTCGGCGGCGGAGACGTCGCCGTTCTGGTCGAAGTCGAAGATGGACTCGAGCGTTGCGCTGTTGAGCCACTGGAAGTAGGCAAGGCGGAAGCGGGCTGTGTCGGAGCCGTCGACGTCGCGGTCGCCGTCGGAATCGCCGAACAGGCGGTGGAACTGGCCGGCGTCCAGGATGCCGTCCGTGGGGCTGGCGTCGGTATCGAGCAGGGCGTTGCCGTCGCCGTCCGCAACGAGGGCACAGGTGAGGGTGGCTGCCCAGTCGCCGTCGTCGAGGGAATCGCCGAAGGTGCCGTCGCCGTCGACGTCGAACTCCCAGGTGGCGGTGTGGGTGTCGGCGTCGTAGCTGGCCAGGCGGGTGTTCACGGCGGCGGGGCCGGTGACCAGGAGGGCGTCGCCCGTGCCGTCGCCGTCGGCGTCGTCGGTGATCGCCACGTCCTTGTCGAACGTCACGGAGAAGCTGCGCACCATCGAGCGCTGGATGGTGCCGTCGTCGATGGCCGTGCCGATGACGCGGGGGCCTTCGGTGCTCGGCGGCGCGAAGTCGAATGCCGCCGTGCTCTCGGCGTTGGTGTTGCCCGCGAGGTCGGCCACTTGGCCGGCCGCGAGGGTGACGACCGTCTGGCCATCGAGGAGGGCATCCGCGTCGTCGCTATACCAGTAGCGGACGAGGCCGCCGCCGAGGTCCTCGATGCGGTCGACGCTCAGCGTCTGGCCCGCGCTCACGATGGTCACGTCGGCGGTGTCGAAGGTGCTCGTGTCGAGGCCGCTCCCGCCTGCATCGCTCCACTGTACGTCCACATAGCCCTGGTCGGCGTTCACGAGGGAGCCAGGGATGGGGGAGACCATCTCGCCCGTCGGCGCCGTGCCGTCGAAGTCGAATGCCGCTGTGCTCTCGGCGTTGGTGTTGCCCGCGAGGTCGGCCACCTGGCCGGCGACGAGGGTGACGACCGTCTGGCCATCGAGGAGGGCATCCGCGTCGTCGCTATACCAGTAGCGGACGAAGCCGCCGCCGAGGTTCTCGATGCGGTCGACGCTCAGCGTCTGGCCCGCGCTCACGATGGTCACGTCGGCGGTGTCGAAGGTGCTCGCGTCGAGGCCGCTTCCGTCCGCATCGCTCCACTGCACGTCCACATAGCCCTGGTCGGCGTTCACGAGGGAGCCAGGGGTGGGGGAGACCATCTCGCCGGTCGGCGCCGCGCTGTCGTAGACGAACGCCTCGACGCTGGCCTCGTTGGTGTTGCCCGCCAAGTCGGCCACTTCGCCGGCGGCCTGGGCACACTCGATGGTGCCGTCGGCCAGGGCGTCGGGGGCATACCAGTAGCGGACGAGGGCGCCGCCGAGGGCCTCGATGTGGTCGATAGCCACGCCCGTGAGCGTGACGTCGGCCGGGTCGAAGGTCGCGGTGTCGAGGCCCGCTGCACCCGGGTCGGTCCACTGGATGTCCACGTAGCCGAGGTCGGCGGCGGTCACGGCGCCGTCGGGCGGGGCCACCGCGGTGCCCGTGGGGGCCTGGGTGTCGAGGGTCACCACGAGGGTTTCCTCGCTGGTGCCGTGGGCGTTGGTGGCCTGGACGCGGATGGTGTTCTCGCCCTCGGCGAGCGGCACGTTTGTGAAGGTGAACTGGCCGGCCGGGCCGGCAGGGACGGAGCCGTCGTCGAAGCCGTCGCCGTCGAGGTCGAGGAGCACCTCCTGGCCGGGGTCGGTCGTGCCCACGATGTCGACGGCGGGCACGTTGGTGAGGCCGTCGCCGGGGATGCCGGAGTCGTCGGCCAGGTCGAGCTCGACGCTGAGGACGGGCGCGCCCGCGCCAAGGATGGCCACGTCGTCGACCACCACCGTGCTGGCGGCGGGGGCGAAGCTCAGGAGGTCGAAGCTCAGGATGGCCTCGGTGCCGGCGGCAATGCCCGCCAGGTCTACGGCGACCGTGAGGGGGAAGGCCAGCGGCGCGATCTGGCCGGAAACCACGGCGCCCGGCACGGCGGTCTGCGGGGCGAAGTAGACCTCGCCGGTGGCCTGGAGGTTCAGCAGCGAGTCCGTGTGGTCCAGGCCGCCCACGGGGTCGAGCAGCGAGGTGGTGGCCGTCGCATCGAGGAGGGCCACCTCGAAGGCGTCGGGCGGATAGCCGGGGTTCGGCTGGAGATCGAGGCTCACGATGGTGAAGAGCAGCGTGGTGGCATCGGCCGGGACGAGGAAGGTCTGCGAGAGGCCGCTGTAGAAGACGGCGTCCTCGGGGATCGAGCCCGCTCCGGAGTCCACCGCAGCAGCACCGTTGAGGGACCAGCCGAACTGCGGGTCGGCGGGGTCGGCGATGGCGAAGTCGCCGTTGAAGATGTCCTCGTGCTGTGTGGGCATCGGCGCGTCGAGCGGCTCGGGCGGCGCCTCGACGGGCACGACCGGCGGCTCATCCTGAGGCGCGACGGGCAGTGGCTCCTCGGCGATGCTGAGCACCATGGGCTCGGAGCCCTGCGCCTCGTCGGGCAGGGCGGGCATGGCGAGGGTGCTGGTGGACAGGCTGGCGGCGCCGCGTCGGCGGCGGAGTGGCACGGTGGTGGCCGCGGTGTCGGTGGCCGCGCTCAGGCCGGCGGAGGCGAGCCGCTGGCTGCGCACGCGGCTCGAGTGGCGGGGCCGCAGGACGATCTTGTGGAGCAGGAGCGGCTCGGCCGGGGCGGGTGCGGGCTCGGCCTCCTCGTCGGTCCAGGCCGCATCGAGGAGGGCCACGTCGATGACCGAGGGGAGGCGGCGGGCCGAGTGCGGCAGCGAGGCGTTCATGAGGTCGCTCGGTGCGGCGATGCCGTCCACGTGGTCGCGGTCACCTGTGAGCTCGATGGCCAAGCCGTCGGTGGTGAAGAAGGGCGTGCCGTCCGCGCGGACGACCACGTGGTCGTCGAAGCCTGTGAAGGCGTCGGTGAAGCCGAGCAGGTGGCCGACCTCGTGGAGGACGGTGGTGAAGAGGTCGCAGGCCCCGTCGGCTGGGGAGCCGGGAGCCGCGAGGAAGCTGCGGGTGCCCTCGACGAGCTCGAACTCGGAATTGTCGAGGGGGGTGAGGTCGAGGAACCATCCGCGGCCGATGGCATCGTCGTCCACGCACAGGTAGCCCTCGGCGGGAGTGCCGTCGGGGCTGAAGCGGGTAATGACGGAGTAAGCGAGCTGCCCGCCGGGCAGGTCGGCCACGCGGGCGTCGATGACGGGGACCGAGGCGGCGGGTACGACGAAGTCCCAGAGGTCGACGGCGGCGGCCACGTAGGCGTCGAGGCTCGATTCGAGGGAGCCGTCGTAGACGCGTGCGTCGTCGTCGGGCAAGTCAGGGAGGGGCTGTTCGCCGGGGTCGCTGGCCAGCGGCGTTGTGTCGCCCGTGCCCGTCAGGTCGATGGTCAGGCCGTAGCCGAGGCTGAAGGCACCCTGGTCGGCGGGTCGCACGACCACGAAGTAGTCGCCCGCCGCCAGCCCCTCGAAGGTCACCTTCGCGTTGCCGCTCACGCTTTGGTCGGAGGCGATCTCGGCGCCCTGGCTGTCCAGGAGCACGATCTGGAGCGGGAGCGGGGCGGACGTGAAGTCGATCTGCGCGGTTTGTGCCATCGTGCCCGTGGCGGGGAGGTGGAGTGTGAACCAGTCCTCGTCGCCCTCCGTGATGGAGAGGTCCGGTTCGGCGAAGCGGCCGTCGGTGAAGACCACGGGGGTGGCGGTCGCCGCGTCGTCGTTCGGCTCGAGGGCGTCGGGTGCCTGCTCGATCACCACGAGGGTGGCGGCCAGATTGTCCGTCTCGGCGGTCTCGGCCACGGTGTTGCCCGAGTCGACCACGAGGCCGAGGTAGTGGTTGCCGGGGGCGAGGCCCGCGGGGAGCGTCAGCGTGTCCGTCCGCTCGCCCGAGATGCCTGCGGCCATGGCCGCGAAGGCGATGGGCGCGCCGAGCAGCGTGTCGGTGCCGAGGTCGAAGTCGGCATCGTCGGAGAGGACGTACTGGATGGTGAAGGGGCCGGCATCGGCATCGCCGAGGTTGGCGATGGTGGCCGTCACGTCGATCGTGCCGCCCGCCGCCACGTGGTTGGAGTCGGTGTCGAGAGCCGCGGCCACGAGGTTCGTGCCGATGGCGTCGGGGGCGGTGATGGACAGGTCGTAGGTTTCCACGGGGTCGCCCACGCCGGCGATGATG
>Ga0272441_10005228_pt1 | contig 22784 bp, 24 predicted proteins | sample SSMProp6N_FD_193582 | JGI IMG/M metagenome (GOLD analysis project Ga0272441, IMG submission 193582) | Marine sediment archaeal communities from Little Sippewissett salt marsh, Falmouth, MA, United States - SSM-Prop-6N | ecosystem: Environmental > Aquatic > Marine > Wetlands > Sediment ... | reverse complement strand
TGATATGTGTATCATGTCACCGGCAAGCTCTGTCTTTATCTCAAGCCTGCCTTTGCCATGTGCCCTGCTCATTTCCTGCTCTGCGTTTACTACCAGGTTTATGAATATCTGCTGTAACTGACCCGCATCAGCTATGGTCCACGGAAGCTCAGGGTCGAACTGCTTGATTACCTTTATATTGTCTGTCTTAAGCTGATAATTACTTAGCTGCAGTGTTGTCTCTACAACTTCGTTGATACTGATATATTCCCTTTTCGGTTTGCTCTGTCGTGCAAAGGAGAGCAAGCCCTTAATTATTTTGGCCACCCTCTCGCCTCCATCATGTATTATCTTCAGTTGTTCCCTGATATCCTCAGGCAGGTCCTTTCTTTCCATCAGCAACTGGGCAAAGCCTACTACACCGGTCAACGGGTTGTTTATCTCGTGGGCTATGCCGGATGCCATCTCTCCCACGGATGCCAGCCGGCTGGCTACTTGCGCCTTATGCCCCATTTCCTCCCTCTCTACCTCCAACCTTCGCTGCTGGCTGATATCACGGGCCACTCCAGCTATGGCATATGGCTTACCCTGGTCATTCTTTAATAAGGTTGTTGTCATTAAAGTTGGGAATGGGATCCCATTTTTGGTTATATGCCCTACTTCGCCGCTGTAAGCACCAAGTTCCTTGACTTTTTCATTAAACGGTTTGACCTCATTCTCAAGTTGTTCTCCATTGTGAGAAATACTAAGGTTCTTGCCGAGAAGTTCTTTCGGACTCTGATAACCATGCATTTTGCACCATGTATCATTAACAAAGGTGAGATTCCCCTCCAAGTCAGCAATTGCTATTCCTTCTGTTGATTGTTCAATCACAGACGAAAGCGTTCTAAGTCGTTCCTCTGACTTCTTTCGTTCGGTGATGTCTCTCGTGATGCTGAGTATGTACTTCCTATCCCTGGCATTAATCACTGTACCCATCACATCCATCGAAACAAGCTTCCCATCTTTACGGCGAATATCGAACTCATTATGACGGTATCCTTTTTCTATGATCTCCTGTAACCATTCCTCTACTTTTTCAAAATTAACCACTACATCCCGGGAATTCATCTTTAGAAATTCTTCCCGGTTATATCCCCTCTGCTTCAAGCTTGTCTCATTTGCATATATGAAATTCCCATCAGAGTCATGCAGTAGTATTCCATCATTAGCCTGGTCCAGCATCTCCGCCCTTAGCTTCAATTCCTCGTCAGCTTTTTTCTGCTCGGTGACATCCAGAAGAGAGGCAACGCTCTTCTTCGTATTTGGAATCATACTTATAGTTAAAGATATATTTTTAACGTTTGCCTGCTTGTCAACTAACCTGAATTCATAGTTCCTGGGAGCAGAAATAGGGTTATCTCTCCTCAATTCATGATATTCTTTCATTCTTGCCAGGTCTTCCCTTAGCACAAAGTCTGTCCAGCTTCTCTTTCCTTCTAATTCTTCTTTAGAATAGCCAGTGAGCAGCTCCATCTCACGATTAATCAGGGATATCATCATATCTTTCTCGATAATTGCAATGGCGGTACCAGTATTCTCGAATATAGTCCTGTACCTTTCCTCACCCATCTTGAACTCGTCCTCCACCTTCTTGCCCCTGGTATTATCAATGACAATAGTTCTAAAACCCACTGGCTTTTCGTGCTGAATAATCACATTGGTATATATACTAATGGGGAATGTGCTGCCATTTTTTGTAAATGCCGTATATTCTATTTCTCCCAGCTCTTCACCAGCCAATATCCTGTTCATATTCGCCCTGATTCTATTTCTGTCTTCGGGAATTACCACTTGAAGAACATTCATTCCCTGATTGAAATCTTCATCAGTATAGCCAAATTTCTTATAGGCAATGCGGTTAGCATATGTGAAGTTTCCTTTTACATCAGTTTCACAGAACATTTCTGGTAGTAATTCAGACAGTTCTTTGAACCTCGCTTCGCTCTCGCGTAATTCACTCTTGGCCCTTCCAGCCTCCCGTTCTAATTTTTCTAGCTTGGCAACTTGTCTGCGGAGCTGCTGTAACTCTTTTATAAGTTCCTCTTTGGTCTTTGTTCCATCCTTCATTTTCAAGCCCTCCCATTAATACAGGCTTTGATTCCGAGGCTATCATTTTTATTTAAGTCCTGGGGCTTTCCCGTAACGATGATACCACACCTTAATTCATTGTCACAGTCATTACATACTCCCAAAAAACTAGTCTGGATGAAGTGAGAGTTTCATTATTAAAGTCTTTTGCAGGCAACCCTCGATTATTTCTGTTGAAGCATTATCTGGATGTACCATCATCGGCAGATAATCCTCATAAACGCTATCCGGATATTTCCGTGAGCCGTATGATTTTAGTAGCTCTTTATTGTCGCCCCACTATCCAACTTGTTTCTGGCGTAAGATCCAAGGCTGAAATGATAGAGTATTAAATCGTCTTCGGGTATATATCTCAGAGTCTCCATATCCTCTTCAGATAAAGTAGAGATTAGCTGCCCAACAGCTTCCTCAACAGTTTTTTGCCAATCTTTCAGGCGTACCATTGAAGCTAACCATTCCTAATAGTGTGTATACTATTCCGTTATATTTCGGTTCCATGTGTATTGAAACACCGTTCCGTCACACGAATGATTTCGTTCCGTTTATCAGTCCCCTGTGGTTTCTTCTTACGAAGGGTTTCGTTGTAGATTCCATCTCCTTAAATTTTTGTATTACGAACAAATTACTGAGAATTTATACGTAAATGCTATTTATTAAGTGGAATATTGCGGAACATGGAACTAAGACTAATTGTCTATTGACCGTGACTTAACAGCTGGGACTGCATCTAATCCGATTACAGGTACCGCAAATGTTTTTCATTGTAGGCAATACATTCTACTTCAATTAACATATTGGGACGGACCAGGGTAGTCACCACTGTTGTCCGAGCTGGAAGATCTTTGCTGAAATAACTGAGAAATATTTCATTCATCTTATCGAATTGTTTAGCCTCGGTCAGAAAGATAGTTACCTTAACAATTTCACTCAAAGATGAGCCAGCTTTCTCCAAGACCTCCTTCATATTTTCGAAACACTGCCTCGCTTGAGATTCAAAGTCTTTGAGCTCTTTTCCTTGTTTATCCATCAGTCCGGCCTGACCGGACACATAGATAAAATTTCCAGCTCTTATGCCAGGAGAATAGGGGGTTTTAGGTCTAGTGGGTATGGTGATAACTTCTTTAGCCATAGCAGATCTCCTTTGATAATAAGAATTTTTATGTACAACACTCTTGTGTACATTTTACTAGCTTCATATAGGCATAGTTTGATTCTCTATCTCTACATAATATCACTGACATACACAATGAAAAACTATTATAGAAAAAGAGATAAGTACATTACACCATACCTACGAAAAATAATTGGTATTTATATATTGAGATCGAATCGATAGTTAAATAGTGGTATATTCATTAGGATACCATTTTTATTTGAATATAGTGCCCTCACACAAATGGTCTGGTTCCGTTCATCAGTTCCCAGTGGTTCCCTTTACGAAGGGTCCCGTCGCATATTCCACTCATTAAATTTCTGTAATACAAATAAATTACTGAGGATATATACGTAAATACTACTTATTAAGCAGGAATATTGTAGGAACTGGGAACTAAACCTAATAGTAATATTAGCTGGAGATGTCTCAAATACTGTTGAGTTACATTGCTGACTCCGCAGCTTACTCAGGCTTAAACTAACTGACTGGTTGTGCCCCTAGTCCAGCAATGGAGAGCAAAGGACAGTAAAAGCAATTGGTATAAAACAGCTTTACTCTGATATTAAATAGGCAATATCATAGTAAAGCCAGGCTACCATGTACTTTGCCCATTCCAAGCTGGACCGAAGTCAGGATGCGGAACCTTTGAACAATGCAATTATTGAAGTAATTAATAGAGTCTTATAGAGCTTGTGGAATGTCTCTCCACTGGCATATGCAGTAGCTATGGTAAAAGATCCATGATTGAAAAACTAACATTATGATTGGCCCAAAGATGAGGACAGGTACAATACCTAAAAATCTCACATTATGAATGGCCCATTTTTCGGGGAGGCAGAACACTTCAGCGCACGAATATCTAGAGCCTGGTTGGTTACAATCTGTTTAAGACGCCTGTTTTCCTCTTTAAGACCTTTTAGTCGCTTCAATTCGCTAACGGTAAGTCGGGCGTATTTCGCCTTCCAGTTATAGTAACTGGCGTCGCTCATCCCATATTCACGACATAGCTCTCCAGCCCTAGCTCTGGCCTCACCTTCCTTGAGTACGGCAATGATCTGTTCCTCGGTGTATCTCCTGGCTTTTATGAGTCCTCCTCGTTTTTTATTATACCGGAAGACTCTAAGTCATGATGTAGCTGTTTTCGGGGGTATTGTCATAATAAACCGTCTTAAAACATACTTCTAAGATTATTAACTGTTAACATCTAATCTTCATAACTCACTTGTGTCATCGATATTTTGTCAACCAGTTTACGGAAATGAAACCCTTGAATGGCAAAAATAACCGACATAGGGAATAAGCTGGGGCGATGCATCAGGGTCCAGATACATAGCCTCCAGTAATACTTTTTTCCTCTTTCCCTGATTCCAAGAACCCACATCGATCGTATGAGTGCTTTGATATAGATATAGTTGAAACTGATCGTTTTTTTTCGCGGACTCCTTGGTTTATATTCTTTCAGAAAGGTCTTAATTCGATCGTTGTATGGCTTCGGTGAATAAATGGTACTTAAAACGTGCTTATATCCATCCCTGAGCTTCTTATTACCCATCTTTGAGAGAAAATTTGTTGTACCATCAGTATTATCGCCGGTGCCGCCTGGCAGCAATCGCTCTTCCTCCTTCATCCGTTTATAGAGCGGCGTTCCCGGAGGAGCCATCAGCACTCCCACCATGGCAGTGACAATACCACTATTCTGTATGAAATTGATTTGATTCCTGAATATCGATAAGGGATCGTTATCGAAACCAACGATGAATCCTCCTTGCACTTGAAATCCATGGTTCTGTATCTTCTTCACCATTGCCAGTAAGTCACGTCCCTTATTCGGCAACTTGTTACATTCCAGCAGGCTTTCTTCATTGGGGCTTTCAATTCCAACGAATACCATGTCGAATCCAACATCTGTCATCGCTTTCATGAGTTGTTCATCATCAGCTAAATCTATGGATGCCTCGGTAAAGAAGGTGAAAGGGTATTGTCTTTTCTTGCTCCATTGAGCCACTACCGGAAGTATCTCTGACTTCAATTTCTTTTTATTACCAATAAAGTTGTCATCGGTAAAAAAGACACTTCCGCGCCAACCGTGTTGATAAATTACTTCAAGCTCAGCTACTATCTGTTCACCTGTTTTTGTTCTCGGTATATGTCCATTCATAACCACGATATCACAGAAATCACAGTTAAAAGGGCAGCCTCTGGAATACTGTAAACTCATCAATTGATACTTATTCATATCGACAAGAGACCATAGCGGTACCGGACTTGTTGTTATATCAGGGCGCTCATCCGATGTATAAAGCTGCTGAGTGACACCATTGTTAATATCATCGATAAATTGAGGGAGTATATTTTCAGCTTCAGAACAGATTACATGATCGATATCTGTTAAATTCAGGTCATCGTAACCAGGAGTGAAAAGTGGACCTCCGCCAACTGTTTTTACGCCGAGTTTTTTGCATCTATCGATCACTTCTCTTGTCGATTCCTGTTGTACAACCATGGCACTAATAAAAACGTAGTCAGCCCACTTAAGATCTATGTCGCTGAGATTATTGATATTCATATCAACCAGCTTCTTTTGCCATTCATTGGGAAGCATGGCAGCAACTGTCAGAAGTCCCAGTGGAGGAAATGCAGCCTTCTTCGAGATAAATTTCAACGCATGCCTGAAGCTCCAGAATGTGTCAGGATATTGCGGGTAAACAAGCAGAATATTCATAAGGGCCTCCTTAAAAACCGATTATTTCGATATTAACTAGCATGAAAACTTCTTTAACAGTCACGAAGTAGTAGCTAAAATTATCTTTCATACGCATTTATTGATATTAACCTCTAAAATAAAATTACGATAATTCTGTTATCAGTTTGTCTGCCATTTCATTACTATGCATTATTTAAAACTATGGTTTTATTCGTTTTGGTTGATGTTTAATTATCATTATCTTTATATATATAAATTTGTATACTGGACAGGTTTCGCATGTTCTCAGTCTAATATTATCCTCCAAAATCACAGCAGTGACACAGTAAAATGGATTACCTTAATTAGCTCACTATTAAGGTTAAACTGTGGTACAACCCCAAAGTTTGTGATAGAAAATTAAGGTTAAGTTTTATTTCCTCGCTTTATACGAAAATTAGGAACGGAACTAGAATATCCATATAATTTAATTGACAGGGAATGGTAATTATGAAGCTTTACTCTCCCTTTGGATAAACCTTCTCTTTGGCCTCAGCCGTTACCTCTTTAACATCCTCCACAGTTTCTGTGGCGACTTTTTTAACATCTTTTGCTAGCTCGGCTGCTCGTGACTTCACTTTACTTGCTTCCTCTTTAACTAAGTCTCTTGTATCCTTTCCAGGGAAAGGGGCATAGAAAAAACCAATAGCAGCTCCAACGATGGTCCCAATGATGAAGCCTGCGAAGAAACCATGGAATGAATCCTTATCCATTATGTTTTTCTCCTTTCTTTTTATAAAATATATTGTTGGTAGCTTTAATGCTTCTACATATACCTTGAATAATTACTCCCATCACCGCAATAGGTGAGATAAATTTTTCCCTTAACCAAAGCTCCTATTTTTTCATAGCTGCCTCATAGTCTTCTTTAGCTTTATTTAAGGTTTCCGTCCGGGCTTGATCTGCTGCTTTCTCTCCTGCTTTATCATCAGCACGAACTTTGGCTTCTTTATGATCTATATCAGCTTGCTTCTTAGCTTCTTTATAAGTACTCTGTGCAAGATCACTTCGCTCCTTTGATTTAGTAATAGCCAGTTGGTCATTCAACTCTTTCTGTTTCCAGAAACGACTGAAAACTGCCTGGGCTTCATCAGTAATCGCGTCACGGACTTTCTCGGCTGCCTTTATAGCTTCTTTATGAGCTTCATCTGCTCGCTTCTTAGTCTCTTTATCAGTTGCTAGTTTCTTAGCTTCCTTGTAGATAGTATCCGCTTGCTCCTTGGCTACTTTATAGGCTTTGGTAGCTCCATCCCACGCATCATCCAGTACTTTCCGTGCTTCTGTATAAGGCATTGCAGCGACTTCTTTTTCTGCATCTCCTAGCTTGACTCGATCTTCCATTTAAGACACCTCCAGTATTTATTCTATAGACCAGTTTATCCTTATAGTAACTTCTTGTATTCTTGAGATCTATTCCATCTTAATTATTTACACTATTATGGGTTTTTTCAGGTAATCGACCAACTTAAAAAGCTGATTCAGATAAGCTCACCAATTCATTGTACTGTTTGGTTTTCATTTACTTTCATTGCACGTACACCACAGTAGGGGCTCCCAGCCGATGAGCGCCCCCAACTGTGTTTTCACTTACATTTAACTTAAGTGCGCTAAACTGTCTTGTCTTCTACCACAGCCTCAGCCGCGTTCTGTTTGACTGATTCAATACCATTCCGTGCATTGTCTTTGGTTGTATAACCTTCGGATACTGCAATGGTCTGTCCGTTTGTAGCAACAAGCTTGAATCTGAATTCCCCCGCCTTGTCCTTGTTTATCTCAAACTTCGCATCAGGTATGCGGCTGCCTATTTTTGTTATCCTCCGTTGAACTATTCCATGGTATGACTCATAACCATGGCTGGTGTAATAGTGGTCAATTAACTCCAGGTCAGTCTCTTTCTGCCACTTTTCAACTTCTTCCAGCCAACTATCCTTGTCCATACCCGGGGCTTCCTTGAGGATTGTTTCCGGCATATCCAGAATGAACTTCTTTGTCTGCGGGTGCCACTTTAAAGCGGCCCAGGGCAGGGCAAACCACTTGTCAGTGATGCCAAGAAAACCTCCAAATGCGACCAACGCGAATGCAATCAGACCTTCGGTCATATCCACCACAAAGGTCATAACCTGCCCCATATCATCGCCCTTCTTATTAATTACATCGTACTGCTCCAACTTGATGCTTGGGACAAACCTCATCGATTTTCCACTCATAGTATTACTCCTTATAAATCCCTTTTTATTGGCTAGCTGGCATGACTGCCAGTGAACTTAGCCGTCGGACTTTTTGAAGATGAAAAGCCAGAGGCATTTCATCTTTCACTTGCTTTGCTCTTTTCTTATGGTGCCCAGTTTTTTGTCAGACCGGGTATCCCTTCCGTCTTTGTTCCTGATGGCACCGGTAGATAGACCCAGATCTTCTTCTACTTTACCAACCGTTTTATCACTACGTACCTTTCGTGGCATGTTTCTAACCCTCCTTTATTTTCTGTTATCTATTTTACCTTCAAACTCAATGCTTCTACTTTAGCATCAACGTCTAATTCTCACTCGCTGAACCAGCCATATAATCAGGAAGATGATTCCAATGATGAGCAAGATATGGATTAGCCCGCCCATGAAAGGGGTAATTAAAAAACCCAGCACCCATAAAATCAATAAGATAATACCAATGATCATGAACAAACTAAGCATATTGACCTCCTTTTATTTACTGTGACCTTCCTATCGCGTTCATCAGTCCGCACTTCCTATAAGATGATTATGCAGGCAACACCACCAATAACCATCCCTAAGCCTAAAATCAGCAGATACCAGTACCATCGCTTTATCTTGACTTGGACGGAAGATTCGATCGTCTTGTCCTGAACATTCATTGGGTGACCTCTAAAACTGAAACTTTAATATTCGTGATACGTTCATCAAAAGACATCTTTATGTGAAGTAAGCTATAAGAGCGATGACGCCAATGATGATGAGGTAAATACCAACCAGATAGTTGAGTATCTTGGGGAAAACCATCACAATAACCCCGCAAATAAGAGAGATTATGCCCACCCATAGACCTAAAGTTGGAAATGATATACCTAGCATTTGAATCTTACCTCCTTCTTCTTAATAATCAATAGCTCCAACATAATGGACTCTACTTTTTGTTCATAACAGTCAATACCCCCCATACAATAAGGAAGATACCAATAATCCATCGCATAAGCTGAGGTTCTATTAAAATTAGGAGCCCGGCGACTATTGCAATAACCCCCATGACCACCCCACTGGTAATACTCTTTGTGTTCATAACAAACCTCCTTCAACTTTGTGATTTCCCCTGATAATCAACGCTCCTGCAGCCGGTTCTATCTTCGACAGCCGCGCCAGGCACATTCTTTTTGACTGAATTAAGGCCATGTATTGCATTTATCTTGGTGGTATAACCTTCATCCGACTTAGCAAGAATCCGTCCATTTGTATGGGTTAGTCTCCAGTGGAAATCCCCGATCTTGCCTTTGTAGATTTCAAACTTTGCTGTCATTGGGTTCCTTTTCTATCGTAGTATTAGAGTTTTGTAGCTTTCTGGTTGACGAGCCGACAACTCCCTGCACGCTCAGAATTCGTTCTGCACGGTAGTAGTGACGATCAGCGCTGCCCTCGGGTTCTCCTTCTCGTTGCCAGATAGCGTAAGCCAACCCCTTTATCTGTTCCTCTGGAGATAAGGAGCTATCCCAATATGGAGCCAGACCATAATGAAGGTAGCACTTGGCCAGCCAGTCGAAGTTAATCTCTTCCGCCCACGTATCCTTATTCATACCGGGGGCTGTTTTTAAAACATTTGTGGGCATATCAACAACGAACTTCTTTTTCTCGGGAGACCACACCATGATCTCCCAGGGTAGAGCAAACCACTTATCGCTGATACCGAAAAAGCCTCCAAATGCGACGATAGCGAAAGCAATGCGCCCGGTCAACATATCGGCCACGAAGGTCGTTACCTGCCCCAGGTCCTGGCCCTGTTCATTGACTAAATCATATCGTTCCAGCCTGTTAGTGGGAACAAATCTTGACAACTGCTTCATAGTATCCTCCTCAAAACAATTTACTATCTCATGCTTGTCCATGAACTGTGTATAAAACCGCAAGTTACTATTGAGTATGTGCCATGCCTCCCATTTCTACAACCCTCTAGGGTGGATACTGGGCAGGTCTTTTAGTAAAAGTCGGTTAATACAATAGCTGGTAACCAAAAGAGCTTGACAAGTATATAGGTGACTAATAAAATGGTAATATAAAGACGCACTAAAGTGTTAATTAATAGTAAACTAAAGTGTATCGTGGAGGTGTTCTACTATGGCAGTACAAGAACGCAAACCTGATAAACTGAAAGTCCTGATGATTGATTTTAATCCGGTTGTCAGGGAAGGTCTGCAGGCTATCCTGGCTAAAGACGATGGAATTGAAGTGATCGGTGATGTTCCAGACGGGGATATAGCTCTATTGCGTATTAAAAGAGCAAGTGACCAGGGACGGCCTGTCCATGTAGTATTGACAGAGACGCGGAACGGCACAGTAGATGGCGTACAAGCGACGAGGCTTATTAAGGATGAATTCCCAGAAGTAGCTGTCCTGGTGCTAACGGAGAACCTCAATGATTCTTATGTTATTGACGCTATCCACGCGGGTGCGGGAGGATATCTCTTCCTCAAGGACATGTCACCTGAAGTTTTGATGCAGAGCATCCATCGTGCTGTGGAGGGCGGCACTCAGATGACGGCATCATTGCTGCGCACTGCCGTGGACAACCTGATTCAAAACGGACGGAAGACGCTTGCTGAGCGTACGACTGAGGCGGCTCACCTCACCGTGAGGGAAGTCGATGTGTTGAGGCTTATGGGCAATGGAGCCCCAAACAAGATAATCGCCGTAACCTTAGATATCACCCTGGATACTACCAAGAAGCATGTCCGTAATGTCATTGACAAACTGCAAGCACGTAGCCGTACCCATGCGGCTATTATCGCAGCCCAAGCAGGCATCGTGGGTAATCCTATTAATCCTGTTCTTGAAGCCCAATCTGAGCCGGGGGCAGTCGCCAACGGTTAGTTGTTTTAACAGTACATATTGAGCTAACAGTTTATAAGTCACCTCTTTCACGCACACTACACTCTGTAGTTTGAATTTCGTTTGTCAGTGATTTGCCCTTAAAAAACTGGGCTATCCACAATGTAAATTTTCGGAATTCAGCCCAATCAATAAAAATATGTACTTGTCCAACAGACAAATTCTCGTATATACTGGACAAGCGAACTGCCATAAAATTGGAGGTGAGGTGATACCCTGATTACTCTGTAATATTAAGGGTGATTTTAAACTAAATAGCTACGGATAAGCTGAAAATATTTTAATATTTGAGCTAGTGACTTTTAATCAGGGTGTCGTAGGTGCGAATCTATAGTGCTTACTATTATCATTGTTGTTTCGCCACACTATTCCACGGCTATAATACCTATCCCCAGCTTGTGCCTCAAAAAAGCCAGCTTCATAGTCAGCCGACCTACGAAGATTCATGCAGTTTATGAAGTCCTGCACAGACTTGAATATCCAATCTGTCTTCATCCACAAATAGCGCTCTCAAAGCTCAGTTTACTAAAGGCAGCGAAGATTAGTTTTAACATTGCATGAATAAATGCTGGCTGGCTAGTTATTAGCTAGCCACAGACAATATGACAGTTACTATAAGAGCAAGGGTCTTTCGAGGCCTAACATACGTTAATGGGATAACCAGAAGATACATTCTAGTTTTCGCCAAATTTTGGAATTGATGTCTGAAAACGTCTTTTGTCTTTCTTGCACATTAATTGGATGATGGCCCTCGATGATATTGCACCGGTGGGAACGCCGCCCGGTGGCTGTACCCACATACCTGAAAGCCAGAAGTTTTCGAGCCCGGGAACTGTCTTTTTCACCATTCGAAATTTTTTCGCTTTATCTGGCGTGATAATCCAGGTCATATACGTTCCCTTCCAGTTTCCTGTATATCTAACATACGTCATCGGGGTAACAACATCCGTTACTTCAATCGCGGATTGAAATCCCGGATACTTGTATTCCAGTTCACCGGCAACCGTTATAGCAATCCTTTCCTTTTCAATACGGTAAGCATCCCTATCAGAATACAACTTTTCCCAGTATGAGAAGTCACTGATGTTCATCAAACATTCCACTACCGATTTTCCTTTCGGTGCAAGAGTCGGATCATAGCAATAGTTTTTCACCAGCAACCAATCTACTTTCTGATTCCCAACGGTTAGCGGATTTTTTGGCCTGAATTGTTCACCCAGGCACTCTATATCGGAGGAAAGGTCCATGTTTATACCAAAAGAAACCTGAATGGAGGAAGGCGCCAGCCTGCAAGTCTTGAACAATTCATCGTGCATAGGGTCAACATGTTTACCATCCAGTATATCATATAGGGTGGTATGGAGATCAGCGGCTGAAATAATATAATCTCCCACAATTTCTTTCCCATCCACCAGCTTAATTCCCACTACTTTGCTGTCCTTTTCCAAAATCTTCCCGACCCTGCAGTTATAAAAAACTTTTCCGCCCAGATCCAGAAATCTTTTTTCTATTGCTTTAGCGAACTCCAGCGAACCACCTTCGGGAATGCCACCGGACTTGCTATGTAATAACGCCAAAGTTATAACCAGAGCAAAAAGAGGATACTCTTCATCACCCAGTATGATCGGGAAGATTTCTCTCAGGAATGGATCTGTGAAACGTTTGCCGAACTCTCCAATGGTAACATTATTGCAGAATTTAAAGTCCCTGCTGTAAGGCATCATCCTGATTATCATCGGAATTACATCCAGGATATTGTAAAGCTCGAAAGCTTTACCTACCGGCATCCGAAATTTTGCGAACTTACGTATCAAGCGGCAGAATAACTCAATCGTCTCGCTATCCTCGGGCGCAAGCTCTTTCATATGAGCTTCGAGCTTATCAGCATCACAATAAAGGGACAGAGTTTTCCCACCCGACTCTGAATAGCGATAGAAAACGTCGTGATTAATCATTCGGCGTCCCTGGACCGCTCCAAGTTCCGCCCAATACTGGTAAAAACTATCAGCAGGCGTTGAGCCTGTAAGCCAATGGATGCAGCCGTCTATTGTATAGCCCTTGCGTTTCCACGCCGTACAAAGACCGCCGGGCTGCGTATGTGCTTCATAGATTTCCGCCTCATACCCGTTCATCCTGGCATAGCATCCGGCGGACAGGCCGGCAATCCCAGCTCCAATAATTACAACCTTCTTAGTCATTCTCTTTTCCTGTGAAGATACATTACTTTCAGTTGATTATAGTATCACGCATTCGATCATAGCGAACAGGTGATCCTGGTTTCCTGTATAGTACTTCATCCTTTTGTAATATCAACCATTTTGGGTTTGGCTACCGAGTAAAAGTCCTGCCATTTCATCTCTATTGAATGAGTATGGACTCCCGGATTGAAGGAAATTGTATCGTTCGCGGATAAATAATTGTCGGCATAAGTAGGGAGATTAATAAGATTACCAAAGGGGTAGCAAGCTCCGATTTCACAACCCATTGTATCTTTTACTTCTTCTCGAGAAGCAAAACGAAGATTTTTAATCTGAAGCAGGTTTTTAAGTTTTCTGGAATCCAGTTTACGATCACCTGGTAAAAGAGCCAGGATAAATCCATTCTCACACTTCAAAAGCAGGGCTTTTGCTCCCTGGCTTGCTGATATGCCTCTGATTTGAGCTGCCTGGGCACTGGTATATACTGGCTCGTGTTCTGTATCTTCATAAGAAATGTTATGCGTTTTTAACAGCGTTACGATATCATCATAGGGACTACACATAGAACTTATTATATTTTACAAGAACTCCCTTGCCAACATATATTTGGGCGGACTGGCTTCATCATGCAATTTTTATAACCTCAACACCTGAATGCATACCCTCCCTCAGTCCATTTTCGTGAAATATGCGTGTTTCAGTAAATATAGTATAGATTTCAATCTACAATAGCTAATCACTACGCCAAAGATATACATATGTCCACACAAACGTCTAGTAATTTAAACTAGAGTAAATCTATTACTATGTGTGCAAATAGTAACCTGTTTGCTAGAAAAGCCGACTGTTAAAAAACTGGAGGTAAGATTATACTCTAATCACTCTATAACATTAAGAGTGATTTAAATTAAAACGGCTATGTATTAGCGTAACTATTCTCAGAATTTGAGTCATATGATTCGAAAGTTCAAAAGTGATGAATTAGATACAGTCACGAAAATATGGCTTGAAACGAACATACAAGCCCATGCTTTTATTAACAAGAGTTACTGGCAAGGGAATTATGAAATGGTTAAAGAGATGTTGCCTAATTCAACAATATTCGTTTATGAAGATAACAATATAATACAGGGATTTGTTGGGTTAATAGAAAGTTATATTGCTGGAATATTTATTACTGCAAATAGCCAATCCAAAGGAATAGGAAAAGCTTTACTTGATTATGCCAAGGAGAAGCACTCCGAATTATTGTTGCAGGTTTACAAAAAGAATATTCGTGCAGTACTGTTTTACCTGAGAGAAGGTTTTACTATTTTGAAAGAGCAAATTGATGAAAATACCGATGAAGTAGAGCTTGTTATGAAATGGACAAAATGAGCTAACTCGAAGCGGGAAGCCCCCGTATTGCTTCCCGCCCGTTTTCATTATAAAAATAAGGATACCTCTTAATAATAAACTATCGGCGGACAAGCTAGATAGCCTGGTTTTCAGGGAGCAGAGCAATGTAGGTTTGCCAAGTAAAAAAGTTCTTATATATACTGGATAAGCAGGCTCTATAAACCTGGAGGTGAGAAGGTTCCCTGATCACTCTGTAATTTTAAGAGTGGTTTTTCATTTTTCGGTGAAAATATACAGTAGCCAGTGACCGGTTATTTCTCAGTAGTTTGTGTCTACTTTTACGCTGTACATAATGATATTTTGTTTCCCTATCATATGGGATAATAAATTACTAAGCTCGCTATCATTTTACGTAGCAGCATTTTGTCCAGCAATACGTCCGAATACGAGACATTCTGTAACGGCACAGCTTCCTAGACGACATGCCCCATGGATTCCTCCAACTACTTCTCCTGCTGCGTAAAGTCCCTTTAGTGGATGCTGATCAAGGTCCAGCACCTGCCCCCTGGCATTAATCTGAACCCCACCCATAGTATGGTGTACCTTGGGCCATGTACGTATACTGTAATAAGGAGGAGATGAAATAGGTAAGGCTTTAGCTAATATCGGTTTATGGAATTCCTCATCGAGTCCGTTTTCGACATATCTGTTATATTTATCTACAGTAAGCTTAAGGTTGTTCAAAGACAGCTTATAGAAAGATGCAAGGTCCTCAAGATGATTGAATTGTTTTACAATACCTTTCTCCAGGCAGGAGGTGATATTCCAGCCAGATTTTTCAACTGCCTTTCTATCGGCTATTCCAATACATGGATGACCTATATTGAGAAGAGCATCAGATATAGTTTTTCGATCAGCTAGTTCATTGATGATTCGCTTACAGAAACCAGGCTCTATGACTATCCCATATGGGAATACAATATAATCTGAGAAACGAGCACCAACCCCATAACCTTTTTCATCTGGCGTGCCCCAAGGACCTAATTGAATATGCGAAAGGTGAACCGGCATTGCATTAATCTTTAATGCCTCCTTTAAAGCTTCAGCTGTTGCATACGGCTTATTTGTGGTCTCTATTTTTTCAGTCAATCTTGGGTCCTGAGCAACACGGAACTGTACATCACTGCTAAAGCCACCCGCAGCGAGAACTACTCCTTTTTCCGCTCGAATACGCCTGTCAATTCCATTCTCCCTGTTTTTATTATTATAATTATCACGAACTACTACACCACTAATTATTCCATCAGGATCTCTAATAAAAGTCTTAAAATATGAGTGGGTCCTAACTTTTATTCCTAATTCGTCCAATTTCAAAAGTAGCCTCTTTATAATAGCTGAACCGGATACTCCTACCGGCGTATAGCAACGCGGAACTGAGTGACCTCCGAAAATATCAATTCTATCCATATATTCCACACCCAGATACTTGATTGACCATTCCAGAACTTCATTTGATTTTTCGGTTACTACTCGAACAAGTTCAGGATGATTTAGCGACAAGCCGGCTTTGAGCATATCCTTGTACATGAGATCAGGGGAATCTTTGATCCCTAATTTATTCTGAATTTCAGTTCCAGCTGCGGCAATCCCTCCATCGCTGATTATGGAGTTACCGCCAGGAGCATGCATTTTCTCCAGAATTATTACGGAGGCACCGGCATTGCATGCTTCTATTGCTGCTGCAAGCCCTGCAAATCCACTTCCAATTATTATTACATCCGTGATTTCATCCCAGCCTGAATACATTTTAACTAACCTCTCTGATTTTCATAGTTATGGCTGTTAACAGTTGATTCTAACATGAGTTAATTTTTTAATTCCATTATATTTGTAATCCCTGTTATTATTATTGCTTTTTTGCCCGATTAGGATGAAATTTGTATTTGTTCTGCTCTGCCAGGTATTTGCCCCTCTTCATGTATCTCTACTCCTTTCATATTTATCTTCCCATCCAAATAATTCACACCATAGATAGCCCAGTTTTCAGAGAGCAGAACAGTAGTTTAACGTATGTGTTGAGCAAGCACAGCGTGTTGATTGAATGGCAGGGAAAATACTATAATCGGTGATGCTCACATAAGATGTTTGAGTATCGCCCATCAGCGCCTGTAACTATCTAAGCTATAATTGCCACCTAGTAATTGATATCGCTGTTCTGAGCAGTACAATTAATGCCAGCAGGAGGGATGTCCGGTATGTTTACTTGCTGCTAAGAAGAAATTTCGATGAGAATAAATCTAAGGAAATGAAAGAATACACCGGAAAAGCCCCGAGAATTTTTTATGGCTGGTGGGTTGTCGGGTCATGTTTACTTATTTCTCTTATGTACGGTGGGATTTCTATCCTTGGATTCACTGCTTTTTTCGAACCTATCGTGGGCGAATTCGGCTGGAGCTACACCCAGGTGTCTCTGGCTGCATCATTACGTGGTACAAACGTTGGTCTCCTTTCTCCCCTCATGGGCTTTCTCGCCGATCGCTGGGGGCCTAGAAGACTTATCATTATCGGAGTAATCCTACTCGGTTTTTCCTTATTCTTACTGAGCCATCTTACCTCCCTGCTAATGTTCTATGGGGTCTTTGTTATAATTGCTATCGCCAATAGTGGCTTAAGTCCAACCGTCATGATAACGGTAGTGGGCAATTGGTTCCACAAAAAAGCAGGCATGGCTACGGGTATACTGGCCTGTGGTTTTGCTCTGGGCAGCCTCCTCGTTCCCGGCATAGTCAAACTTATAGACATATACGGCTGGCAGAGTGCCGCTCTCATACTTGCTGCAGGCATAGTAGTCTTAGGAATCCCTCTCTCACTTATAGTCAGGAATAAACCGGAGCAATATGGCTATCTGCCTGATGGTGAGATAGCAGGTTCTGAAGTCCCAAAGGAAAGCACAACTTCTGAACAGATAGTTGAAAACAATATCGGAGTTAAAGAGGCCCTTAAGAGTCGTACCTTCTGGCATATAGGCCCTGCAATGATGCTGCTGTTTATCCCGATAAGTGCCGTTACAGTTCATGTTATGCCATATCTCAGCAGCGTAGGCGTTGCCAGGTCAACCTCGAGCATGGTGGCGATGGCTATTCCGCTGGTCAGCATCATCGGCCGCCTTTCTGCCGGCTGGCTTGGCGACAAATTTAAAAGGACATATGTAGCAGCCGGATATTTCATGCTGGTTATCGTGGGACTGCTGTTTTTCAGCTATGCTTCTGCCGAAAGAATGTGGGCAATCATACCTTTTATCATCCTTTTCGGGATTGGGTGGGGCAGCAATTTCCCCATGAGAGCTGCATTAGTAAGAGGCTATTTTGGTAGAAGCAACCTCGGCACTATTTTTGGCTTCATGATGGGTCTAGGCGCTATGGGCGGTGTCATAGGCCCAATGTTAACCGGATGGATATTCGATCACTATGGGAGCTATTATTTCGCCTGGCTGCTGTTTGCAGGCCTACTATGTGTAGCCACGATTATTATGGTAACCACACCACCAATGACCACCGCTGCCCGGCCTGAGGAAGATTAGCCACACTCAGACTAAATTAGTATACCAAGACATATGCTGGAATACGATTGCACATTCCTTACAAATGTTTATTTGCCTCTGTGGCTATCAGCCTGCCTCTGGTAGAAGGCTTCATACATCACCAGTGCGGCTGCAACCGAGGCATTCAATGAACTGATTTTACCCGCCATCGGGACTGAAATCAGGTAATCACATCTTTTTTTGACCAGTTCGGAGATACCTTTCCCCTCTCCACCGATAACGATAGTCACCGGTGAGGTGAAATCGGCATGGCGGTAATCTTCCCTGCCGGATGAGTCAACTCCGATTACCCAGATACCGTTTTCCTTGAGCCTGACTATTGTCTGGGCAATATTGACAACCCGGGCAACAGGTACATATTCTACTGCCCCTGCCGAAGCTCTGGCGACGGCAGCAGTCAATCCCGCTGCACGCCGCGTGCGGATGATAATGCCATGAGTTCCACTTGCTTCCGCGGTGCGAATTATCGCTCCAAGGTTCTGCGGATCTTCTATTCCATCGAGCATACAGTAAAAAGGAGGCTTCCCCATTTCATGGGACGTTCTTAATAAATCTTCGAGGCTATAATATTTTTTAATGACCGTGTAGGCAATAACGCCCTGATTTTTCCCTATACCACTGTACTCCTGAAGCGTTTCGGCAGACACATATTCCACAGGTATTCCTTTGCTCTGTGCCTGCTGTACAATTTCCGCAGCGAAACTCTGTTTGCTGATATTTCGGGCAAGCAGTATTTTTTGAATTACTCGTCCTGCACGAATTGCTTCCAGTACCGGATTACGACCGCCGATAATAACTGCCATGTCCCGATTTTAATGTAACCCTACATATAATGTCCAGTCAGGGTAGATTATAAACAATTCCACAACTAGTTACATCTCGCCATATACCAACGCAAATCATATTTTAGTTTACGTTTCTACGTACTGACTACTACGTTTTAATTCATCTTTACAAACGTCTCACTCTTTCAAAGTAAATAATATAGTATACTTTGGCTGTTTGAGATTCCGAGAGGTAAACGTCATTTACACCTTTTGTGTATTGTGGAGCATGTTCATATAGCTTATGTAAGGAGGATGAAGAGCAGTTACTAATAAAGAAATAAATTCATTAGCACTGGGGGTAGATATGGGTGGGACCAAGATAGAGGTATCTCTTGTGGATGAAAGCGGACATGTCATAACCTCGAGCAGAATTCCAACCCAGCTGGAAAAAGGTCCTGATGGCGTAATCGATACCATAGTCGACTGTATAAGGAATTGCCTCGGTAGAGTTAATAAGTCGGCAAAGTGTTTAGGTATCGGAGTAGCCGGACAAATAGAGAAAGATACAGGAGTTATCCTCTACTCACCTAACCTCTACTGGCACGATATCCCCATAGGTAAAAAGCTTGAAGAGGCGCTGTCCATACCGGTAATAGTCACCAACGATGTGAGGGCGGCCACCTATGGAGAATGGCTCTATGGGGCAGGTCAGAGAGTTGATGATATCGTATGCATCTTCATTGGCACCGGTGTTGGTGGAGGTGCCATTATAGGCGGCAGACTACTGGAGGGCCATAACAATTCAGCAGGGGAACTCGGGCATATGACTATCATCAGAAACGGTCGTAAATGTCACTGTCCCAACTCGGGATGCTTAGAGGCATACGTTGGTGGTTGGGCTATTGCCGAACGGGCACAGGAGATGGCGGGCAACAACCCGACAGAAGGCCAGACATTAATCAGCTTAGCAGGAAGTATCGATACTATCACTGCCGCAACAGTTACGAAAGCCTACAACCTGGGAAATCCCCTTGCTCAGCGTATTGTACAGGAGACATCACAGTATCTAGCTGCCGGTATAGTGGCTATTGTCAATGCATTTAATCCTCATCTGCTGATACTAGGAGGCGGGGTTATTCAGGGGATACCGGCATATGTATCTATGGTAGACCCTTTAGTACGGAGCAATGCACTTGAAACAGCATCTGCCGACTTGTGCATCGTTAAAGCAGCCCTCGGCGGCAAAGCCGCAGTAGTTGGAGCAGCTGCGCTTGCACAGCAGAAATTGGAAATTCAATCTTAGACTAAAGGAAAGTTTTCACAGCATATCAGAGGACTTTTTATTCAACACAGAGGCCCCGGAGGTTTTAATAATTCCCGTCATCGGTTCACCACTATAATCGAGTGTTGAGGCACCACTAAGATCGGCATCTAATTTCTTCCCATTCAATCTTAGTGTACAAACACTGGCTCCTGAAAGCACAACATCGGCATCATTTACCGTGAGGTCAGCCAGTCTTACAGTACTTGCGCCGCTCGCTTGTATAGAAATATCACCGGCGGATCCTTCCAGTTGAATTGAACTGGCTCCGGATATATAGACATCCATATCTTCCGATTCGAGAACGCCGATAACACTGCTTGCTCCCGATATATTAAGGTACATGCTGCCAGTTGTCATTTCTTCCACTTCTAGAGAACTGGCACCTGATACTCTAATATCCAGATCTTCCATTGAGCTGAATCCGTAGACAGCCCCACTTGTAGCGCCGGAGCTGTACAGGCTAGTGAGTTGCGGCATGTTAATTATGGCTTTTGGCCTCTCAGAATCTCTATCAAACAGGGCCAATGGAGCCAGTGGCCTTGATACTTTTTCTCTCTCTATCTTTAGTGTTTGTCCCACTTTAGCAACCTTAAGCTCCTCAAACATATTACTATTTGCCGTTATACTGACGCTATAGGTATCGGCTTGTCCAATTTCATAACTGAAGGCACTACCGATATCAACACTCGTAAATTCGGTTACAGTAAACTGCCTGGTCTCTATTTCTCCTGTCCCTTTATCCCCGCGTCTTGAGACGAGAACGCTCTCGCATCCTGAAAGCAGGAGACTGGTCAGAAGCAGACTTATAATTATAGCTATTAGCGTTCTTATTTTTTTCATGGACTCTTTCTCCCTGATTATTAATTCCGCAACCTTATTAACCGTTTAAATCCTCACCAATAGTTTTTTTGCCATTACTCCATGCAGGCGTCCTAAATATCTGGATAAGTGCATGGTCAGCGTAATCAATAAAACTCCGGCGATTACTGCCACTGGTAACATCCAGTCGACGAGATAGTAGGAAACGCCGTTACTATAACTAAACGGCAAATCAAAGCCCAGTTGTAAGACAGGTAAGGCAATGCCATATAATGATACGACAATCAAGGTAATGAGCACGCTGAAGTAAATAATACCGAGGGGAAGCTGCACTATCATATAAATCATTGTTGTCCATGTGCGTTTTTCTGTCGCCAGTGCTTTAAACTGTGGCCACCATCCGATATTTCTTCTGGAGAATAGTGGTCTCCGTGGCATACGTATTCCCAGCAAAGCCTCCACAATACGGCCCTCGACCAGGGCTATTCCCCTGATTGAAAGTAGAAAAAGGCCGGCAAGCGGAATTCCGATTATTAAAATCAGCAAGCCCAGAGAAATTGATATTCCCGCTGCTACCCAGGTAAAGTAGAGAATCCCCGTAACCAGAGAGAAAAGTAGATACAGCAGCGCTCCCCATGCCCTCGGATCAATAAATACAGCAAAGAATTTTGAAAAGGTTAGGCGCTTATCTGTATTTACAGGCCTGACAAAAGTTGAATGGACCCGTGTCTCAACTTCCCGATAGGCTTTAGCCACATCGGACGGCAGTCCATATTTTTCGATGATTAACGGTAGTACATCAGTTTCCAAAGCATCGGGCTGATTTTCGATAGCACTGTTCAGGGCTGTACTCAGGTGCTCTTCTGCATCGGAAAGAGCATCTTGAATCGTAGCGGAGTCGCTTTCTTCAAGTTCCTTCTTTAGCTGACTTAAATATTCATTAATACTCTGTATTATCATTTTCTCCCTTCAGGATAACATCCACAAATACTTTTATCTGAGACCAAATATCTGTCCATCTTTTCAGAGTCTCATGTCCGGCCCCGGTTATTTTGTAATAGCGGCGTGGTGGCCCTGATACAGATGGTGCCACTTCGCTTTCCAGCAGACCGCTGCTTTCAAGAGATCTCAGTATTGGATACAGTGCACCATGTGTCATAGGCATAGTTTCAATGAAGGCCTCTATATGCTTGGCAATCTGGTACCCGTACATCGGTTTAGCTGCCCTGTTCAGAATACTTAAAAGAACAATTGCCGAAGTGCCGGCATTCAGTTCCTTCTGGAATTTTTTATCTGCTTCGTTTGTCTCGACCAATTTTCTCACCTCTATTGAAACAAGTTTGAACCTATTTCACTTTCCTGGATCTTCAGACTTATGGAAACCACTATACGTAAATCTCATAGAACTATTCACTTATCATTATTATTAAATTAGTGCTATTATTAAGTCTATAATAGTATGAACTCTCTACCTTGTCAAATCGCTACTTTATTGCTTTACTTGTTAATCTTTCCACCTATTAATATATTTTAGGCGGAACTACTAATTTAAAAGCCTTCCATTTCGCAGGAAGCAGGACTATAGCAAAAACAGTCTGGTCGGATTATAAGCCACTACGGT
>Ga0272441_10005227_pt1 | contig 22785 bp, 20 predicted proteins | sample SSMProp6N_FD_193582 | JGI IMG/M metagenome (GOLD analysis project Ga0272441, IMG submission 193582) | Marine sediment archaeal communities from Little Sippewissett salt marsh, Falmouth, MA, United States - SSM-Prop-6N | ecosystem: Environmental > Aquatic > Marine > Wetlands > Sediment ... | reverse complement strand
CTGCCTACTTGATTTATGCAGCGACCTGGGCGGCAAGGTGCTCGTGCTCGGTTCTCCGAAACAGCGGAGCATCCTTGAGGGCCAGACCCAGGAGGGCGCGTGGCAACGCGCCGTCGAGGTGCTCAGCTCCGTTTTGGATAAGGCCGGTCAATTGGGATTGACCATCTGTTTCGAGCCGCTCTCGCCCGTCGAGACCGATTTTATCAATACGGTCGCCGAAGGGATGAAAATGGTTCGCCAGATCGGCCATCCGAATTTTAAAGTTCATCTCGACGTCAAGGCGATGTCTTCGGAACCGACGCCCGTACCGGAAATTATCCGTTCGGTCGGCGTTGAAAATATAGGCCATTTTCACGTCAACGATCCGAACCTGTACGGTCCCGGCATGGGCGAGGTGGATTATGCTCCTATCGCCGAGGCGATTGACGAGGCCGGATGGGATAAGTGGCTGAGCGTTGAAGTCTTCAAATACGATCCCGATCCCGAAACCATCGCGCGTAAGAGCATCGAATATCTCAAGAAATTCTGGTCCGTGTGAGTTTGATCGGAAAGACAGTTGTCTGACCGGTCGGACTTGTCGGACGTGTCAGACTGTAGTCAGACACCGATGGTGATCCCCTGTTCTGTGTCTTCCATCAGTTGGGCTTTGAGGCGTTTTCTGGCGCGGTGGAATCGCGCCCGTGCCTTCTCCGGCGTCGTGCGCGTCATGGACGCAATTTCGGTGTAAGGCATCTGTTCGTAATAGCGAAGGCGGAGGATATCCCTGTGTTGTCGGCTGAGTTGCTCGATCAAGGTCCTGAGCCGCTGGAGCTTTTCCTCACGAATCTTGGCATCCAGGATGTTGCCCTTCGTTTTTGTGTCGCCGGACTGGTTGCGAAGGACCGTCTTGCCGGATGCCTGGAGCCGGGATCGTCTGAGATTGTCCTGAATTTTGTTGCGGGCGATCCGATGCACCCAGGGCCAGAAACGCCCGGTATCTCGCAACGAATTCACTTCCTGCACGACCACCAACAGCGTCTCCTGCAAAATATCCTCGGTTAGATCATGGTTCCAGGTCAATCGGAAGACGAACGGATATAACCGCTCCCAGGTAATCGAAGCAAGCCTCTCCATGCCCGTCCGGCTGCCCGAACGAGCCTGAGAGAGTAAACACTGGATGGATGGTGTTTTTTTATTCATTTTTACGGCCCTCACCCTAATAAGGCCACCTGCTGACGGCAGGTAACATAAAAATTGAACCGACCGGGCTCTTATTCCTGTGCGTTCGTCTCTGTTGATGATTGGTGTGGAATTTCTTCTATACCATTGAGAACGCGCCAGTTCGGAGGAGTCCGTTCCGGAATGTGCCAGGGGCTGTTGCACTGGTGGCATTTTTCCATATCCGGCCGTCTAAGTTTACCGCAATTGGCGCAGGTGACTAATGTGACTTTCGGCCGGGTCAGTTTGTACGTGATATAAGCGGGCAGGCCGAAGGCCACGGTGCCGACAATCCAGCGACGTCTGGCATTTGGGGGGAATCCGGCAATGGTGGCATCCTTACCAACTCGGCAGGCAAGCCATATGGCCAGTATGATCGATGGTAATATCCACCATAGGGTCGTTGCGAATTTTTCGGCCCAGTTTTCCTGGTAGTCTCGGCTTATCATGGCGACGAACGAGTTGGGTAAGAGGAACAATGCCCTGTGGCCGGCCCCGGCTTCGAAGGTGGATGCGGTGAAATAGGATACAATGGAAAGGGCCGGCGGATGGAGATTCTCGACCAGGAATTTGCCGATGGTCAATGCCGGCGCCCCTGGACTATTCCAGAAGGTCGCTTTAGTGGACCGAAGGTACGATGTGTGACGACCTCCGTGTAGCGGCAGCCGGGTATATTCCGTATCGGTTCTTTTTCCCTCTGCATTGAAGACGGCCAGCGCCATAGCGGTTCCGTTGCGGGAAACACTGGCGGCATACATCCCCAAATATTCTCTGTCGATTCTGGAATCTATTGACCATCGTTCGGAATCATCCAAGTCGCCGAATGACATCTCACGTATTGTACCGTCGTCGCGATAAAACTTGTTTAAGACTAACGGTTGAACGGTGTAGCTCAGTAAATCCTTTGGTGTCACGGACGGCTTCGTGCCGAAGTACGTTTCCGGTCCCGGGAGCCAACCCGCTGTTCCGGCAACGTCGAGCGTTTGTCTATCGAGCAGATCGATCCGGCCGGATTGATCGAGAACGAGCAGATAGGGACCCGCATCGGAGTGGACGGAACTGGGTATAATCGGCTTGGGAACCCGTTGATCCATACGAGAATCCTGTTGATTCACCTTCTCGTCGATAGCTTTGATTCGAGGAGGCACCCAGCTTATTTTCGGCGCGACGGGATTTTTATAGAGGAGACCCGTCTGTATGGGTTTGTAATCAGGATACTTCTTGCCGATATCGGGGCCTTTGGTTACCGTTGCCCGATCAAAATCAATTCCAAAAAAGCGCTGTTGTTTCTTATGGTATACGATTCTGTATCGTCGGGATCGGCTTTGCTCGACGATGGGATCGTCAAATCGACCGAACGTTTGGTTGGGCATTTCTGAGATCCCTTCCGGGCCGGCGTAGGATTGAATGCGTTTTAATTGTACGCTTCTATCGGGCATCGTCTGGGAGTCGATGTCCCGGTAGAGGAGTTGGCCCGATTTTTTGTCCAGGTACATGTATTTTTCGTCGGATTCGATGAAGTAAACGTTTGAACGACGTCCTTCGGGGGACCTCGTTATGACATAATCAAAAAAACCAAGGTACATCATAGAATGACGATATAAATCCGCTCCCACGAAGGAGTGATGAACGACATTGGGATCGTTCTCCAGTTCCGGCGGCACTAAACCGGACGGCTGTATACCGATGGTCCGAGCGTCAGAAGGCGTTATTTCAAAGAGCGATATCTCGCACAGAAATCGGATACAGAACAACAATAGCGAGAAAAATAGAAGGACGATAAAGCCCGTGGTGAGCACTTGAATACGATAATGGGTCACAGACTTCATGATGATGTTCCTAAAGAGGGGTCGATGTGAACGTTTGCCAGGTTCGGATTAACAAAGCGGCGATAAAAGCCACAAGGAGCATTGCAATCTCCCACCCGAAACCTTTAATTATGACCAGAGGCACGAGGATACAGGTCAATGCCAGTGCGCCGAATGTAGGGATTACCTTGCTCGGATTCCAACCGGTGAGCAGGCCGATGCAATAGGAGGCAAAAATCATCAGAAACGTCGTTGAAGAGATATCGAAAACAATACCGGCGTACATCGGGATCGGGGACTCGAACCAGCGGATCAAAATGGTAATGGTAACGACCAGCGGAACTAACAAGATCAGAATCGTCAAAATCCCCGTGGCTATCCGTGCAAACAATATCTGCGTTCTCGTTACTGGAAGGGTCGAGACGAAGGCGGAGACTCGCCTGTTTCGGTCCGTGTACATCTGGCTGACGCCCATCGCACAAAAACCGAGCATGATAATAATAGCAATCGGAATGACGGGTGCTATAAGGTCGTCCCAATCGGTTCGAGTGCCTTCCTGAAATACGAATGATATCAATACAATGATGAGAATGGCCGCGAGGACGACTGAGCCGATGAGATAGAGCAAATGATCCTGGATTTCTCTTTTTATCAGTGTGAACATATTCTCATCTCCTTTTATCCCCCATTGACGGATGCGCCAATGGGCCGGGTACATTCGATGAAGATGTCCTCAAGACTCATCGGGACATCGATGCAGCTTGATGGCTTGAACGTTTCGAGAAGGGCCCGCTTTTGCTCGTTCCAGTTGGCGACGGTGAGGGCCATCTCCCGTCCGTCGATCTGCTGGTTGATGATCTCCGTCAGGTAGAGATTAGTCGGCGCGGATCCGGCGAAGATGACACGTAGCTTTTTGACACGCTGCTTGAGTTGCTCCAGCGGGCAATCCACGACGAGCTTGCCCGCGGCGAGGATACCTACCCGGTCGGCGATGCGCTCGACGTCGCTCAGAATATGGGAGCTAAAAAGAATGGTCCGGCCCTGCTTCTGAATGATCTCAATCGCCAGCTCGAGAAACTGCCGGCGCGCGACCGTGTCCAGTCCCAGTGTGGGGTCATCGAGGATTAGCAATTCGGGATCAGTCGCCATAGCGAGAGCCAGGTTCAGTTGCGCCCGCATGCCGACGGAAAGCTCACGCACCCGGCGGTCGGTCGGCAGGCGGAACGTCTCGATCAGATGGCTGAAAAACTCATCGTTCCATTGGAGAGAGAGGTCTTTGCAAAGCTTGATGAGCCGGCCGACCCTGTAATTCTGAATCAGGTTATGGCCCTCGGCGACCGTGCCGATTCTGCCGCGAACCTTGGTCGGGAGATTCGTGGATTCGACGCCCAACAGAGAGGTTTGTCCTCGCGTGGCCGGTTCGAGGCCCAGGAGAATCCGGATCATCGTTGTCTTGCCGGCTCCGTTACGTCCCAACAGGCCGTAAATGCAGCCTTTGGGTATGCTTAGATGAATGCCGTCCAGGACACACCGCCCATCGAAATATTTGACGAGATTCTCAACACCAATCACTTCATCATTCATCCGCTCGTCCTCTCATATCCAATTTTTTCAACCAGACGTATATTCACAGTTAGTCACGCACGCATACGAACTGTCGCTTGCAGAGTATGACAATTCCAACCGCGCTATACAGCGTCATCAGGGTAAGGCTGTGCGCAATACACCCCAGGCTTCTGATCGCGCTATATTTTCCAAGGGCTAATTTGCCCAGCAATTCGACCGGCGGACAACCGTATCGAATGAGGCCCATGAATGTTTTTGTGGCCGGTTGGTTTGGGAACACGCTAAACATAAGGGAAACTGCGAAATAGGTAAACGCAATAGCCGCAAACAGCAGCATTGAATTATGTCCCCGCCGTACGACAACGGAAATAGACGTAGATAATGCTGCAAATGTGATAAAAATCAACCATGATGAGAGCATCCATAAGCCGAGATGGTTGATACTCCCATGGCCCGTGACGCTGTGCAATGTGAACATAATGACGCCGCTGATGAGAATGTGTATCATCGCCTGGAGAGACAATCCGATGAGGCGATAAATATAGAGCTCACCGGGCCAGAGGGGCTTGATAATGAGAACGCATATCCGGCCGGACGCGATATCGTCGCCAAAGATACCGGCGGTAAGCAGAAGGGAAAGCATACAGCCGCTCCAGCCGAAAAGGAATCCGCCCCAGTTCCATGTTTCCGGCGGGAAAGGAGCGATAAATAGGAGTGCATAGGTTGCGAACCAGCTTATGTGCAATAGTTGTATATATGTCTTTCGGAGAAAGGTTTCTTTGATTAACTCGTAGGCTCTCATGGGTTCAATTCTTCTCGTTATATAATCGCAGGAAAACACTTTCGATATTCTCTCTCTGTAAATTGACACTCGTGATCTCGGCGCCGCCTTCCACAAGCTGGCGAACCACGACGGGCACCTCTTTCGGATCGTCGATAGCAACGACCAGTTCCGTATCCGAGGCACTAAGGATTTTCTCGGGCGACAGGATTTTTTCAGCGATGCGCTCACCGTCTGATACCAGCTCGGCGCGGAGACGACCCGTTTGGCCGGAGGTGATTTTATCGCCGAAACTGACGATCTGCCCGCGGTACAGGAAAATATAATTGGATGTCAGCTTCTCCAGTTCCCCCAGGCGATGGGAGCTGATGACAATGGTGATGCCCGATTCGCGAAGTTTTTTCAACAGGGCGCGTAATTCGATGATGCCGACCGGATCGAGCCCGTTGCTCGGTTCGTCCAGCAGCAGCACGTCGGGTTGCTTCATCAGGGCGATGGCTAAAGCCAGTCGTTGTTTCATGCCCTGGGAGAAACCCGAGCACGACCTGTCGACATAGTCATTCATTTTCAGTTCATGAACCAGTCGGTCGGTCTCGTCGGTGATTTCGGACCGGTTCAGGCCCATGAGTCCCCCGTGATAGTTCAATACGGTCCGCGCCGAATATCGATTCTGAAACGCGGGATACTCCGGCACGTAACCCAATCTTCGACGGGCTTCGATCGATCTGACGGGATGTTGACAAATCGATATCCGTCCTTCGTTCGGCAGAATCAGCCCCGCGATAAGGTTCAGCAATGTGGATTTGCCCGCGCCGTTCGGACCGATCAGGCCGACGATATGGCCTTCGGCGACCGAGAGCGAGACGTCCTTCAAAGCGCATACTGCCTTGGAACGACCGGTCCATATGCTGCTATAGACCTTTGTGAGCCGTTCACATTCAACAACGGCTTTCTGCTTGTCATCGTCGTTTGTCCTTTCTGTATTTGCTTTGATGGACAATGTTTATCCTTCCTTTGTGGGCAGGTTGAATTTTTCAGCGGCGTTATTGAACCAGTCCAGCAGGGTTTGCCGGTCGATTTGCATATGAAACGCTTCAATGGCGATCCGCTCCAGCTCCTCCGAAAGGAGCTTTCGTTTCACGGTCCGGCTTAGATGACTGTCGAGATTCGCCACAAAAGCGCCGGTACCCGGCTTTGTCACGATAATGCCTTCCTGCTCCAATTGACGGTAGGCTTTTGCGATCGTGTTGGGATTGATAGCGAGTTGTCCGGCTAATTGCCGGACCGTCGGCAGCTTTTCGTCTTTGAGCAGCCGGCCCAGTGCGATATCGCGTTTAATCTGATCGATGATCTGCTGGTAAACGGCCCTGTCCGAGGCGTTGTCTATGCGAATCTGCATCTGCCGATCTCTCACACTTGTACTATATCAACTAATACAACTATAACATAGGGTGACGCCTTGTCAATTGTTCATGAAAAAGATAAAAAATCCGATTTTCCTGCACATTTTATAAGATCCGGGATCTACTGTTTGAAACCCAAGACGATTTTATTGGCTAAATGATGTGCAATAAGAGAAACTGTATATCTAATACTGGGCGGTCGAGACAAAAGGATAAGTTGTCTATGGTGAGGTGGAGATATGGCGGGTACATCGAGACGACGAAAAAGCGGACGGGAAAAGTTGGAGAATCCTCCAGTGGAACTGCCCAAATTGGTCTCTGTTCCGGCGAAGTTTCAAAAACAGATGGGAGGCAAGCGGGTGCTGATCCCGGCGCCGTTGATGATCGATGAGCTGGTTCGGAAAGTCAGAAAGGGCAAGCTTGTGACTATGGGGCAGCTCAGGGAGCATTTAGCGGCGCAGTTCGATGCGGATTCGACGTGTCCCATGACGATGGGCATTTTCCTGGGGATAGTCGCACAGGCGGCGGAGGAAGATTTACAGGAAGGGAAAAAACGTATCGCGCCCTATTGGCGGGTGATTAAGGCCGACGGCAGTTTGAATCCGAAATTCCCGGAAGGTGTCAAAGCCCAGTCCTCGCATTTAGAGAATGAGGGACATAGCATTCTGGCCGGTAAAGGCAAAAAGCCGCCTAAAGTGCAGGATTTTGAAAAAGCCCTTATCGATTTATGATGACGTCAAGCGCGCGTTCCGCAGAGGACAAAATCATCAATTAATTGTTCTTGGCTTCCGGGTTCGCGTACGTGACCTTGCCCGTTTTCGGATCGATAATCCTGGGTCCGCAGACGGTACACGTCTCTGAAGTTTCTTTCGGTGTCTCGGTGGCCCCTGAGTAGAAAACGTAGCACGGGATGTTCAATTTGAGGCCGCTTGAGAGATCGAGAGATAGTTCTTCAGAGAAGGCTTTTCTTGTGTCTTCGGTTGCCGGCGGTGTAATCTGAAGATCCAACTCGTAGCCACGGTTGGGAATAACGGTGGTGTTTACAACCGTGATACTTCCTTGTCTTGCCGTGGGATTCTCAAGGGTAAAAGACTCCCCATAATTGTTGATGATCCGCAATTTCTTTGTAATGGCGGTATTGGGGGTGGCGTTGCGAATCGTGAGCGATCTTGGAATCATTGTGAATCTCGGCTTTGTTCTCATTGCGACCGAAATCTTCTTGCATTCCGGATGCGTCAAGCCAATCTCGACGACCCCGTTCAATATCGTTTCCAGTGTGGCCATATCCACTTTCGGTTGCAGTTCAAAGCGGGTCGATTCCACGGACGGATCGAAATCGGCCGTGATGCAATTTCCGGTTGATTGGATATACGAGATCGAAAAAGGCTGGTCGTCAATACTGGAAATAGTGAGTGGAGAGCATTCTGCGTTTTCCCCTTTCAGCACGAGGTTGAACATTTTCGGCTCGTAATCGATTTGCGATGCGATCGTCGCTTTGACGGCCAGGACGACCTCTGGATTTTCGATATCGTTTGAATGGATCGTCAACTCTTTCGTGGCCGGCCCAAGCTGGGTTTCTGTGACATAATTGACTTTCAGAATCCCGCTTTCACCCGGTGCGAACTCCGTTTTATCCAATTCGAAGGGCGTACAACCACAGTCTTTTGTGACTTCTTCGATCTTCAAGATGCCATCCCCGGCGTTCTTGAATTTGAATTCGCAAAGGTTTTGCGTTTCGGGACTAATGATGCCAAAGTCGTGAATGACCTTTTCAAACGCTATCCTTGCGACCTTCAGCGCGGGTTTGGGGGTGGCCGAGGCGGTGGTCCACTCCACGGGTTCGGGGAAGCGATTAAACCACTCGGGACTCAGCTGCCGAGGTTCGGCATACTCATCTTCACAACCCGTTTGTAAGAAAACAACGCACGTTAGAATAAGAAGAATCACACAGGTTATTCGATTCGGTTTCATCTCTCTACTTCCCCAAAAAAAACAACGAAACCCTCCGATCAAGCCGAAATGACGTCTGGCTTGTCGAAAAGCATCTATTGAAACTGCGATCCCTCGGATGACCTCCTCACGGTTAAACCTCCCCGTTTATCAATATTATTATACACGAATGGGGCCTCCAAGTCAATCTTTATTGTGTTTATTCGGGTACTTTTTTCCTCTGGGGATTTGTTCAGGATTATGGCTTCTGGAATCACCGGTTCGATGGCGGGGGTTAAGATGGGGGATTTCGGAGATGTTCTCGGAAGTCCGAAAAAAGAGGCTGTTTTCAATGCTGAAACGAGGGTAAAGAAGCTCTCGCGAAGAATTTTTTGTTGTTTGTTCTTGACGGCAGGATCGCAACGTGATAATTAAAAGTTCACAACTGATAATTAAGGATAGAATGTTGGTATTGGGATAGAAAGGAGGCCATCATGGCGAGAATTACATGTACCTGGGCACTTATTGGCTTATTAACCGTTTGTATGGGTTGTCAGAATTCGAATTCCGGCAGGAGTCAGATTATCCCCAGCGGCTCGCAACGAACGGTGACGACGGCCAGCGTCGTCGATTTTTCAGATACGAGTGAGGCCGATCTGGTCGAAAAGATGGCCGTGAGCCGGGAGGCGTATCGCCAGGGGCTCGAAGTCCTGGAAGCTTATTACGGTCGGGTCGGCAACTATGAGAAGCAACAGTGGTCCCGTCGGGAATTGAAATCGTTTGATACGATGACGAAATATGATTACATCCTGAGTCCGGAATTCACGATGCCGAACCGAAAGCCGATTGCTTCGATCCCCGAGGCGGACCGTCTGTACCTTGAGGCGGAAACGTTTGAGAAGCAAGCGGGACTCCTTCCCGTTTTGAACTTGCCGATTCTCAAAGACGAGAATTCCCTGCGTTTGGCCTTGTCGAAGTATAACCAGCTTGTCAAACTGTACCCTTCGAGCGATAAGATTGACGATGCGGCGTACAAAGCCGGCGTTATCTATGAGTATTTTAAGGATTATTCCATCGCTCTGTTGTATTACCAAAGCGCCTATGAGTGGGATCCTGACGGATTATATCCGGCGCGGTTCAGAGGGGCGCGCCTTTTGGACAAGCACCTTTATCGCAAAGACGAGGCGCTCCAGCTCTATCAGCAGGCGATCAAGACGGAAGGCCGGTATGAAAGATACCGGGAATGGAGAGAATTTGCCGAAAAACGTATAAGAGAATTGCAGAGGCTCGATGAAGGGTAGAGCCGACAGCAATCAGCGCTTTAGGGCAATGTTTTACTCGTGAAATCGCGGGCCTGGCTGGACGGCAGGCCCGTTTTTTTATGCCGAAGCCATGCTGTTGGATTTTGAAAAAAAGCTCGCCTCGTTTGTGAAGGAGCGCCACCTTTTGAGCGCGGCTTCGAACGTCGTGCTGGCCGTTTCCGGGGGAGCGGACTCGACGGCGCTTCTCTACGCCCTGCGGACGCTTAAGGACGAGAAGATTCTGACGGCTCGGTTCATTTGTGCTCACGTTAATCATCAGTTAAGAGGCGCCGAAGCGGATTCGGATGAAGCGTTTGTCGTCGCTGAGGCTTCCGGGCTGAAGTTGGACGTGACAACCAGGCGAGTGGACGTTCGCGGCTTTGCCCGAGAGCACAAGCTATCCATCGAGACCGCCGCCCGCCAATGTCGAATGAAGGCCTTGATGGGCATCGCGAAGGCCAACGACTGCGATCGCATCGCCACGGGCCATCAAAAGAATGACAACGCCGAGACGGTTCTACACCGTTTGGTTCGCGGGACGGGCTATCGCGGTCTTGGCGGGATTTGGCCGGAGCGAGGTTTCGCGGACGGCGTGACATTTATCCGGCCGATGTTATGTGTCACGCGCGAGGAGGTGATCGACTATCTGCAAACGCGAAATCTAAAATGGCGCCGGGATCGAACAAATACCGATTGCACGTACAAGCGAAACTTCATCCGGCATCGTTTGGCCCCGGTTTTGCAGCAGGATTGCGGCGATTCTCTGGTAGAGACATTGTTGGAGCTGTCCCGGTGCGCTCGTCGATTTTACAGCCGCGTGTGTGATGAAGCGGATGAAATATGGCCGAGTTTGGCTGAACGTGCCGTCGAGAGGGCGACACTGGATCTGGAAAAACTCACGAGCCAACCACTGCCGGTTCTGATTGAACTGATACGTCGAAGTCTGGATCATCTCGGTTGCGGCCAGAGAGGTTTCACACGACGGCATTACGAACGTATCGTACAGTTAGCGAAACAGGATGTCGCCCATCGTACAATCGAGGTGCCCGGCGGAGTGGTTGTGCAACGTGACTATGGGCAATTGATTTTTTCGCGCCAACGTCGCGTGGATTGTAGAGCGGGCTGTAGCCCACCGGTCCGGCTCAACATTCCGGGACAGACGACGTTTGGCCCGTATTTGATAGAGGCGGCAATCAGTAAGACGGTAGAAGATGGCGCCGATCTCCTCTCTTGTCATTTCGACCGAAGGACCGCGGATAGCGGGCCGGAGCGGGCAAATCTGTCTTTCGATAAGAAGCCATTATCAACCGTAGGCGGATGTCTCGACTACGCTCGACATGACAAGAGAAGCTATGTCGAATATTTCGATCTGGACAAGGTAGAATTACCTCTGAGTATTCGTCTTCGACGACCGGGGGACCGATTCATTCCGTTGGGTATGTCGGGAGAGAAGAAAATCGGCAAATTTCTGACCGCCCAGCACGTTTCACATGAGGTGCGACAAAAGATCATTCTCGTCGAGGACAGGGAAAAAATCCTCTGGGTCTGGCCCATTCGAATCAGCGAGCAAGCCAAAGTCACTACCGGCACCCGGCAACTCCTTCGGTTGCAGATAAGGGAACCCGACGGTTGATCGCATAGCGTGGGCCGCAATCTTCTCAAAACCGCGTGTGCAACAAAGTTGCACAGCCTACAATTTTTCCCGACACCAGCCGCCGAGCGGCTAAGCGGCTCGTAATGACATATAAGCATACCGGACAATTTCGTTGATGCGATGGGGCCGGTGGAATAGAATACAAGCCGAACGCAAAATGAATTTGTTAACGATCGGAGAAAAAATGAGTGCAGCGAATTATACCCGTCGGCGTTTTCTCAAAGCTCTCGGAGCCGGCATGGCATCGTTAGCTGTCCCCGAGTGGGTGAAGAGCAATCAACGAACGGACAAGCCGAATGTTGTTCTTATCTTTGCCGATGACCAGGGGTACCAGGATGTCGGATGCTTTGGCTCGCCGTCGATTCGGACGCCGAACCTGGACCGGATGGCGGCCGAGGGGATGCGGTTTACGGATTTCTATTCTGCGGCCGCCATCTGTTCACCGTCGCGGGCGGCGCTGCTGACCGGCTGTTACCCGCCGCGGGTCGGTATCACCAAAGTTCTTTTTCCAAGGGACATTATCGGCTTGAATCCCGACGAGGCGACGATGGCCGACGTACTCAATGAGCGAGGGTATGCGACCGCCTGTATCGGCAAATGGCACTTAGGTCATCTGGCGAAGTTTCTGCCGACGAGTAACGGCTTCGATTCGTACTTCGGCATTCCGTACTCCAACGACATGGATGGCGTCAAGGGCAAGAATAGGAATCTCGATCGAGCGTGGCGGCTGAAAGACTTTTCGCCCTGGAACGTACCGCTGATGCGTAATGAAGAGATCGTCGAGCGCCCGGCGAACCAGACCCGCCTGATCGAGCGCTACACCGACGAGGCCGTCAAGTTCATTCGCACGAATAAGGACAAACCGTTCTTTCTTTATCTGCCCCACACGATGCCGCATATTCCACTATTCGTTTCGGAAGAATTTTATCATGAGGATGTCCAGCGGGCCTATACGACGACTATCGAGCAGATCGACTTTTCGGTCGGTCGCGTGCTTGCCGCTCTCAAGGAGGTGGGAGTGGATGACAACACGCTCGTGGTTTACACCAGCGACAACGGCCCGTGGTTGTCGAAGAAACATCATGCCGGATGTGCCCTGCCGTTGCGTGACGGTAAATTCTCCACCTACGAGGGCGGCATGCGCGAGCCGTGCATTATGCGCTGGCCCGGCCGGATTCCCGCCGGCAAAGTGTGCGATCAGATGTGCGGTACGATTGATCTGTTGCCGACGTTTGCGCGATTGGCCGGCGCTCGAATCCCGAACGACCGCGTCATTGACGGCAAGGATATCTGGCCTTTGATGGCGGGCATGCCGGGAGCCGAGACACCCCATGAGGCGTTTTTCTACTATCGGGGCACGAATCTCCAAGCGGTTCGAAGCGGCAAATGGAAATTGCGCCGCGTCAAGAAGACCACGGAATTGTACGATCTCGAAGCCGACATCAGCGAGAAGAACAACCTGGCCGGCGCGCGCCCTCGAATTGTTCGGCGTCTGTCAGAGTTGATGGAAGAATTCGACAATCGGCTAAAGGCGAATGCACGACCCCCGGGTAAAGTTGAAAAGGAATCATAAACCACTCAACAGCGTCGTTATGGATAAAGACATGGATATAGCCAGGAATAACCGGCGTGGATTTTTGAAATCATTGGGAGTATGGGCCCTATCGACTGCAGTGACCGGGCTGACATCGGCGGCGAAAACGAATGACAAACATTATAATGTTTTGTTGATATGCGTGGACGATCTTCGGCCGCAATTAGGTTGTTTCGGTCACAAGGAGATGATCAGCCCGAACATCGATAGACTGGCCGGCCGGGGGCGGCTCTTCACTCGACATTACGTGCAGGCGGCGGTATGCGGTCCTTCGCGATGCTCGATGCTGACCGGCAAGCGATTGTGGGATTGGGATTGCTGGAGGCAATTACGAACGCAAAAGACGGGGCCTTCCGACCCGGTGTCACTGCCTCATCTTTTCCGAAGGAATGGCTATTATACGGTTTGCATTGGCAAGGTCAGCCATCAGCCGGGCGGTGTCATAGGAAAAGAGGCGAGAGTCCACCAGGTCCCGTTTAGCTGGGACCTGGCCTACGCGCCCGTGGGTCCGTGGAAGACGCCGTGGGGTGCGTTTTTTAGCTATGACAAGGGCCGGATTCGGGAATACGGATACGGAAAGGACGACAGAACGATGCCGGCTTACGAAGCGGCGGATGTTCCCGACACGGGGTACGCCGATGGCCTCAATGCCGAAGAAGCAGTCAAGCAACTCCGCGCGCTGAAAGACCGGAGATTCTTTTTGGCGGTGGGTTTCTATAAGCCCCATCTTCCCTTCAATGCGCCGAAGAAGTACTGGGATTTGTACGATCCGGCGAAGATCCAATTAGCGAAGAATCCATTTGCTCCGACGAATGTCGATCCCGAGATCGGCCGGCATCCCAGCTTCGAGTTGACGACGCACTACAACTGGCCTTCCGGAAAGGGAAACGTGAACGAAGACGAAGCGTGCATCCTCCGCCATGCCTATTTTGCCTGTGTCAGTTACGTCGATGCGCAGATCGGCAAAGTGCTGGATGAAGTCAAGCGGCTCGGTCTCGATAAAAATACGGTGATCGCGTTGTGGTCGGATCATGGATGGCACCTGGGTGAACATGGGATGTGGGGCAAGCAGACGAACTTCGAAGTGGCGGTGCGCAGCCCCCTTCTCGTGAAGATTCCGAACATACCGAAGCCCGGCAAACGGACGCAGTCTCTGGTGGAAACGGTGGACTTATATCCGACGCTGGCTGATCTGTGTGGTTTGGCAGCCCCGAATGATTTGGCCGGCACGAGCCTTGTGCCGATGATAAACGATCCGGACCATCCCGGTAAACGTTGCGCCTACAGTTTTCATCCGAGAGGGCCGCTGATGGGAAGAACGCTCCGGACCGACCGTTACCGGATCGTTCACTGGACGAATAAAAAGGGCGAAACCGTGCAGGTGGAACTTTACGACCACCGAACGGATCCGGATGAGAATGAGAATATTGCCGGCCGCGATCCGGAGTTGGACGACGCGCTTCTGTCCGAGTTGAAAAAGATAAAGTTGTAATGGTGAATAAATGAAAGAGGATCGACAGACAAGACGAGATTTTCTAAAGATTCTGGGATACAGTGCGGCGGCGTTAATGATGCCGAAGTCACTCCAAGCTAAGCCTGATAATAAAAGGCCCAACGTCGTGTTTATTTTAGCCGATGACCTCGGATACGGTGACTTGAGTTGTTACGGCGCGACGAAAGTACGCACGCCGAATATTGATCGACTGGCCCGGGAGGGTCGCCGCTTTACCGACGCGCATTCGCCGGCCTCGGTCTGCACGCCCACGCGCTACAATCTGCTCACCGGTCGCTATGCCTGGCGCACCTGGGCGAAGTCGTCGTGTGTCTGGTCGAACGACCCGCTGCTTATCGAGCCGAACCGTTTTACGCTTGCCGACGTGTTCAAACAGCGAGGGTATCGAACGGCCTGCCTCGGCAAATGGCATCTCGGTTTCGGGAAGCCGGGCATGGAAGGTTGGGACAATGTCCTCGGGCCGGACTATAATCAAGCGATTCGGCCCGGACCGCTCGAAGTGGGGTTTGACTACTTTTGGGGTTTCCCGCATGTGGGCCAGTTTCCGCACGTCATCATCGAAAATCACCGCGTGCTCGGATTAAGCTCCGATGATCCGATCCGGATTCTTCCCGATGAACGGCCGGGATATGAAAAGGATTACCTCCATCGACCGCGGAACGGCCCCGCGGCGAAGCTCGGCGTCGAGGGCGGCGAGAACGCCCGGTACAAACATGAAGACTTGGCCATAATGCTCACGAAACGGGCTGTTGACTGGTTGGGCGAGCAATCGGTCGAGAAGCCCTTCTTTCTATACATGGCCCATCGAAATATACATGGTCCGCTACGTCCCAACAAACGGTTTAAAGGCAAGAGCGAAATTGGAACGTATGGGGATTTCATTCAAGAGCTGGACTGGTCCGTCGGCGAAGTGCTCCGTGCCCTCGATAAAAACGGACTTGCAAAAGACACTCTCATTTTATTCTCGAGCGATAACGGTGGCATCGTGCGATACAGGCCAATCGATCGCGCCTCGATCAATGGCCATCACGTCAACGGCCCGCTTCGCGGTCAGAAAACCGATGCTTATGAGGGGGGGCATCGTGTTCCCCTGATTGCGCGTTGGCCCGATGTGATTCCCGCACGCACCGAAGATTCATCCCTGATCGCACTGACGGATATGCTGGCGACATTCGCCGACTACTTCGGCGTCGAATTGCCGAATGATGCGGGTGAGGATAGTTTCAGTTTCCTGGGTGCATTACTCGGTCAGACGCCCCGGCAGATGGTCCGCAAAGCGATGGTCAACGACAGCTATTCCGGCGTCTTTGCCATTCGCAAGGGGAACTGGAAACTGTTGTTGAGTCAGCACTGCGGTGGATTCGGGACGGAGGGCATTGCCCATGATCCGAATAAGCCCGCCGGGCAGCTCTACCGCCTGGACCATGACTTGGCTGAATCGATAAACGAATATGACAAACATCCTGAAATCGTCAAATCACTGTCGAACCTTTTGGAACAGTACAAACAAACCGGCCGCAGCGCTCCGAAACGCCGATCACGAGCGGCCGAGATATAGAACTGGGAGATATGAGTATGCAAGGAGTACAAAAGACCCGTCGCGATTTCCTGAAAGCTTTTGGTTTTAGCATTGCTTCTCTTGCGGTGCCGAAGGCCTTTTCGTCCGAGCTCCGCGATACAAGAACCAATATTGTTTTGATTCTGGCGGATGATCTGGGCTTTTCCGATTTGGGTTGTTATGGCGGGGAGATCGAGACACCGAATCTGGACAAACTGGCCGCGGAAGGGCTACGTTTCTCACAGTTCTATAACTGCGCCAAATGCGCGCCGACGCGCACGTCGATACTCACCGGTCTGTACCATCAGCAAACCGATATTAAAGAAAGCAGAAATTGCGTCACGATTGCCGAGGTGCTTCGTCGGGCCGGCTACACCACGCTGGCGTCCGGCAAGTGGCACGTCGGCAGCACACCCCTGGATCGCGGATTTGATCGCTACTTCGGCATGCTCGGCGGATCGTGCAGCTACTTCGTTCCGGATGACACGTTCCGCATGGATCGAAAGCCGTTTAAGACGAGCGACAAGAATTTCTATACGACGAACGCGTTTACCGATTATGCCCTGACGTTCCTCGACGAGGCCGCACAAAAAGAGAAGCCGTTCTTCCTCTACCTCGCTTACAATGCGCCGCATTACCCGTTGCATGCCTTACCCGAAGACATCGAAAAATACCGGGGCAGGTATAGGAAAGGTTGGGACGTTATTCGTCGGGAGCGCTACGAGCGATTAGTCAAACTGGGGCTGATCGACAAAAAATGGGCCATGAGCGCGCGGGGCGCCGACCGCCACAAGTCGTTCAGTGACATTCCTCCCTGGGAACAGGTCGAAGACCAGCAAGCCGAAGATTTGAACATGGCGGTTTACGCTGCGATGGTGGATCGCATGGACCAGAACATCGGGCGCGTGCTGAACAAGCTCAAAGCACTCGAAATCGAGGACAATACCCTGGTGATGTTCCTCTCGGACAACGGCGGTTGTCCGTACGAACGCAACAGGACCAAAGACATTCCGCCCGGACCGGCGGGATCTTACCGCACCTACGATTCGCCCTGGGCCAACGTCAGCAACACGCCGTTCCGTCTTTATAAGCGTTTCAGTCATGAAGGGGGCAACGCGACGCCCTTTATTGTGTGCTGGCCGGCCCTGATAAAAAGCGCCGGCGCCATCACTCACCAGGTGGGTCATATTATCGACGTCATGGCGACCTGCGTGCAAGTCGGAAGGACCGAGTATCCTTCACGCGTCAGGGGGCGGCAGATTGCTCCGTTGGAGGGCAAGAGCCTGCTTCCTATCTTTGCCGGTCGCACGCGCAAAGGGCACGGGGAGCTGTTCTGGGAGTTCATGCAGAATAAAGCCGTGCGGAAGGGCAAATGGAAACTGGTTACTCTCGGTAAGAATCCGTGGGAATTGTACGATATGGAAGCCGACCGCACCGAGCAACATAATCTGGCGTCGAAGATGCCGGAGAAAGTGAAAGAATTGAGCGGGCTGTACGAAGCCTGGGCGAAACGCTGTAAGGCGGCAAAAAACAAGGGGAAATAGGATGATTGAGATGAATCGACGTAACTTCATACGAACTGTTAGCGCGAGTACTTTGGGCTTGTTGGGATTATCTGCTCTGCCGAGCTGCGCTCCGGCCCAGTCCGGTCGGAAGGTAGGGAAGCGGCCGAACATTCTTTTCTGCTTTGCGGACGATTGGTCCTGGCCTCACGCGAGCATTGCCGGCGACAAGGTCGTCAAGACGCCGACGTTTGATCGGGTAGCGCGCGAAGGTGTACTGTTCGAGAATGCGTTTGTCTCGGCGCCGTCGTGCACGCCGTCCAGAGGTGCGATTCTTACCGGCCAATGGCACTGGCGGCTCGAAGAAGGCGGCAACCTCCATAGCACGCTGCCGGCCAAGTTCCCGGTCTATCCCGACCTGTTGGAAGAGGCTGGTTACCATGTCGGCTACACGCGCAAGGGATGGGGGCCCGGTCGAGACGAGCCGGGCGGACGAACGCGAAATCCCGCCGGGCCGAGATACAAAAACTTCCGCGAGTTTCTGAACGCCCGGCTCGGTGACACGCCGTTCTGCTTCTGGTTTGGCAGCACGGATCCGCATCGCGGCTACAAATGGCAGTCCGGCGTCAAAAGCGGAATGAAACTCGAAGACGTTGACGTCCCGCCCTATTTTCCCGATAGCGAAGAGGTCCGCACGGATATTTGCGATTACTACTGGGAGGTCCAGCGATTCGATACCGAGGTCGGCGAACTGTTGAAGATGCTCCGGGAGCAGGGCGAGCTTGACAATACGCTGGTCGTCGTCTCCGGCGATAATGGTTTGCCCTTCCCGCGATGTAAGAGCACTCTCTACGATTCCGGAACGCACGCGCCGCTGGCGGTTCGCTGGCCTGCGGCGGTTCCGGGGGGGCGCGTCGTCCGGGACTTTGTCAGCCTGTCGGACTTGGCGCCGACGTTTCTGGAGGCGGCCGGGGTGAAGCCGCCGGCACAGATGACAGCCAGGAGTCTTGTGGATATCCTGATTTCAGATAAGTCGGGCCGAGTGGATCGCACACGTGACCACGTCCTGACCGGCAAGGAGCGTCACGTACCCGGCCAGGAGCACGATATGAGCGGCTACCCCATGCGCGCCATCCGGACGCACGATTTCCTGTACATTCGCAATTTCAAGCCGGATCGCTGGCCGTCCGGCTACCCCGCCGGCTACGCCGAACAAGTCGAGATCGATGTCCCCAAACCCCGGGGCACCAAGTTCGGTTTTGCCGATACCGACGGTTCGCCGACGAAATCGTACATCATCAAGCATCGCGACGATCCGAAGGTCGCCCGGTTGTACGAGCTGGCTTTCGGCAAACGGCCCGCCGAGGAGCTATATGACTTGAAGAAGGATCCGGCCCAAATGAACAACGTCGCCGGACAGCCCGAGTACGCCGAGACGCAAAAGAGGCTCTCAGCCGCTCTGATGGCCGAATTGAAAGCCACTCAAGATCCGCGCGTTCTGGGCAAGGGCGATCTCTTCGACCAATACCCCTACTATGGCGGCGGCGTGCCCGTCAAGCCGGGGCGAAAATAAACACTGATAGAAAAATACTATCGCCCCCGGAGACATTCGATCCGGGGGCAATAGCTCTGCCATTGATTAAAACCGGATCAACTAATCCGGCAAATCTTCGGGCGCGACGTCTTTGACGCTCAGGTCGCCGTAGATAACGCGGTAGGTTCGTGAGCCTTGCGGCAGGTACCAGAAGATAGGCGTGTCGGCGTCGCCGAATTTCACATTCTCGCCGGCGTAGCGCCAGTTGCTCTCGGCGGGCAAATGCGTCACGAAGATCAGACCGCGCGTCATCTTCATCACGTGTTTAAGGTTCGCTCCCTTCGTGGGCCGCTCGGGTACGAACCCGCCGGACTTCGCCATTTCCATCGAGACTTTCGCCAATTCCACGGGATTCAGCGTCGGTGGAAAGGTCTTGTCCTTTGTCCAACCTGTCCACAACCGAAGATATTCGATCAGGTTGTCCTCACCGGCCTCCGAGACGTCCACCTGGAGATCCAGACGGCTGTAGCCGTCCGGCGGCGTTAGACTGAAGAGCGAATCGTCCAGTTCGACGTCGAACTGAAAATCCGTCGCTGTAGCATTCATTCCCGGGGCGTTGTCGAATTCCATCTCCACCCGAATCAGCTCTCGGGTTTTCGGATCGATCCAGACGGTGTGGGTCATACTGTCTTCATTTACCCGGTATCCATGAATAGTCCGGCCGTCCATGGTTTGCTCGCCCAGATCCTCATCCGCTCGTTCGGGGAGCGTTCTTAATTTCTCAATCGCCTCGGTCTGTTTTTGACCGGCATCGTCCGGCAGATTGGACATGTCTATTTCAATAAATTGTTTTCTTTCCGGGATGGTGCTCAGGCCCTTTCCCTGTACGCAATCCAGGACCGACACGTAGCCGCCGGGCATGGTCATCCGCATGTATCCCGGCTCCTTGAATGCGATCTCCATTTCCATCTCCGGCATCCCTTCAATCGCTGTGTTTGTCGTGACGGTGTAGATGAGTGTGCGGGCTTTTTGCAACTGCCTGACAACGTCGGCGTAAACCGTGCTCGATGAGCCACTAAAGGGGTGGAAGCCGATAAGCACTGCGACGATGATGGCCGCGGCGACGGCGAATTTTCTCATTTTGTTGCTCATGATCGTTCTCCATAGAGCAGGCGTCGTGACGCCCGATGTGTGTTCTTGTTTTTGGTCCAGCGCCTGCATGACATTGCTAAAGACCCTGTCGTGCGTTTCGTCGCTGGTGGTGTAACGTAAACCTTTGATTAACTTTTCAATGCTGTCTGCTGGTCTCATTTTTTGACCTCACCGTTCAGGGTTGACCGCAGTTTGTCCAGACCGTACCGGTACCGACTTTGGACCGTCTTGATGGACGTCTTCTGCAATTTGGCGATGTGTCTGAATCTCAAGTCGCCGTGCAGGCGGAGTACGATGACCTCTCGCTGCTCGTACGGTAGCTCGGTCAACGCGTGGCTAACCTTCTGCATCAGCTCGCTGCGAATCGCCAGGTGAACCGTGCTTTTGGTTGCAGTTGCGACACATCCGGCCTGATTCGCCAAGGCGGTTCTTTGACGCATATTTCTGCGTATCTGATCACGCGAGCGGTTCGCGACACAGGTTGCCAAATAGCCTTTCAGACTTCCCGTCAGACGAAACGTTTCGATCGATTCGACAAAGCGGATGAAGACGTCCTGAACGATATCTTCGGCGCCCGCTTTGTCGTTCAAAAGGTTGCCGGCCAGCGTGAGCAGGTCCTCGGCGTACTTGTCGTAGATCGCCCGGAACGCGTCTCTATTTCCGCGTTTGAACTTCCAAATGAGCCACCTGTCTTCAAGCATCTTTTCGATCCTGGATTCTCGATTCCGGATTCTCGTCGATTTTCGAATATCAAGTATCTGGTATCGAGTAACGAGCATCTGATATCAGAACAACCGATTGTCGCAAATATAACGATGGGCCGATACGTTTTGCTCTAAAGAAAATTCAAAATTGGCTTTGTTTTGCAAAATCATGCTCCTGTTTAGAATTTAGGTTTTAGGAATTAGAATTTCCGGCCGAAGGCCGGCATTGGCTTTGTTTTTTCAACCAAATCTGGGTGGCAGCCTCATGTGGCACGGCCATCTTGGCCGTGTTATCACGGGCTGGAAGCCCGTGCCACGTTTGGGGATGACCGGCAGGGAGCGGCAGATTGGGTTTGTTTTGTAAATTCGTTTTCGCAATACGCATCACGCAATACGATGTAGATTGGCTTTGTTTTTTCGCAGAAACCATAAAAAACTGTGACGATTGACCATAGATATCATGTGGAAATGTGAATTTATGTGCAATTTTGTAAATTTCTGACAATTTTTGAACATGTTTGAGTCGTTTTTCGCCACGAAGGCGCGAAGACACGAAGGATTTTGGGTTCATCAATAAAATCTCCGTCATTTCGCCGGTGGAATAATAAATTGGGTTCGTTTTTTCAAATGGCCTGACAGGATAACAGGATGGACTGGATTTTATAAGGCTTCAGACTACGATCTTGAGTTTCTCGTTTGTATTCTGCCTCCAATGGTCGATCATCAATCATTAAGTTCTCCGTTTTCGAGCATCAAGAATTCAGTATCGAGCATCTATTTTTTCGACATACGACATACAATATCCGAAATACGAGTTTCGACACGGGTTCACACGGTCATTCCTTCGGCAAGCTCAGAGCTTGCCCTGAACGTAGCTGAAGGGACGACGTCTGAGCGCAGCCCGTAGGGCGGAGTCGAAGAATCTATCGAAAATGAAGGATTGGATATTCGATATTCAATATTCATTATTCAATGCCTGGCACCTGATATCCGGATACCCACACCCCGATAACCTGATGGCCCGATTTCCTCTCCTGTGTCCTGTCTCCTGTATTCAGTATTCTATGTATATTTGTTAACTATTATACGAATACCAAGCTTGTTTGTCAATTGAATTTCAGGTATTTTTTGCTGTTGGTCGCAAATTATACCGATTGTATTTAATATTGTTGCCTTTGTCATTTCGACCGGAGGGCCACGGAGTGGCCCGAAGCGGCGGAATCTATTCGAAACAGATTTCTCGGCTCCGCTTTGCTCCGCTCGAAATGACACAAACAATCGCATTGAATCTGCACAATGGGCATTAACGCGGATATTCGTAGGGTGGCGGCTTGCCCCACCGAAAATTTAATATTTAAGACTCGACCCCGTTAATTCCTCAGCCGGGGCCGGGCCAGGGTGTGGGCGGGAGTGTCTTTGTGAATCTTCATAAGATTTTTGACAATGATTGGATCTGCGGGTATAATTAGTTCCTGTTGCGGAAATGATTTTATGTAAAAACTTGCATGAAAAAAAGCCTGCTCCTGTTATCATTGAATCGTCGAAAAACCAATGAGAAAGGAACAGGCAAATGAGAACAAAATCTACGA
>Ga0272441_10005226_pt1 | contig 22788 bp, 23 predicted proteins | sample SSMProp6N_FD_193582 | JGI IMG/M metagenome (GOLD analysis project Ga0272441, IMG submission 193582) | Marine sediment archaeal communities from Little Sippewissett salt marsh, Falmouth, MA, United States - SSM-Prop-6N | ecosystem: Environmental > Aquatic > Marine > Wetlands > Sediment ... | reverse complement strand
TGGGACGTATTCGATCCGGCGTGCCAGGCACTGGCCTGGGGATTGCTGGCCTCGGCTTCAACGCGGGCCAAAACCTCCCCGGAAGACATACGCACCCACTCGACCTCGATGCCGGTCTCCGCTTCGAAAGCCTCGATGTAGTACTGAGCTTCCTCCGTGTCGAAGGCCGTGTACATGTGCAGCACCGTGGGCTCCGGCTGACCACCGCTGAATCCCGACACGGCCAGGGCCGTCAACAGCGCAACGAGTAACAATCGCTTCATACAACTCCTCCTTGTTGTTGATGATGCGCCCGGAACAAATGCAAACTAATCTACAAACCCCGGGCAGCATGAAGTTTTGTCTATTATCATAAGACAGTTGCAGGTACTGTCAAGAGGATTTTCCGGGGTTCCGAGCAAGAAAAGCACATTTGGAATACCCCTGAGACCGGATAAATCGAATGGGAACTTGACTTCGATTTCCACAAGGCTATAGGCTGTACATCTGTAGCTTGCGTTTGCAGCTTGCATATGCACCTGCGATCCGAATAGGAGGGTATGGATGTTGCAGCCACAACAGATTTCTCTCAACAGAATCGCCTATCCGAATATCGGGCTCGAAGATTTTTTGACGCTAATATCCGAATTGAAACTTCGCAATGTTGAGTTGCGCAACGACCTGCCCGGCGGGCAGGTAACGGACGGGATGGCAGCGGAGCGGGTTTGCGAACTCACCGAGCAGTATGGTATCTCGATCATTACGATCAACGCTCTGCAGCGATTCAATCTTCCCGGCGAGCTGCCACAGGCTCGCAAGGAGCTCGAGAATCTGTTGGCCCTGGCCGTCTCGGTTCACTGCCCGGCGATCGTTCTCTGTCCGTTGAACGACAGCCGGGATACCAGAGATCCAAAGAGGCGATTTGAGGAGACCGTGTATTGTCTACAGCAATACAAGCCGATGTTCGCCGAGGCGGGGGTGATGGGATATCTTGAGCCGCTTGGATTTCAGGAATCCTCACTGTCCTCCCTGATCACCTCCCAAAAGGCCATCGCGGAGTCGGGAGCACACTGTTACCGTCTGGTGCACGACACCTTCCACAGTCATGTCGGTCCGGACAGTCTGGCAGGGCTCGAGGAGGAACTTGATATCGGTCTGGTCGCTCTGATCCACGCCTCCGGGGTTGAGGTGGATCTACCGAGGGAACGGTATCGGGATGAGCATCGCGGACTGGTCAATCAGGCGGATCGTTTCCAGACCCTGAGGCAGATCGAGTTTCTCTTACGCCGGGGCTTCGTCGGCCCGGTCTCTCTTGAACCTTTTTCTCGGGCTATCCAGACACTGCCTCATGATCGATTCAGGGAGGAAATGCGTTTGTGCATTGACTACATGCTTGCAGACGTTCACTAACCCTCCCCCCGCTCACTCTATCGAATTGGCAACAATCTCACACAAGGACAGAACCTCGATTTTTTGTTTACCTTCGCTGCTGTCAAGAACATCAATGAACTGTCGATTACACGCGGGACATGAGGTGACCAGGTAGTCCGCTTCAACTTTTACCGCTTCATCGATTGCCTTTTTCCCGATCTCGGCAGACACTTGGGGATAGGTTAATCGAGTAGCCACGTCCCCGCCGCAGCAAAAACTTTTCTCTCTGTTCCATCTCATTTCAACAAAATCGACGCCCGGAATTTTTTTCAATATATCTCTAGGCTCCTCTACAACACCCTCATTGCAAACATCGCTATTCTTTGTCGCTTTCAACGGTCTTGCCAAGGCACATGGGTCGTGGTATGTCAGAGTTCCCGCCATATCCTTGTTTAAGACTATCCTGGATTTATCTATCAGATCCAAAATGTATTCGGAAATAAATTTCACTTCAAACTTCATCTCGATTCCCCACTCCGAGTAGAAATCTCTAAACGCACTGTAACAGGTGGGGCAAATAAACAGCAGAGTTTGGCAGTTTTGCTCACTCAAGGCCTGTACATTGTGCTGCGCCAACTCTACAGCGTTCTTTTTTAAACCAAGTTTATACTGTGGCAAGCCACAACACCATTCATCCTCCTGCAGTGTCTGTACCTTTACTCCCGCCGCAGCTGTTATTTTGCCAAAGGCATCCAGGATGTTTTCTTGATAGTATGCGGTTGTACATCCAACAAACAAGAAAATATTGTCGGAAGCCTCATGATTTGTATCTAATGAAACACCTTCGCTTCTTTTTCCCTGTTTTTTCCCAAAAGGATTATGATGCTGGACCGTGCTTTGCTCTACCTCTTTGACTTCTGCCGGCGCCATATTCCGATTCACAATTTCTGCCCTGGCGGCGATCATATTGTTGGGAATATCCCGCTTTTCCTCACACCATTGCGTACACTGTCCGCACAGGGTGCATTGATACATTACGCCCGAGATTTCCTTCAATTCGATTCTGTCCTTCTGCGACCAATCCAACAGTAGATTTTTCATAGTGGGTGCCGAGGATTCGTTCTTTGCTGCACTATGAAAGCAACACATGTTTTTACACATCAAGGGGCAATACGCACAAACTTCGATTTCTTTTGTTAGCTCATTCAATTCCATCTTACTATTCTCCTAAACCCATTACTCCGATGTTCATAATATTGTTCGGGTCAATCGCTTGTTTGATCTTTTTCAATACACCAAACCCGGCCGCACCATATTGATCTTTGATATAGCGCCCGAGGACTCTCCCAACCCCGTGATGGTGCTCGATCACCGCACCATGTTCGATCACTACTTGGATTAGACTGTCCCAAACTTCCCGATAGATGGTTAACAATTCCTCATCCTGGGGAACTTCGCGCAAATGCCACCGACAGTACGTCATGGTACCGGATGTGTACCAATGTGAAAGGTGCCCGTAGATATCAACTTTGTATTTGTTACCAAACTTCTCTTTGAAGGTTTTCCTCAAATCATTGTGGATGTCTTCAATCTTGTGATAAGGGGCGCAGATGTCGATCGTCGCTCCGGCAGCTTTCCCCCCCATAAGCGCCTTCCATCTCTCGACGTCTTTTTCGTCTTTCGGATAGTAGTCGCTAAACTTATGATTCCACCAGAAATCTCCCTTCTCGCTTCCCAGGTCTTTCCCATCCTCTTCGCTACATATCTGCAGAGCAATTTCCATTGTCCGATCAACAACTGCACTTGGTCCGTCGAATCCGAATACCAGGTATGCTCCTTTCTCATCTATCCCCCATGTATTCTTGAAAAGAGTCTCCGTCTCTCTCTCATCGTAGAGCCTGCCCATAGTCGGCCTTAAGTGTTTCTGCATAATCCTGCGCATGGCGTTCAGTCCCGAATGCAGGCTCGGAAACAGAACAGCTCGAAAAACTCTCTTCTCCGGCATGTTGTTAATTACCAGAGTAGCCTCTGTAATAATGCCCAAAGCTCCTTCAGATCCGATGAACAATTGGTTCAAATCGGGACCTGTGGCGTGGCGGGGTACGGTTCTTGTTCTCAAGACTTCACCATCCGGCAACACCACCTCCAGTCCTGTAACCATATCTTCTATCTTGCCATAACCGGTTGATAACCTTCCCGCAGCTCGTAGAGCTATTGAACCGCCGATACAGGCTGAATAGTGAGAAGCCTGTATATGTCCGCTGGTATAGCCTCTTCGGTTAAGCTCATCTTCCAACTGCCAACAGGTGACTCCGGCCTGCACCGTTACTAGCAGCGAGTGCTCATTGATCTCGATTATTTTGTTGAGATGTTTCAAATCGATCACAATTCCCTTTTTGACAGGCACATTCCCCCCCATTCCGGAACTTCCTCCTGAATAGGGTGTGACTGGCACTTTAGCCTCATTTGCTATTTTGAGAATACTCGCTACTTGTTCGGTGCTTTTCGGATATACCACAAAATCAGCCAGGGGCACTTCTTTTTTGATACTGAGCAGTGTCCTGGAGTACCAATTTCTGTTCAACGAATAACTCATCTTTTCATAGCGGCTTGTTGCTATTGAATCTTCACCGACTACCGTTGCAATCTTTCTATACACTTGTTCTTGATTCGCTTTTCTCATATTCGAAACTCTCCTATAACATCCAATCCAGTTGTTAATGCTTCGCCAACTACCTAAACAAAATTGCCCTGGTCTTCTCTATAGATCCCCTCCAAGTTGTCATGTATGCTCTTGTACTTACCGAAACACCTTTCGTAGTTTTCAACGTTTTTTTCATCCGGCACTATCTCATTCTCTATTCTCACACATTGCTCAACAGCGGCTCTTAGACTGCCAAAAACTCCAGTACCTACGCCGGCCAACATGGCAGAACCGAAAGATGCATCTTCACTTACCAATTTCGTCAGGGGCTTGCCCAGCACCTCTGCAAGTATTTTCTGCCATAGTTTGCTTCTTGAACCACCTCCTACCATTTTTACCTGGTTTGTCGGGATTCCCAATTCTTCAATACTGCTCATACAGTCTTTTATTGAGAAGGCCACACCTTCCATGATCGATCTGGAAAAATGGCCTCTGCTGTGATAGGCGCTAATTCCTGTAAAACTTGCACGAAGATTGGGATCCCAATATGGCGACCGCTCACCCATCAAGTAAGGGTGAAATATCAAACCATCCGAGCCCGGTGTGACTTGCGACGCCTCTTTGTCGATTTCCGCATATATGTTTCTATCCCGCCCGTTATCGCTGGGCCCGATAAATACATCCTTGTACCATTTCAAACTGGATGCCGCCGAGTTTGTCCCCATGCAATGATACCAAATCTCCGGGATCACACTGGTATATGTGAATGAAATGGGAGTCGGATGCGGCTGCGAGTCAAATACAGATACGACACCGGCCGTTGCCAGTTTAACCACCGAATCGCCCGGATCTATCGCCCCAACACTGTAGTACTCCGCTGCTGTATCTGAAGTCCCGGTGATAACGGGAATACCGGATCGTAGACCTGTTTCTCTGGATGCCCTATCTGTTACTTTTCCAACAATTTCGGTTTTGTTTTTTATAGGCGGTAGTACCTCTGGTGATATGGAGGCGATATCACACATCCGCTTTGACCAATCCCTTTCTCTCATGTCTACGAGCAGACTACCTTGGCCATCTGTCAAATCTGTTGACCAGTTGTCTGTGAGCTTCCATACAATGTAGTCCTTCGTGAACATCACATGTCGAATCTGCTCGAATACTTCCGGCTCGTTATTCTTCACCCAAAGCAGCTGCGGCAAAGTCCAGGTTGGCTTGGGGTAGTGAAAGGTGATCTCATATATCTCTTTTCCAAACTTTTCACTGAGAAACTCTGCTTGTTTCGCGCTTCTCTGATCTGTCCACATGATACTCTTTCTCAGGATTTCCCAATCCGAGTCTAGAAGCACCGCATTATGCGTCGAAGCATCTATGCCTATGCCTCGGATTTCTTCAGGCCCGAAAGAACCGGACAACAACGCTTGCTTCAATGAGGCTCCTACCGAGTCATACCAATCATCCGGATCCTGCTCCTCCCAACCCGGTCGCAGCTTATAAGCTTTTATTTCCTTTGTTCCTTCATAGATAATGTGCCCTCGATTATCAATAACAGTTATTTTGCAGCCACCGGTGCCAATATCGATTCCTACCAGTAAATCCCTCATAATTTTTCCCTTTTGTTGAGCCTTCGAAATTGGCCGTGCGCCTTATTGAAACAATCCAGGCAATACTAAGCGCGGTATTCCCAGACTTATATCCGGAATTGCTATGATTAAAGCAAGAATGATCAACATTGCCGCCAGGAAGATTCCAACTTCTTTCAATGCCTTCATACTATTGATACCGGCGATCTCTGAGGCTATCAACAGACACAGCCCATATGGCGGGGTAATCAAACCGAAGGCCAAAGCAATACAAGAGGTTATGGCAAAATGTAGCGGTGATATTCCGGAATGCTCTGCCAGCGGACCCAAAAGCGGTGCAAGAATAAAAATCGCCGGCAGGGCATCCATAAACGTACCAACTACTACAAACACACCAACTATAATGAAAAGCATGAGAGTTGGTGAAGCGGAAATATTGCTAAGTGCGGAAACTAAATATGTCGGTATTTTGTAGAATGCCAATACCCAACTGTAAATGGAAGCCGTACCCAGGGCAAACAGCGAGAGCCCTGCCAACTTCGCAGTCTTCAGTAATATTGCCGGAATATCCTTTATTTTTATCTTTCTGTAGATTCCTACACCCACCAACAGGGAATAAAGAACGGCTACTGCAGAAGCTTCAGTTGGTGTGAACAAGCCGCCTATTATTCCACCAATAATGATTACTGGGGTTAACAGCGGCAGCAGAGCACCCCTTGCGGTAGTAAGAAAATCCCTGAATGTTACCCTTTTCTGTATCGGATAATTTCTTTTGAAAGCGAAGTACAGTACAACGACCATCTGGAAAATACCGATCATTACACCGGGAATAAATCCGGCCAGGAATAAACCGGCAACAGACACGTTCATTACCCCACCCCAGACTATCATGATGATACTGGGTGGAATAATCGCTCCCATAACGCTGGAACACGCCGTTACGGCGACTGAAAATTGCCGATCGTATCCTTCTTCAATCATTGCCGGTATCAGAATTGATCCAATTCCGGCAGAATCAGCCGTTGAGGCCCCGGAAATCCCCGCAAAAAACATACTGACAACCACATTCACATGGGCAAGACCACCGGGCAAATGGCCAACCAGCGAATTTGAAAACCTGACGAGTCTCTTTGTGATATTCGACTCATTCATAATATTTGCGGCCAGGATAAAAAATGGGATGGCCAACAAAATAAAGGAATTGTAGCTGCGCATCATCCTTTGCAGCAACATTATTGGCGTCAGGCGGGGTTCCAGCAGTAGTATGGGTACTACGGCAACTGCTAACGAAATCGCTACCGGTATCCGGAGTATTATCAAGACAAAGAGTATACCGAACATTATGAGTGCTATTGTTAGTGGCTGCATCTGCTCTGATTACCCTTTGCGTTATTGAGGTCTATGAAAATATTCTCTAACAGAAAAATTATCCAACTTATTCCTGCTATTGGCACAGAAATATATATAGTACCGAGATTTAAACCCGTCATTTCAGAGTTCTGCATAAAACCCATTAGGAAAAACCTTCGTCCGTAGAGAACAAATATCAGAGAGATCGAGAAGGCAAAAAGATAGTACAAAGTTCTGAGTATTATCTCGGTACTCCTGGGCAGATCCTGGGGAAGAACATCGACGTAGAAGTGTTTGCCTTCACGGATACCGAGTATGGATGACAGGAAGACCACCCAAATAAGAGAAAACCTTGCACCCTCATCCGTCCAAAGGAATCGCGGTATGAACGGAATATATCGTCCCAATATCATCAAAGTGACAAACGAGATGAGGGAAATCATCAAGATTACAATCAGAAGAGTTATAATTTTCGCGTAAAAATTGATGATTCGTGAAATCATAGAATGATGTTTTTCTTCCATACTATCTCTCTATCTGCACATCAAGATGAAAAAGGCAGACAGTTTTCTCTGCCTGCCTTTTTCTATAAACCCAATCCTACTACGATACAACTTCCTATTTTATACTATCCACATTTTCCCATACTTCAATCGCACCGAGTTCGGTTGCATAATCTTTCAGGACGCTCTTGGTCTTTTTGATCATCTCGGTATTGTCAAACTCTACCAGCTCGATCTTCCCTTCGTCGGCCATCTGCTGTAAAGCTTCGACATCTGCTTTGGTCTCGATTTCTCTGTGATATGCCGCCGCCTCAGCTCCGGCTTTGAGAATCGCCTGCTGAAGATCTTCGGGAAAACTCTGAAATCTTTTTTCACTAAACCATATCGGCCTTACCGTAATAGCGTGTCTGGTCAGAATCACGTACGGAGCGACTTCATAGAATTTCATGGCCAATAGAGAGCTTGCCTCGTTTTCAAGACCATCCACTACTCCGGTCTTAATCGCATTGTACACTTCCGTATATGCCATCGGCGTTACCTGCAGGCCGGCGGCACTGAATGCTTTTGCCTGAATCGGTGAGCCCATTACCCGCATCAACACACTCGGCAGATCCGAATCTGTTTTCACTTCTTTTCTCAATATGAGATTCCTGGTACCGCCCCCGCCGTAACCCAGTATTCTCAAACCTTTATCGAGGAGTGTATCTTCGATTGACACGAATGCATCGGACTCTAACACCTTTGCCCAATGGTCCAAGTCTCTGTACAGAAAAGGCGGATCTAAAAAAGAACATCTTTTGTCATACGTCGCCGCGGTTGCCGGGGCACTCATGGCAAAATCGACTGAAATGCCCTGGATCATGTATTCGATGTAATCCGTTTGATCTCCCAATTCAGCGGAATGATGGACATCAATCTCAATAGGCCCGTCGTAGTATTCCTTCACTTTGTCGGCAAAATACGCCAACGCCTTGTAGTTAGTGTAATCCGGCGGCAGGCTCGATGCCCCGACGAGATGATAGGTCTTCGCTTCTTCCTGACCGGTCGCCAAGAGCGGCATCGTGACAAACGCAAAACACAGAAGCAAAGCCAAAACCGCAATTCGTCTTTTCATGTAATCCTCCTTGGATCAAATATTTTCACTATTCTAAACTAAATTTAAGATATGTCAATATTTTTATCATTTATTTTCAGATTTTTATGGTGCTTTTACAAAACCGAGCTTGCTCGAGCCGGCCTCAACGGCGCCCTCCGAACTGTTTTTCGGCAGAAATCGATCATTTCCGATGAAATCTCGCCTAAAAACCCGGCTCATCACCCATTTCTTAACCGTTCACGCCCATCTATCGCGTTAACGTGAAATGTAGTTTTTCTTTATAGAATTTGATAATTTTTCAATTTTTTTCTTTTGCATCAAGTTGTTTTATGATATGATCAGCTTGGAAGCTTGAAGATCACGGGAGATTTTAAAAAAAGCAGCGCCGCTGAACAGAGTCGATTTGAGAAAATGAAGCACCCGGTGCGATCGATAAAGGACAGGCTATGGAATCAATAACAGATGCGATTCAAATCAATGAGAATGACAATGTAGCAACCGCATTGAGAGATCTTCAACCGGACGAAGCTGTCAGTGTTAAAAGCAAGAACGACACCAAACAGATAGCAATCTCCGATCTCATCCGCTATGGACATAAATTTTCCCTGTCCGAAATCAAAAAAGACGAGCACATCATCAAGTATGGCGAAGTAATCGGAATTGCATCCAAAAAAATCAAAAAAGGCGCTCATGTCCATATACACAATGTTCTGAGTCTCCGCGGTCGCGGAGATCTTGAGAACAAGGACAGAATAGGATAGCTGCATGGATTTTATGGGCTATAAGCGAACAGACGGAAGTGCGGGTACAAGAAACTATGTTGGCGTGTTCTCCATGGTTGTCTGTGCCAATGAGGTATCATATCGTATTTCACAAAACGTACTTGATACCGCTTGCTTTCTTCATCAGCAGGGATGTTGCCAAACCTCGATAGATATTGAGCGCGTGAATACCGTTCTGTCGAATTTGGCTAAAAACCCAAATATCCACAGTCTCATTCTAGTAAGTCTGGGCTGCGAGAGTTCGGACCTCCGCCGTGTTGTTGAGGAGGTCTCTGATTCCGGAAAGCGTATTGAATCGTTGGTGATTCAGGAGAACGGCGGTGCCGCCGAATCAGTTGCCAGAGGTACCCTCTTGGCGCAAAAAATGGTGATCGAAGCATCGACTGTGAGAAGAGTACCGTGTCCGCTGAGTGATATTGTACTCGGCCTGAAGTGCGGAGGTTCTGACACAACTTCCGGCTTGGCATCTAACCCGGCGCTCGGAATTGCATCGGATCTCTTTGAATCTAGAGGAGCTACAATCGTGGCAGGAGAAACCACCGAGATTATCGGCGCCGAACATCTGGTGGTAAAAAAAGCCATCAACCGCACCGTCTCCGATCAAATACTCTCTATTGTTTCCAAGATGGAGCAGAGGGCCATGTCGGTCGGAACAGATATTCGAGGCGGGCAACCAACCGGAGGCAACATCAAAGGCGGGTTGACCACTATCGAAGAAAAATCACTCGGCGCAGTTATAAAATTCGGCAACTCCAAGATTCGCGAGGTGTGTGAGTATGGGATACAGCCCCGGGAAAAAGGGCTCGTGCTGATGGATTCTCCGGGTCGGGAACCGGAGCTACTAACAGGTCTAGCTTCCGCCGGGTGCAACCTGATAGCTTTTACTACCGGGCGTGGCGCGCCTCAAGGATTTCCCTTCATACCTGTATTGAAAATATCTGCAAATCGAAATACTTGGAAAAAACTCTCCGATCACATCGATCTGGATGTCAGTGGTATTATGAGCGGGACAAAAGGAATCGAAGAGGAGGGAGAAAGAATATTTCACGAACTGATCGAGGTTGCCGGCGGCAAAAGGACAAAAGCCGAAACATTGGGGTATGTAAACTCAATGGATATTTACATGACCGGTCCGGTAATTTAGCTGGAGATCGAACATGCATTACCCCAACCACAGGTTGTCGGTTGAACAAAAACTACATAGCAGATGTTCGAGTCGCGGTATACTATCTATTGATCATCGAAGATCGTGAGATTAGTATTGGTTGGTGATTTCTGCAATGCGGAAAGAAAATATACTGAACTACATTAGAGACCAGGACGTATGCTCGGTACAAGAACTGTCCGATCATTTCTCTGTTTCAAAGGTTACTGTGTATCGAATACTCAATGAACTGGCAACAGAGAATATGGTAACTAAAATTCGCGGAGGGGTGCGAATTTCCGAAAGGTCTTTGTTTGAAAAGCGCTTCAACATTCGCCTGAGAACAAATCAGAAAGCGAAGGAAGAAATCGCGAAAAAGGCTATTACTCATATCGCGGAGGGAAACTCCATATTTATCGATGCCTCTACCACCGGGTACTATCTGGCAAGCGAGTTGGCTAGAAACGATTCCATGCACCTCATGGTGATAAGCAACGGACCGTCTCTGATCAGTGTTTTCGCCGAATGTCCCAATATTGACCTGATTCTGACAGGCGGAGAATACCAACAGTATTGGAACTCATTATCCGGGACTGTAGCCCTCGATGCGATAAGGAAGCTGCAATTCGACATAGCTTTTATCACAGCCGGCGGAGTATCACTTGATAAGGGGGTCATGACCTCCCTTTCATATTTACTAGAAATTGCCACCGCTGTGCTCAACTCCGCAAAAGAAGTTAATTTGATACTTGATAGCTCAAAGTTTTCGAAAGTCGCACCTTTAACAATCGCACCCGTTAGTCGATTGCGGCGAATAATCAGCGATCGCGCTCTGCCGGCAAGTACTGTGAAACAGTACTCTGAAGCGGGAATTGAAATTGAACACTGATCGAATACCTTCCCAGGTGAGCCGGCAATCTCTAAGGATTTTGCTTAAATAGTGTCTGAGCGAAATGCCGATTTTCCCCGGGAGTTCAGCTAAAGCAAGTATTCCCACCAACATACTGCAGTCTCCACCAAGCAGTAGAGGAAACGCTTTCCGATCAAGTATTGTGCCCATAGACAATACCATGGGTTTCATTCCGCAAAAGACAGTCGACAAGTGCCTGTTTCTCTATTGGAGGCGCCTCCTGAATAGAACGCCTGGGCTCACCTAGCTGCTCTGGAGTGCAGACGGATTGAAACCTTTGGCTATCAGCCAAATGGCAAGGAGTATTTCGCTGGTCATTATCGGAAAATAGAGAAGCTGCCCAGGATTGAATCCTTGGGTCAAGTCAGGCACTCCAATTAGGTTTGCCGCTGTCAACGCGGCTACTGCAATAAGACCCCAAACTGAAATGAATCGCGGAACGAGTTTTGATTTGTACAACATAGAATACAGTATCAAAGCGCCGAGGATGAAAAAGACAGTGTTTATCATATCAAAAGCCCAGTAACGCCCGGCTAGAGCCAATGCCCCCACCGCTTCAAAATGGGAAGCATCGGGAGCTGCCGCCGCAATATACTCCTGACTCAGTGTGATCAGTGACAGTGTGCTGATTTTACTGATAATCAGAGTTATCGCCTCAATAACCCTGGTAGCAGCGTACCAAAGAGCTATGCCTTCGCTGTACTTTTTTAAAATGGGAAACAGCAGCACTCCGATACCGACGACCGCAACGTCATTTAACAGCAACTCGACGAGCACTGCAACGATCATTCTAATTCTATTTGGATAAACAGCGCTGAGATAATCCGGGGCAGATAGAATGGATCCGGAAATTGCTTCGGCCATAAAAACACCCACGTAACCGGTTATGAACAACGCTCCCACAATAATCGCTGTTCTTCTGGATGAATTCATTTAAACTCCTTTTTTTCCCTATTTTGATTGTATCTGTAAAGCAACAATGTTAGGTTCTATTTCAATTTTCCACAGTTATGACTACTTTTCCTCGGGCGTGACCTTCATTCAGATAGCCGAAGGCCTGAGAGGTCTCACTCAGCGGGTATGTTCTGTCGATGACCGCTGTGACCTTTCCGGCTTCGATGAGCTCTTTCAGAGCAACCAGATCCTTGTTATTGGCAATTGCCACAAACGTCGGTCCCTGCTGGCGTATGAACAGTGACACCACGAGCGCTTTGATAATGTAACCCATACCGGCATTTCCGCTGTTCGGTATGTGAATCCCCTGGGGTGCAAGTGCGCGTCTGCAGTCCGCCAACGCATGGTTCGCTACATTGTCGAGGATGAGATCGTAGCGCTGCCCGCTTTTCGTGAAGTCCTCTCGGGTGTAGTCGATGAGGTGGTCCGCGCCGATCGAACGAACCATATCCATGTTCTTCGTACTGCAGACACCGGTGACTTCAGCTCCGAAGGCTTTGGCAATCTGCACGGCAAACGTTCCCACGCCTCCGGATGCACCGTTGATCAACACCTTCTGTCCCGGCCGCACTCGTCCCGCATCCCGAATACCGCGAAGTGCGGCGATTCCGGAAGTTGGTACGGCCGCAGCCTGCTCAAAGGTGAGGTTGGGCGGCTTCAGCACGAATTTGCTCTCTTCGGCACACACGTACTCGGCGCAGGTGCTCTTGCACGTGCCGAAAACCTCGTCACCGGGTTGAAACAGCTCTACATTCTTACCAACCGACTCGACGTGCCCGGCCACATCGTACCCCGGAATGTAGTTCTTTGGTTTGGGCCAGCCGGCAGCAATGCGCGCGAGGTACGGCACGCCTCTCATGACGAAGCAGTCCCCCGCATGCAGTGCCGCTGCACGCACGCGAACCAGCACTTCTCCGTCCTTGACCACGGGCCTGTCGATTTCCTTCAATTCGAAAACATCCGGTGAGCCGTAACCGTTTTGCACAATCGCTTTCACAACTATCTCTCCTCATTTGCGCTGAATAGGGTATTTTTCGGGGGGTTCACCATTACCTCGCCGCTTTCGTAATAATACCGGAAGTACAGTTTCCGCCCGCCCCGCGGCTCATGCCTCCTGTCTGGGCCACCTCACCGCCGTCCAGATTACTATCAGGAGAAGCACGATTCCTACGACGTGACCGACTATATAAAATGCCCAAGTCTCTCCAATTGTAGTTCCGATCCCAACTGCGATGTACAATACAGCCACTATGATGTTTACCCAGCGATTCACCCCGGCTTTCAGCATCATGGACAGGAAAACCATGAGAATGGGAATCATCATCAGTGTGAGTGCTCCCAACGCCCATGCTTGAGAAATCTTGAACTCCCACACTATGCCCGCCAGGATATCCTCAATAACTCCGGGCTCATAAAATCCGAAAATATCCACGTAGATGTAGATCAACATCAGTGTCACCCAGAGTGCTGCAAGTTTGATCTTTACATTTACCTTTACATCTTCCAATACTCCTGCGGCCTTTCGGTTTTCATTCATTTTTTCACCTCTTCTTCGCTAATTTCGCCTTTGTAATTCCACACACATAACTCCATTGATTGATCCAACCAAGTCATCTAAGTTCACCGGGCCGGCGCATCAAGGTATTCTCTCACCGCCTCAATGCTAGCTTCAGGATTCTCTGCAAACATCTCGTGTCCGGCATCGGGGATGACAGCCATTTCTGCATCGCGGAAGAACTCCATTTGCCTTTTTTGCCAATCAACACCAATTACCATCTGGCATTCACCGGCAATGAACAGGACCTTGTTGGTGAATCCACCAACGCCCTCGACTAGATTGATGGTGAACTTCCCCTGGGCATCGACTGCCTGCTGAAACAGACTATCTGCCGCCCGCGCTCCGAATCTCCAGGACTGTCCTTTTCCCGGACCACCGCCTTCGCAGCGATAGCCTGCCTGAGGATGGTCGGCGCCCTGGTACATGTTCATTTGATAGGCAAAATAGTCAGCCGCTGCGTGATCATCGGGAGCCTTGACATGGAGAGACTCGAATTTCGTCTTCACAAAATGATAAATCACTCCCGGCGTGAAGCGGATTCGAGTCTTCTCAGCAAACTCTTCTGCGAACTCGGCTGTAAGGAATCCGGGCTCGGCGAGCACGGCATGATCGACCTTTTCAGGATGTTGTCCCGCATATGCCGAGGTCAGCATGGCCCCCCACGAGTGCCCGACCAGGTTGACCTTTCCGCCATTGCTGTAGTGGTCGACTATTGAATCCAGATCTGCGAGTACCGAGGCGAGTGTGATTTCTTCCGGGTCAACCCGCGGAGAAAGTCCGGAACTGCGCTGATCATAAAACACGACGAAGTACTGATCGGACAGAGCCTGCAAGGAGAGAATGCTCCTGTAGTCACCGCCGGGACCACCGTGGATGGCGATCACGACTGGATTTTTCGGGTTTCCAAATGTTTGCGCGTGATAGGTAATTCCATCGATAGTTTCGTGTGGGAGGGAAGGATCCTGCGCAACGGTTTTCGCGACGGGATACTCCCCTAAGGTGAGCAGGTAAAGCAGTCCGATAATGACCGCCACTCCCGCCACGACACCCAGTATGATCTTGCCCAGGGTTTTTAAAAATTTCATATCTCCAGCCTCTCTAATTTCCTGCCAATTTTCTGTCAATTTCGAAACAATGAGGTTCGGTTCCCCTGCATCTCGTTATTATTCATCCTTCACATCACTGCGGCGCAGCTCTCGCCATGTACTGTGGTACACGGAACCCAATTCCTGGAGGAATGGCAGAATGCGCAAGCCCAGAGCGCTGTCGGGCGTTACCTGGGAATCAGAGGTGTAGCGCAGGTGAATGCACCAATCGGTCGGCAGATCCGCATGGCAATAGAACTCCACTAATCCGATTGTCTCGTCGTCGAGCAGGTTGCGCTTGAGAGCTTCGAGTTTCGATTCAATAGCGTCTCTTTCGCTGAGCGGCGATCGTATCTCAAAGACTTCCAACCATCTTTCATCACCGTGAGTTTCGCTTTGGCGATCCTGTGCCCTCATATAGAAGTGAATTAGCAATTCCCGTGCCAATTCCGGGCATTGGCCGTCGGTAGTAAAATAAGCTGTCAGCATTTAACAACTGGGGCTGAGCAAGGCCCGCTGGAACAAAAAATCGATCCGAGCTGCTCTTTTTTCTGCCGTTTTAAACTCCCGATAGTCGGAAACTTTTGAGTTTTCGTTTACAGTTGCGATATATCATACTAAAATTGTGATATTTAGCAGCCAGGACGGGTTAGACTTGCTCTCAATACCAAACTCGGAATGGCGCTTTTTACATCAAGGACGTGAATATGGCTGTGGACGAAAACGAGTTCTTCCGAGAGGCAACCTTACGCATCTGCGGAAACCTAAGAATTGAGGAAGCGATGGTTGAGTTGCTGCGGTATCTGCGGAAGTTCATGCCCGCTGATCGACTCATCCTGGAACGCTATGACGCGGGATTGGGATCCATGGTGAGAATCGTCACAGCCACTCTGGAGAACGGCGAGAAGGCCAATGTACTTGCACCGCTGTCGGAGCAAACCAAGGACTTCTTGATGCAGAAGTACCGGCAGGGAGTTCCTGACCCGTACTATGAGAACAGCCCAACCGACAATCCGGCTGGAAGAGAGCTGCTTGCCTTCCATGAAGAGGAAGCCTCGGCATATATGGGGATACCACTGGTGACCAGCAACAGCGAACCTGGAGCGGTGGCGCTGTTCGCAGAGAGGGGGCAATACGACGATTCACAGTTGCGACTGATGTCGCTTCTGAGGGCGCCCTTTCAGGTGGCCATGGCCAATGCGCTGCAATACGGGGAGATTGTCAAGCTCAAAGACATGTTGGCAGATGACAACATGTTCCTTCGCCGGGAGTTCAGTCGAATCGCCGGGGATTCGATTGTCGGCTCGAAGTTCGGGTTGAGAGAGGTGATGCACAAAGTTCGACACATCGCACCGATTGACACGCCTGTGCTCCTGCTCGGCGAGACGGGTGTGGGAAAGGATCTGATCGCCGCGACCATCCACGACTCCTCAGCCAGAAGAGACGGACCGTTCATCCCAGTGAACTGCGGCGCCATCGCGGAGAGCCTGCTGGACAGCGAACTGTTCGGCCATGAAAAAGGGGCGTTCACCGGTGCTGTTTCGCAAAAACGGGGACGTTTCGAACGTGCCGACAAGGGGACGATCTTCCTCGACGAGGTGGCAGAGCTTCCCCCCCAGGCACAGGTCAAGCTCCTGCGGGTGCTCCAGAACAACAAAATCGAACGGGTCGGTGGAACCGAGACAATTGCTCTGGACATCAGAGTCATCGCTGCGACAAACAGAGATCTGGAGTCGATGGTTGCCAGTGGAACGTTCCGGGATGATCTCTGGTACCGCCTGAGTGTGTTTCCGATAGAGATTCCCCCGTTGAGGGAACGCAGGACCGATATCCCCGCCCTGGTGCAACATATCATGAGCCTCAAAGCCAAGGAGCTGCGATTGCCAGAATTGCCCACTCTGGCACCCGGAGCACTGGAGCGCCTCCAGGAGTACGATTGGCCGGGCAACGTCAGGGAGCTGACGAATGTGGTGGAGCGTGGACTGATCCTCAGCCACGGCAAGCCGATTGATTTCAGTTACATGGATGCGAAACTGCACGCCACTGTGAAGACAAACTCGGAACGGAAAGAGAAGCCAAACGACCTGGATGCGGTGATCTCGTTGCATATACAAAAGATCCTGGCCCAAACCGGAGGCAGGGTTCATGGGTCCGGGGGGGCGGCTGAACTGTTGGGTATAAACGCGAGCACTCTAAGGAGTCGGATGACCAGGCTCGGGATCGAATACGGAAAACGGTCTCGGTAACGGCGGGGCAAGTGCCGGCTTTCAACTTCCAGCTCGATTAAAACTGTGATATCTCACAATCGTTATCGCCGCATCTGGCAATTTGCTCGTCTCAATTCCCCGGTTCGAGACGAAAAAGCTGTCGATTTCGCCTCGTCTCTCGGTCCATTCACAGTGGCACGGAAATTGCTTTTGATATCGAGAACGATCCTAGCTTTGTAAGGAGATACCCGTGACTACGAACCTTTCGAGCTTGACTTCCAAACCATGCTGAACAAATGCCGGAAGCGTTCGCAATACGAGCATCGTGACAGCGTATTGTCAAGTCATTCAATATCAGGGAAGCGAATATGAGCGTCGACGAAAAAGAGTTCTTCCGCGAGGCAACGTTACGCATCTGTGGAAACCTCGAGATTGAGAAGGCGATGGTTGAATTGCTGCGGTATCTAGGGAAGTTCATGCCCGCCGATCGGCTCATCCTGGAGCGCTACGACGAAGGGCTGGGATCTGCAAGGACCGTCGTCCACGCCACCCCGGAACGCGGCACGAGAGGTGATGTTCCTGTTCCGCTGTCGGAACAAGCAAAGGAGCATATACATAAGATGTATCGTCAGGGAATTCCCGAACCCTACTACGAGAACAGCCCGAACGAGCATCCCCCGGCAAGAGAACTTCTTGCCTACTTCAAACAGGAGGCCTCGGCATTCCTGGAGCTGCCGCTCGGTACCAGCGACCATGAACCCGGCGGGGTGGTGCTGCTGGCTAACAGGGGGCAATACGACGATACCCAGCTGCGACTGATGTCGCTTCTGAAGGAGCCTTTGCAGGTGGCCATGGCCAATGCCCTGCAACACTCAGAAATTGTCGAGCTCAAAGATCGGTTGGCCAATGACAACAAAATCCTCTACGCACAGCACACCCGTACATATCTGGGTTTGCGAAGAGCCGTGGGATTGATAGGCGTTTTGATGCCCTTCACACTGATGCTCGGCAATTTCTTCATCTTCAGGGGCCCGATCGTACTGCGGTCCATCAGCCGTTACTACCATTCCGATATGCGCGATGTTTTCGTTTCGGCTCTCTGTGCCATGGCCCTGTTTTTGTTCTTTTACAGTGGGTACGGCAGAAGGGAACGGTGGGCGGGAATCTTGGCGGGATTCCTCACCTTAGGTGTGGTTTTCTTCCCAACTACATTCGCGGGACCAACTGACCTGATAGGGAGCCTGCACTATGCCTGCGCCGGCCTGCTCTTCCTGCTCCTTGCCTGGATCTCGCTGTTCCATTTTCCGAGGAAACGTCCCGGCTCTGCAAAACAGGTGACAGATAAGATTCAGTTGATCTGCGGCCTCCTCATGATCGGTTGCGTTGTTGCCATCGTGCTGTACTATGCATTCTTCCGTATTGAAGGAAAAGACACGTGTCTTGTGTTCGTGGCGGAAACAGTTGCTCTGGTTGCCTTCGGTGTGTCCTGGCTTACCGAAGGATTCGATCTGAAGAAGGAAATAGCATGACGGGTGTTTGGCATCCTGCCGATCTCTACCGTCGGGACAATTTACCTTTTAACGCGAAGTTTCGATGCGGGTCTTATGGAGATTCTGAGAAACCGAAGACCTAGAGTAAAGGAGCAAAGAGGTTAATATGAACAAAATCCGAGTTAGGAAGCATCGGCGGCTTCTCCTCCCTTTCATAAGCATGGTCCTGATCCTGCTGATTCTGGGCGGATGCGGAAGCTGCAAGTGGAACCTGGACCTGATCGACTATACGCCGCTGTCCGGGAGTGACTGGACGGTGTCGACACCCGAAGAGCAGGGGCTGGATCCGATGCTTGTGGCCGAGCTGTACTTCAATGCCGCGAAAGTGGAGACCCTCCAGGCGTTGCTGGTGATCAAGAACGGCTACCTTATCGCGGAAGCCTACTTCAATGGAGGGGCGATCGATCAGCTGACCCGAATCCAGTCGGCAACCAAGAGCTATACCTCCGCGTTGGCGGGAATCGCAGTGGATCAGGGCCTGATAAGCGTAGATGACAAGATGATGGCCTTCTTCCCGGAGTTCGCCGCAGAGATAGCAGATCCGAGGAAGAATCAGATCACGGTCAGGCACCTGCTGCAGATGCGCGCCGGATACCCCTGGGAGGAATCTACCGCGGAGCTCTTCGAGATCCTGTACGGTGGATTCCGGACGCACTACCTGGTCGACATCCCGCTGGTAAGAGACCCGGGAAGCGACATGGAATACAGCAGTTTCAGCTCCCATCTGCTGGGTGTAATCGTGGCGCGCGCCGCCGGGACCGATCTCAAAACCTTTGCCGAGGCGAATCTGTTCTCACCGATCAATGCGGCGGTGGGGGATTGGATCACGGATTGGGAGGGAAACTACAATGGCCATGGCGATCTTCACTTCAACGCGCGAGATATGGCAAAGTTCGGACTCCTGTATCTCAACGACGGGCTCTACAATGCAACCCAGGTAGTGCCTGCGGACTGGGTGGAAGCTTCCCTGCAGATCTACTCAGAGGACGCCTGGGATTACCGGGTGGGGCGGAATTTCACCGACATCGGCTACGGCTACCAGTGGTGGTCCGTCCGGGCGGGGGACCATCGATACAACCTGGCGTGGGGACACGGCGGCCAGCAGATCGCCCTGTTGGACGCCCATAACATGGTCGTTGTTGTCAAAGCGGATCCGCTGTTCGGCGAACATGGGGATCGTGCTTGGAGATACGAACGAGCGAATCTCAATCTGGTGGGTGATTTTTTCGCATCCCTTCCGAGCGATTAAGGGGAGGTTCAGCATGAAGTACAGGCGTATCGTAGTAACGAGGCACGGCCCCCCAAGTGTGTTGCAGGTTGTGGAAGAGGATCTCCCGGAGCCCCGAACCGGTGAGGTCCGGGTGAAGGTCCTTGCCGCCGGAGTCTCCGCCTACGACCTCATGTTTCGGCGCTCGGGCTCGCTCCCCGGCACCCCGCGCCCGCCGTTCACATTGGGCGAGGACATTGTCGGCGTGGTGGACAAGCTGGGCGAGAATGTGTCGACCCTGGAGCCGGGACAAAGGGTCGCCGGCGCCACCTTCTGTCTCGGCTTGGGCGGCGGCTATGCGGAGTTCCTATGCCTTCCCGAAAGCGAGCTGGTACATGTACCCCCGGATGTGGATCCCGCCGAGGCGGTCTGCCTGGTGGTGAACTACCTCACCGCCCACATGGCCATGCACCGAGTCGCGGGTGTTCATAGCGGCCAGCGCATCCTGGTCCACGGTGCGGCCGGAGGCGTGGGCACGGCCCTGCTCCAGCTCGGCAAGCTGGCAGGGCTTGAGATGTACGGCACGGCGTCCAGGTACAATCACCAGCTCGTATCGGACCTTGGTGCAACGCCGATCGACTACCGTACCGAGGATTTCGTCCAGCGTATCCGTGATCTTACCGGGGGTGGAGTGGATGCCGTGTTCGATCCGATCGGCGGTGCAAGGCAACTCCTGCGTTCATACCGAGCCCTGCGTAGAGGGGGACGGTTGGTGTGGTTCGGCGTGGCCGCCTCTAAAAACATGGGACTGCGGATCATCCCCATGACCCTGCTGATGCGCATGTTGCTGGCGCTTCTCCCGGACGGCAAGAAGGTGCCTCTCAGCCCGGATCTCGGCAAGGAGAAACCCTGGTACCGGGACACGCTAAGGGAACTTGTGCAATTGCTGGCGGCGGGCAGCATCAAGCCGGTGGTAGCGCAGCGCATCCCGCTGGTGGATGCGGCTCGCGCTCACGAGCTGCTCGAACAAGGCGGATACGCCGGCAAGATGGTTCTTGTTCCCGATGCGAAGGACGAAGCCCATTGAACAACAATATGATGAGCAATCTCATCAAATCCCTTCCGGGTGAGTGAAAAGCTGGGAGTATCTACCGTGAAAAGAACTGTTGTCGTGGCTATGGTGCTTCTCTGTTTAACTGGCGGATTCGCTTCCGCTGAAGAGCAATATCGGCCAATATTTGTATCCATCGCCCCCCAACTTGACATTCCCCTTCCACCCGATCCGAATCTATTCGGGCTTGGAGGAGGAGTAATGGTCGGTGTTAATTACGTTTTGCCGTTTTTACGGTCTTTTTCAGCAGGCATATCAGTCAACTATCACCTGGGGCGGCTGCAGCATGATGATCTGGGAAATCTTGGGTCTCTGTCCGTGTTTTCGGCTGAGACCAATTTGGAGTTGCGCCTGATTTTCCTGAAACAGATCGAACCATACCTTTCTGTAGGAGCCGGATATTTTTATGCTTTCGAGAACGGCGACCCATCATCCTGGGTAACAAATCTGGTTCTAAGCGGGCGGATCGGAGCTGGTTTGAGGGCAACCCCAACGTTGACCATTGGCATTCAAAGCGAGTACCGGAGGTACTGCAGCCTCTATCATCTGATCGGAGCCGGAGTTTATTTGGACCTTTGGTTGGGGAGTGTGAATTGACCGGGTGGACTCCCATGATGAACGTTGAAGGGTAAAGCGATGAAATTGAAACAGCTACCGGATAGTGAGTTGATCTACGAGGCAGATATCCAGTTCACACAAATGGTTGAATACGGGGTGAGCATGGAAGCCCTCACCTCGGGGAAGGTCCCCATTCCCTTAGAGGGCGCGCGGTTCGATCAAATGTTCCAGGGGGAACTGAACGGGCCCAAACTGCGCGGTACGATTTACGGGACCGACTACCTTCGTGTTCGGGCCGACGGTCTGTTCCAACTGCATCTTCACGCCCGGGTTACAACCCACGACGGTGCGAATATCGCATTCTCATCCGAGGGGGTTTCCCTGCAAGTCGAAGGGCAGAAGGAGACACAACTAAGAGCAGCGGTAAGGCTATCTACATCTGCGGAAACCTACAGATGGGTCAACAAGCTGCAGCTCTGGGTTTCAGGGACCTTGGATCCTATAAAGGGTACGGCTCGAGTCCGGGCATATACTATATAGGAGGTATGAACGACCAATCCTTGAACCAATCCCGGGTACATTATCTGGAGGCCATCACGCCCCGGCGTGATGTTCGCTGTATATTGTGCTTGGATAGAAAGTCCAAGAGGATCCGAGTATTCGAGATAGCGAACGGGAAGTACCATACTATCCTGATCAACGGACAAACTCGTCCAGAAGGAGCTGTAGGATGAAACGTTTTATCGGCATAAGCACCCTCATTTTGAGTCTATCTGTTCTCTGGGGATGTTCCACCACCGGAGCAGTACTGAAACAGGCGCAAGCCTACGAATCACTACCAGTCCAGCAACAGCTGCAGAAGACCCTCGAAGCGGCGGTCAACCATCGCAGAACCGATTTCCCGGGAGCCGCGGTATATGTCTCCAGCGCAAAGGGGACGTGGCGGGCTGCCGCGGGCGTAGCCGACCGGGATGCCGGGACGAGCCTGGACCCGGATGCTCGATTCCGGGCCGGAAGCGTCATGAAGAGTTTTGTCTCCGTAGTGGTGCTCCAGCTCATCGAGGAAGAGCACTTTTCCCTGGACAGTGCATTGCCGGAAGTGCTGCCGGAATCCATATACGCGCGCTTCGAGCACGGGACTACGATAACGGTGCGGCAACTTTTAAGCCACACCAGCGGCATCCCCGAATGGCTTG
>Ga0272441_10005225_pt1 | contig 22789 bp, 26 predicted proteins | sample SSMProp6N_FD_193582 | JGI IMG/M metagenome (GOLD analysis project Ga0272441, IMG submission 193582) | Marine sediment archaeal communities from Little Sippewissett salt marsh, Falmouth, MA, United States - SSM-Prop-6N | ecosystem: Environmental > Aquatic > Marine > Wetlands > Sediment ... | reverse complement strand
CTCACTCGGTCTGGTGAGTGTAAGTATATTCAACGGTTAATAATATTTTGACGGGATGGATGTGGTTGGATGGGTGTGGTTGGATGGGTGTGGTTGGATGGGTGTGGTTGGATGGGTGTGGTTGGATGGGTGTGGTTGGATGGATGTGGTTGGATGGATGTGGTTGGATGGATGTGGTTGGATGGATGTGGTTGGATGGATGTGGTTGGATGGGTGTGGTTGGATGGGTGTGGTTGGATGGGTGTGGTTGGATGGATGTGGTTGGATGGGTGTGGTTGGATGGGTTTAGTGGATTGGATTAGTGGGTTGGTTTGGTAGACTGACCCTTATGACGAAGGGGTGACACATGTCCTTGGATCGCACAGGTTCACCGCTGATATCTGTTTCAGAGTGTTATTCCATGATACTCAAACCCCCGGGGGTGCAGTCCACACGAATATCTTTTCCCATCTGTGTGCACCACACTTGACATTTTTGTATAGTATGGTGTATGTTGTTGGGATCGTTTGATCTTTCCTTTGCCATGGCTTGACATTACATGATCATTCGAGATATCAGTGGCGGACAAAGATGGAGATGAGAAATTTTTATGAGTATAGTGACAAAGAATCCATGAATCTTTCACACTGTAGTGATAAAGAATCAATGGCCGTATCTACTCCCCCCTCATGTATTAATAAGAAGTTGGATATCTTCCCCCCGGTGAGCAATATGAAAGTGGCGGTTGTCGGAACCGGATACGTGGGTCTGGTCACCGGTGTGACCTTTTCCCATTTCGGCAACGAGGTGGTGTGCCTCGACGTTCTCAGCGAGAGGGTGGATTCCATAAACCAGGGGATATCGCCCATCTACGAGCCCGGCCTGGACGAGCTGATGCAGGACGCTTTGGACAGGGGACTGCTCCGGGCCACCCTGGACCATTCCGACGCCCTGGAAGGCGCCGAGGCTGTGTTCGTGGCGGTGCCCACACCCATGGACGACCGGGGCGCCATGGACGTGAGCTACATCGAGTCCGCCGCCCGATCCATCGGCGAGACCATCAGGGGAAGAACGGATTTCCCCGTACTCGTGGTCAAGTCCACGGTGATACCCGGGACCACCAGCGGCGTGTTCAAGAGGACAGTTGAACAGTCCTCCGGCATGAGGGCCGGAGAGGGTTTCGGCCTGTGCATGAACCCGGAGTTCCTGCGGGAAGGGACGGCCATAGCCGACGCCATGGAACCCGACCGGATAGTGATCGGGGAGAACGACACCCGGTCCGGTGATCGGATAAAAGAGCTGTACCTGCCCTGGGACTGCCCGAAACTGCGCACCGAGCTTTCCACTGCAGAGATGATAAAGTACGTGGCCAACTCGCTGCTGGCCACGAAGATAGCGTTCTCCAACGAGATCGCCCTGATCTGCGAGAAGTTCGGGGTGGACGTTTACGAGGTGATGAAGGGGGTTGGCCTGGACAACCGCATATCCCCCAACTTCCTCAACGCCGGGTGCGGGTTCGGGGGGTCATGCTTCCCCAAGGACGTCAACGCCCTGCGGTACGCCGCCAGGGAACACGGGGTACCGGTCCACGTGCTGGACGGGGTGCTGGAGCAGAACGATATCCAGCCCATCCACCTGGTGGACCTGGCCCAGAAGGCCCTGGGCGGCCTGCACGGGAAGAGGATAGCCGTTTTGGGCCTGGCATTCAAACCGGAGACCGACGACGTCCGGTTCTCCAGGGCCGAGCCCATGATACGGGCGTTTTTGGCCGAAGGGGCGGACGTTATCGGGTACGATCCCCACGCGGCGGACAACTTCAAAAAATTCGGTCTTGACATGGAATACGCCGGATCCATTAACGAGGCCCTCCAAGGGGCGGAACTGCTGGTTGTCCAGTCGGACTGGCAGGCGTTTCGGGACCTCACTCCCGAACAGCTGGTCGAACATATGAAGGACCCGGTGGTGGTGGACGGCCGCAGGACCTGGGACCCTAAGGTGTTCGAGGGTACCGGGGTGCGGTACTACGGGATAGGGTGGAAGGAAGTACCCTAGGCTGCTTTTTGACTGTTGATCATACCTTGAATACCTTGATGATCATCATCTTTCAGGTTGATTAGATAAAAAACGTTCTGGCAACAATCCATATTACATTATCTTTCCAAGTGCGTTTTAACCTCATCTCTTCACACGAAGCGATTGCATTTTTCCTGGAGATGATGCCCTTTTTGTACAGGATGTATACCACATGCACGCTGAAAAAACACCTTATTGATTTGTTAAACCTGGATATTGCCCTTACATCATCGGTAACAATAGGAATATTCCTATCACGGCAAATGTTGAAAACACCGTCTTCTGCGGGGTGGGTCAGAACATCAGAAATTATCGTGATCCTGTCAATATGTTCGCTCCATCTCTCAGCCGCCTCTCCATCCGGATCATCCCTGGATGCTATTTCTTTCAACTCATTGATTACACCATTGGTTGTGAACACGGTATGATTATCGATTATGGCATCTATCAGATCGGTATGGCCGAGTGAAACAAGAGCGGCGGTATCAAACCCGAGCCCGGGTTTCATAGCTTGCCCTTCTCGATCATATCGTCAATATCTTTCTTGCCCTCCTTCAGTTGTCTGACGATCGTGATGATGTCATCGGCGTCTGAACCCAGTATGTTCTTCAGATCATCATCATCAATTCGGTTCCTGGCAAACTCCAGGGCTATTGCTTCTCGAAGGTTGATGGCATCATCCTTGACGGCCCAGGCGATCTTCATCCTCAGCCATTCGGTCCGGGATACATGGAGTACCTTTGCAATGGTGTCAATGTCGTTTAGAAGCTGCTGATCGAGTCGGACATTTACCTGAATGTTCATGGTATCATATGATACCTATTGCATATCAGATGATATATAGATTATGGTTCAATATCCATGTTATCCGGGAATGTTCAATTCAGATCTTCCAAAATCCTGTTGATCTTGTTGTAGCAGTGGTCCAGGTTGTCCTTGGTCTTTGAGTAGAGCTGCCTCTTCCCTATCCGTCGATAAACGTTGGAGAAACCCCTGGGCTTGTTGCCCTTGCGCTCCTTGATACAGAGCCCGCAGGATACCAGTTTCTCCAGGCTCCTGTGGGCGGTTGACCTGTCCTTTTCAATCATCCTGCCCACGCTGGCCGCGGTCTCGGTGCGGTCCTCCGAGAGGACCTTGAGCACCTGGATATCCGTGTCTGTCAGGTTGAATATGCATCTCACCACATCGTAGCAGCCCAGCTCGTTTACGCCTGCCCTGGCAGACAGGCTGGGAAATTCATCCAGCATGTGATCGACCCCTTTAACTATCCTTCATGCTCAATGGCCCTGTTCATATGAAAAGGTTGACATGCCCTTCCCTGGCGGCGTCCAGGTAGGTGCCGACCCCGCCGATGTCCCTTACCTCGGGCACCAGGTCGGCTTTCGGAACATTCATGAGCTCCATGGTCATCTCGCACCCCACCATCCGGACACCCAGCTCGTCGCAGTCCTTTATGAGGGTGTTCATGTCAGGCACGCCATGTTTCTTCATTACCCCTTTCATCATGGACGTGCCCAGCCCTCCCATGTTCATCTTGGAGAGCCTGGCCCTGTCGGCCCCGCCCTTCTTGATGACATTGAGACCCCAGAAGGTGAAGAACATGGTCACGTCCATGCCCTTGGCAGCACCGCCGGATGCCAGAATGAAAGCGGCCATGGCCTTGTCAAGATCACCGCTGTGGAGGATGATCGTCATGGATTTTGCAGCCATTGCCCATCACCCCTTGCGGATCCTGATGATCCATCTATCGCCCATGCTCTTAGACTCGATGACCTCCTCACCGGTGTCCTCCATGGCCTTGGGTATTTCCTTGAGTGATATGGCGTGATTTCCCTCGACGACCAGTATCTGACCCTTCTTTAGCTTGCGCAGGGCCTTGCGGGTCTCGATCAGCGGCTTCGGGCAGTTCATTCCCACTGTTGAAAGTTTTACTTCGTTACTCATGATGTTACCTTCCTTTTTTTTTTATCGTCTTACTAGTAGGTCATTGAAACATCGCAATCCAGGGCGAACCTGTGCACCTGGGCGATGTCCATGACCTCCGCCTCCTCCACCAGTTCCCTCTCCCCGATACCCCGTTCCTCCAGCGATTGCTTCACCACCACCAGCCGGCCGCCCAGATCCAGAAAATCCCGTATCTCGGAGAGGTTGGAGGGCATGCCCACTCCCGTGGGTTCCTGACCTTTTTTGGCCATGCACACCCCATCCTCGGCCAGCGCCATGATCACGTCCATGCCCTTGGCCAGGGCGGAGTTGGCCGCCAGCATGGCGCCGTACGCGTCGTCGTCCCGGCCGTATGTCCCGTGAAGGGTGTAGATGAAAATGGATTTCATGGGCATGAGATCAACCTCCGAAGGTCAGGACCTTGTGGCTTTCTTTCACCCATTCCATGAGCCGGTAGGACCCGCAGATGTCTATCCCCTCGTTCACGTTATCCGCGTTGAGGTCCCGGGCATCGGAACACCTCTCGCAGGCGCCCACGTTCACGCCTTTCCTTACGGCCCAGCGCAACCACTCCCCGGGATTGTTGTAGTCCTTCTCCTCCTTGATGTGGCCCACCCAGGCTCCGTCCAGATACATGAACAGATTCACGTTGTAACCCTTCCTGCGGGCCCGCAGCGCTGTGTTGATGGCCATGTCCGCCGCCTCGGAAACGTAAGGCCCCCGGGTCAGGATTATGGTCAGGGTCTTGGCGTCCTGCGAAGGCTTGTCCCGGTTGTTCATACTACCACCACCCTGTTCCACTGTTCCATGACCTGATCCACCATCTCGTCGTAGACCTTCTTGACGATATCCACGCCATCCACCAGCTCTCCCCTTCCCATGCCCGCCGCCTCCAGGTGTTCCTGGCTGAGCGTTACCCGTACCCCCTTGTTCAGAAGCTCACAAAACTCGTTGAATGCCCGGTTCTTCTGCCCGGCCTTGGCAAGCCAGACGCCGTCGCTTATCAGAAAGAGGGCGATTCGGTTGCCGGAAAACTGGGCCCCCCGGGCCATCTGTAGCGCGTTTGCCACCGCTCCGCTTTCGGCGGGTGCCTTTGTTATTATCAGTCCGAGATCGGATGTGTCTTTCAGGTCCGTCATTTCGGGATCTCCCCTTTGGGTGTGCAAGGTGTTGCCACAGTCAAACACCATGTGCACCAGGCATACTTAACGATTGTTATTACCCTCTGCGGGGTTTGAACGTGCGCGAAAAAACAAATGTTGCAGCTTGGGCCATATCATGATCCCGTGTTGTGAGAACGGGACGTTCTACTGAGCGGAACTATCTGCAAAAAAAAAGGAGGATGGGGGGTGAGCAGGCAATTGGATTCCTGGCACACGGCCGGACCTTTTTGTAATTTCGAGGTACGATGCAACCCGCAGGCCAAAGTACCAATAACAGGTATCGGACTTACGTGTTACTCCCCCCCAATGACAAATAGGTAGCTTATGGGATAAATAATTTTCAGGGGATAATAGTCTAGACCATATGGCGATCAATAGCAGGGACCTTTTGGCAGAACATGATCGGCCATCATGGACGAATTGGCCCTCCGGAAGGGAAAGGTTTAATAAACCAGGCCCGACCTATTAAAAATAGTAGGATGGGATCAGGGCCGGCGCTCGTGCCTGGCCCCAAAAGGATTTCATTGGATGGGACCGGAATGAAATCAGGCAACGCAAACAATCAGGGCCCCAGGGCTACCTCCCTAGACGAGTTCGGAGTGGACTGCGGTCCGGAACTGGATGATGATTATAACACAATCAAGACCATCCGGGGGATGGGCAAGTTCAAAAGGGCCCGGGAGGGCGGGAATGTCGTTGGCCTGAAGGCCAGCAAGGACGTGTTCGGGGACGGCAGTTCGGCCACCGTGGTGGACGTGTCGGGAACGGAGGACATGAGCCCTCCCAAGAGCCGGTACGTGGACGTTTCATTTTTTGTTCGCAACCATTATCGCCAGTTCACCCTGAGTATCAAGAGCCCCGGTCTGAACCGGGATTTTCTGATCTTCGTTTCCCCGAAGGGAACACCCTTCGTGTTCCGGTACAGGATGTTCGTGGACAGGGAAAAGACTCCAAAAGAAAGGTATAAAAACCTCATGTGCACCGACAAGGCCATGAAGGAGATGGTGCTGACGGAACTGCACGGGGACCTTACCTGCAGGGGCATAATACCACCGTTCGAGGTACCCAAAATCACTCAGAGTGAAACGGTCACGTCCATCAGGGAGATCAATCTTCCCGAGGGGACGATCATCGGGGATTTCTACGGTGACAAGGCGGGCATGTGCATAAACGAGTTGATGGACACGGTTGAGAGGTCCAGGGAACACCGCAACTCTCACTGATCCATTCCCTGCCGGGACATTTTTTGTACCGCGCTTGCTTTATAACTGTCAGGATACGATGTTCCCCGGTATCGCCCAGTTTTGCCGCGTTTGCCCACCAGATGAAGTTGTTCTGAACCAGGGGTGAACTGCACTTTCCAGGTTCGTGTAAAGATAATCATGGTGGTCTGTATTGACGGTTTTTTACAATGCCGCGGGGGTTGTCATCCATCCGAATCGACCGGCGGGGAGTCGGCGATCCTGCAGCCGCATCCCTTCTCCCGGAGGATATCCAGCTGGCGCTGGGGGCTGTCTATGAACACGTCCTGGGTCCCGTCTCCCGTGGCCAGATCGCAGTCCAGTGGACTGGCGTGGTTGTACCCCCGTTTTTCCATCTCCGCAACCACACGCCGGTGCCTGTTGTGAAGCGCCCTGAGCCTGCCCACCCACCGCAGGGTCTCCGGATGTCTGGCATACCCGCTCCTGCCGTTGACGATAACCGACCAGATGGCGTGGATCTCCCGATGCTCGCCCAGGAGGTGGTTTCGGCAGAGTATCTTTGGATCAACGTCCCATACCCGCATTTGACATCACCAAAACCAACATTGTGCGACTGGTCAATTAAGGCGGGTTTCATCTTCCCGGTGACAAGCGCGGTTGCTCCGGTTCACTCCAGGCCAAAAACGCAGACCATCCTGGTCTGATCCCCCCAGCCAAGATGCTTGAGGAAACGTTTGTGGGTGTAGCTTTCCCTGGTTGCCCATTCTGGGTTGACGAGGTGGACCTCTTCTTTGCTCACCCTGGTGAGCACAACCCAGTGAGGGATGCCTATGATCTCTCCCATCATACGTGATGATATGAGGATCATGGGGTTCACACCCTTTTCAAGCTCCGTGGATATTTCCTCGAGGCCAACCTTCTTCTCCACTTCCTCCACCCCGAGTTCTCGGGCCTTTGATTTGGACCTTTGGTAATGTTGGTCCATCTTCTTTGCATCGATTCTGGGAAAATGTTTCACCAGCCTTCCCACAAACCCGATGCCTTCACCATTGGCATAGACCCGGGCCCCGAACCCTCTTTTCAATGCCGCCAGGGCAAGACCGTAGGAGCTTGTCGCCTTGGACTCGCCAAGATTGGCATCCTCCCAAAGGGACATTTCAAGGGACCCATCAAGGATCAGGTTCCTATCGAGTGACCCCATCACCATGAGAAGGGATGCGGGACCGCAGGAGAAGCCGTGGTTCTGCTTGAAAAGGGGGAGGTCCTCAGCCATCCCTCTCATATCAGGGTTCGAGATATTAATCTGTTAGCATGCAACCAACGGAGATTACATATTGGATATTGTCCATGTGATTGTAAAACTGGCAGGGGACATCACCATGGATGAACAGACACTCAGAGCGTACAAACAGGCCCTCAAGGTTGCATGGAACGACCGGGAGATATCCTCGGACGAGGCGGGCATGATAGACAACCTCCGGGAATCCTTCCAAATATCCATGGAGGACCACATCCGAATAGAGATGGAGGTCCGCTCGGAGCTCAAAAAAGAGAAGGCCCGGTAGGTCGGCAGAAGACCTCAGAACCTGTACAGCACCCGCATGATGCCATCCGGGCCGATGGTCCAGATACCGAAGGACTTCCTTTTTCTATCTCCCCGCATGGCCATCATTGGTCCTTTCCTCCGGATATTCTTTTGTATTCCACCAAATAGAGGATCTCCCTTATCGACTTGAACATACTGCGGTGTGATGTGACCATGATGTTCATGGGCTGCAATGCCGGGTCGACGCGGATGGGGGGCAGGGTGAGGGTAGTCATGAGGATCACTTTCCTTGGGGTGCTAATTGTTACTATGTCGGGTTTCCATATATATTGGATGTGGCCGGATAATTTAAACGTGTGGATTCAAAGGGCAATTCTTCATGTAACAGTCGGAGGCCACTGATATATCACATATGAGGTATTGAAAAGAGACGTGCCAGTACGTGCCGGGAGCGCACCTAAAGGCTTAACCGGAATGACCCGCATATCAGGTCGGGACTGATCATGGCAGATGCAAACGTAGTTCGGGTGGTGCGTGGCCAGGACGGGCTTTACCTGCCCCTCACGGACGTGCTGTGCATGGACCTCAAGATAAACGAGGGCGATGAGATCAAGCTGGTGAGGAAGGAGAGCGGGTATTTAGAGGCCCAGCCCATTAAGGTGCTCAAAAACGAGAACTGTGATATCTGTGGCAAGGGCACCCGGCGTCACACATGCATTTCCTGCGGCAGGGTGGTTTGTTCCAACTGCCACTGGGAGATGGGCGGTATATGCTCCAAGTGCGGCGGCGGTAGGAAGAAGAAACGATGGTGAACGGCACCTTCTTCCTCCATGGTGCAGAAAGAAGAACCGATGGTGAAAGACCTTCTTCCTTTATGGCCCGGGAAGAAGAAAATATGTCGGTCTATCTCCGTTTCTTCAGAATCAGCACGCTGAGACCCAGGGTCAGGACCGCAAATAATACCAGAACGGTCACCTGGGGCCAGATCTCACAAATCCCCCACCCGCGGATCATTATGGACCGCTCGGCGTCTATTCCGTAGCGCAGGGGGATTAGGTAGGATACGGGTTGAAGGTACTGGGGTATGGATTCCACCGGCCAGAACAGGCCTGCCAGCAAAACCGATGGGAACAAAACGAGAGGCACGAACTGGATGGCCTGCAGCTCGTTGCGGGCCGCGGACGAGAGCATGATGCCCAGTCCCTGATGTCCTATTGCCAGAAGCACTACAACCAGGAGCGCCAGCAGAAGGCTCCCTGCTATGGTTATGTCGAATATCAAAATGGCTGCTGTCATGATAACCAGGCTCTGCATCACACCGATGCACGCAAATGCCAGTGCGTATCCGGTGACTATCTCTCCCTCGGTTGCCGGGGAAGCCAGCAGGCGCTGGAGGGTTCCGTTGCGCCTTTCGAATACGAACAGTATGATGGTTATCATGGTGGTGACCATCATGATGGCGAAGGATATGACACCCGGGGCGAAGTAGTCGATGAACTCAATGTCCCGCTCGCTGGCGTACAGGTTGACCACGTTCATCTGGACTGGCTCCGTGCCCTGTTCCATCCCCATGTCCTCAAGGGTGGAGGTTACCGTGTCCTTGACCGCCATCTGGACCCCTGACATCACCACCCCGGCGATGTTGGGGTTGGAATCGTCCAGGTAGACACCAATGGTGGAGGGCACGCTGCCGTTGCCTGCCGGGGGCAGGTCCAGCACCAGGTTACTGGTGAAGTTGGCCGGGAAGTGGATTATTCCCCATATCTTTCCGTCCTCCAGGTCCGATCGGGCTTCCTCCAGTGAGGAGTAGACCTCCAGGTCGAAGGTATCATCATCCAGATTCTCGACCACGGTATCTGCAAAGGACCGTTCCGATCCCATGGGCAAGGCAACGGGTTCGTCCAGGTTAACCACAGCCACCTTCAGGTTCGACGGGTCGCCCCCGAAGGTGTAACCGAAGATCAGCATCATCAGAAGCGGCATGGCGATTATGAAACCCAGCGTCCTGCGGTCGTGGCGGAACTGGAGCAGCATGCGCCGGGTGAAGGCCAGCATCCGTCGGATGTTCATTTATCATCCCTCCTGGCAAGCTTGAGGAACGCATCCTCCAGGGAGGTGCAGCCCGTGGCTCTCAGAAGCTCCGCGGGGCTGCCCTCGGCGATCAGCTGTCCCAGCCGGATCATTCCCACCCGGGTGCAGTGGCTTGCCTCGTCCATGTAGTGGGTGGTGATGACCACCGTGACCCCCCGTTTTGACAGCTCCTCGAAGTAGTGCCAGAAGGTTGCCCGAAGCTCCGGGTCCACCCCCACCGTGGGCTCGTCCAAAAAGAGCAGCTCCGGGTCGTGGATAAGCGAACAGGCCAGGCTCACCCGGTGCTTCATTCCGCCGCTGAGGGTGGTAACCAGGCAGTTTTTTCTATCGGACAGGTCAACAAAATGGAGCATCTCCTCCTCCCTCCGGGCGAAGAGTTCCCTGGACATGCCGTAGATGTCTGCAAACATCTGCAGGTTCTCGTGCACCGTGTTGTCAAGATACACAGCTGTCTCCTGGGGCATGTAACCCACCCGGTTCATCACCTTCTTGTCGGGGATATCACAACCCAGCACCCTGGCGCTTCCCGAGTCCTTCCTGATGAGACCGCAGAGAAGTTTGATGGTGGTGGTCTTGCCTGAACCGTTGGGCCCCAGAATGCCGTATGTCTCACCCCTTTTCACCTTCAGTTCAAGCCCGTTGACTGCCCTTATCTCTCCAAAGTGCTTTTTCATGTCCCTGGTCTCGATTGCCCATTTCATCAGCCATTCCTCCCGATGCCTCGAACGAATATCTTGACGAACTGTGCCATCTTCTTCCTGTCGATCTCCATTATGAAATCCCTGCCCATGAAGGCGTTCATCACCAGGGATCGGAACACGAATGAAAAGAAGGCAACCGAAGCCACCTCCGGGTCGATGTCCCCCACCATGCCCTTTGCCTTCGCCGCTTTGATATATCTGGACAGCAGGGATATGGCGGTCTTGGGAGCCCGAGATGCGTGATCGTAGAGCTCCGGGTGATTGTCCACCTCCGCAATGAGCACCTTCAACAGCCGGGCCCGCTCCAGCATGTTCTCCAGCATGAACATCCCGATCTCCACAAGCTCTCCCTCCAGATCATCCCCGCATTCCATGTCCATATCCACCGCGATCATCTGGATATCCGTTTCCCGGTCCACCGCTGCAAAGAATATCCTTTCCTTGGATCCGAAATGCCGAAACAGAGTGACCTCGTTTACACCTGCATTTTCGGCGATGGCGCGGGTGGTGGTGCCCCGGTATCCCTGCTCGTAGAACAGCTCCAGGGCAGCGTCGAGGATGCGTGTTTTGGTGTCCTTTTCATGGTTCATTGTGCCCACCAAGCAAGTGCTTACTTGCATATGATCGCGGGAAGTATTTATCATTTTCGATCCCGGACCGGTGAATCCCGGCCCGATCCATCCCCATCAATGCCTGCCAAACCCGGGCCGCCGATCTGGCGGCGGTCTTTGCCCCGGGGGCGGGTTGAACATCCGAGTCCCTCCCCGCGGCGGCACGTTTCTCCCTGGCGGGCCACTTCCCCGGCGGGGCGCACTTCCCCGCGGCGGCATGCTTCCCCTATCGCGGTGGTATGGCTGATTTGGTCTCATGGAAGGGTGTCTAACCCCCTCCCGGCCCGTTTCGGCGTGGGCCCCCCGATTCAGCTTGATCCCCAGCATTATTATCATGACGAACAGCATGAACAGAACCAGAATGGAGGTGGCCTGGAAACCCCAATCCGCTTCTTCCGATGAGTTTTCCCCCATCGCCGGTTCGTATCCATCGGTGCTAAGGAAGGCATGTCTTAGCTCTCCTTTGGGCCAGATGAGATCGTAGAAGATGTGGGGTTGTCCCGAGCTGTCCATAACGATATTCGTGTTGAGCCCCACGTTGTCTTCCATGTCCACAGTGACCCCTTGCCAGTCCCCTTCGGTATCGGCCATGTAGTGGAGGTCCTTGGCATTGGTGTCCAGGCAGCTGATGTGATGGGTCCCGTCGGGTCCGAACGCCATTGACGGGTACACCCCTATTCCCCTCTCGGGGGGGAGGGTCAATGTGCTCCAACCACCGTCCCGGTGGTACTTGCAGTTGAGCTGTCCGTTGTAGTAGAGGACGTGGGGCCGGGCGTTGTCGTCCAGCTCCAGGTGGGTGTAATGGTATATCCCCATGCCGTTCTCCAGGGTGGTTATGCCCCAGGATCCCCGGAATACCGCGTATTTGAGCTTTCCCAGGTAAGGGTCCACATAGCTTATGTGGGGAACATCGTCGGGTCCCAGGGCCAGTGATGCCCCGCTGCCCACGGTGCCGTTGGAGTCAACGGTTTCTATCTTCCACCCGTCTGTTGTTCCGATCCCCATCTTGAGATCGTCCGGGTGGCGGTCGTACCATCCAAATTCGTTGAGCTCCTGGGTATAGTTGTAAAACACGACATGCGGGCGGTCTTGGGAGTCCAATGCAATGGAACGGGGACCGGCGATGTTTGCTCTCCAGGCGATCTGCTGGAAATGCCAGCCGTCCCGGTCCATGCGGGCATACATGAGCTCCCGGTCGAAACGGCACATGGAAGTGGAGTTGCGAATGTAGATTATGTGGGGCCTGCCCTGCGTGTCCAGGGAAATGGAGGTGAACTCCCCCACATGGGTTCCGTTTTCCAGAGTGGTGAACTCCCAGCCGTCGGGGCCCCTCTTGCCGTATACAAGATCACCCATTAGGTTGTCTGTGAAGCTTATGTGTATGTTCCCATCGCTGTCTATGGCCGATGATGAGAAACCCGCAAATCTGTAAACGGTCTCCACCTGCCAGTGGCGTGTTTCATCATCCTGGGCCGACAGCGGTCCGCCCACGGTCAGGATCAGGGTGGACAGAACGAGCAATGCCGGGATCGTTTTTGCTGCCTGCATCATCTGTCCCCCAGGGGATAGTTGACATTAGTTTTTTGCCCGGGCCATTGGTAGGTTTTCCGTTGCTGGGGTGCTGGGCGGTTTTCGGGTGAAAGGTTGTATGCCGGGGGAAACAGACGCGGCGATGGATCAGGGCCCTTTCTTCTTCATGTCACAGAGGAACGATACGAAATCATGCACCTCGGTCTGGACGTTCCCGGTCATCTCCAGCTGCATGAGCATGATGTCCATGATGTTGACGTATCTCTCCATGACAACACCCAGCATGCCCTGGTCGATTGACAGCTGGACTGCGTAGTCTATTTGTCTGGTGGGGTCTGATTGGAAGAGGTTCTCCATCTCCCCGGAGACCTCCTTTATCAAAACCACCCCGGCTGTTTCGGAGGCCGTGCGTATGTTGCGGATGTTCCGGTATATCTCATTGAGGGTGTCCGGATCACATTCGTGGGATTTCAAAAACGGGATGGTCTGGTCCAGAGCGTTGTTCCTTCCCCTTGTCGAATCCAGAAAGCCACCCAGAAGTTCCCTTTTCATGTTTTTACTTCCCCCTGCATCGTGTTGAAAAGTGTGACATGTTCACCTTTGGCCCGTGTTTTTTGCCGTTGCCCTTTTCGTTCAACTCCATCGCCTTCTGGGCGATCCTGTTTCCCACTCTTGCACAGGTTTATATTATACCATAGATATAAGTATTACTGTTAGTGTAAGTAAGTATATTAACGATTCTGATCGTCGAGCCTTGTCGATTTGGATGGTGTGCTATATTGTAAAGATAAACTTTTTATATGCTCTTTAATATATTTATGGAACGTAATAGTGTATGATCGAGTCGCTATAATGGCCCAACATTTATTGGAAAATCCTATTTAATTAAATGTTAAAATCGTAGCCCGTTGATAAAAATCCCGCATGAAAGAAGCGTGAAAGAAGGTTGAGCACATGCCCGAGATACTGGATATACTGGAATCAAAGAACGGAATAGCCATAATGTTACAGCTGAACGCCGCCCCGGGCGAGGGGATGGGTTTCAATCAACTGCTCAAGAAGGTTGGTGGCTCGGCAGGAACCCTTTCGGTCCGGATCGTCCAGCTGGAGAGCGTGGGACTGGTGGATGAGGCCCAGGAGAACAAGCTGGGGGGCAGGAGGCTCCTTTCCCTCACAAAAAAGGGCAAGAAGGCGGCGGATCATCTCAAGAAAGCGACGTCGGCATAGGCGTGGCGGGTTATCGGTCAGGCGCCGCAGCCGTTGCCGGTCGGTCCCCATGTCTCAAGCCGGTCAGCATCCTTAAGCCCTAAAAGCACCTTGACCGTGTTTGTCTGTCAAGGCGATCAGGTGGGATGTAGTGACTGAAAAGATAATCATGGCCAAGGGGCTCTCCAAGTACTACGGAAAGGACGATTCCATCAAGGCGCTGGACCGGCTTGATATGGAGGTCCACCGCGGGGAGACCTTCGGTCTTCTGGGCCCCAATGGCGCGGGTAAGACCACGTCCGTTCGGCTGCTTAACGGGATCATCCAGCCCAGTGCTGGCACAGCCACAGTTGCCGGTCACGATATCGTGAAGGAGGCTGACGATGTCAAGCGGATAACCGGACTTTTAGCCGAATCCCCCGGTCTCTACGACAAGCTGTCGGCATACGAGTTTTTGGAGTTCATGGGCGCCCTGTACGATGTTTCCCCGGACGTTCTGGATGACCGGATAGGCGATCTTCTCAAGCTGTTCGGTCTCCACGGCAGGCGGAACCATCTGCTGGAGGGCTTCAGCCGGGGGATGAAACAGAAGGTGCTCATAGCCGCGGCCCTGATCCACGATCCCCCCATACTGTTTTTGGACGAGCCCACATCCACCCTGGACCCGCGAGCGGCGCTGATGGTCCGGGACCTCATTAAGGAACTTTCAAAGGATGCGGGAAAGACCATCTTCATATGCTCTCACATACTTCCGATAATGGAGGACCTGTGCGACCGCATAGGTATAGTTCAGGACGGGAGACTGGTGGCCCTGGGCACCACCGAGGAGCTTATTGCCACATCCAGGACAAAAACGCTGGAAGAAGCGTTCATGGCCCTGACCGGCGGATCGAAGAAACAGGAACTACTGGCCTGGAGGGACGCCCCTGGCAAGTAAGTGGTTCATGATAGCCCGCAACGAGTACAGGTTGATAACAAGCGGGTTTAGAAAATACAGGCTCCATTTCCCGTTCATCATGGCCGTGATCATTGGTCTTGTAATCTTCTATGCTGTCCCAATGATGGTGGACCATTTTGCAAGCACGCTTGTCTCCTATTTCCTGTCAATTGCCGCCGTGGCCATGGTGAACCTGACCCTCTTCATGTTCTTCTTCATGTTCATGACGTTCCCCATCAGCTACGCCCTCAAGGAGATCGAGACAGGTGAGCTGGAGATAGTGTGCAAAGCGCCCGTGAGACCGGCTGACGTGATGCTTGGCAAGTTCATGGGTCAGCTTCCATTCTACGCCATCGCCTTTGCCCTCATAACCGGTATATTCGTGGCCCTCATGGACCCCCTGGGTATCGACGCCGTGCAGAAGACGCTGATCGTGGTCGTTTTCGTAATGGTCCTGCTATCAGGGCTGTGGATCGGGACCGTGATCGCGGGAGCCGCCCGGACAAAGCTCGGGCGCTCTGCTCGCGGTCGTGACATCGGCAACGCCCTATCCCTCATCATCGTTCTCCCGGGAATAGCGCTGATGTACGGTATAATGGGAGGGAACCTGGGTCAGATGCTCTCGGACCCCGATGCAAGTGGAACCGTGAACACGATACTGAGCTGGCTTCCCTCCACATGGGGCGGGGACCTTACCATGGACCTGGTGACCCACCCGGGCAACACCTCGGATGTTTGGATCGGGACACTGGCTCGTATGGGGGGGGTACTTCTGTTCTTTGCTGCATCTCTGTACATTGGATTCAAGGCGGCGGAACGGACGTATTCTCTGGAGTTCGAGGGATTCGGATCATCCGAATCCGCAAAGGACGGAGGATTCTACCGTGGTATTCATCGGCTCGGGGGAGGCGGTTCATCAGGCACGATACTTGTGAGCATTTTCAAGGACTACGGCCGCAGGATGCAAAACATATCCAAGATAATCTACATAATAGCCCTCATCATGATGATGGCATTCCTCCTGGTGGATTTTGATGATGTCCTGGGTCCCATGATGATGGCCAACATCATCTTCGCCATGCTGGCGGGTTTCGTGGTGGGAGAGGTGACACTGCGGGGTAAAGAGACCCTATTCATATACCGCAAGGCCCCCGGGGGGGTAGGAAAACTCATCAAGGGCAGGCTGATCCAGGGGTTCATCATCTCGATTCCCGTGGCGGTCTGTCTGATATGTATAATCCTGTATCCGACGGGAATATCCCCTCTGATGATCCTGGTTTACTCCATGTATGCGGGTGCGCTCGTTTCGGCCTATGTCCTTTTCGCCCTGGGCTGGTCGTTCATCATCCCCGCTTATTCGGAAAAGTCCGGGGAGTTCATGGGCCAGGTGATGACAATGTCCATGATATCCTTCGGAGTTATGATATTCTCCATAATCAATTTCGAGGAACCCTGGGGTTTTTTGGTCAACCTGATCATAATCTGGGCAATCAGCTCCGCGGTGCTGGTTGTTGGTGAGAAGAGACTGAACATGCTGGAGTGATGACCCGTGGGGGGAGATGGGGTTCGGTCACATCCACATGCTCAGGGTGGGATTTTACACAGAACGGGCACATAGACTTCCGCGGGGCCAATATCCACCTTCCCCTCCGCAACGGCCGTCACAATGACGGGTACGATCATACCCCTCTGGCCCAAGACACCCACCGGAACGGTTTTTTTTAAAGAGGTGAAGTGGATGATCCGGTAGGTAGATGTGCCGTGATATCCTGCCCGGCCTAGATGCACTTCGGGTCTCCATTGCAGCGTTCTGCCTCACACCTTCCGCTTTTCAAAATCCCCGAAAAGCTCTTCCAGCCCGTCATCATCGTCGGGGAGCTCGGAGCTGTCCATTTTGCCTTCTTTCGGTGATTTCATGTGGTCATTGTCCATCGTGCCCTTCTCTTCCGGGGAGCCATCTTCCGGAATGCCGTCACCGTCATCTAGCAACCAGTTCACGTTGTGGCCTTCAGCCATCGGGGGTAGTGTAATGACATTCTCATCAATTTGGAGTTTATCCACGGACGTGCTTTTCGGTTTTCTGGCCTTGGGTTTATCAGGTGACTTCCCATCAGGATCTCTCTCCAGTCTCGGTGCCGGTATACTATCCTCGTCTTCTCCGGGTGTTTCATCGGGTAATCCTTCTTTCACGGTGGAACCCTCCGGATGGTACATGCCATATTGTGGGATGTCAATGGGTTCGGGATACGGTTCTGTGTAAATGTCCACGGGATTTGTTTTTTCCCTGGGCCGCAGGAACAGGAACGCCAACAACGCACCGATAATGATCAGAATGAGCGCGACCAGCCAGAGCATGGAAGATGAACCATCCTCGCTTCCGTCCTCCCCTCCCTCATTTTCCTTGTCGTCATCGAGTCCATCGTCAGTATCGTTTATTGACAGGAACTCTAATACAGGCGATCCGTTTGATTCGAATCCCACAAGTTCCACGGTATGATCATCCCGGCCGTCCCCGTCCAGGTCCAAATTGATGGCGTCGTCGAGTTCCAGGTCGTATATATCCCTGTCTATCTTCACAGTGGCGGTGCCTTCGTCCTCTTCGGCACCCAGGGTAAGAATGTCCACGGAAGTTCCATCAATATCGAGGGAAATGCTTTCACCTATCGGCAGGCTAACCAAATATTCAACATCATCGTCGTTGGGGCCAGATGACGACGATCCAATCTTGGGTATATTCTCATACTCCACAGAACCGTTTGCCCTAACGATGACATCCAGTGATTCGTCATAGTCACCGATCACTATCTTCAATGTATACGTGCCTGGCAGGACGTCTTCAAAGACCATCATGCCCTCGCTGTCGGTATCTGATGAATATTCGTCACCGTCAATGGATGTAAGGATCGCTTCGGCACCCATCACAGGGTCGTTGTAGGAGTCCATCAAAGGTCCGATCTCCACGTCATGCCTTTCTATGTCGTTTAGGTCCTTGATCTCGATCGTACGGGTGATCGAATCCGTGGCTCCACGGTCGTCAGTCACGTTGAGTGTCACATTGTATTCCCCGGTGTTCTCAAAAACATGGGAAACGATCCATTCTTTGAATATCAAACCGTCCAGTACCCAAAGCGTGGCGACAATGGTTCCATCGGGATCCGTGGATATGTCCTCGAACACCACGGTTTTTCCCACGGCGGGTGTTTCGGGGGTGTAGGTGAACTGTGCGACCGGAGGAATGTTGAATATTTCGGTGATGTTGAACAAGACCGTGTCCACATTCCAGTTGCCGACCAGATCGGTGACGTTCAGCTCAACAAGGTACGATCCAGGTTCATCGAAGGATATCCCGGGCACGACCTTGCCATAGTAAGTCTCCCCATCCACCGACCAAGTCCAGTTAATTATCCCTATGTTATCGGAAGAGCCGCTGCCGTCCAGGGTGATCAACTCTCCGGTCCCGGCGACCCGATTCCCGCCGGCATCAGCAACTGGAGGTGTCAGGTCCGTAGCATCCGACACATCCACGATCATCTCATCCGTGGCAAAGTTCATGGCCCCGTCGGTCACGTTGAGTGTCACCGTGTACTTCCCCGGGCTTGTGAATGTGTGTGTCACCACGGGACCATAACGTTTGAACCCGTCAATATCCCATGTCCAGTTTGCTATCTCCATGTTGTCCGTGGACGATGAACCATCCAGTGTCATGGGTACTCCCACGTAGGCTGTCTGATCAGGCCCCGCATCAGCCACCGGTGGCTCCGTGTCCCATTCATCCAAGACATTGAGTGCTATGATATCTATGTCGTTTTGACCCTTTTCATCAATCACGGTTAGGATCACCACGTTGGTGCCGGCGTTGTAGAATGTGTGCTTTACCACAGGCCCAACATACTCGATCCCTCCGATTTCCCATGACCATTCCACTATCTCCACGTCATCAGTGGACTGGGTGCCATCAAATGTCAGTTCAACCCCCTTCGGGACCATCTCGTTATATCCCTGGACCTTGGCGATGGCCTTGGGCGGCGCATCTTTCACTACCTTGATATCCAGGGATAATGGTAAATTTAGCTTTTTATAGGAGCTGTAATAGATAAACGATGGAGAGTTTGACCTAAAGGTCAATGACGTCTTGAGGTCGCCAATTTCCAGTTTATTACCATCTACTCCGATCGACACAACCGTTGATTCGTGGGGCTTCACCAGATCATTTTGAGGTGATACGATGATCCAGTCCTGCAGCGGTTCTCCTATCATGATTTCAAGGGATTTCTGGTGGGGAAGCACTCCGGTGTATGCCGTCCCCAGCACGCCGTCTCCCCTGTTGACCCCGATGAACCAGTCGGTTGCTGTGAGGATGTTCTGGTAGTTGAAATCAATGTCACCTCCTTCATGGAGAATCACCTGGAAGTCGTTGCTTCCACCGTAGGTTTTATGGGCCAGATGATACCAGGTAATAACGTATCGGTTGGGGTTCTCCAATGCTTGTATGTAAATACCGCCGCTTGTCTGCACCCAGTCACAGAACATTGGGAACAGAGTGAGCTTCCAAGCGGTTGTGGGTAGATCGACATCTGTTGGATCTGATGGCACCTGGCCTTGGAAGCTTAACAGCCCGTTCTCATTTAGATGCATGGTTGTGAATCCCTCACCGTAGAATTCGAACTTGAATGGGAGGGACAATGTGATCCATCCATTGCTTCCAACATTCAGCTTGGTTCCATCGGATACCCCGTCCAACCAGGTGAGTTCATCCATGGTAATGGTGTAGTCCTCGTGATCGGTAATGGGCCCGATCACATCGAAGAGCAGGTCGTTGAATCCGTTGTTGTAAACGGTGATGTTCTTCTGACTGTAAGTCTCCTCTACCACTGTGAAATCCATCTCCGAAGTTCCCAGGGCGATGTGAGAGTAGGCTGTCATTGGGATAGTTCCGTTCAATGCATTGTTCCAGGTGTTATTCTCATTGTCCACTGGTGTGATGCTCAGTTCCACCAAATGTTGATCCTCTTCCAAAACCGTCCACAGGAAGCTGACATTGCTCAAGGCATTAACTCCCAGTGAGCTTATGGTCTTGGAATCGATCGTGACGCCATCGATCTTCAATTTGACCTCTACCGATGTTTCCGGGTTTGTTCCGATGTTCAGAACCGTGGCGTTGACTGTGTTGTTGAACCCGCATTCTCCCCATTCCGGTATATAAACGCTTTTCATCTTGATATCATGGGGTGCCTTGGTAACGGTGAGGTTGATGGGAATTTTGATAATATCCTGGTACGGATCGTCGTGGGTGATGGTCAGGTTGGCCCTGTATTGACCTGATTCAAGGTATGTCGCATCAATGCTCAGAGTGATATCAACATTGTCTCTGGGGGGAACTGTGACGCTGGTGCGATTCTCGGATAACCATTCATGGATGCCGATCCAGGGTGAGATGTATTTCACGGCGTTGCCCACGATCCTGCCAAAATTGGAGTTGCCCGAAGTGGAGAAATCGTGTCCAATGACCACAATATTACCTTTTCCGTATGTCTTGTGGATCACCACAGGACGGTCGTTGGAATCCGTCACAACGGCCGTTCCGTCTCCATTGAGAAAATAACTCGTGTGACTTGAACTTGAAAAGGTTGAGCTGACCCCGATGGCCAGTTGATGTCTGGGTGCGACAACCTCCAGGGTGCCTGAGAACGATGCTTCATTAGTGAATGAGAACAGCCCGGCCTCTCTTAGGATTCTGGCGGTCCGGGCGCCGTAATCGCATACTATCACGGTTCCCCCGCCGTTGAGGAAATCCTTCAGGGTGCTTTCCCATTCTGTGCCGATGGTGTCATATATGGTCGTGCCCGAATCCTGATCCGGGATCAGGAGGATATCTTTGTCAACGATCTGGGTGTCCAGGTCGCCGAATGATGTCAATGATGTGTAGATGTAATCAGTTGTTACGGTGTTTATTCCCTTGAACGTGTTGTAAAACTCATCATTGGAGCCCATGTCAGCGTACTGGCTGTATGCCAGTATGCGACGTTGACCGAATTCCATGATGTTATCGCTTATGCTGGCCGAGAGATTCTTGTACCCGTCATTGTGTATGGTGAATGTCTCCGTTTTTACCTCCCCGGCGACAACTGAAACATCAAAGGACGAATCACTGACTCTGATGTCGGGATAGGCAATTACGTTTCTTGTTTTATTCATTGCATTGTTGTCACTTATGGATTCACCTTCCACGGGCACAATATATATCTCAACGGTGTGAATGTCCTCGTAGGTGGGGACCCAACTGAAGGTGACGTTCTGCCGTGTCCATGATGCTATGGATGTGATAGTAGACGTTGTCTTGACAGCGCCATCGTCCTTCAACTGTACGTCAACGCTGGATTCACCGCTTGATCCCATGTTGAACACCGTGCCGTTCACGGTGACCGGTTGGCCGGCCTGGATCGTCCCTGAATGTGCAATCTCCATGCTCTCCATCACGAGGTCGTGGGTGTCTGAGTAAACCATGAAGGTGATCGGGATATCCACTGTTTGCTCGTCTGCGTCGTTCGTGGTGAGAAACGCCGTTGTATCGTAATAACCTGGTGACATTGTTGATGAATCGGCTGTTATGGTGACGTCAGTGGTGGAGGAGGCCGATACAACGCCCGATCCGGATGAAGGTGACAGCCATCCACCCATTCCGGTCGTGTAGTTGAAGTACACATCATCGATGAAGAAATCATCATCAGAAATTGAACAGTAGCTCGAGAAAGAGAATTTGAAGTTATCATGGAATGCGTCTGAACCCAGGAATATTCTTTCAAATGTGAAGTTTGTCTCGTCTAAACCGCCATATTCCCTGAAAGGTTCGACCCAGTCATGGGTCTTGTTAAGGTATCTCAAGGACAGATATTCATTACTTTCAGGTACACCTCCCAATCCCCCCGCCTGGTGATAGAAATCAATGGTGGCATTGAAACAATTGGTGAGGTTGTATTCGACCGAAAACAGCATATCCGATCCATCCAGGTTCATGCAATAATTCGGCGACGGTTCATTATCCCCCAGATCGCTTATCGTTGGTGAATCTTGAAAAACATCCCATATTGTGGCATTTCTACTCGTGGTGGGAAAATCATCAAAGATCGAATATTGTTGTTTGATCGACCAGTCCAGGCTCGATGATCCGCTGTTGCCTATAGTAAGCGTTTTAATGTCCGTGGAACCCTCTATCGCGGTAAAGTCCAGGTGGGTGGGGGTGATGTAAACCTCCGGCGTGGCGATCACGTTGGTTGGAATACCTATGAAAACGGTCAGGATGAACATTGCGGTTATTAAAAGGCATAATGGTCTTTTCGAAGGTCTCATCGTCTTAACCCTCCCAATCTACGTTCAAGCCAAAGCTTGCTGTTTTGATGAAAGCGCCTAGATGTTATATATACTTTCTAATTTAAAATCATACAAATCCAGGTGATTGAGGTGAACGGGAATATCCTGGCTGGTGGATGGGAACAGGCTGGCAGGAGGGTGGGAAGCCCGCAGCCGGTGGGTAGGAAAAACGTTCCTGATAACTCCCGATGATATTCTTCCCTTTCTCCCATACTATTTGATCTGTTTGATCCTCACAGACATGTCACCCCTCGGACATTAGGGAAACCACATCCTCCAACGTAAACGCCTTTGCGACCGATCGCCCCATTCATCATGAACGTTCAATGCGAGCATTTTGGCAGGGCGCACACGCGCCCGGACTCTCCCCCAATGATTTCCACCCTCGGATGATATTGGTAAGGGGGTGGTATTTGTGGGTGGTCTTCACACCCCACC
>Ga0272441_10005224_pt1 | contig 22792 bp, 21 predicted proteins | sample SSMProp6N_FD_193582 | JGI IMG/M metagenome (GOLD analysis project Ga0272441, IMG submission 193582) | Marine sediment archaeal communities from Little Sippewissett salt marsh, Falmouth, MA, United States - SSM-Prop-6N | ecosystem: Environmental > Aquatic > Marine > Wetlands > Sediment ... | reverse complement strand
GAAGATTATTATAAAATCCTTGGTATAGATAGAAAAGCTGATAAAAAAGAAATTAAAAAATCATATCGAAAACTTGCGTTAAAATACCATCCAGATAAAAATCCAAGCAAAGATGCAGAAGGTAAATTCAAGGAAATTTCTGAGGCATATGCAGTTCTATCCGATGATGAAAAAAGAAAAATGTATGATCAATATGGCCATGCAGGAATTGATCAGCAATACAGTGCTGAGGATATATTTAGAGGAGTAGATTTTGGGGATATCTTTGGAGGAATGGGTTTTGGTTTCGATGATATCTTTGAGCAATTTTTTGGCCATCGAGCTGGTTTTGGGAGAGGAAGACATGCTAGACAAAGAGGAGCAGATTTACGATATGATGTTAGAATTGATCTTGAGGATGCATATAATGGGTTAAAAAAAGAGATTCGTGTTCCCAGAACTGAAATATGTGATAACTGTAACGGTAGTGGTGCAAAACCTGGGACAAACCCAAAAACGTGTTCCCAATGTAATGGAACTGGGCAAATGAAGCATTCTAGCAGAACTGCATTTGGTACGTTTACTCAGGTTTCAACATGTAATAAATGTAGAGGTGAAGGTAAAGTTATTGAGAAATATTGTCCAAAATGCAGTGGAAGTGGAAGAATTCAAGTAACAAGAAATATTGATATTAAGATTCCAAAGGGAATAGATGATGGATCACAATTGAGGTTAGTTGGAGAAGGGGAAATTGGTAGTGCAGGAAGCGGCAATCTTTATGTTGTGGTTCATATTAAAGAAAATATAAAATTTCGTAGAATGGGTAAAGATCTCTACATTTCAAAAATGGTATCATTTCCAGAAGCTTCTCTTGGTACAAAAATTGATATCGATACGATCGATGGTGATATTGTGAAGTTAAGAGTCCCAGAAGGTACCCAAAACGGAGAAGTATTCAGAATTAGAAAGAAAGGTATGCCGTTTTTACATGAAAGAGGTTACGGAGATTTATTTGTTGAAATTCATGTTTATACACCAAGAAAGCTCAGTAGAAAAGCAAAACTATTATTAGAAGAACTAAATAATGAGTTTAAAAAATGATAGACCGAAAATATTAAATAATGGAATTATTAAATAAAGCTATAGAATAATGAGGGGGACCTTAAGTGGATCCATTTAATGGAGATGAAGAAAGGAGAAGGCGAAAAAATCCATTTGATTTCATAGACGATGAAGACTTTGAAAGAATCTTTGACGAGATAATAAGAAAGTTTGAAAGTTCAGATTTTAAAGATATGATTGAAGATATGTTTCGTGGCGGATTCGATCCAAATAAACGTTTTATTCACGGATTTAGCATGAATATTGGTCCAGATGGTAAACCAAGATTTCAAGAATTTGGTAACCGCTCAACAAAAACTCGAGGAGGAGAACCTGTAATTTCTGATGAGAGAGAACCTTTAACAGATATAATTGAAGGCGATGAAGATGTTGCAATAACTGTTGAGATTCCCGGGGTTGAGAAGGACGATATTGATCTAAATGTGACTGAAGATTTTCTTGAAATAACTGTAGACAATGCGAAAAGAAAATACCACAAACGTGTGGATATTCCATGCAATGTAAAGCCAAAAACCACAAAAGCTACATATAAGAACGGTGTTCTAGATGTTGTGGTAAAGCGGAAGGAAAAAAAGACACCAGGGGAAGGATTTAAAGTAAACATTGGTTAAATCATTGCAATCTTTCTTTTAATGGAGAAAAAAAGAGTGAAAATTACGATTTAATTACATTTAATTCATAAATAAAAACTTTATAAATTCATCAAAAAGATATCTATGAATGAGTAGAGATGCATCATTATAACTAAATTCTTTAATTTTATGCAAATTAAATTAATCAATAAAACCTGTTCTAATAGGCCTTACATATATTTGTAATATGTAACCCTTAGTGTACAAATATGAGAAAATGGAAACATTTTATTTGGATTGTTTTAATATTATTAGTCTTTACTTTTATTGGATGCATAGATGGTATTTCGCCTAAAGAATCTAATATAATTTATGTTGATGTTTCTGGAAAAGCAAATTTCACAAATATTCAAGATGCAATAGATATCTCCCCTAAGAATTATACAATTTTTGTTTACGGCGGAATATATCGCGAAAATATAATTATTAATAAAACTGTGAATATCATAGGGGAGAATGCTATTACAACAATCATGGATGGAAATGCTTCTGGTGATGTTCTTTACATTTCCATCGATGGTAAAGCAAATATAAGTGGTTTTACAATAAAGAACAGCGGGAATATTGGTTCACCAAACAATGATGCAGGAATTGATATCCGTTCAGATTATAATAATATAAAAGGAAATAATATATCAAACAATAAAAATAGTATTTATACTACTTATTCACAATATAATAATTTTTCACAAATACTATAACGTCAAATAGTGATTATAACATTTATCTAAACTCTGGTTCTGATTATAATGTGATTTTTAATAATGTTTTTTCTAACAGTTCTTGCGGTCTACGCATAAAAGTTTCAAAATACATTAAGATTACAAGAAACCTATTTTTAAATAATCAAAAAGGTATGTATTTCTGTTGCGGTGTAAGATATAACAGTGTTTTTCATAATGAATTTATCAACAATAGCGTTTGGAATGCCGATGATTATGTGGGTGATAACCAATGGAGTTATGGAAATATTGGAAATTTCTGGGATGATTATGATGGGACAGATAAAGATGGTGATGGTTTAGGTGATTCACCTCATATTAAATTTATAAATGAGCAAGATGATTTTCCCTTAATGGATAAGGAATATTCAACTTGATTTTCTTTAGGAAACAATACATCAAATGATTCATATAATAACTTTATATTATATTATTATAAATTTTAGGGAAGTATTAACTTTAAGTATGTGAAGTAGTATTTACAGATTTAATTAAATCTTTATTGTAGTAAATATTTCCCTATATAGCGGGGTGGGGTAGCCAGGAGATCCCGGCGGGCCCATAACCCGTAGATCAGTGGTTCGAATCCACTCCCCGCTACTTATATCAAATTCGTTTTTTTGTTTAGGTTTAATATACAAAAAGAAGTTATCTATTGGATTTACATGATTCTGAAAAAAAACGATGGTAGATTGTGGGAAATCGATCTGTTACGTGGATTGGCAATAATAATCATGATTTTATTCCATTTCTTGTACGATCTTAACCACTATTCTCTTACAAAAATAAGGTTATATTCAGGACCAATGGTGTATGTAGCTTACATTACAGCATCTGTTTTTGTTATTCTAGTTGGTGTTTCTCTTACCATTAGCTACTCGAAGGCCCAACAAAGTATGTCAAAAAAGGAGATTAAATTGAAATTTCTAAGACGAGGAATGATGATTTTAATATTAGGAATGATTGTCACCGTTGTATCATGGATCTATATTCCAGAACGTTTTATAATTTTTGGAATACTCCACTGTATAGGAGTTTCAATTATTATTTCACTTCCCTTTATACGTTATAGAGTGGGAAATCTAATTCTTGGTTTTTTGATTATCGGTATCGGATCTTATCTAAAGTTACTCACTTTTGATTTTAATTGGTTAATACCACTTGGATTTTTACCTCGTCGATTCTTTACAATAGACAATTTTCCTCTCCTGCCCTGGTTTGGAGTTGTTATGATAGGTATGGCAATTGGAAATTTTTTTTATCCTAACGCAAAAAGACAATATCATCTCAAAGATAGATCATGTTATTTAAGTGTGAAGTCATTATGCTTTTTAGGGAGACATTCCTTGATTATATATTTCCTTCACCAACCAATTCTAGTGGGGCTTATTTTTCTTTTATTACTTTAAAAATCAATAATTCAGTCCTAGCTTCGGAACTAAAATTCCTCTCCCTTTTTCAATCCTTCCAACAATCTTAACATCACAATGAGATAGCTTTTTTAGAATTTTAATTGTTTCATCTACATCCCTTTCGTGAGTTATTATTGCAAATCCCATTCCCATGTTAAATGTTTTATACATTTCTTCGACATCAATGTTTCCATATTTTTGAAGGAACTTAAAAATGGGTTGGACGTCTATTGGATCGTGGATAACAAACTTCACATTATTTTTCAACCTTGGAAAATTTTTCAACCCACCACCAGTAATATGTGCAAGTCCATGAACCTTTACTTTCTTTAGAAGTTCAATTATTTCTTTAACGTATATCTTAGTGGGAGTGAGAAGAATTTCACCTATTTTCTTATTTGGATATATTCCATTAGGAAAATAACTATTGTAAGTAAATTCTGACTGTTCAATGATTTTTCTCACAAGTGTATACCCATTTGAATGTAAGCCGCTACTTTTCAATCCAATTATAATATCCCCTGGACATATCTTTTCACCTGTGATAATTTCACTTTTTTTTACATATGCAAGACATGTTCCAGCAAGATCAAAACCTTTGATAATTTCTGGAAGTGATGCGGTTTCTCCGCCAATGATGGATATGTTTGATAGTTTTGCACCATTTTCAAGTCCCTTTCCAATTTCTTTCGTAATTTCAGGTTTTGGATCATCTATTGCTAAATAATCTACAAATGCAAGAGGTTCGGCTCCAACACAAATTGCATCATTTACATTCATTGCAATACAATCTATGCCTATGGTATCCCATTTTCTGAGATAGGATGCTATTTTCACCTTACTGCCTACTCCATCTGTACACAATACTAGAGCATTTTCGCCAAACTCGATAATGCCTGCATAATGTCCGCCAAGAGGTCTTCCAATCCCTTTTCTTTTTGATTTAATACTTGATTGAATACCTTTTATTGCTTTTTCTTCCTTTTCTATGTCAACCCCACTTTCCATATAAGTTAACTTTTTCAAAGTACCGCCTCGCGAATAAATCGCTAAAACACTATTAATGTGATAAACTTTTTGAATGAAAAAGACCTTGTGTCTTATTGTGAAACGAATTTCAGATTTGGGGGAACGAAAAGCAATACAACTAATATGCCGTATCTTATCTAAAGGCACTGAGGCAATAGGTATAGGTGATGATTGTGCTGCTTTTGAATTTGAAAATAGGTATTTACTAGTTTCAACGGATATGATTTCAGAGGAAAAACATATATCTAAAAAGATGACTCCGTGGCAAATTGGATGGTTTGTTGTTGCTGTAAATCTTAGTGATATAGCTGCAAAGGGAGGTAAACCTTTAGGAATGGTCTTGTCCCTAGGATTACCAAAAAAAACTCATGAAATATATCTTAAGGAAATAATTAAGGGTGCGGATTTATGTGCAACATTATACGAAACCTCAATAGTTGGAGGAGATACCAAAGAAAATCAAAATTTAACAATTTGTGGAACTGTTTTTGGCACAGTTAAAAAAGACGAGTTCATGAGTCGTAAAGGCGCTAAACCAGGCGATGTTGTGGCTGTAACAGGTACACTTGGCAAGGCAGGAGTTGGATATTATGCACTAAAGCATAATATTGAAAACAAGAAAATTATAAAAGGTTTGTTTGAACCAATACCAAGAATCAAAGAGGGAATGATTCTATCAAGCTTAAAAGTTATAGATTCGTGCATGGATATTTCAGATGGTTTATCCTCCTCTTTATATCAATTACAGAAATTAAATAAAGTTGGTTTCGAAATTGAGAAGGAGAAGATACCATTGGATCATGATTTAATTAAACTTGAACGTCAGGAAAATTTAGATATATATAAGTATGGTTTGCATTTTGGAGGAGACTATGAGCTTTTATTAACTGTTTCTTCTGATAAATTTGAAAAAGTAAAAAGAAGTATAGAAAAAATTGGGAATTCTTGTACCTCCATTGGGCAGGTTATTAAAAATAAAAAAGTTTATCTTATTGAGGAAAATTATAAAAAAATATTACCCAATAGAGGATTTGAACATTTTAAAAGTAGTAAATTTTTTTAATAATTTAATTTTTAAGTCAATAGATTGGCTTTTGGTAAGGTTTGTTAAATAAGTTTATTAAGTTATTAGTATAGTATATTATAATTGGTATAACATGGTAAAGAAAGCCATATCAATAATGTTTATTATTTTAATGGCAATTCCCATTTTTTCTGGATGTTTGGAGGAAACCAGTAATGGAAATGAAATTCCTTATGTAGAGATTATTTACCCTACTAATAGAATGACTGTTTCTGGATTGGTTAAGATATATGGAATTTCTTTTGATAAAGATGGAGATAATAATTTGAAAAGAGTAGAAATTTCAATTAATGATAGTGAATGGAACATTGTTGAAGGTATGATAAACTGGAGTTTTGATTGGATAACCTATCAGGTTAATGATGGTCCTTACAACATTTGTGTACGTGCATGGGATGGCATTGATTACTCAGTTATTGATAAGAAAACTATAATTGTTAATAACCCAGAAACTTTAGAATCTGATGCTCATAAATGGGCTATTTTTGTAGCAACGGCTAATAGTCCATTAGATGATGAAAAAAAGTTAGGTAATGGCGGTCTCAACTTAGCTGAGGAGATGGTTGCATATTTCATAGAAAATTATGGTTATTCTACAGCCAATGTTTTCATTCTTTTTGATGATGGATGGATAAGAGAGGATAATGGATATGGTAATCGTATAGAAACATTGGAAGAGAGAAATCACAAATACGATATAAACTACGGTGGTGCTACAAAAGAAAATGTAGTAATGATTTTAAACCATGTTATTGAGGAATCCAATAATTTTGCTGATAGTGAGGTGTTCATTTGGTTTTTTGGTCATGGTTATGGTAATGAAAATGACGAGATAACAGGTGGAAAGGTTTTGGAAAGTAGTGCAATTTTCCTATGGGATGAAATCATTTCGGATCGTGAACTTGGGGAGCTTTTATATGATTTAAGATCAGAGAAAACATGTATTATTGTTGATGCTTGCTTTAGTGGTGGTTTTGCAGATAAAATAATATTTAATTTTCCTACGTTTTTCCTAATGAGATCAGATATACCTAATTCTGGTAGAATTGTACTAACTGGTTCCAGTAAATTTAGGTCAGGATATGCAAGCACGACACGAGGTCCATTATTTACAATTATTTGGTTTGATGGTATTAAAACTGGTGAAGCAGATGGCTTTAAATCAGGATTTCTTAATATTGGAAAACCACCATCTTTTAAATTCCATAAAGATGGAAAAGTCACTGTTGAAGAAGCTTTCTATTATACCACATTTATGCTAAGAACAGATAGAAACCTTGATGATTACAAAAAAATGGAACCACAGATTAATGATCAATATCCTGGGAGAGGACCTCTACGTAGCAAGAAGGGAATGATATTAGGGGATTAAATTTAAATTTAATAAAAAACGTTTGTAATATACAACATTTAGATATTTATACATCTATTATATAATATTTTAAATGAGAATTTTTTATTGTCTAAATTTTTAAAATACTGCCATAAATTGAAGAATGAAAAAACTTAATAAAGGTGTAAATATACTTATAATTAGAGATTAATAGAATTTAATATATAATTATAAACCATAATGGTGTATATATGGACTTAAAGAAAAATGACAAACTGATATTAGTGATAGGAGTTGTAATATTAGTTATTGCCGCGGTAGGAGTTGCTGTTTATACTTCGCCCGATACAGAAGATATTAAGGCTGGTGATACAGAGCCAGAATACAAATCATATTACTATTCATGGTCAAAAAACTCTGGTGAAACTACAATAGGAGATAGTTTATATGCTGGGAAAAATTCTCCATACTCTGATTCATTTACTATTACTACACCATCTGGAAGTATTTTAACAAGCGTTGAAGTTTATGTCAATTGGGAAGATGATAATACATACGGCCTTCTCATTAAGAAAGGTGAAGATACATTAACTTCAGATATTGGTCTCTATGGTAGAGAATCGGTCATAGAATCGAGCAAGGGAAGCGGAAATTTATCATTCAATTATAAATTAAATGATATACCTTCTTCAGATTATGTTTTAGCTGAGGATGAAACAGATGCTGAAAGTATAATAGATGGAATGTTTTCAGGTGAAAATGCTGCATCATTTAACGCAGAAGTTAGTGTGGAAACTGGAGAAAGGATCTTGAGACCCTTGAAATTTTTAAGAGATCAAGGAAATGAATTTGAGTTAAAGGCAACATATATATATTATTTATATATGGTTGAAGAGCCAGAAGAAAACAATGAAGATGATGAAGACAAAAATACAGGGTATGATGATGAATACAATATTGCATTAGGTGAATTTTATAAAAACCTTTGTTATGGGCGAGGAATGATATAGTTATTATAACATCTATATTTTAAAACGTAATAATGCTCCAACACCGCCCATACCTCCAAATTTTTTTCCCGTCTCATGCATTGTATTTATTATCGTAAACATACTGTTATTTCTTTTAGCAATTTCTAGTAATTCCTCTCCTTTTTGTGTTCGAACTATTAAATCAGTTATTAGTAGCCTTTCTACCGCTCCCTTTTTTAAGGCCATATCAACTTCCTTTTCTCCATAGGTTGCAAGCCCACTTTTTTTAATCTCCTCGAAAAATTTCTCAATTAATTGTGTTTCAAATACCACTCTATTTTCTTTTGTTATTTTTTCAATTATACCTGATTTTATTGCTTCATTCACACCATTAATTCCCGCATAACCTGTTCCACGAACAATACATTTATTGAAAAGTGAAGATTTTTTATCTTTTCCATATTTCAAAAAATGTTCCTTTACAAAACCAGGTCCAATAATAACAAGTGGAGATTCCTCGTCTTTATTTAATCTTACTAATGAAAAGATTTCGCCAAAATAATCCTTTTCATTATATTTGCTTTCATACATTTTTCCTGAACGTTTGGAATCAATATCTGCTATCCATTGTACCCCGCTTTGTCTTAGAATTGCTATAGTAGCTTTATCCTCATCTAATGATACAAAGGTTAGAATAGATTGATTGCTTAGCTTTACTGCTTCATCTATCCTATTAAGTTGATGGTATTTCCATTCTTTTTTTATAATGGAAATCTTGTGCGTTTTATCTGAAGTTATATTTAACGTATGAAACGATCCAAGATCTTGAGGTCCTTCTTCTATTATACCATGTATGCGAAGACGATCAGAAAATTCATGAAATTTCACTTCCACCACTCTTATTCCAAGTTTCATACGCTTTTTCTCAGTTTTTTTAGATCTAATTTTATCATCTTTTCCATCATCAGTTCTATATGAAACTGCACGGATTAAATCACCCTCACTGATAATGTTGTATAAGTACCAGATATCGTCGAGATTCTCAGGAATAAGTTTTATTTCACCATGTTTAAGATCCTTAAAAATCACCTTCATATATCATCCTTTTCTAGATTTAGTTCAAGATTAACTGTTTTAACAATGCTTACACCACCTTGAGGAAAAACCTTATTTAATTGATCTATATGCATTTCAAAAGCCTTTGCGAGTTTATTTGCAATAACATTATTTTTCATATTTCCCGGTGTTAATATAATATATCTTTCTGCAATTTTTTTCACAGCATCAACAGGACCACCCATAATCTTTCTCGTTTCTCCAATCATTATATCGCCAATGGCAATCTTTAATCTGCATTTGTAATAATTACGCTTTCCACGAATTATAAAAGCGCCTCTTGGGACAAATTCGCCACTCTGGGGTGTTTTGCTAACCTGCTCAGGATGAACCCAATAAGCCTGAGTTTCGGTAAATTGTTTCCAAGCCTTGGAATAACAAGCAGAAAAAATGCAAGCTTCCTTTAAAGTTAGTTCTGATATCAAAAGTTTTTTATCATTTAGATCTTTGCTTTTTATCACACAACTTGGTGCACCCTGAATATCCGCATGAGCATACCTATCCCCATCCTTCAAATATTTTTTTACAACTTGATCGTTACTTTTCGCATCCCTGCCCCCAATGATGATGTTTCCATCGCTTGAAATAAACCATCTAAAACGTTCGAACCAAAAATTTTTACCTGTTGATATACTGCTCTCTTTTTCTTTATTTTCAATCTCTTTTTTTTTAACAATTTCCTTTATTAATTGTCTTGTTTTTACGATTGATTGTCGCGCTCCTTCTAACTTTCTCCTAAATTTTTTGCTGTCGTTATATGCTCTTTCAGCGTTCTCAGTAGCAGTCTTTCTAAAATCTAATTTTACTTTAATTGTATTTTCATTTATGTCTTTTAGATATACAATAAGGAGATTTTCAATAGGATCGAACTCTTTAACAATTTCTTTTTCATTAATTCTTTTTATTCCATCAACCTTATCTTTCTGTTCAATAATATTATTTATTTCATCAAGGAGTTTATTACACTGGTTGTAATTTAGATAAATAATCTCTCCTTCTATTTTTTTTAATTCAATTTCTTTTACTAATTTTTTAACAGCTTCTTCCTGCTGTCCTAGCTGTCTATATAATTTTTTAATTTTTTTTTCAGATTTACTATCCTTTTCAGCGTCTAGTTTTTTTATACTTATAAATTCTTCTAAAGATTTCGTAAAACTGGCTACTTCATCAAAATCATTGTTTCTATAAATTTTAAATTTAAAAGGTATAATGTCTATAGGGTTTCTATCCCTTTTAATTAAAATCGGTTTAAATTCTTTGTTTTTAAACAATTTTAAAAAATCTAATAATAAATTGAATACTCTTTCAATAGTTTTATCATCTAAATCTTCTATCTTACTATTTTTTTCAATATTGGCTCTTATGCAAATCTCTTCAGCAATTAATCCACTTAGGTTTACATTAACGGCAAGCGTTCTTACTAAATCTGTTTTACTTTCTTTTAGTAAATTTGAAAATTTTTCTTTTGTTAGATTAAATGGATCTATTTGAGATGGTGGATGATTATATTTCTCCTTACTTTTAATTATTCTGTGTGCCCATTGCTGTTTGATCAATGGAAGTATGATTTCCCCATCAGGATTAACAAGAATGATGTTACCTTTTGAAAAAAACTCAATTACGAGGGAAAATTCCCCTTCACTTTTACTTATTTTTATTTCAATTATTCTATCAAACTCATGCTGTGAAATCCCTGTAATTTTACCATTTAATAAATATTTTCGAAGAGTCATTGCAAACATAGATGGTTTCAAAGGAGTTTCATAGGATTTCTGTGTAACACATAAAAATTTACCATTTTTAATGATGATTGATTCTTTTTGTTTTGTTTTAATATTTTTAATTTTAATCAAAAAATCGTCACGAGTAAGCTGATATATTTTATCTATGTAACACCCTTTAAACTCTTGAAGTTCGGAAGCTATCACATAGAAATCAAATGAGGATAGTTGTCGATTCATTTTATAGAGCATATGTATTATATTATTAAAAAGACTGCTGTGTAGGATAATTACAATACAAAAAAGAGGAGAAACGGAATGGGAAGATATGAACTGAATATGATATTAATGTCAGATATTCCAACAAATTTGATATTCTCGTTCCTCATTTCAAGACGTTCTGATTGCTTTATTGTTACTTTTATTTATATTTGAAATTTAGGTCATAGAAATTATTAATTTTATGATAAAACTGTAAAATACTTTTACTTACCTCTATAATTGTATTATAATTAAAGACATATCTAAGTATTGGTATATATGTTAAAAAAAGGTATTACTAATCTTCCACTACATCACGGAAAAGCGCCAAAATGGTTATTTAAAAGAATGGTCAGATTATCCAAAGTTATTACAGAAGTAATAATAAATGAATTTGGTAGAGATGAGTTTTTACGTAGATTATCTAATCCTTACTGGTTTCAAGCGTTCTCATGTGTTCTTGGTTATGATTGGCATTCCAGTGGAACAACAACTGTTACCTGTGGAGCATTAAAAGAAGCAATAGATCCTCAAGAACATGGTTTTATGATTGCTGGTGGAAAAGGTAAAACATCAAGAAAAACACCTCAACAAATTGAAGAAATTGGAGAAATGTATAACTTTTCAACAGCAAAAATTGAGGAACTTAAATATTCCAGTAGAATGGCTGCAAAAGTTGATAATACTATCATACAAGATGGTTATAATTTATATCATCATGTTTTTTTATTTACAGAAGATGGTTTATGGGGTGTAATTCAGCAGGGAATAAATACTGAGATAAATTATGCTCGACGTTATCATTGGCTTTCTGAAAAAGTAGATAGTTTTGTCTGTAATCCAAATAACTTGATAATTGGGAAGAAACACCTAGAATCTGTATTAGATATGACTTCCAAAAAAAGTGAGTCTTCTCAGAAAATTTGTGTTGATATTGTCAATGATAATCCAGTTCATCTCAAAACTGATTTGGCAATTCTGACAAGACATAGAAATCAAAAAATTTTAGATGATTGGCTTAATCTTAAAAGGAAAAAAGAATCTATTGTATGTCAAAATTTACCTAGAAGTATCAATTGGAACAAAATGAAAGAAATTTATGATATTCAACCTAGAAATTATGAAGAGTTAATTGCTATGAAGGGAATTGGAATTAATACTGTTAGAGCACTTGCTCTTATTTCAAATATTATTTATGGGGAAAAACCATCCTGGCAGGATCCTATAAAATTCAGTTTTACAGTCGGTGGTAAAGATGGTGTACCTTTTCCTGTAGATCAAAAAGCAATGGACGAATCTATACAGATTATCAGAACTGTTATTGAACAGGCCAAGATTGGCAATAGGGAAAAAATTAATGCATTTAAAAGATTAAGAGAGTTTATCTCACCAAATTTTTAAAATTTTTTTAAGGAAATTTGATTAATATTAAAGAAGAATATAACCCAGTTAAGAATTAGATGATGATTGTAATCACCAAAAAAATTTTTTACAATATACTTATAAAAATAATTATGGCATATTTTAATTATTTTTTAAAGAATTCGAATATAATTTAATAGATGATTAAGGCAATAAAAAAGTAAATTAAGGTATTAATGCATATAGTATTTGTATTCAACAGGTGTAAAGATGGTAAAAAAGTTATTAGTAGTAGATGATAATCCAGATGTAATTTTTTCTGTTAGAAATGGATTTGAGAAATTTATAAAGGACTATACTATCATTGGAGCAGAAAGTGGCAAGGAATGCCTTGAACTTTTAGAAAACAATACCCCTGATCTTATTTTGTTAGACATTATGATGCCAGAACTAAGCGGATGGAAAACATTTGATTTGATAAAGGGAAATGAATCTTGGAAAGATATACCAATAGTTTTTTTAACAGCAAGAACAGATAATGTTGCGAAAAATGCTGGAGGTTTTTTAGGCGAAGACTATATCGAAAAACCCTTTGAAATCAAAGATTTAAAAGAAAGAATTGATAAAATTCTTAGTAGATAAACCATTTAATAATCAATGGTATTTTAATAACATTGGGAATTATTGGGATGATTATAAGGATAAATGTCCTGGTGCAATTGATAAAAATAATGATGGTTTCTGGGATTCTCCTTATGTAATATATCAGAATAAAATGGATTTATTCCAATTAGTGCAATCTATTAAAATATTATTAAAAATTAATAAAATCTTTTTCATCAACATCATAATCAGCAAGAAATAATGATACAAGTGATTTTTACTCTTTGTATAATTTAACTTCTGGTGTCTGATTTACTGTTATTCCTATCGTCTCAAATTCACTAATTACTTTTACAAATAATTCAAATAAGTTCTTTAGTCTGTTTTTATCTTTTATTACACCAACAACCATAAAAGATAATTCACTTTCATTGTCATTGAATTTTGGACCAAAAATACCTTCATTATCTTTTATTTCTAAGACTATTCTTGATTGTTTCTCAATTAGATTTCTAATTTGATGATTTTGTAATAACCTCCTCAATAATATTTCATCATTACCTTTTATAATATACTCGTTATCAAACCAATCATAACCAATTTCTATATCTTGCATACCTAATGCTTTTCCAATATTTGAAACGATTCCCTTTCGATAAATTTTGAAAAGGAATTTGTTTGGATTAATAAATGGAACTCTCATTCTTGTATAGGTTATACTACTTTTACCTGTTGAAACAGTATAGGTATCTAAATATATTATCCATTTATTATGCGTATACTCTATTCTCGGACCTATAAATAAACTACCATCAATATAATTAGCATTTATTTCTTCAGATAATTGTTTCCAAACTTCCTTTATAGATTTTCCAAATATCCTCATATTTTGTCCTTCCATATCTATCATACTTTAATTAAACCTATTATATTATGTCATTTAACTACTATTAGGCAATTCAATAAGTTACTATTACGAAACCTGATATAAAAATATTCAATCTAATTTATCTATATATTAGTGTTTACCTTCAACATCATAATAAATAAGTAATCAGAATTATTATTACGCAATAAATAATATTAAATTTTATGTTACAAACTAAGGATACATCACTATCAAAAAAGAAACATAGAAGATAAAAACATATAACCACCCTGAAAAGATATTTATGAAATTGTAGGTTGAAAGTGAAAGAATGTATTGAAAAAATTGTATAGCAGAAAACACGTTAAATTAAGATATCAACGTTTAACCTTTGTTTAGGGCCAATATATAAGGAAAAATTAGATATGGGCCCGGCAGGATTTGAACCTGCGACCATCTGGTTATGAGCCAGACGCTCCACCAGACTAAGCTACGAGCCCTTAAAATTTGGTAGTGCATAATACAATTCTAGTATTTTAAAATTTAGAGGTTAAAACCCAGTTCAGATTTAATATATTATGAAACGATTTTAATCTAATAAAGATTGTTTTTCATTTATTCTTTGATATCTTCAGTTATTAATTCCCAAAATGATAGTAAATCTTTATTAAACTCTATTTTCCATGAAATAAAATCCTTTTCATTTATATTTGGTAAATTACACTCAATGTTATTTATGTGTTTGATTTTTCTATTATACACTACTCCCACCACCAAATTAATATATTCGTGTTAATATTTGTCAATATTAGTATAAATATTCGTTGGGAAAAAATGTCAAAATGTAAAAAAGGCATCTTTAATGGTAAAATACATTAACATAACATTGTTAGATACTGGTGTTTAATAATGGTAGAGTTAATCACGCTTGCAAAATTTCCATTCTTAAAAGAATCTAAGACATATGTCAAAGATAATAGTTTATCGGTTGAGGAATTATTAGATGATCCTTTATACGAGCGTGCAAGATTAATTGGTATAGAAAGACTTGACAATGCATTTAAGGATAAAGATGTTGGAAATAGAAGCTTATCAACTGAATCTGATTGTATTATGGAGCTTCTTTCATATCCTATTTCAAGAATGATAGCTGTTTGTATTGATGATATATATTTTAAAAGACGATATGCACTTGGTGAAGCTGTTCATGCATACAAATATTTAATTAGAGATCCCACTTCATTTCTACTTAAAATCTCTAATGAATTCAACCTTAATGTAAGAATTAGCAAAGATACTAACAGACTTATCATATACTTTACTGACTATCTTCATAACTCTCCAACAAGATATAAAAAATGGAAAATGATAAATCGTAAGATGGACAAGGGATACATTAGTATAACTCATAAAGATCTTGCAAGATTAATTCAAGAGAGTTTAAGATTTAGAATTAATAAAGAACTTGATGAAAGAAAATGTAATCAGGACATATATAATAAATTTCTGCCTGATATTAAGAGAATACAAAATATTGTATCGATGCATCGTAAAAAGATCGAGGCAGCACCAATTGGAAAATTGGATATTAGAAAACTACCGCCTTGTATGAAAGACTTGTTAGCAGCAATACAATCTGGACAAAACGTCCCTCATATTGGACGATTTGCTCTTGTAGCATTTCTCAACTCATTGAAATTAGACACAAATGAGATTCTTAAACTATTTAGTAGTGCTCCAGACTTTGAGGAGGAAAAAACTAGGTATCAAGTGGAACATATTACAGGAAATACCTCATCAACAACATATTCACCACCAGGATGTGAAAAGATGAGAACATACGGATTATGTCCTACAGAAAAGATGGATGATTTATGTAAATATGGGATGCATCCTTTGAACTATTACAAGGCAAAATGGAGAAATAATAGTAATAACAAGGTGAAGAAAAATCATGAATAAATTTATTACCTTTGAAGGGATCGATGGATCAGGCAAATCTACAATATTACGTCGTGTAGAAACACAATTAAAATCCCAAGGATTTAAAGTTATTTCAACTTTTGAACCTACAGATTCTTGGATTGGAAAATATGTAAAAAAATGTATAGAGACTGATTCAGACCCTTTTATAACAGCTTTTACATTTATTTTAGATCGTATAGAACACTGTAGAAAGATTCAAAAATGGTTAGATGAAGATAAAATTGTTCTATGTGATCGATATGCAGAGTCGACATATGCCTATCAGGGTGCCCAACTTCAAGAAATAATGAAAAATCCAATAAGATGGTTGAAAGAACTTTCTAATGGCCGTATACTCGTACCTGATAAAACATTTGTCTTTATAATTGATCCTGAAAAATCTATTTCTCGCATCAAAAACAGAGATAAATTAATTTCTTTTGAGAAAATTTCTTTTCTAAAAAAAGTACACAAAATTTATCTGAAACTGGCAGTTGGTGACCAGTTTTATAAAATTGATGCTACAAAAAAAATTGAGGAACTTGAAAAAATATGCTGTGAACATATACTAATCTAACACTTATCATATTATAATTATTTTTTATTAAAAAATTGTAATTAAAATTTAATCTTCTCTTCGAATTTTTTTATATCTTCTAGATTTGGGTGGTTAGGATAAGATGATGAAATATAATAACCTGCTACAATATTGGCAAATAATAATCTTTCATCATCATTGAAACCTAATAATTCTGCAAATAAATTTCCTGCATTCCATGCATCCCCTGCACCTGTAATTCTAAATATCTCTGGAAGAATAATTGATGGAATTACAGTATTTTTATTATTAATTGAGCATGAGAAAGATGAGGTATGTAAATCTATACGTGCAGTTATTTTCTTTTTTAGAGAAATTGCAGCTTTTAAAATATCTTCATTCTTATTCATATTGGAAATTTTACAGTAATGTGCAAGTTCGTTATTATTTAACCCTAATATGTCCAAATCTTTATTGGTTAACACAACATTTTTCAGTTTAGGAATTTCATGTTTTCTATGGGCGGGATCTCCGGTATCAAGAAATGTCTTTCTATTAAATTTTTTTGCATGTTTAAAAACATCTCGTGCAAGTTCAGTTCCATTTTCATTTAAACTCCAATTAACTACGCAAGTTATATCTGAATTTGAAATTAATTGCAAATCTTTTTCATCTAGCTGCTCAAAATTAAAATCTGAAACAGATCCAGTATATCCAATCATAACATTTTTGTGTTCTTTTCCAAATTCCATAGCTGTGGTTATAGCAATTTTTCCATCTGTTTTAACACTACTTAGATTTATACCAGAATTACCTAAAAAAAATTGTAGAAAATGTAGGCCAAGATTATCTGTTCTACATATTAGATGAGATTTAATTCCAAGTTTGGAAAGAGCAAGGGCGGTGTTTGTTGCATTTCCACCTTGTTGGATACTTTGGACAATTCCTGGTATGTTTCCTCCACCTTGTTTATATATATTTTTTATTTTTGAAAACTCACTAGCAAAATCATTCATCATAAGAAGGTGATCAACAAAAAAATCTGGCATTAGAACAACATTATAATCATTAAGTGTTTTTGTTTCTATCTGATTAATTCTTTCAAACATTCTTATTTTTAAATCATTATCCATCATTCTCTCTCCAAGAGTATAAGATTTTATAATATAAATTCTTATAATATGTTAAAATCGTTTATAATTTAACTATGTTTTGTCACATGAGGAATGCATTAAGCATATTTGAACCACAAATATGAACGCTTAGATTTCTACTTGTAAAATAAGGCGGTCATTTTATAAATGATAAATAACATTCCATGTTTGAACAGGTGATGGGATGGAAGAATTTGATGTATTAGAGCAATCTAATAACAGAACAAAGTCTGAAATGAAAATAGCTCATTTCTCATGGGAATTTTCACCTGCAATTTGGGGGGGGCTAGGAACATTTGCAACAGAAATTACTCAGAAACAGGCATCTCTTGGAAATGAAGTAACTGTTTTTGCGGTAAACAATGGAAATAAACTAAACACAACAGAAAAATGGAATGGTGTAGAGGTATACAGACCCAAAACTCTTGATCTTACATCTAGTTTTTATTTATTTTCAAATCAAGATCTTCGTTCTTGGGGATCAAATTTCAATTTTTTTACAGATGTAATAGGATACAATATTATGTCTGCTTCAAAACTTATTGATTTACTTGTAAGAAAAAAAGGAAGAAATTTTGATATTGTTGAAGGACATGACTGGCTTGGTATTTTTGGAGGAATAATTGCAAAGCAAGAACTAGGCATTCCATTAGTATTTCATGTTCATTCGACAGAAGTTGGACGTTCTGGTGGTGGAGGATCGCCAACAATAAAAAATATAGAATATGAAGGAGCGCAGATTTCAGATTGTGTTATTACAGTATCGTATTCCATGAAGGATGAACTAAAAAAACTAGGATTTCCAGAAGATAAGATAAGAGTTTGTTGGAATGGTATCAATCCAAAAAAATACGATCCAAAAAAAATACCTTTTGATAAAAAAATCCAACTCAGAAGATTATATAAAGTGGCTGATGACGATCATCTTCTTTTCTTTATTGGTCGTTTGGTAACAGTTAAAGGTGTTGAAAATTTGGTTAAAGCCATGCCAAATATTTTGGAAGATTTTCCTAATACAAAACTGATAATACTTGGTGTAGGAGACCAAGAGGAAAATATTCGTATTTTAATCGACTTTCTAAATCTTGATGAAAAAGTTATACTAAGAACAGAATTTGTTAGTGAACAGGATCGTATTCTCCATTATGCGGCTGCTGACTCTGTTGTTCTCCCATCACTTTATGAACCTTTTGGTATAGTATGCACTGAGGCAATGTCGATGGCAAAACCCGTTGTAGTTGGCGCTAGGGGCACTAGTGGAATGCGAGAACAGATAATTGCCGATGGTGAAAACAAATGCGGAATCCATATAAATCCATATGATTCAAATGATATAGCTTGGGGTATTAAGCAGGTATTAGAATCAAAAGAGAAAAGTAAACAATTAGGAATTAATGCTAGAAAGCGAGTGATTGAACATTTCAGTTGGGATGTTGTGGCAAATAGAACCTTAGATATTTATAAAGAATTTATTAAACATTAATAAACATTAAATAACTCTAATTAACAAATTGAAATGGGATAAAAAATATACATTTTTAAAATGTTTTTATTATCATCATTTTTACAATGATTTTTTATTAAAAAATTTATAATTAAAAATCTTAACAATAAATTTCAGATTAACTTAAAGTATTTTTAAGAAAATTGTTATAAATAATTATAACAAATACAATAATTCTTTTTTTGATTTTATATTAAGCATACTATCGTGAATTTTTAATTATTTTGTCTTTGTTTTCTTAGAAAATATTGCCCATTTTAACATTCAAGCTTTTTTAATTTAACAAATTTTAAAAAGTATAATGAAAAATAATAGAATTTACTAGAAAAAATTAGTAAAATTGATATTATTAAGTTTATTTTTTTAAAATTTTACTTCTTTATTGCTAGAGTTATTTCAATTGAAGAGACGTTATGTGTATCCCCCTCGTCGTTTGTAACACTTTCAGTATCAATTTTTATATCTTTTATTTCAGTGTCTGTAACAAATCTATTTCTGGCAATTTCTGCCGTATCTACTGCTCTACTAATAGCTCTGCCTCTCGCTTTTATTACTACCTTGTCCGTATTTTCTTTTTTAAATTCGGTTACTACTGCAAGCACATAGCTCATTGGAGGTTTGTTACCTACGAATATTGTGTGTTCGTCTTTATCTTTCACTTCAACGTTTTCTTCTTTTTTTACTTCTTTCTCTTCCATGGTTTTTCACCTTTTTAATTTCTACAGTTTTATCGAATGTTAAGCTTACCTCTATTGATAGATGTATATAAATCTTTTGCGTAAAAATGCCAAAACTAAGTAGACATATCTTAAGATACGATGGATATTAAAAAAATATATCAGAAAAATTAGCAATTAAAATAATATTTATAGTCCAAATCTGTTATCTCTGTTATATAACCTTGAAATTCTTCTTTCTTTTTTTCAATGTAAATCTCAGAAAATTCTTCTCCTAGTGCTTTTTTAAGAATATCATCTTTTTCAAATTCTTCAATTGCCTCAAATAAATTTACCGGTAATTTCTCGACGCCGTATTCTCTAAGTTCATCATTTCTCATTGTGTAAATATTTTTTTCAATAGAATCAAACTCAACTTTATTTTTTATACCATCAATACCCGCATGAATAATTGCAGCAAAAAAAAGATAAGGATTTGCAGCTGGATCTGCATTACGTATTTCAATATCAATATTTTCCTTAGCCGCAATCCTCAATAAGCTGCTTCTATTATGTCTTCCCCAGGCGATATATATAGGAGCCTCAAAATTAGGTACCAATCTTTTGTATGAATTTACAGTTGGATTTGTAATTGCAGCTAATCCTTTAGCATGTCTCATAATCCCGCCAATAAAATATCGAGCTGATTGACTAAGATTATATTCATCGTTTTCATCATAAAATATATTCTCAAGATTATTAAAAAGACAGATATGTGCATGCATCCCATTTCCACATTCTTTTGAAAATAATTTCGGCATAAAAGATGCATATAAATTATTACGATTTGCTATGTCTTTTGCTAGAAATTTAAAATAGATGCAGAAATCAGCAGCATTTACTGCATCTAATGATTTTATCTCAATCTCATGTTGATATCTACCATTCTCATGATGATGATATTTAATATTATAACCACTTTTTAATAACAAGTCGGATAGGCTTTTCCGATAATCTTTAGCATCATCTAATGGAGTTGGGAAAAAATACCTTTCGTTATTTGTAATATCAAGTCGATTTTTGTCATTGGATTGATTTAAAACAAAAAATTCCATCTCAGGAGATATTTTTATCATATCAAATCCATTGCTAAGTGCCATATCAACTGCTTTCTTTAAAATATATCTTGGATCAATTGAAAATGGTTGAAAAGAGGTATCATAAATATCTGCTATTACTCTTGCTTCATTTTTTTCATGTGGTAAAACAAGAAAAGTTTCCAAATCTGGCACAGCAATCAAATCTGATTTTTCAACGTCTGTTAATCCTACTGAAGATCCATCAAATCCAGATCCTTTATTTATGATATTATCCTCAAGAAATCGGTCTGATGGCATATGCAAAACTCTTAATCTGCCAAATAAATCGGTAAAATGTGTTTGTATCCACTTAATATCGTTATCTTCAATAATCTGTTTTATTCTATCTTGATTCATTAGAAAAAGGTATAAAAGTATGTTATTTATTTTTTATGGGTTTATATTAAAATAAATTAAGACAAGGCAAAATTTAAATAAAACGACCAAAATAATTAAAAATAACAAAAAATTAAGGAATTAGATAACTGGAAGATAATAATCCGTTTCCCATTTAGTAATTTGAGTACGGTATTCATCCCACTCCTTATATTTTACATGTAAAAAATTATCTAAAATATGCTTTCCTAAAGTATCTTTTAGTAGCATACTATTTTTTGTAAAAGATAGAGCATGACCTAAACTTTCAGGTAGCTGTCCAATATTACATTTTTTTAATTCTTGTAAAGACATTGAATATATATTTTTTTCAATAGGATCTGGAGGTAATTCTTTTTCTTCAATACCTTTTAATCCAGCTGCAAGTATCAAAGCAAACTGAAGATAAGGATTGCCTGAAAGGTCGGGACTTCTCAGCTCACATCGAGTACTATTATCGAGACAAGTAGGTATACGAATTAAAGCACTCCGATTTCTATATGCCCATGAGATATAAGTTGGGGCTTCATAACCAGGAACAAGTCTCTTGTAAGAATTCACTGTTGGATTAAGTATACATGTTATTTCCTTGATATATTTCAATAAGCCAGAAATAAACCATTTCGCAATATCGCTTAATTGATTATTGCTATCCGGATTATAAAAAGCATTATATCCATCAACTTTAAAAAGAGATATGTGAGTATGCATTCCTGAACCATTATGACCAAATAATGGTTTAGGCATAAAAGATGCGTGTAAATTGTGAATTTTTGCAATTACTTTTGCCACATATTTAAGTGTAATAATCCGGTCAGCAGTTGTAAGTGCATCAGCGTATCGAAAATTAATTTCGTGTTGTCCATCTGATACCTCATGATGGGAAGTATAAGTTGTAATGCCTAAAGAATCCAAAGCAATTGAAATATCTGCACGGATCCCCTCAGCAAGGTCTCTATGTGACAAATCAAAATAACCAGCAGAATCATTGGGTATTATTGTAGAATTGTCACCTTCCTTTTTAAATAAAAAGAACTCACATTCAGGTCCAGTATTATAAATAAAACCCATTTCCCGAGCTTTATCCACAATTTTTTCTAAAACATATTTTGTATCACCGATAAATCTTTTACCATTTGGTTCATAAATATCACAATTAATTTTCGCAGTTTTTCTTTTTTCAATACATTCTGGCAGTATCATAAAACTTTGAGGATCAGGCATAGCAATTTTATCAGATTCTTCG
>Ga0272441_10005223_pt1 | contig 22795 bp, 22 predicted proteins | sample SSMProp6N_FD_193582 | JGI IMG/M metagenome (GOLD analysis project Ga0272441, IMG submission 193582) | Marine sediment archaeal communities from Little Sippewissett salt marsh, Falmouth, MA, United States - SSM-Prop-6N | ecosystem: Environmental > Aquatic > Marine > Wetlands > Sediment ... | reverse complement strand
TGTGTGAGAATGGTCATCCCGTGATCGGCCATGGTGCCCGAAAGAATCACCGAATCACCTCTCTTGGCATTGGCACCGGATACATTCACGCCTTTTTTTATGATCCCGATGCCCGCCGTATTGATGAAAATTTTATCGGCCGCTCCCTTGGGAACAACTTTTGTGTCCCCGGTAACGACGGTTACGCCAGCCTTTTTTGCCGCTCGGCCCATTTCGTGGACAACCCGTTCCAATTCGGTCAGGGGGAATCCTTCTTCGATGATCATTCCAACGCTGAGAAAAAGTGCTGTTGCGCCGCACATCGAGACATCGTTGACGGTTCCATTGATGGCCAGGTCGCCAATGCTGCCCCCAGGAAAGAAGATCGGATCCACAACGTAGGTATCGGTTGAAAAAGCCAAGCGGTTTCCAGGGATATCCACTATTGCACCGTCGTCAAGGGCGGCCAGGGCCGGGTTGTCAAATGCAGGTAGAATCAGGTCTGCCGTCAGGCTGTGGGCGATTTTGCCTCCGCTGCCGTGATCTAAAAGTATCGTTTCAGGTTTCATAACCTCTCTGATTTCCAGGATGTAATTATTGAGCGCCTAACGAAGTCGTCTGGATCATTTTTCATGGTAGCGATAATATGCCGCACACGTCCCCTCGCTGGACACCATGCACGGACCGACCGGGGCCATTGGGGTACAGCTTTTTTGGTAAAGAGGACACTCGGGTGGGATTTTTACACCCGTCAATATTTCTCCGCAGGCGCACCCTTTGGGTTCCGAGACCGATTCCGCTTGGATGCCGAACACTTTGGTGGCATCGAACGCCGCATATTTCTCGCGAATGACCAGACCGCTTTTAGCGATGGTACCCAGGCCTCGCCACGTCGTATCGGAAACGTCAAACACCTTGTCCATGATTTGCATGGCCTTTCGATTCCCATCCGCTGAGACCGCCCTGGCATAGGCATTGGTTAGATCCGGCGTTTGGTTTTCCACCTGGCCCACAAGCTCTGCAATCGCCTGGAGAAGGTCGATGGGTTCAAACCCGGCGACCACACTGGGAATGAGGTGACGTTCGAAAAAAGGCCTATAGGCATCCAATCCTATGATCACCGACACATGACCGGGAAGAAGGAAACCGTCAATTTCAATGTTGCCCGACACCAACGCTTCAAGGGCGGGAGGCACGATTTTATGGGCAGACACGACGGCAAAATTATTTAGTTCCTGCTGGTATGCAGCTACAATTGCTGCGGCAACGGTCGGTGCCGTGGTTTCGAACCCAACCCCCAGAAATACAACCCGTTTGTCAGGGTTTTCCTTGGCCAGCGTCACGGCATCAAAGGTAGAGTATACAATGCGCACATCCGCACCGCTCGCTTTTTCTTTTTGCAGGGAAGAGCCGCTGCCGGGAATGCGGATCAGATCGCCGAAGGTGGCAACAATCGTATCGGGTTGTCTGGCCAGGGTCACAAAGGCATCTATTTCGCCCTGCGCTGTCACGCAAACCGGGCACCCGGGGCCCGACAAAAGGGCGATGGACTCAGGAAGCAAAGATCGGATACCGCTTCTAAAAATGGAAACGGTATGGGTGCCGCAAACCTCCATCAACCTGACCGGTTTTCGGTGGGTCTTCGCGATCTTTTCGACAAGATGTTTGGCGAGTTCGGGATCGCTGAAGGCGTCTCCATGATTGTTCTTGCTCATTCCAATAAACCCATTGTTAGTTTTTTTGCCGCCACCACCGCCTGCCCCAGCGAAATCCCGCCGTCGTTGGTGGGTACCAGGCGGTGGGCAATCACATCGAATCCGCTTTTTTGCAAGGCTTCGCCAAGCCCCGTCAACAGCCGGTGGTTTTGAAATACGCCCCCGCTCATTGCCACCCGGCCAATCCCCGTTGATTTCCGTAGATCACAGCACAACTTATCGAAAAGACAGATCAATGTATTGTGAAAACGGGCACTGACAACGGCTGCAGAGACTCCGTTTTCAAGATCATGCACCACGCCTGCGACAATCGGATCGGTTACAATTTCCCTTGTGTTACCATCTTTCCATGAAAAATCGTACCTACCGGATTCGGCATCGTCGACGATCATTTCCAGTTCCATGGCGGCTTGGCCCTCAAATGCAACACGATTCCGCAACCCGATCATTGAAGCTACGGCATCGAACAGTCGTCCCAGGCTGGAGGTCTCCGGGCAATTGATGTTTTTGTCGATCATCTTTCCGAGGTGCTCCACCTGTGGCCTATCAAGTGTGTCGAGAAAGGGCAAGGACCGGCATTGAAAGCTATCGCCGAAGATCTTTTTCAAGTGGCTGACGGCCATGCGCCAGGGCTCCTTGATGGCGGATGCACTGCCTGGCATGGGGGTGACGGAAAGATGGGCAGCCCGGGTGAAGGCATGATAGTCTGTTACCAAAACCTCTCCGCCCCAGATCGTGTTGTCCGGCCCCAGCCCCGTTCCGTCGAATGCCAGGCCGATAACCGGACCTTTACTTTTGTTTTCCGCCATGCAGGCGGCAATGTGGGCGTGGTGGTGCTGAACGGCGGTACGGGGGACCTCTGTCTGCTCCTGCGCATACCGGGTGCTCATATAATCCGGGTGTAAATCGCAGGCGATCATTTCCGGTTCGATATCCAGAATACGCTTCAGGTGATTCACGGTCAGACGGAAAAAGGCGTCCGTGGCCAAGTTTTCCAAATCGCCGATGTGCTGGCTGACGAAGGCCTGCTTGCCTCGGGTCAGGCAGATCGTGCTTTTCAGTTCAGCCCCGCAGGCCAGCACCGGCGGCAGGTCATCCGCAAGGAAAACGGGTATCGGTACATACCCCCGTGATCGCCGGATAGGGCGCATCTGGCCCGCGCTGTGGCGAACAATGGAGTCGTCGCTTCTCAAAAGGATGTCGCGGTTGTGGACCAAGAAATCATCTGCAATATCCGTAAGCCGCTGAAAGGCTTCGTTATTGTCAATGGCAATGGGCTCTTCGCTCAAATTGGCGCTTGTCATCACAAGAGCGGCAAATTCGTGATCCAACAGAAGATGGTGCAAAGGCGTATAGGGCAACATCACGCCAAAATAACGATTGCGCGGAGATACGTCCTCTGCAATGGGGGACGGTTCTCTTTTTCTTAGGAGGACGATGGGACGCTGAATAGAGGTCAGCAGTCCTTTCTCGGCTGTGTTGGCCTGGGCAATTTTTTTGACATGATCCATGTCTTTGCACATGAGCGCGAAGGGTTTTTCCTCGCGGTGCTTGCGTTGCCGAAGGCGTTTTACCGCTTCTTCGTTTGCCGCGTCTACAGCCAGGTGAAAACCACCCAACCCTTTGACGGCAACGATGCGTCCTTGTTTTATCCGTTTGGCGGTCTCGGCAATGGGGTCGATGGTCTCAATGGGGCTACCCCTGCCATCGCAAAGGCTGACATGGGGTCCGCAAACCGGGCATGCGTTGGGTTGGGCGTGAAATCGGCGATTTTCGGGGTCGTCGTATTCGGCCTGGCACAGCGGGCACAGGGTGAACTTGCGCATACTGGTTTTGGGCCGGTCGTATGGGATGTCGCCGATGATGGTGTATCGCGGACCGCAGTTGGTGCAATTGATAAACGGGTAGCCGAAGCGGCGATCTTTCGGGTCACGCATTTCCATCAGACAGTCTTCGCAAACCATCACATCGGGAGAGATCAACGTGGATTTGCTTGTGGCCGCTTTGCTTTTTACGATGGAAAAGGTCTCATACCCCCGTGCCGTTCGAGCACTTTGCGAAATCTCAACGATGTGGGCCAGCGGCGGTTTTTTTTCCGGGAGTTGATCGATGAACCGTTTGATGGAATCGAGTGGTCCTTCGAGGAGCAGGGAGACCCCGCTGGTTGTGTTTGCAACTTCGCCTTTCAATCCATGATGATTGGCCAACTGGTAGATGAAGGGGCGGAACCCGACGCCCTGGACAATTCCGTTGATCTCCAGCCGTACTCCTGCGAGGTCATTCGCCATGGTCCGCGTCGATCACTGTTGATCGGGTTCCAGATTGTCCACGAAAGAAGCCGCCTCCTTGAGGAGCCGGATGGTTTCCATAGCCGATTCTTCATCCAGTTTTTTGATGGCAAATCCGGCATGGACAATCACATATTCACCCACTTTTGGTTCTTCCAGCAGCATTAGGCTGGCCGATCGTTTGACACCATCCACGTCAATGGTTGCCATTTCGTTTTCGATATGTGTGATTTTAGAAGGGATTGCGAGACACATGGCGGTCTGTTCCTTTTTCGCTATAGGTGATGCCCAGTCGTTGAAGTTCGCTGAACACCATCCGGATGACATCTTCCATCCGGTTCTTTGTTGTTTCGGTCAATTCTGTTTTCAATGTTCGGATATCTTCCGGTTCCACACCGACAATGACGGTTTCGGGAACCTTGTCCATTGCCTGGCATAACGTCAGGGCTTCTAAAAAATCGATTTGGTGAAGCGAATTTTTGGCCCGAATTCTCTCGGGAATGGCGTCTCCCTCAAGACGGTAAAGCTCTCCTGGGACGCCTTTGTTGCGAATGACATCTACAACGATCAAATGGTCGGCCTCGGAGATGACGCCCAGCAGACTTACGCCGAGAACGCCTCCGTCGATGAGGGATACATTTTCTGGAAAGGCGTATCGGCGTTCGATCTCTTCCACCACCCGAATGCCAAAGCCTTCATCAGAAAAGAGAATGTTCCCCACCCCCAGAATCATTACCTGTGCGCTGTTCATTTGTATTCTTTCGGCACGGTTCTCAAAAACAACCCTTCGGCCATTTGTGAAAGTAGACCCAATTCTGCTTTCCTACAGACAACGTAAGAAAATAACAGGTAGCATGCTTTAGACATCGGTTCAAGCCATGATCAGCGCCTTCGGTTTTTCGGCAACAGTAAATTGCCATCATTCAGCGATACAAAGCAAGGCTTTCCGGATACCACGGTAACCGGTACTTGCCAGGCCACCTTGTAGCCATCGATCATGGATGGAAACTTGACCAATAAAAAATAGGAGCCGACGGGAACGTTAAAAAAAATGAAGTTACCTGTGTTGGACGTTTCGGTTTGATCCATCAGGTATCCAGCCTTCTGCTGGTGCCGTTGAAACTGCTTGTAAAAGTCAAGATGGCTGTTGTTGATGCAATCCAGCCTTCGCTGAAAATGGGTTTCACCGAGGCACTCGTCTACAGAGGCCTTGCTTTCCCTGCTGACTAAAAATACCGCAAGGCGTTCTCCGTATACATTCTGGTCGGAATCATTTCGGATGGAAACGGAACCGATAATCCATTGACCTGCGCCGGCCTGTGTGGTGCAACTGACGTATACAAGAGAGACAATGAGGAGTTTCCAAACGCGTGTGTGGTTAGACATGGACACCTCCGCAACAGGTTTGTATTGAAAATATACTCTAAACGTGAAATAGTAAAGCGGTTATTTTTTGCCTCTTCCGACCTCGTTTTAGGGAAAAAACATGAACCGAGCAACAATGGGAAAGGTGATGTGGGTTGACCTTTCCACCCGCGATATCATCACAGAGACAATCCCCCAGGCGTTGTACAGTCGTTTCTTGTCCGGTACGGGGTTGGCGGCGTGGTTGCTATACCAGAGAATTCCGGCCGGCGCCGATCCCTTGGGGCCTGAAAATATTTTAGGGTTTGTCTCTGGTGTATTGACGGGAAGCGGTTCCCTTTTTAGCGGAAGATGGATGGTCGTCGGTAAAAGTCCGCTCACCGGCACATGGGGGGATGCCAATTGCGGCGGCAACCTGGCCCCTGGTATCAAAGGATGTGGTGTCGACGGTATTTTTTTTAGCGGAAAAAGTGAACGGCCGGTTTATTTGTATGCGGATACCAAAGGAGCGGAACTCCGGGATGCTTCCGATTTATGGGGAATGGATGCAATCGAGACACAGCGCCGCCTCGAAACCGTTCACGGGAAAAAACAGCGGGTTCGGGTAGCCTGCATCGGCATGGCTGGAGAAAATCGCTCCCTTATATCCGGTATTGTCAATCACGGTGGACGCATGGCTGCCCGCAGCGGCCTTGGGGCTGTCATGGGAGCCAAAGGTCTCAAAGCTGTCGTGCTTTGCGGCGCTCGCCGGGTCCGTGCTGCCGATCCTGAAACCATGAAGCTGCTGAGCCTTGCCTGCAATGAACACGTTTCTTTCCAGCCTCCCTTTTTGAACGGGACCTTGACTGCCTATCTGGGGTCACTCCTGCGTGTGCTTCCCGCCCAAATGGAACTGGATGGTTTTCTTTACAAAATTATGTTGAGAAAGTGGGGAACGGTCAACCAGAACCAGATGGCCGTCGAAATGGGTGACGCACCGATCATGAACTGGAGGGGATCGAACAAGGATTTTGGATTGGACAAATCTAAATGGATCGACCCGGATGCCTTTACCCAATCGGTGGTGGCCAAATATTTTTGCTATTCCTGCCCTTTGGGGTGCGGTGGGATCAGCCTTGCCCCGGATGGTGAAACAGAACTACATCGTCCCGAATACGAATCCACGATCGCTTTGGGGGGCCTTTGCCTCAACGAAGATGCCGAAAGCATTTATTATCTGAATGAATTGCTCAATCGAGCGGGGATGGACACCATCTCCGTTGGCGGAACGGTAGCGTTTGCCATTGACTGCTACGAATCGGGTATCTTGACACCCCCGGATACCGAAGGTTTGGAGCTCACATGGGGGAACACGAAAGCCATTGTTCAACTGGTGGAAAAAATGGTCAAGCGTGAGGGCGTTGGCGATCTGTTGGCAGACGGCGTGAAACAGGCTGCCCTGCAAATCGGAGGGGCCGCCGAAAAACTGGCCATTCACGCCGGTGGCCAGGAGTTGGGGATGCACGATGGTCGGTATGACCCAGGCTTTGCATTGCACAACGTCGTCGAACCGACCCCTGGACGGCACACCATCGGATCCTACATGTACTATGAGATGTTTCAGCTTTGGCGGGTAATCCCTCACCTGCCCGACCCATCCCTGTTTTATTCAAAACGGAGCAAGTACGTGGCGAACAAGGAAAAGGCGGCCATGGCAGCTGCCTGCAGCCAATACATGAATGTGATCAATGGCGCCGGCTGTTGCCTGTTCGGCGCCTTCATGGGGGCTCATCGAATTCCCATTTTCGACTGGCTCAATGCTGCCACCGGTTGGACTTTTTCTCCGGAGACCTACCTGGTTACGGGTCACAGGATTCAGGCCCTCAAGCAATTGTTCAACATCAAGCAAGGCATCGATCCTGCAGACATCCATATCAGCAAACGGGTACTGGGAGAACCACCGCAAACCGAAGGCGCCAACAAAGGTGCCACGGTTCCGCTGGAGAAATTACGACGATACTATTGGTCGGCGATGGGGTTCAATCCGGAAACAGGCGTGCCAACAAAAACGTGTTTGGGACAATTAGGGCTGACAGAAACCCAATGAAAACGAAGTCAAGGTGTCTGCAGGTGCGATACGATGGCCTATTTTATCACCCATAAATGCGTCGGCTGCGCTGTCTGTATGCGTGTCTGTCCGGTGGACGCCATAGTAGGAAAACCCAATGAGCGGCACCGCATTGTCAAGGACGTCTGCATCGACTGCGGCGCATGCGGCCGTATTTGCCCTCACGCAAGTGTTCAGGATGCCGATGGTGTTGACTGCGAGCGAATCCGAATCCGTTCACGGTGGCCGAAGCCTGTTTTCAACAATCAACGATGCATGGGATGTACGATCTGTGTCGAGGCCTGCCCAACAGGGTGTATCGAGCTGCAGATGCATAGAGGAGATCGGCAGACGATCCGCTACCCTCATCTACAAAAAGCCCGAAACTGTATCGGGTGCGCTTTTTGTGTTGAAGAATGCCCGGTAGATGCGATTTCCATGGCGGAAAAGGGGTGAAAGGCCTGACACTGGCTGCTGTAGCTGCAACCGTAATAGAAACCATCCCGGACGTCTAACGTCCGGGATGGAGTAAGATTAGATAACCTTGAATTTGTAGACTTGATTGGAATCCGGATCGATTACGTGGACGCCGCAGGCTACGCACGGGTCAAAAGAATGGACAGTGCGGAGCACTTCAAGGGGCTGTTTTGCATCTGCTATCGGTGTTCCGATCAGCGCCTCCTCCACTGGACCCAGTTTACCCTTTTCATCACGGGGACCAAAATTCCATGTGGACGGAACCACATATTGGTAGTTTTTGATTTTCCCACCTTCAATGTTGATCCAGTGCCCCAGGGATCCTCGCGGCACGTCATTCAGGCCCAGGCCCATACCTTCATCCGGCATTTCCCAGGCTGTATAGGTTTGGGTGTCACCGTTTTTGATGTTTTCCAGCAACTCCATGGTCCATCCGGGCATTGCCTGTCCGATGGCGATGGTCTCCAATCCTCTGGCAGCTGTCCGGCCAAGGGTGGAGAACAGCGCTCCTGCGGGGACACCTAATTTTTCGAGTGTGCTGTCAACCAGCGGTTTGATGTCTTCGTGGCCTTTTCCGTATGCCACCAGTACACGCGCCAGGGGGCCCACTTCGCAGGGTTCGTCTTCGTATCTGGGCGCCTTGAACCAGGAGTACTTTCCCTTGTCCGGCCGGTATTTGGGATCTTCCTGCAATGGCTTGGTTTCGCCTTTGTATGGATGCAGATCAGGACCGTCTTCATACCAGGCCCGGGTAACATTCTCGGCCACTTTTTCCTGAAGTGCCATGGGGATGTTCTCCAGATCCCGCTTTTTGATCATGCCCCGGGGCATGAACAGGCTTTCAGGTTCATTTTCATCCTGGGCAAACTCACCCCAGGCAAGATAGTTGGTGGTTCCGCCGATGGCACCCCACTCCTTGTAGAAAGAGGCGACGGCCAGCAAGTCCGGAATGTATACGTTCTCGACGAATTCTTGGGTCTCTTTGGCCAGATAGAGAAACTCGGCAATGCGATCTGGTTTCAAATCGGCGACGCTGGTAATACCCCCAACGACCAAAAACTGCGGGTGCGGGTTTTTACCGCCGAAAACGGCGTGCATGCGGGCGGATCTGGCCTGCAGGCGGAGAGCTTCGATATAGTGGGCACAGGCCATCAGGTTGGCCTCTGGCGGAAGTTTGTACGCTGGATGGCCCCAGTAGGCATTGGAGAACGGCCCCAGTTGGCCGCTGTCGACAAACGTCTGAAGGCGTTGCTGCACCTGTTTATAGTAGGCGGAGCCACCCACCTTGGCGTTGCTGACATTGTCCGCAAGGGCGGCAGTCTTTTTCGGATCGGCTTTCAGGGCGCTGACGATGTCCACCCAGTCGAGCGCGTGCAGATGATAAAAGTGGACAAGATGATCGTGCTGGAACTGTGCTGCATGCATCATGTTTCGGATCAGTCTGGCATTTTTTGGGATTTCTACGCCAACGGCGGCTTCGGCTGCCCTCACCGAGGACAGAGCATGGGTGTAGGTTCAGACGCCGCAGGATCGGGCCACAAAATGATGCGCGTCGCGCGGATCGCGGCCCTGTAAAATCAGTTCGATGCCCCGGAACAGCTGGCCCGAACTCCACGCATTGACAACCTTACCGCCGGATACCTCAACCTCAATCCGGAGGTGCCCCTCAATTCTGGTAATTGGATCGACAACTACACGTTTACCCATATTGATAACCTCTTTCTATCGTTTTTATCGTTTCATTAGAGAAAGACCTGCACCGCATTGCATATCTTCGCCATCCATTGCGAAATATAAGAATGGAGCGGTTACATCTCTTCGTAAAAGGGGCTCATGGTGTCCCAAAAGTTCGGTTCACTGCAGCCGATGCAGGGATGGCCCGCTTCAACCGGCCAACTGGTGCCGTCGTTGAACTTTGCCGTGGGGCAGTTGTTGTATGTCTCAGGGCCACGGCAACCCATTTTGTAAAGGCAATACCCCAGGGCAGCTTCTTCGCTGCCGAACTCTTCTACGAATTCCTCATTTTCAAAATGGGAGCGTCTGGGGCATTTGTCATGGATGGTGTGTTCGAACGCGAACAATGGGCGGCCCTTGTCATCCAACTCGGGGAGTTTGCCCAGCAGGAGATAGTTGACCACGGTCCCAACGAGGTTGATCGGGTTGGGTGGACATCCGGGGATATTGAGCGGTTTCATGCCGATCGCATCTCCCACTCCTTTGTATCCACCCGGATTGGGAGCAGCGGCTTGTATGCCGCCGAAGGTGGCGCAAGTGCCGTAAGCGATGACAGCTGCTGCTTTGGGGCAGACATCTTTGGCAATTTCGAGAAAGGAACGGCCGCCGACCTTGCCGTAGCCGCCATTGAATTTGGTTCCCACTGCACCTTCAACGACGCAGATGAACTTGCCTTCGTATTTCGTAACGGCATTGTGAAGTTGCTCTTCTGCCTGATGACCGGCGGCAGCCATGATGGTTTCATGGTATTCCACTGAAAGCACTTCGAGAACCAGTTCATCAATGTAAGGGTACTGAGAGCGAAGAAGGGATTCGGAGCATCCCGTGCATTCGGCGAAATGAAGCCAGACGAGCGGTGGGCGCTCTGCCGGCGCCGCGAATACTTCAGCCACCTTGGGCACAAATGAAGAGGACAACCCCATGGTTGCCGTCAGGGCCGTGCAGTACTTCATGAAGTCTCTTCTTGAGACGCCTTTCTGCTTCAGCCGTTCATAAAATGATCTTTCCTTTTCCATTGGCACCTCCTGATGCGGGTTAAGAATAACGGGAGACTGAAAAACAAGTTTCATTGCTGCTACATTGTGCGTATGTCCACAGTGCGCTGTCACGATCACATATGATCACCTGCCAGGCAAGCCATTGATGTATCGCATGAAACCTTTTAAAAAATGAACACCGTTCAAGATTCTTAATGGATGACCTCGTCCAAGTCAAGGCCAATCACCAGAGTTACCCATCGCTTATGCTTTCGTCAGAATCGGAGAGGTTGTTTTTTTTCTTGAGGTTTTTGAGTATGCCGCCTTTCTCTTCAAAATCATCACTGATATCCTCCTCCTCCTCATCTAACAGATCGTCCACCTCCAATGCCGTATCCTCGCTGTCTTGATCGGAACTTCCCGTAACCTCATCTTCTGCATTGTCGAATAGTTCACGCTCCTCGAAAAAGAGTTCTGCAGAGGTATTGCCGTCAGGCTGGAACATTTCAATGATGGCGTCGGCAATCCGCTCGGTATAAACGCCCGGTGGATACATATTGTTCGTTCGCAGTGACTGAATCAGTGAATTGCGGTCCTTTCCCATTGCCGATTTGATCGCTTCCACATCGTAGGACTCCTCACAAAGCAATGAGAGCATTTCCTTGTCCAATTCTGCATATTCCTGTATGGCCAGATTCCCGGCTTTTTTGTCCAACAGGACCACATATTTTTGCTTCATATTCGTTTGCCTCCAGAAAGATAAGTTGATCGATTTTACGGTGCTCGGAGGAACATCATAAATGATTCTTGATGTCAACCTTCATTTAGGGGATTGACGCTACTCATCCGAAATGATAATGAGGCGACCTATCCGTTGTGGAGGGATGGCCGAGTGGTTTAAGGCGGCGGTCTTGAAAACCGTTGAGCGAAAGCTCCGTGGGTTCGAATCCTACTCCCTCCGCCAAAAAATTGCCAAGCGATTTTATACCGATTTGGGTATCCTTTCAGGAGAGATGGCCGAGCCGGCTGAAGGCGCTCGCCTGCTAAGCGAGTGTGGGGGGAAACTTCCACCGAGGGTTCGAATCCCTCTCTCTCCGCCAAACTATAAGGGATCAAGGTCGATTCGAGGGTTCTCGAATAGGCCTTTTTCTTTTTATGGGTGGTGAAATTGACCAGAAATGATTCACGTAGGGAGTATGCAGGTCCCATGGTGATGGACTTCGGGTTAGCCACCTGCAGCTATGCATGGTTAACCGACGGCACCAATGAGTTGGCCAAAGAAACGCATATGGACAGCGACCAGACCACTGCCTTTTCAGTCACGCAATTCTGGGCGGAGCCCGTGGGACGCCCCTCCTATGTATGGCGGCCCACCACCAGTTATCACCTCTGCCCGGACGGTTCCTTCGGCACGGCTTGCAGCCACTAATCCAAAAAACAGGTATAAAGGAGGGCTGTCTCCAGCCCCCGTTATGCCCAATGTTGTTGACCTGAGGGTACGCTAACCCCATCGTTGCATAAAAAAATGCGAAAATAATCGTTACATTTTGAAATAATAACAAAAAGAATGATTCAAATCTATTTTCTGGGGTTGGGATGAGATACACCGTATGAAGAGTCAGACAATCCGCTGAAACTGCTTTTCCAGGTCTTTTACTGTCCACTGAATCCAGATGGGCCTGCCGTGGGGGCAATGGGAGGGGTTGTCGCATCGGTCCAATTGTTCGAGCATGCTTTTTATTTGAACGTCGCTAAGCCGCTGGTGGGCGCGAACAGCATTGTGGCAGGCCATGACCATCAAACATTCGTCCATGATCGTATCTGTCTCTGCATTCACACCGAGTTCAGCCGCTTTTTCGACCATTTGGGAGATGATCGAAGGTATCTTCCCGTTGTCCAGAAGCGAAGGCAGCGTTTTGACGACAAAGGTGTTGCCTCCGAAAGGCTCAATTTCCATACCGTAGCGGTCCAACTCCGGTGCCAACTTCGCAAGGATCTGCGCCTCCCTGAAACCAAGATCCACGGTTTCGGGAAGCAAAAGCCGTTGTACCGAAGGCCTGTGCTCTTCAGACCGGTTTTTCAATTGCTCAAAGACAATGCGTTCGTGCGCCGCGTGTTGATCGATTAAGATAAGACCATGGGGCGATTCACATATGATATAGGTACCTTTGTGCTGGCCGATAACGATCAAGTCTCCGAAAAAGCGGGATTTCCATAGACTGGTCTGCACAGCCGCCGAATTATCTCTGTCCTGACGCTTTCTCTTTGGCGGAGGCTCACAATCCACTGGAGGAGGGATGAAAACAGCCTCTTCTCCGTTGGACAAAGGGGCGTTTTTTTCTGCTGCTGGATAAGCCGGTGGACGATGGTCTCCCCGGTCCTTTCTCTTCCGATCCATTTGTGAAAAGGTGGCCGGCGGCGGTGGCTCGGAGATCCGTGAAATCTGCTGCGCAATGTGTGTCGGGCTGGCAGTCGACGTTTGCCATCGTGTCGGGTCTGACTGCTTCAAGGCATCAGAAACGGCATTGCGAACTGTCTGGTGGACGGCTTGTTGTCTGACGAAACGAATTTCATTTTTGGTCGGGTGTACATTGACATCAACCCGGTCGAAGGGAACCCTCAAAGAAAGGACGGCAACCGGGTACTGTCCTTTCATCAACCTCCCTGAATAACCGGCGTACAATGCATGCTGGATCACCCGGTCCTTGACCCATCGGCCGTTGACGAAAAGGTAGATGCCTCTGGCTGTGGATCGATTGATGCGCGGCGTGGCGACCCAACCGCTGATCGACACCTCCTCGGTTTCAACCGTAACCGGGTGGAGTTCTTTTTTTATGCCTCTGCCCAGCACGTCAGCCACTCGATCTAGAGGGTCTGAGGCCGGCGCCCAGTTTTTCACCCTCCGGCTGTTGTGTGAAAGGCGGAATTGAACCGAAGGGCGGCAGAGGGCCATGCTGGAAATGGTATCGGCGATATGCCCCATTTCCGTATTAATGCTTTTCAAAAATTTTCGCCGGGCTGGGGTGTTAAAAAAGATGTTGGCTACGCTAACCAGGGTGCCGGCAGGCGCACCCACTTCGGTTACGGTTTTAATTTTTCCGCCGGTCACATTGATTTTGGTCCCCACTTCTTCTCCGGTTTCCCTGGTGATCAGCGTAAACTGGGAAACCGAAGCAATACTCGGAATGGCCTCTCCACGAAAGCCAAGGGTTTGGATGGCGAAAAGGTCCGGGTCGTGCCTGATTTTGCTGGTTGCATACCGTTCAAGGCTGAGCAGTGCATCATCCCGCACCATACCGTGACCGTTATCCGATACACGAATGAGTTTGCGCCCTCCCTGCTCGATCTCCACCATAATCCGACTGCTTTTTGCATCGATGGCGTTTTCAACGAGCTCTTTGACCACGGAGGCAGGACGCTCAACCACTTCACCGGCAGCGATTTTGTTGGAAAGGATTTCGGGTAGGATTCTAATCCTGGACATGCGAATGGCCGACCCTCAAAGAGAAGGTAAAAAAAAAGAAGTCTAACTTTTTCTCCGGACTTTCATTGACAAGGAATCAATTGTTCTGTCCGTTGTCAGGGGTTTTGGATGATGTCTTTCAGGCTGCGGGCTAGATATTCCGATTCCATTGGCGTCAGGTTGAAGGTGAGGCAGGCTTCATCCATCAACTCCTGGTGGCTCTTCGTTGTTCCAGCCTTTTTTTCTTCCGCTATCCATCTGACTGCTTTGCGCAGGTTTTCGCCTTCCGGTTGGATGGTCGTCATGATCTTTCCTTTCTTCACAGAGATGGTCTTTTTCCGACAATGCCCGCCGCTTTTTCATATTGATGGGCAATTCGAAAAAGCATGGATTCGTTAAAATGATTTCCCAGGAGTTGAAGCCCGATGGGCAACCCGTCCTCCGAGAATCCGCAAGGAACCGAGAGCCCTGGAATTCCGGCAAGGTTAGCGGACAGAGTGAAAATATCAGACATATACATGGTCAACGGATCGTCGAGGGTTTCACCAATGGGGTAGGCCGGCGTGGGCGCTACCGGTGACAAGATCGCATCGCAGCGACCAAAGGCTTTTTGAAAATCCTGTTTGATCAGTGTTCGGATCTGTGAAGCCTTGCCATAATAGGCGTCGTAGTAGCCTGCGGAAAGGGCGTAGGTTCCCAGGATGATTCTTCTTTGAACCTCGGAACCGAAACCCTTTGAGCGTGTTCTGCGGTACATTTGATGGAGATCGGTTTCCTCTTTGTCCCTGAATCCGTATTTTACCCCATCGTAGCGGGCCAGATTGGAACTGGCTTCGCTGGGGGCAATAACGTAATAGGCTGCAACGCTATGGTCTGTGTGGGGAAGTGAAACCTCAATGCAGCGGGCGCCCAAGGATTCGATGGTTTGTATCGCTTTTTCTACCCGTTCGCTGACGTTCGGGGCGATTCCTTTTGTTGCGCTGTACTCTTTGGGTATGCCGATTACCACATCAGCCAGCCCATTTTCCTCGATGTCGGCAAAAAGCGGAACCGGTTTGGGTACGGATGTGGAATCTTTCGGGTCATGACCGGCAATCGCATCCAGCATGATGGCGCAATCGGCTACGCATTTCCCCAAAGGTCCGATCTGGTCCAAAGAGGAGGCAAACGCCACCAAGCCATAGCGGGATACCCTTCCATAGGTGGGTTTGATGCCGACAACGCCACAATGGGATGCTGGTTGGCGGATGGAGCCGCCCGTGTCCGAACCCAATGACCCTAAACACATGTCCGCTGCCACAGCTGCAGCCGAGCCGCCGCTGGATCCACCGGGAATACGATTCAGATCCCATGGGTTTCGAGTGACCTGAAATCCGGAATGTTCTGTCGTAGATCCCATGGCGAACTCATCCATATTGAGCTTTCCAATAAGTACAGCGCCGGCCTTCTTCAATTTTGTGACGACCGTGGCATCGTAGGGAGGGATAAAAGACTCGAGAATTTTTGAGGCGCAGGTGGTTCGCAATCCTTTTGTGCACAGCAGATCCTTTATCCCCAGCGGTATGCCGGTAAGCCTCGCTGCGTCTCCGGAAGCAAGACGTTTGTCCGCTTCTTTCGCCTGCTCCATCGCGCCCTCTGTGTCGACCGTGAGAAAGGCCTTGATTTTTCTATCTACTTGGTCGATGCGTTGTAAAACAGCGCCGGTCAATTCAACGGAAGAAATTTCTTTGTTTTGAAGCAGGCCAGAGGCTTCGGTGATCGTCAACGCATGCAAGTTCATCTGTTCTACATCCTTTAGAGTACCTTGGGGACGACAAAGGCACCGTCACTTTTTTCCGGCGCGTTTTCCAGGGCCGCTTCCTGATTCAACTGGCCCTGCACCACATCTTCCCGAAAAGCGTTGGTCAGGGTTATGGCGTGAGAGGTCGCTGGCACCCCTTCGGTATGCACCTCTTTTAGGGTATCTACATATTCGAGCACTGTTCCGATTTGATCGGCAAAACGTTCGATCTCTTCGGTTCGGACATCCAGGCGGGCAAGCTTGGCCACATGCTGAACTTCTGCTTTGGTTATTTTCATTCGTGCCCTCTATTTTGCGAGAAGAATCGGTTTCTTTTTGGCTTTGGTCAACCGTTCCATATCAGCGGCGGCCTGCCTTGCATCCGCGTAGCTGCCAACCCGTACTCTGAACCATAGGCCTTTTTCAGGAAGAACGATCCTTGACAGGTATGCAGAATAGCCTTCCTTTTTCAGCTTTGCAACAATTCGCCCCGCTTCACTTCCATTCTTTAAGGACGCCACCTGAATTGTAAGGGGTCCTTTAGATGACGTTGCCGCTCTTTTCCGAGAAGGTGCTTTCGATTTGTCTGGAGCGGACCTTTTGTTTTTTTTTGCTAAAATGGAGGCGCGTTTTTTATGGGGGATGAACAACGCATCCCCTGATGGACCAGCTGAAATCAGCCCGGAAGCCGTTTGCCCCGAAAGTGGTGCTCTCACAGCGGTATCCAACCCATCATTTTTCAGTTTCTCATAAAATTCAAGGGTTGCTTTTTGGTCTTCCCCTCGGATGGCGGTTTCCACAGCAGTACGCTCCTTTTTCATGGCGGCCTGACGAAGTGCAGCTACTTCTTTTTGCAATGCCATGATATCAAAGTGAACAGGCGCCGTGCCCCGTCCCACCATCACCCCCAGCACAAACATCCAGGCTGCGACAAGAAGAACCAACAGGGCTTTGCCCCAGGCGATTTTCGGTTTTTTTTCGCTGCCCTTGCTTTTGGTCACAGGATGATTCCTTTGCCCTATGCTTCCTGAATGTGCTGTGGCGATGGATCGTTACCGATCGCTGTTGCCGTCTACATGGAGTCGGGGGCCGATACACCCAACAGCGAAAGCCCGTTGCGAATTACTTTTTGTACTGCAGCAATCAGGTAGAGTCTAGCGCGGGTGATGGAGAGGTCGTTTTTGCACAATACGCGATGGCGATTATAGTAGGTATGAAACGCCCCTGCCAGATTCATCAGATAAAAGCTGATGCGGTGAGGCTCCCTATAGCGGCCTGCAGCGTTGATGGTTTCCGGATAACGTGCCAGATTTTTGATCAATGTAATGTCTTCAAGCGTATCGAGATGAGCAAGGTCTGACGATGAAAAACCGCTGACATCCAAGCCGTCGTCAACCGCTTTACGGTGAATGCTGGCAATCCGGGCATGAACGTATTGAACGTAATAGACAGGGTTGTCGTTGGTTTTCTTTTTGGCCAGTTCGAGGTCAAAATCAAGCGGACTGTCGTAATTTCGGCTTAAAAAAATGAACCGGGCCGCATCCCGTCCCACCTCTTTGAGTACATCCGACAATGTGACAAATTCGCCTGCCCGTGTGGACATGGCTACGGGTTGACCGTTACGCATGAGATTGACCAGTTGAACCAACAGAACGTCGAATCGGTCTCGTTCATAGCCGGCGGCTTCCAACGCACCCTTTACACGCGGAATATAGCCATGGTGATCCGCCCCCCAAACGTCGATCACTTTTTCGAATCCGCGTTCGAATTTGTCCTTATGGTAGGTAATGTCCGAGGCAAAATACGTGGTTTGCCCGTTTTTTCGGACGACGACTCGATCTTTTTCGTCCCCATATTCACTGGTCTTGAACCATTGTGCACCTTCCTTTTCGTAAATCAATCCCTTGTCCTTGAAGTACCGAATGTCCTCGTCCACTTTTCCGGAGTCGTAAAGACTTTGTTCAGAAAACCATCGGTCGAAGTTGATGCCAAAATCCATCAGGTCCTTGCGCATGACGTCGATAATTTTTTTCGCGGCGAACCGGGCGCAAAACATGACGGCCTCTTCCTCCCTTTTTCGAAAGAGTTCGCGTCCCTTCCGTTCCGTCAGTTCCGACGCCAAGTCTTTGACATAGTTCCCCTGGTAGCAGGTTTCAGGAAAATCGACGGGTTCGCCCAAAAGTTCCTTGCCCCGCAGAAAGACAGACATTCCCAATGTATAAATCTGCCGGCCGGAATCATTGATGTAATATTCTTTTTGAACATCATAACCGCAAAAAGAGAGGATGTTTGCTGTACTGTCTCCAACAGCCCCCCCCCTGCCGTGACCTACGTGTAGCGGACCCGTCGGATTGGAGCTGACAAATTCGATTTGAATTCGTGCCCCTTTGCCCAGATTGCACCGACCGTATTGATCCTCCTGTTCATGAATGGTTTGCAAAACAGGCAGCCATGCGGAAGGTCGAATGAAAAAATTGATGAAACCGGGCCCGGCGATTTCCGTCCGTTCAATGATATGGTCGTTGTCGTTCAGGTTCTCGATCAGGGCTGCTGCAATTTTTGCAGGTGCCATGCGCTGGGTTTTTGCCATTTGCATGGCCATGTTGGTGGAAAGGTCTCCGTGGTTTTGTGCTTTTGGTTCCTCAAGGGTAACCTCGCAAAAATCCGGTGAGGGAAGAATTCCTTTTTTGTGGGCGACTGCAGCTGCCGACAAAATCATTTCCCTGAGCTGTTTTTTCATACCTGCAAATCCTGGCACATTGATGGCGGGAGCAACGGGCGTTTGCGCCATTTATGTGAAATTTTATATAGAGTGTTGTTGGAGAAAGATATCGATCACCGCTTTTTCACTCATGCAAGTGAAGTCCAGTTCATAAAGAGTTTTCCAATTCAAGTCAAGAAAGTTCACCCCCACGAACAGGGGCTAACCGCATTTGGATCACCCTTGAGACACTTGGGGATGACGTGATTTGATACCCGTCGCTATGGATGAAACAATGTCAAGTAGGAGGTTGCCTCAATAGAGAATCGAGGCCTTTAGAAAACGCATGAACAGCTACTGTTTTCTCCATCCGAATACTTTTTGGAAAACCAACCATCCCTGATGGTATCCAATGAAGATCAAACCGGCGGCAGAAGAGACAACAGCGCTAAAAAGGAACAAATCAGCGCTATGGCCCGATTTGAACAATGCACCGCTGGCGAAAAAACCAACGGTAAGCCCAAGGCCATAGGTAACCGCATTGTTGATCGCCTGCCCCAAGGTTTTATTCGACGGCGGGGATAATTGATCCATATAAAGAATCCCGGCCATGTGAAAGGCGCCGTAGGTTAGCGCATGCAGGGTCTGGGACGCAAGGATCGCCATCGGCGTCTGAACGGAATACAAAATGACCCACCGAAGCGTAGCTATCGCAAAGGAGAATGCCAGGACCCTTCGAAACGAATAGCGGGCAAAAATTTTGTTGGATGTCAGCATGACAATCATTTCGGAAGCAGATGCCAACGCCCAACACAAACCAATGAGCCCCCCTCCAATGCCCAACTCGTTCAAATGGATGGAAAAAAAACCGTAATAGGCGCCATGACTGACCAGCATGAGAAAGGCACAGAAAAGAAATACCATTGTCTGGGGTGAGAACAACCGAACGGATTTCTTTGTGGGAAAGGGTTGAGAAACGCTGGTATGTGGAATCAGAATGGCTACCGTGGCGTGTAAACACGAGATGACCAAAAAAATGGGGATGACGATTGTTATGCCTGACGGGTCAATCAGTTTACCCGTTGCCATTACCACGCCGATAAATGCGACCGATCCCCAAACCCGTGTATTGCCATAGCGATGTTTGGCATTGCCTAGCACATCCATGGCAAACGCTTCGAGAAATGAAATGATGGGTGCGTAAAAGGCTCCATAAACAATTGTCAGCAGCAGCATAAGCCGAAAATCGGTTGTTAAAAGGTAGAGAGACCACAGCGCCGTGCTGACGACGCTGCACAGGATATAAATCGGTCGCCTAAGGCCTTTTCGATCTGCCAACACGCTCCATAAAATGGCAAAAAGGATCAGAACCGTGGATCGGACGGCAGAAAGGCTTCCGATCTGAAAGCCGCTAAAGCCAATCTCAAGGCAGTACAAGTTGAAATAGGGTAAAAATACACCCATGGCCCCGAAATAAAGAAAATACTGAAGTTTTATTATATTTTTGTCTTTGATCATCTCCGCAAGTCCGGCTGTGAAGTTGGTGTCAGGGCTAAAATATCATATCGTTTCCTCTGGGAAAGGCAATCTATTTCAACGTATCGATTCAGGCCTTACTTCTGTTTTGTCTTCGGTTTCGTGAAGTGTTGACATAAAAGGAAAAGATGTGCATCATTCAACGGTTTCAGCGGCCGACGGCCATGTCTCATTTCTCAGCAACCTTTTCCACGATTCATTGCGGTTCGTTTGGTCAAAGGGGCAAAATGTCGCCTACGCAAAAGCGCTGTTTTTGGATGTTTCTTATTTTTCTCAGCCTGATGATGGCTGGTTGTGTTCAATCCAGGGATAGGATTGCCCAACAACCGGCTGGTACGCACTACACCGAGGGCGTTGAACCGGGTCAAGTGAACAAAGCGGACGCCATAAAAGCGGAGGTGTTTCCCGAGATTACTTCATTGCTGGTCGATGCTCAGGGTGATGGTGCGAAGAAAATTGCACCCTTGTCCTATGCCAGAGCGGTGCAAAAGCTAACCTCTTTGGATGCTTTTATCTCCGTCAATCCTGATGAAATGGAAGAAATAGAGATCAGGGCGATGGATGCCCTATCCGAGGCCAAACGACTCTCCGTGATTATGGCGCAGTGCAACCGTGTTAAAATGATGAAACCGGAAGAGATCGTTCTTTTAATGGAAAAACACATGCTCACTGTTGGTGACGCCTTAGGCAGCCAGCGTTTGCGAAGCCTTCACGTCACAGAACAATTGGAAACGATTGTTCGAGACATTAAGGTGCTGCAGCAGGAGCGTTCTACGTTGTCAGGCCAGGTAGAGAAGCAGCAGGCCGACTGCAATGAATTGAAAGTGCGCTTTCAAGAAGAAATCGATACCCTGAATGTGCAATTGGCTGCGCTGAAGGGCCAAAGTGTAGAAGACAGGATGGCCAAAGAGAAGATGGCCAAAGATCGGCTGGCCATGGAACGTCGTCTTGAGGCGGAAAAGGTTTTCAATCAACAATTTTTAGCGGTTCGTAGTTATTTTCGGGTAGATGAAGCAGAGGTGCTTAAACAGGAGAACCAGCTTGTCATTCGATTGAAGGCAATGCGTTTTCCGGTTGGAAAAAGTTTGATTCTGGAAGAGAATTTCGAACTTCTCGGAAAGGTGCAAAAGGCAATTCGTACGTTTGAAAATCCGAGGGTGATCGTTGAGGGACATACGGATGCAACGGGAAACGAAATGTCCAATATGGCATTGTCCCTTCAACGTGCTGAATCGGTAAAACAATATCTGGTTGCCAATCAAACCTTGGTGGGCGAAACTATATCAGCCGTGGGGTATGGTTCGCAACACCCGCTGGCTTCCAACAACACCGCCGCAGGCCGGGCCATCAACCGGAGAATCGATGTCTTGATCATTCCGGAAACAAAATCCATGTGAATCCTAACCGTGTCATTCCTTGATCCTGGGGAAAGACCCCATCAGGAGGCACATCAACCCTACCATTCATCAGCCAAAGGAGGTTCAATGAAAAAAGTATTGATCGCTTATGTCAGCCGTACGGGAAAGACCGAATCCATGGCCAATTACATTGCAGAAGGGCTTCGGATCACAGGCCAGGATGTGGAGCTGAAAAAAATTTCTGCCATTGAAAATGAGAAAGGCCTGGCCGGCTACGACGGGTATGTGTTCGGATGCCCTACATATCACAAGGATATGACGGGTGGTATGAAACAATTTCTGTTTAAAGCGGAAAAAGCAAATCTGACCGGCAAGATCGGAGGCGCTTTCGGTTCTCACACACACAGCGGTGAGAGCGCGCCCATGATCTTCGACACCATGGAGCATGTATTTAAGATGGATATGACAGACCTGGGCCCCTTGAACTTGACGGAAGCCATGGTCCAAGAGGGTGAAGGGATGAAGGCCTGCCAGGACTACGGCAAAGCGGTGGGCGAAAAGCTCGGATCTTAAAATTGTATGAGTTGTTCCCTACCGCTGTTTTTCTTCTAATTGACCACTTCTTTATTGCTTGTCCTCAAACCGGGTGCTTCGCACCCGGTACCCATCCGATTACGCAGGAAGGCGTTGGCTGGATGCGCTGCTTCTTACCACTGGTACATTGCACCACCGGGTAGCAGCGCTTTTTTGATAACGATTTCAAATATCTTCCAAAATCAATTCGATTTCATCAGGTGTCTCAAAGCAGATGGCCCGTTGCTTTGTAGAGGGTGGGGCTTGTGCAGATTTCGTAGTATTTTCTCTGTGTGAAGTGGCGCTGGTTCAGGTTTTTTGGATTGACGGCGGGTACCCTGGCTTCACGAATCACCAGGCGTTGGTAGTTGCCTGATTTTGTAGGAAATTTGCCCGTGAAGAGTCGGACTTTCTCCAATTGGAGGTCCGGAATATCACCGAAAAATTTTTTCAGATCGATTTCCTGGGCCAATTTTCGAAATCCTGCCGCATTCAGTTCGATACCATTGACGTTATACCGCAGAAACAGATCGTCAGACGTCTTTCCCATCTCTTCGTCTGTGGCGCCCTGGAAAACAAATAGATTAAAAGGGCTTTTGTTTTTCCGAATGATGTGTCGAACTGACTTGTGACAGCTGGAAAGCCGATCCGCCAGATTAATCGCAGGCGATATCATAACGCGATTGTCCCCATCGAACAGGAATGTGGGCGAATCCGCGTGGTGGCAGATTCCGATTCCCAGCTCCAGAATCGGTAACCGGTG
>Ga0272441_10005222_pt1 | contig 22796 bp, 14 predicted proteins | sample SSMProp6N_FD_193582 | JGI IMG/M metagenome (GOLD analysis project Ga0272441, IMG submission 193582) | Marine sediment archaeal communities from Little Sippewissett salt marsh, Falmouth, MA, United States - SSM-Prop-6N | ecosystem: Environmental > Aquatic > Marine > Wetlands > Sediment ... | reverse complement strand
GTCCGTCGGCGGGGCCTTGCTGGGCGTGCCGCTGCTGCTGTGGGCCGACCCGCTGTCGATCTTCAGCGGGGCGGTCGGGGCGCTGCGGGGGCCCGTGACGGTGGCCTGCGCCCTCGCGGCCGGGCCACTGGGGCTCGTCGTGCTCCTCAGCCTGGCCGTGCCGAACCTGTGGTGCGCGCGGCTCTGTCCGCTGGGCGGCACGCAGGAGCTGCTGGCCGGGCTGAAGCGTCGGCTTGCCCGCCGGCCCAAGCCCGCCCCGCCGCCCGAGGTCCCCGCCGACCGGCTGGCCCGGCGGGCCGTGCTGTGCGCCGGGGCGGGCGCGGCCTGTGCGGCGGCGATTCCCCGGCTGTTTCGCGGGTCGACGGACGGCGAGCTCCGCCCACCCGGCGCGCTGGACGAGATGCGGTTCAAGGCCCTGTGCGTGCGGTGCGGCAACTGCGTGCGGGCCTGCCCCAGCCGGATCATCGTTCGCCAACTGGCCGGCGAGGCCTCGGGCTTCCTCACGCCCGTCGTCCGCTTCCCGCCCGAGCGGCCCGGCGAGCGGTACTGCCTGGAGACCTGCCACGCCTGCACCCGGAGCTGCCCCACGGGGGCGATCCGGCCGCTGACGCTCGCCGAGAAGAACCGCCGCCCGATCGGCCTGGCCGAGATCGACCTGCCCGACTGCCTCATCACGCTCGACCAGACCTGCGCCGTCTGCCAGGCCGCCTGCCCCCAGGACGCGATCTCCCTCGTGTTTCACCGGGAGACGTACACCAACGCCGTCGTGGTGGACCCGGCCCGATGCAACGGCTGCGGCGCGTGCCTCGTGGTCTGCCCCGTCAACGTGATCTCGATCCGCCGCGTCTGAGCGGGCCTGTCGGCGTTCCCGTTCCCGCCGCCCCGCCTTGCCTGCCGTCTCGCCCGCTACAAGACCTCCACCGCCTTGGCGTTGTCGGTGGTGTCGAGGACGACGACGGCCTTCTCGCCGTGCCCCGCCGTGGCGAAGACGATGTGGATGCCCACCCCCGCGTCGGCGAGCGTGCGGGCGACGGCGTTCGGCCCGCCGGGACGGTTGTCGACCTCCACGCAGACCACCTCCCGCCACTCGCATTTCTCGCAAACGGCGCCGATTTGCTCGCAGGCCTTCTCGGCGTCCTCGCCCACGAGCAGCAGCTTGCCCTTCTCGCCCTCCACCCACGCGCACACCGAACAGATGTTCACGCCCGCGTTCTTCAGGCCTTCGGTCACCTCCGCCAGCCGCCCGACGGCGTTCGTCACCTCGGCGACGCACTGCTTGCAGATCTGTGCCATGAGCTTCTCCTTTGCCTGATGTGCCCGGGGCCCACCGCCCCGCGTCCACGTCCCGGTCTCGCCTTGTATTCTATGCCCCCCCCTCGCCGAGCCGACGAGAACAACGGCCCCGACGCCCGCGCCCCACATGGAGGATGGCCGTCGCCGTCTGGCATCGCGGTGCGGTTCGTTCGGCCCTTCGAAGGCGCCGGCCCGGCGTCTGTCCGGCGAACCGCCGCGTCGGTCCGCACGGTGCACGACGAGCCGCGCGCAGCCGGGCCGGGCCGGCCGGAGTCTTTGTCCGTTCCGGGCGGGGGCGCGCGGCCCATCCGTGGGGACCGGGTCTGCGTCTTGGGGGGACGTTCGCCCTGCCGGCCCCGAGAATTCCCGCGGAAAGCGGTGAACAAGGTCATTCGCTGCAGCGTCCGTCCCCAAAACGACGATATGCATTCGGCCGGAAAACGACGATATGAATTGAACAGCCGTCCGGAGGCGGCGTACGATCTAACGGTCAGGTAAGACCAGGTACTCCAGTCCGAGAAAGGAGATTGCCGTGACACTTTCCCTCCGCAGACTCTTCTTGGCGGTCGCCCTGTTGGTGGGCGCTTCCGGCGCGTGGGCGATGCCCGCGTCCAGTGCCCCCCCCACCGTCGAGCCCGTCCTCAGCCGCGTCCCCGCCGGCACGCTCGGCTTCGTGATGATCCACGAGGCCGGCAGCTTCGGCGGGAAGATCGACAAGTTCCTCGACGACCTCGGGCTGGGGCAGATGCTCTCCCAGCCGGACCCGGCCGATCCGGACAAGACCGTCCGGATCCCCGTGTTGGACATGGTGCGGGGCGCCCTGCAGTTGGGGTCCGGCTTCAACCCCAAGGGCGGGATCGCGGCCGTCATGCTGGACCCGAACGAGTTCGGCATCGACGTGCTGAAGATGATCAACCCCGAGGGCAACGGGCCGCCGCAGGAGACGAAGCTGCCCTTCGTGATCTACGTGCCCGGCAAGAGCATCGAGGAGACGCTGGGCGCCTACCAGCCCGAGAAGGCCGGAAAGTACATGAAGGTCATGCTGCCGGTCGGCCCGATGCTCGCCGCGCAGCAGGGGGGCTATATCCTTCTGAGCCCGATGGATAAGGCGCTGGACAAGGTCCTGGCGACGAAGCGGAAGGCCATGGCGGACCTGCCCGAGGAGCAGGTGGTCATGCTGGCCCGGGCGGACCTGGCGTACTACATCAACTTCGAGCTGGCCGGGCCGCTGTTCCAGAAGCTCATCGGCCTGCTCGAGCAGCAGATGCAGATGGGACCGGCCCCCATGCCCGGGCCGATGGCGCCCCTGATGGGCATGTACTTCAAGTTCTACAAGGACATGATCGGCCAGCTCGACGACGTCTCCGTCGCCGGGCGGTTCGTCGACACGGGGATCGTCTTCGAGGAGATGGTCAGCTTCAAGCCCGGCACGACGTTCGGCAAGGCCCTGGCGGGCACGCGCCCGATGGGCAAGGCCGTCCTCAACGCCCTGCCGGACCTGCCGTACGTCCTGGCGATGGGCTCGGTGGGCGACGACAACCCCCAGGCCGGCAAGATCGGCATGGACTTCATCAACGACCTGCTCCAGGTTGACCCGCTGGCCGGCGTGCCCGAGGCGGAGAAGGCCCGCATGCGGAAGCTGGTCGCCGGGTTCAACGAGCAGATCACCGGCTTCCAGATGGTCGGCGGCGGCGCCCCGGCGGGCAACGGCCTGTTCGGCGTCAGCTTCGTGATCCAGTGCAAGGACGCCGCGAAGGTCAAGGCCCTGCTGGCCGAGAAGGCCCAACTCATCCAGGGCCTGATCCGGCACTTCGGCGGCGAGGACGAGAACGTCCAGAAGCTCCAGGTCCGCTACGTCAAGGGCGTGGAGTCCGTCGGCTCGGTGTCCGTGGACGCCATCTCCATCGAGCATCCCGATCTCGACACGATGGAGGAGGACGAGCGGATCGAGATGAAGAAGGTCCTCGGCGAGAACAAGATCCGCTTCCTCGTCGCCGCGCCGAGCAACAAGGCCGTGGTCGTGACCTTCGGCGGGTCCCGGGCCTTCCTGGCCGAGGCCCTGAAGGTCGCCGACGGGTCGGGCAAGATCGGCACGGACGCCGCCACCGCCCAGGCGATGAAGCACATGCCGAAGAACCCCACGTTCGTCCTGCTGCTGAACGGAGCGAACCTCTACGAGCTGATCGTCGCGGGCATGAAGGTCATGGAGCCCGGCGCGGACCTGCCGCCGTTCAAGGTGACCTGCAAGACGCCCATCGCGATGGTGGGCGGGCTGAAGGGCAAGAGCATGCACGTGGCCGCGTACATCCCCACCGACCTCGTCAAGGAGGTCGTGGGGATCTTCATGATGTTCGCCGGCGGAATGGGTCCGGGCTCGAAGGCGGGCCCCGACGACTTCTAGGCGGTCTCCGGTACGTTCGTTGGCGTTCCTGCGCAGGACGCAGTTCGGCTGGCAAGGAGGCCGAAGCAGGCGATGCCATGGCATCGTCGATGCAGGCCGACGCCGACAGGCGGTGCGGACCAGCAGGCACGCAACAGAACGTACCTGAGCCCGCGTAGGCCGTCGCACGAGCGCACTCATCGGGCCGCGGAACGGGGTTCCGCGGCCCGTTTGCTGCGCGAAGGCCCATGCGCCGCAAGGGCGCCTAGCCCGGATTCTTCACCGCAGAGAACGCAGAGGACACAGAGGTGATTCTATCGTACTCAAACTGACCGATCTTGGAGGCCCGGAGGGCCGCAAGGCAATAGACGGGGGCGTAAGCCCCCGGTAACACAGGAATTAGGCCAAGAGCCCCGGCGGGGCGAAAGGAACGCAAGCTGCGAAGGCGCCTGGGGGTGGACTCCTTTCGCCCCGCCGGGACTCAGGAACATAAATGCCGGTCAACCGTCGGCTTACGCCGCCGGCTATTGCCTTCCGCCGCTCCGCGGCTTCGGGAAACCGGTCCGTTTGAGTAAGAACGTGACCTGAACTCCCATGGATAATTGTCTTACCTCTGTGACCTCTGCGGCCTCTGCGGTTGCTCTGCCTGATCCGGCCTACGAGACGCGGTCCTTCAACTGCTCCAGGAACGCGGCCAGGACGGGCGCGGGGATCTTGCCGAGGGCCGGCTCTTCCACGTCGCCGGAGACGAAGTCCATTACCGCCTGCCGGCCCGTCTGTCCGAACTCCCGCAGCTTCTCGGCGTGTTGGGGGGCGCGGTCCAGCCTGCCGTTGGCCATGTCCAGGCAGAAGTTGACCACGAAGTGGTGCAGGTCCTCGCTGGCGAGGTCGTCCCTCTGGTCGAGGGGCACGGGCGTCGGCCCGCCCCTCTCGCTGAGGACGGCCTGCTCCTGCTCGTACAGTGCCCGGCGGGTCTGTTCCTCGCGGCGCTCTTCCTCCTCGTCGATCGGCGCCAGCGGGATCAGGTCGTCCTCCTCCTCCGCGGGCGGCGGGGCGGGAATGTCGATCAGCTCGCCGCAGCGCGGGCACTTGCCTCGCTTGCCCCCGGCCGCGTCCGGGGCCGTCACTTCCTTGCCACACTTGCTGCACGGAAACTGGATGGGCATCGATGCGATTCTCCCGCGGCGCCGACGGGGCGGGCCGCTTTCCGTCTTCTCACTCGCCGATGATCTTGACCAGGATGCGTTTGGGCCGCCGGCCGTCAAACTCGCCGTAGAAGACCTGCTCCCACGGCCCGAAGTCGAGGCGCCCGTCGGTGATCGCCACGACGACCTCCCGGCCCATGACCTGGCGCTTGTGGTGCGCGTCGCCGTTGTCCTCGCCGGTGGCGTTGTGGCGGTAGCGGTTCGCCGACGGGTCGAACGGCGCCAACTCCTCCAGCCACCGCTTGTAGTCCTCGTGCAGGCCGGGCTCGTCGTCGTTGATGAACACGCTCGCCGTGATGTGCATCGCGTTGACGAGGCAGAGGCCCTCCTTCACGCCGCTCTTGGCCACCGCCTCGCGAACCCGCGCGGTGATATTCACGAAATCCATTCGCGCCGGGATGTTGAGCGTTATATGTTCCGTGTAGGATTTCATCGCAGTGCATTTTATCACCGAACGAACCAGCCGACAACGAAGTGCCCCGCATGCGAGACCTCGCCCGGCAGATCAGTGAGCAGCTCCTCCCCCGCGTCGACCAGCCGGGGCAGTATATCGGCCTGGAGATCAACGCCCGCTGCGGCAGCGTCCGCGACGCCGAGGTCACCGTCGCCCTGGCCTTCCCGGACACGTACGCGATCGGCATCAGCCATCTCGGCTCGCAACTGCTCTACCACCTGCTCAACGACATGGCCGGCGTCGCGTGCGACCGCGCCTACTGCCCCCTGCCCGACGCCGAACGCGTGATGCGAGACCACGCCGTGCCCCTGTTCGCCTGGGAAAGCCGCGCCGCGCTGGCCGACTTCGACGTGCTGGGCTTCTCCCTCGGCTACGAGCTCTGCGCGACCAACGTCCTGACGATGCTCGACCTGGCCGGGCTCCCCCTGCACGCCGCCGACCGGTCGGCCGCGGACCCGATCGTCGTCGCCGGCGACGCCCTCGCCGACACGCCCGAGCCGCTGGCGGAGTTCATCGACCTGTTCCTCGTCGGCGACGGCGAGGCGAACCTGCCGGCCCTCGTCGAGCTCGTCCGCCGGGGCAAGCGCGAGGGGGCGAGCCGCGAGGAGCTGCTCCTCCAGGCCGCACGCACCGTACCCGGCGCCTACGCCCCGCGCTTCTACCGCCCCGTGCCCGGCGCGGCGGGTCTGGACGCCGTCGAGCCGATCCGCAACGACGTTCCCGCCGTCATCGAGCATGCCCGCGTCGCGAACCTGGACGCCTCCCCGCCGATCACCCGCCCGCTCGTGCCGCTGGTCGAGGGCGTGCACGACCGCGTCGTGCTCGAGGTCATGCGCGGCTGCCCCAACGGCTGCCGCTTCTGCCAGGCCGGCGCGACCCGCCTGCCGGTCCGGTACCGCGGCGTGGATGAGCTGGTCTCCACGGCCCTCGCGGCCCTGGACGCCACGGGCTGCCGCGAGGTCAGCCTGCTGAGCCTCTCGACCAGCGACTACCCGCACCTCGACGAGCTGCTGGGCCGCCTCTCGGCGGAGCTGACGCCGCGGCACGTCTCGATCGCCCTGCCGTCGCTCCGCGTGGACAGCCAGCTCAAGCACCTGCCCAGACTCACCGGCGCGGTCCGCAAGACGGGCCTGACCATCGCCGCCGAGGCCGGCAGCGAACGCCTGCGGACCGCCATCCGCAAGCGGATCGCCGAGGCCGACATGATCTCCGGCGTCCGGGCGGCCTACGAGGCCGGCTGGGGCAGCGTGAAGGTCTACTTCATGGCCGGCTTCCCCACCGAGACCGACGAGGACGTCGAGGCCATCTTCGCCCTCTGCCGCCGCCTCAGCGACGCCCGGCGCGACGTCGACGGGCACCGCGGGGCGATCTCCGGCAGCGTCTCCTGGTTCGTGCCCAAGCCCCACACGCCCATGCAGTGGTGCGCGATGGCCGATGCGGAGCACTTCTTCGCCGTCCGCGAGCGCCTGATCGGCCTCGCCCGCCGCAGCCCCGTGCGGTTCAGGTTCCACCGGATCGAGCGAAGCATCCTGGAGACCGTCGTCGCCCGCGGCGACCGACGCGTCGGCCGGGTCGTCGAGGCCGCGTGGCGAAACGGCGCCCGCCTCGACGCCTGGAACGAGCACTGGGACTGGGACAAGTGGCTGGCCGCGTTCGCCGAGACCGGCGTGGACCCCGCCGCCTACGCCCACCGCGAACTGCCCACCGGCGCCCGCCTGCCCTGGTCCCACGTCGCCTGCCCCCGCAGCGAGGGCTTCCTCCTCCGCCAGCACCGGCGAATGATGGACGCCCTGGGCGGCTGAGCGCTACGTGGCGGCCATGAAGCTCAAAAACGCCAGGGACGGGAGGATCATCAGAACGAACATCAACGTCGAGAACACCAGGCCCAGCACGGTCATCGCGACGGTCCCGCCGCCTTTCTTTCCCCTCACCGCCAATGCCAGAACGCCCAACACCAAGCCCACCACCGAGAGCGGAACGCACAGGACCGCCAACACCGGAATGAACATCAGCGGCCAGACGCAGATCCCGATGCACAGCGACGCCACAGCCAGGGAATTCACCGCCGACTGCGCCGGGCGGTAGGAGCGTCTCGGCCTTCGAGGCGCGGGTCCGGCCCGTGGCGCAGACGCCGCCGCCAACGCGGCCAACGGATCCCGTGGCAGAGGCGGTGGCGCGGTCGGCGTGGTGGGCTCTGTCGGCGCCTCCGGCACGATCATCACGTTCTTGCACTTGGGGCAAACGCCCTTCTTGCCGCCCTTGTCGTCCGACACCGACAGACGCGCCCCGCAGGTTGGACAATCCCACGTTATCATCGGAGGCCCTTCTCCTGGAGCGAGCTCACCGCAGCCACAGCAACCCCTGCTCGACCGGCCTTACCGCGTCTCGCCCCATTCCACGACGGGTCTACGAGAACGTACCCACGTCGCCGCCCAGGGGCAAGCACGTTTCCAGGCAGCCACATCCACGCTGGAATAGACGCGGCCAAGCCGCTTGCCATTCACCGGCATTCGGGCGGTCTGTCCGTTGCGACCCGTGCGGTCACCACTCCTCCAGCTCGCCGACGATCTCCTCGACGAGGTCCTTGATGGTGGCGATGCCGACGGGGCGGTCACCGTAGCGGACGACCACCATCATCTCGCCGGCTCGCTGCATGTGGTAGAGGGCCTCGGGGACCGGCGTGGAGGCCGCCAGGGAGAAGGCCGGGCCCATCCGTTCGGCGGGGCGGGAGACGTCCGGCTCGGCGAGCACGTCGTAGACGTCGAGCACGCCGACGATCTCGCCGGCCGCGTTCCGCACCGGCAGGCGGGAGTAGCTGCGGCGGCGGACGATCTCGAGCATCTCGTCGCGCCGGGTCTCGGGGGCGATCCAGGCGACCTGCTCGATCGGCACCATGACCTCGGCGAGGGGGACGTCGCCGATGCGCATCACGCGGTCGACCATGGCGGTCTGGGTGTGGGTGAGCACGCCGGCGGCGGCGCCTTCGGCGAAGATCGCCCGCAGGCGTTCCTCTCCCCGGCTGCCGCGCCGGCGGAGGGGGAACATCACCAGCCACGAGATACCCCGCACCAGCGGCGAGAGGCCGGTGACCTTGAACACCACGTCCGCGGCGGCCAGCAGGCCGCTCAGCCGGTAGACCAGCGTCTCGGTGAGGCGCTGGAAGACGTCCTTCGGCACGCTCTCGCCCAGGATGAACAGCAGCGGCGTGGCCACGGCGAGGGCGTACCACTCGGCCGCGTCGCCTGACCCGGCCAGGACGAACATCGTCGTGACCGCGAACGTCGCGGCATAGCTGGAGACGTTCGTGCCGATCAGCAGCACGGCGAGCAGGTTATTCGGCCGGGCGAGCATGCGCCGCAGCCGCCGCGCCCGCCGGTCGCCCGCCTCGGCGCGCAGGTCCAGGCGGATCTTGTTCAGGACATAGATGCCCGTCTCCAGGCCGCAGAACAGCGCCACGAAGGCCGTCGCGACGGCCAGCACCGCCCACCAGAACGCCCAGGTTGTCCACGCCGCGGCGATCACTCCGCGTCCTCCCGCAGGCGGAGGTCAAGCGTCTCGATCCGCCGGCCGCGCATGGCGATCACCTGAAACCGGAGATTGCGGTACCTCGCCGTGTCGCCCTGGACGGGGATTCTGCCCAGCAGCGACGTGACGAACCCGCCCAACGTGCTGATCCGCCGGCCCTTCAGGTCCATCTCGAAGGCGTCGGCCCATTCGTGGATCGCCAAATCGCCGGCGATCACGTAGTGCCCCGGCTCGATCTCCGCGACGGCGGGGCCCAGGCCGGCTTCGTGACGGTCCGGGATGTCGCCGACGATCTCCTCCAGGATGTCCTCCAGCGTGACGAGCCCGGCCGTGCCGCCGTATTCGTCCACGACGATGGCCATCTGGCACCGCCGCTGGCGCAGCAGGGCCAGGACGCGCTCGAGGTTCGCCGCCTCGGGGACGAACGGGACCTTGGCGACGACGCTGCGGAGCGGCTCGCCCGGCTGGAACAACATGCGCTTGGCGTGCACGACGCCCAGGGCGCGGTCCACGTCGCCCTCGTAGACGGGGATGCGCCGCAGGCGGGTCCTGGCGAACAGCTTCACCAGGCCCGCGCGGGGAGCGTCGACGTCGTAGCAGATCATGTCCACGCGCGGGACCATGATGTCCGCCACGCGGAGGTCGGTCAGCTCGACAATCTCCTGGAGCAGGTCGTTGGTCTGATGGTCGAGGATGCCCCGCTTGGCCGACAGGTCCAGCAGGGCGGCCAGCTCGTCGCTGCGGATGTTCGACCCGCCCTCGGGCCGGGGCGCGAGCACCTGCGTCAGCGGGCCGACCACCGCCTTTTGCAGCGCGTGGATCACCGGAAACAAGCCCCGCTTCAGCCCCGCCAGCACCGGCGAGACCGACGTCGCCCACCGCTCGGCGACCAGCATCGCCAGCACCTTCGGCAGGACCTCCCCGACGAGGATCAGCAGCAGTACGGGCACGAGCGACCCGACGGCCAGCATCCACCCCGGCAGGCCGAGCGCCGCCTGCATGTCGATCAGCAGCACCGCCGAAATGCCCGAGTACGCCACGTTCACCAGCAGGTTGCCCAGCAGCAGCGTGTGGAGAATCTGCTGCGGGCGGGCCATCAGAGACACGGCCGTCCGCCCCCCGCGCGTCCCCCGCCGCCGCAGCCGATACAACTGCCCCGGCGACAACGAGAACAGGGCCGTCTCCGAGCCGCTGAAGAACGCCGAGAACGCCAGCAGGACCACGATCCCGATCAGCTCCCCCACGCGATGTGCCAGGAACTCAGACCACATGGGATTCCAGCGCGGGCTTCGCCCGCAACCTGGGACGTAGCCCGTCTCGTGCTACGTAGCGAAGCGCCACTTCGCAGAGTAACAAGCGCGGAGCCGGTAACCCGTTGAGGAACCGGGTATCGGGAACCCGCCCGCCGCCGGCACCCATACGAGCCGAGCCCCGGCGGGACCAAGGGAACGTCCCGAGGACACACGCCTTTGCGTGGTTGTTGTGCCCTTGGTGGTGCAGCGAGGGCAGAGGCAAGGGGGCGTCGGCTTGTTCGGTCGCCTCGAACATCGAGATGCGCCACAGAGTATACGGGCGGGCCGGCTCTACAGCCACCGTCCCGGCGCGATCAGGACGTTGTCGTGCCCCGGCACGATCACGTCGGCCAGCTCCAGGTAGTCCGCCATCGACTGCTTCGCCGCGGCAAGGTCCACGCAGCCTTCCCAGACCTGCCCGCGGCGGACGTGCTCGCCGGTCAGCGCGGCGTCGCCGGCAATCACGATCGTCGCCGTCGGCGGCGTCAGCAGCAGGCCCGCCGAGCCGGGCGACGGCCCCGCCAACGGGTACACCGTCACCTGCTCGCCGAACTTCTCCGGCGCGGGACGGAACGCCTCCAGCAACTCCAGCTCCGACCGGATGCCCTCCGCCTCGCTCGCACCCAGCCGCTCGGCCGAGTCCAGCAGACCCTTGACGTGCGCCGTGTACGCCGTCAACTCCTCGCCGTGCACCCACCACGCCGCATCGGGCAGGGCCGCGATGCTCCGCCGATGCACCGGCCGCAACGTCGTGCAAAACACGTCCGTCACGGCCGAGAGCGGCTTGCCCGTCCGCTCGAAAAACACCGCTCCCAGCGCCTGCGCGGGCAGCGACGGGTCCACCAGGATCAGCCGATCGCCGGCGTACACCGCCGTCGTCGTCGCGTGGGCCGTGCGCACCGCCGCGGACTCGCCCCACAGCTTGTTCTTCGACAACGTCCCGATGCTGACCACGCAGAATTCGACCGACATCGCTCTGCCCTTTCGCCCAAAACTCTACCGCATCCGGCATCCCCACCCCCACGAAAAAGGTGTCCACCTTCTTCCCCATTGGGCGAACCGGTTTCAGACGAGGGGGGAGAATCCGGCCGGAATACCGGCAGGGGTGCTGTGGCCCGCCCGACCGCGGGCCGCGGTGCTACCTGTTGGACGAATGAGGGGACCGGGTCAGAGTTCCATGTCGCTCAGGACGGCCAGACTCGCCAGCAGCGAGACGGACCGGCACTTCCAGGTATACCTGCCGCTCTTCGCGCCCGTCGGCGTGACGGTCGCCGCAGACCCCTCCGCGCCCGAAGGCGCAGTCGGAAGGGCCTTCTTGGCCTTCGGCGCGGCGGCCTTCTTGTCGGCGGTTCCCGAGGAGGCCTTCTTGCGCCCGCCTTTTTCCGGTTTGTCCCCGAGCCCCTTCCCGGCCCGCTTGAGGTGAGCCTTTGCCTTGGGGGCCTTCGCCTTGGGGGCTTGGCTCTTGACCGACAGGACGTAATCGCCCTGAGTCTCTTCGGCCCCGGTGATCTCCAGGTAGTACGTGCCCTCGGAGCGGCTCGTCGAACGGAACCGCAGATGGGAACCGCTGCCGGTTGCCACAGTATTGCCGTCCGCGTCGTACAGGCGCAGGTGTGGGAGCAGGCCGTTGGTCCCGGCCGGCAACTGCGGAGCGTAGGCCCGGGCGTTCAGCAAGGCACACGGCGCCAGGTCGACGGCATAGAGGTCGCGGTCACCGTTGGCGCCGACCTGCCCGATCGCCCACCGCCGTCCGTTGACCTCGCCGCCGTCAAGCTGCTGGGCTGAGTCGATGTCGTTGTTGCCCTCCAGGTCGGTGGCGGCGTTCCGGTTGACGATCAGGTTGTAGTCGCCGCTGCCGGCTACACAGGCGTAGAACGTCCCGCCTTCCTCGGAAACGAACCGGGCGATCGCCGCGGCGGCGTTGTCGGCCCCCTCCCCCGTCGCGACCACGTTGCCGGCCGCGTCGTACAGATCGAGCGCCAGATCGCCTGTGCCCAGGCGAGCCAATGACAGGCTGGCCGATTCCCCCGCTGCCAGGTCAAGACGGTAGAAGTCATCCGTGCCGCCGCCTCCGCCGTAGCTCAGGTCCATCGTCAGCACCAGCCCGCTGACGGCCATCGCCACAGTGGGCGTCACAGTGAAGCTGATCACCCCGTCGGCCGCCAGTTTGCTGAGCTGGGCCTGCGTCAACGAGACCTGCGCCGTGACCTCCTGCTGCATCAGCCCGTCCAGAACGAACAACTCGCCGAGCGGGATGCCCTCCGCCTCGAGGCTCAGCCACTGACTGGCCAGGCCCAGGTTGCCCCGCGCTGCGATCTTCAGAAGACCGGCGCCGCCGGGCGCGGTGGCCTCTCCGAAGTGGATCGTCGGAAGCGCCGCGGAGCTCGTGACAAGATACGCGCGGGTCAGGCTTTCGGCGTAGCCCATCCCGCCCGAGCCGTCGGCCGTGCCGATCACCGAGGCCTGCTGGGGGCCGAAGCCGTCGTCCGCGCTGATCGCGGGCAGCAGGTAGCGGAAGTCCAACGCCTGCGCGCCGGCGATGTCGTCATTGGCGGCGCCCCCGTTGGACTCGACTTCCAGCGCCGGCTGCACGATGGACGTCCCGAGCGCAGCAAGCACTTCCGACGGATCGGCCGCCAGACTGAGACCGTCCCCGTTGAGCAGGACGCGGGATTCCAGCGTCTCCATTCGAGGCGTCCCAAAGGACGGGGCGGCGAAGTTCTCGCTCATGGTGCTCTCCCTCTCGCCAAGCCGCGACGGCCGGCGGGTGATCCTGCGCAGCGCAGATCGTGGACGGTGGGGCAAGGCATCGCCGATCGCTGCGAAGCGGCGCTTTCCGCACTCGCGGCCCGCGCCATGGCGCAGTTACCTCGTGACAGGTGGCTGAGGTCAGCTTGACAGGCCCCCCGGCCATCGCCAGGCCGGGCCCTGCTACATAAGGAAGCATACGATTCGCAGCCTGCCCGTACCACGGGGCCTGACGATGGAGGCACGCGGCGAACCGCGCCTGCCTCGAGACATAAACCCCTGATAAAAAAGGTAATGTCCGACTCGTCTCCTGGGGGCTCCCTGCCCCTTCGGGCCCTGCGGAATGGCGGCTACCTGCTCGCCCGCCGGGTCCGCCCCGAACGGGGCCTCGTCACTGCTCGTCTGCCGGTTCGGCAGCGGCGCGCCCGCCCCACGTCGTTGTTACCTCCATACGTCGCTTGCCGAAGCGCACGCGCACCCACCCGTCGCGGAGCGTCGAGTAGACGCGGCGGCCTGTGCGGAGTCCCCCGTAGAATTCCGCAGCAGCAGCCCCCCCGCGCACGGGCGCGGCCAGCGGTCGCCCCGTGCTGACGACGACCACCTTCGGCGCGACGGCCCGCACGAACGCCGGCAGGGTCGGCTCCCACGAGCCGTGATGCGGCAGGACGAGCACGTCGGCGCGGATCCGTCCGCCCAACTCCGCCATCGCGGCCTGGCCGACCGCCTCGAGGTCCCCGGCCAGCAGGACGCTGCGATCGTCGCACCGGACGCGAACCACCAGCGACGTGTCGTTCACGCTAAGGTCGCGGCGGCCCGCCGGCGGCCAGAAGACCTCGATCGCCGTTCGCTCGTCCAGGCGGATCGCCCGGCCCGGGCGCAGGCGGACCACCTCGACATCGTGCTGCCGGAGCGTCGCCAGCAGCTCCGCGGTCGGCACGGCCCCGGCGGCGTTCGGGTCCCGCCCGAAGTACTCGTTGACGTACGCGCGCCGCAGCCGGCCCCGCCGCACCACGGCCGGAAGGGCGTTGTAGTGGTCCGTGTTGGCGTGCGAGACGATCGCCGCCTCCGGGGCGGGCAGCCGCCGGTGACGGAGGAACGGCACGAGGACCCGCTCGCCGCAGCGTTCCTGGCCGAGGCTGCCGGCGTCCAGCAGCCACGTCCGCCCGCCGGGCGCGCGGAGCACCGCGCACTGCCCGCCCCCCACGGCGAGGAAGTCCAGCTCCGCCACGGCCGGGGGGGCGGCCGGCTGCTGCGACCACACCGTCGCGACCGACACGACCGCCCCGGCCGCGACGGCCCACGCCCGGCCCCACGGCAGGCGCCGGTGCAGCACCGCTACCAGCAGACACGCAAACGCCGCCACCACCCACGCCCCGCCGACCGGCCGAAGCTCGAAGTACAACCCCGGCAGCGGCTCGCACCACGCCACGCCGGCGGCGAAGGTGTCGGCCACCGCCCCCGCCGCCCGCGCCAGCAGGTGCGAGAGGTTCGGCGCGACCCCCGCCAGCGCCAGCGAGACGTAGCCGGGCACGATCGTCGCCACCACCAGCGGCGCCGCCAACAGCGTCAGCACCGCGCCGTACGGGCTGAACAGGTCGAAGTGAACCGCCACCAGCGGCGTCGCCAGCAGCCACGCCAGCAGCGACATCGCTACCGCGTTCATCGCCCAGTCCGCCCCCGTGAAGTGCAGCCACCGGCGCACGCGCCGCTCGCCGCGGAAGACCATCAGCCCCCGTTCGCGAATCCATCGCCCGAACAGCAGGTCGCGCAGCGGCCCCGTCAGAACGATCAGCCCCGCGACGATCGTGAAGCTGAGCTGAAACCCCGCCGCGAACAGCTCCAGGGGGTCCCACACCAGCAGCGCCACCGCCGCGACGGCCAACGCGTTCAGCGCCATGTGCCGCCGGTAAAAGATCGCCCCCGCGCACACCGCCGAGGCCATCACGGCACTTCGAAGCAGCGGCGACCGCGGCTCGGCAATCGCCAGATAGCCCCCCAGGCACACCAGCGCCGCAACCGCCGACCGCCGCGGGCTCAGCGGCAGCAGCCGGCACAGCAGGTACACGAAGCCCAGGAACATCCCCAGGTGCATGCCCGAGATGCTCAGCAGGTGGGCGATCCCCGCGTGGACCATCGTCTCCCGCAGCGGCCGGAGCGCCGGGTCCCGCCGGCCGATCAACAACGCCTCCAGCAGCAGCCCCGCCCGCCCGCGCACCGACGACGACAGGTGCGCCCGCGCCCAGTTGCCCGCGCGGTCCCGAACCCGCCGCGCCCAACCGCCCGACTCGCCCGCCAGGACCGTCACCCCCCCGGCCGTGGGAACGCGACACTCGACCAGCCGCCCCTGCCGCCGACCCGCCGCCGCCCGGTCGACCTGCCCAGGGTTCGGCGGCGCCCGCAGCCGCGAGACACGCCCCACCAACTCCACCCGCTGCCCCCGCACCACGTGCCGCGCCTCCTCCTCGACCGCCACCTCCACCAGCCCGCGAACCGGCCGCCACCCGCCGGCCACGTGGATCGCCTCCGCCGACACGTCGAACCGCGTCATCGGCGGACGCGGGTAGCTCATCGACTCCCCGTCCCGGTACACGCTCGCCGAACCGACCACGCGCCCCCGCACCGTCGCCAGCGTCCGCCCGCGGCCCACGTATGTCGCCACGTCGTCGCCCCGCAGGCGATAGTATGCCAGCCGCACGTGCAGCGCCCCGAACGCGAAGATCGCCGCGCCCGCCGCCACCGCCGCCGCCGGCCGCCATCGGCGAACCAGACACACCGCCCCCGCCGCCATCGCCGCCGCGAACCAGATCGCCCACGCGAGGTCCCCCACCGGCCCGTACCGCCCCGCCGCAATCCCCGCCGCCAACGCCACCGCCACCGGCGCCACCGGCGCACGACGCAGCGCCCCTCGCCGCGATGACAAAGCCCGCTCTGAACCCGACCCGTCCATGCCGCCGCGGATTGTACGCCCTCCCCAGACCCGTCACCACCCGGAGCAGGGCTTGACGACTTGGGAGGCGCCGCCCGACGCCGTCCGGTGGGGGGGGCATTGGCGTCTTGCGGGACGTGCCGACGGCGCCTCAATCAGCGTCCACCGGCCGATGCCGTCGGCCCGGCAGCCCATCAGGGGAGATGGAGTTCCTGCCACCTGGCACGTCCGGCCGGAGTGACCCGAGCGAACGGGCATGTTCGCCCACGAATCACGGCTCTGGACCTGACTCCAGGAGCCTCCTACTCGCCCTTGACCTTCTCCAGGATCACCGCCCTGTACTCCGCTTCGGCCCGGGCCATGAGTGCTTTCCGCTCGGCGCTGGGGATCTTCATGTAACGTTTGTACTCGGCGAAGGTCATCTTGGTATGGACCGACGACCGCATGTTGTACTCGGCCGAGTCCCAACGTTCGGCGGCCCGGGCGATCTGCCGGTCGTCCAGGCCGAACGCACGAAGGAGACCCGTGGCCATCATCGCGTTACCGAACGGGTTCATGTGAACCCCGTCGCTCGTCAGGATCCTGCCCGGCTTGGCACCGGCCTGGACGGCCGCCGCGATGGCCTTCTGCATGTCCGCGTTCAGGTCGGCCAGAAGGCAGCCCTCGCTCTTGGCCAACTCGACCAGGAACGCGTTGTAGGCCGCGAGCTTCACGTTGTTGGCCGCATTGGGGTCTTCGGTGATCATCGTCGAGGTGAGGATCATCACCTTGATGCCCGCCTTCTTGGTGCGAGCGACGATCTCGGTGATGTTGGTCTTGTAGTCCTCGAGCTTGACACCCCGGGCCCCGTGCCACACGTCGTTGACACCGCAACTCAGCGTCATCCAGTCGGGCTTCTTGTCGATCACGTCCCGCTGGAGTCGAGCGAGCATCTGGTTGGACTTGTGGCCGCTGATTCCCGCGGGGATTTTGACGGCCTTCACGCCGTTGGCCTCGAGGCCGCTGATCACCATGCCCACGTACCCCAGCGGCTGGTTCCCACCAGCGGTGATCGAATCGCCCAGGAAGGCGATCTTCTGCCCGTCTTTGACCTGGATCTCCCCCGCGGCCCCAACGCCGGTCAGGAACGGGGCGGCCACAACACAGATCATCGCGGTAACGGTCTTGCTCGCCATTTGGCGCTCTCCTCAGATACGAATGCTACCTCTCTGGCCAACACAGCGCCGCCCGGCGCCCTCGGCGGCCCGGATGGCGTCTCTCCCCGCGACCACCGCGGGGCACGGGCGGTGATTGTATCGGATCCGGTGCATCGGGCAAGCCGAGTCTCGGGCCGGAAAGGTCGTCCGGAGCTGGGGTCCGGCCCGAGGATGGGGTCAGATCTTCAGTGATTGATGGCGTGCGCCGTACGGCCCGGCCCGGCCGAATCCCCTCACCGCGCCTGCACCTTGCCGTCGCTTGCCCCCACCGGCCGATGCCGTCGCCCCCCCCGCCCATCAGGTGAGATGGCGTTCCTGCCGCCTGGCAAGTCCGGCCAGAACAACCCAAACGAACGGGCATGTCCGCCCACTAATCACTAATCAAGACCTGACCCCAGGAGCTTCCTAATCACTAATCAAGACCTGACCCCAGGAGCTTCCCTGACCCCAGGAGCTTCGGCGGGGCGTCATTGGGGTTTGGCGGGACGTGCCGGCGGTGCCTCGGTCAGCGTCCATCTGCCGTAGGCCGGGACGGAGATCAGCTTGTCGTTCTTGTCGAACTGCGCATCCGCCCTCGGCTTGTCCGAATGCGGGCCGTATACCCGAATGAAGTACCGGCCATCGGCGTCGGGTTTCGTGCGGACGAGGCGATGGCCGGGCTTGAGAGTGATCAACTCGGGCGCGGCGATGTCGTCGGGAAACTCGACCCACACGACCTTCGCTTCGCCCGGCCGGGCCAGGAACCGTGGCCCCAGCACGGGCAAGGCCGACTGGAACACCAGGAGCCCCGCCGGTTTCGGCAGGGCCTGTTTGACATACTCCCTGGGCGGCGAGATCTTCGCGCCGGTTCGCGGGTCGAGCAGCCCGAGGCAGGAGTGGCTCCACGTGGTCTTCTGAAAGGCCACCTTCCCGGTCATGCACAACTTGCCTTCGAGCAGGGTCGTGGCGTCGGCCTGGACTGGGGCGACCGCGGGGGCGGCGGTGTACACCACCGTGGATGCGTATCCCCCCTTCTTCCCGCGACGCACGAGGGTGAGCTCCTCGGTGATCCGGATCGTTTCCTCGCCTTCCCGGCGAACACCCCGAATGTGATATCGCCCGAGTTCCTTGCCGACGTCCTCCGGCGCGGCGATTCTGTAGCGCTTGTCACAGAGGATCTCCACCGTGGGCTTTGCCGGCTGTTTCTCGGCGCGGAGGTTCGCCACGGCCTGGTGGGCGGTCTTGCGGAGGAAGGCGGCGTAGGCGGCGTCCAGGCCCTTCGGAACGTAGGGGTTGTTCGTGACGTCCCGGCCGAAGAGGACCTCGTACCATACGCAGCCGATCAGGTACTCGCCGTTGCGGTTGGCGTGGTGCCCGTCCATGCCGAGCCTCCACGATCCGTCCTTCTGCTTCCGCCAGGAGTAGCCGCCGTGCAGCGAGTGCGACTGGTCCGGCAGGGCCGGGTGCTTGGCCGTCTTGGGCCCAAAGGCCGGGTCGGGCTGGTAGCCCCAGGTCGGGTCGGTGTCGGCGAGGTACATCGCGTCGCCGCTGGGCAGGATGCCCGTATCGAGCTTCCTCGCCATCGCGTGGTAGGCGCTGCGGACCTGCTCGTACATCACCTTGTGCGTGTGCGGCTGTTTGCCCGCGTTGGCCGGGACGAACCGCGGGTCGTCGACGCGGTAGGCCCACGTCTGGTGCATCAGCAGCCGCGCCTGCGGGGCGTGCTTGCGGACCAGGCCGACCACGTTGCTCGCGTACGGCTCGTACGTCCGAGTGTCGTGGCTCTGCCAACTGACCTGCTGGACCGTCACCGCGTCCCACTTCCGCGACTGGAGCATCTCCACGAGGCTCTTGCCGCCGTAGGGCTTGCCGGCCTTGTCGCTCGGGTCGGCGAGGTACTTGGCCGCGTGGTTCCAGTGCCGCTCGAACGTGCAGCCGCCGAGGTTTGCCCGCCCGACGATCAGCTCGTTGCCCGACGCCTTGACGATGTCCGGCAGGAACCGCAGCGCGTTCTGCGCGAAGCTGTTGCCGATCGTCAGCAGGCGAACGGTCTTGGGCTCTTGCTTGTGGGCGGCGTCCCCGGCCGCGGGGGCGAGAGCGGCCAGGCAAGGCGTCAGGGCCAGGCACAGGACGGCACATCGGGGAAGACCCATCGGGCGAACTCCTCTACTGGCAATGCTGTCGGTCGAGAACGGCAGGTCCGGGCCTGCTCCGTACGGACTCTCATGGTCGGCGATTGCGCGGGCGCTTCCAAGGGCCTGCACGACGATATTCCCGGCCCGGCTCCGGGTCATCCCCCGGGGGGAGGGTCGATCGTGACGGTGTCGCTCCAGGCCTCCGGCATGCTGCGCGCGCCGACGGCCTTCACCATGCATCGGATCTTCGTACCGGCCTCCGCCGCCGTGACGGTCCACGTGTCGCGCGCCCCGTACGTGAGGGGGTAGCCGTCGGCAAACCAGTAGGTGCGGATGTCCGTGATGCCGGCGAGGTGGGGCCGGCAGGTGATCGTGCCGCCGACCGTCGCGCTGCCGGACAGCGTGGGCCTGGCCGTGAAGGGCGCGGGGGCGGCCTGAAGCGCGGCGGTCTTCTGCAGCACCTCGACCCAGTCCACCACGAAGTCCTGGCGCCCTTCCTTCGGCACGCCGTGCCGGGCCCTCAGGGCGTAGTCCAACTGAAGGTCCAGCCGCTCGAGGTACGTCGGGGCCGTGGGACAGCGGCAGATCTCGACCCACTTTTCCCGGCCGGCCCCGTCCGGGACGGTGACGTTCACATAGGTCATCGCCTCGTCGACGACGAATTCCCAGGTGTGGAACCGGCCGTCCCAGAAGTACAGGCCCCCGGGGATCTTGCTCTTCTGTTCCGTCAGCTCGCCGCTGTAGACCTTGTAGCGTTTGTAGCTGCCGGCCTTCTTGGCGAAGAGGTTCTTCACGTGGGCGTAGTGGTAGTGAGAGGACAGGCCGTTGTACCAGCAGCCGTTCTGCCCGTCGAACTCGAACCAGTCGACCTCGATGCGGTTGGCGGTACGCCAGAAGAGATAGTCCGGGTCGTAGGACCAGAAGGCGGGGAACAGGCCGCCGGCCAGGGCCTCTTGCGGCACGGCCGGGAGCATGCAGCGGATGCGGAAGATCTTCGGGCCGATCCAGGTATAGCCGTGCCCCAGGTCGTTGACGCTGTAGAACGCGCTGCCCCGCCAGCGGTCGCCCTGCCGGACCAGCGAGAGGGTCTGCCTGTTGTTCTCGGCATCGTGGGGATAGGTGTTCGGCGTCCGGCCGGGCGTGACCAGCGGGGCGTCGCACCCCACGGCCGTGTTGAAGCCGGGCCCCATCCAGAGATCGCCTTCTCCGCTGGTGCTCGCCTGGACGCGGCTCGCACGGAAGTCGTCGTAGAAGACGCGTTCGAAACCTTGCGGCTCGACGCGTGGCCCGCCGGCGTTGACGCGCGTGACGGCCTTCTGGAGGGACTGCCCCCAGGCGTTCCACCTCTCGTCGTCGTGGACGTACCGGTACGGGAAGTCCTCTTCATCCAGGACCGGGCGCGCGGTCCGGTACGGGTGATCGGCGGGCAGACGGGCCTGGAAGCCCAGGCGATGGGCCGCCCAGCCCGTCATCTTGCGGACCATCGCTTCGGAGGGCTCGGTGAGCCCGAACACGAGGGCGTCGTACGCCCAGGCCATGTTCCCCTGCCGCCTCTCGCCGAGATACGTTGTGATCCGGTAGGGCCAGTCGCCGGAGAAACGGTCCGGCTGCCGGGTCCGGCTCGCCAGCGGCGTTCCGTTGACGGACGCGAACATCCGGCCGTACCGGATCCCGCAGACCACGACGTTCCAACTCCTCCCGTCGGCGACGACGGCCTTGGTGGTCATCACGCGCCGGTCGAGCCCCGCCCTGTTGCGGCCGACATATTGAACGCTCAGGCCCGCCTCCTTGCCGTACCAGATTCTGGGCGAGGACTTGTTGGGCCCGCTGCCGTGATTGAGGTCCAAAAGCGTCGTCCGATCGTCGGTTCCGGAGTTGGCCTCAATGCGGAACGTGAGGATGCACCAGCGGTAGTTCCAGCGCGCGTCGCGCTGGCCGGGCACGGAGAAGTGCTGCCCGGAATCGGCGGCGAACTGAACGCCGCTGCGCGGGCCGGACTTCGCCGGCCGAAGACCCTCGGCCTGCTGGGTCGCCGCGGCGGCGATCGTCCCGCGCGCGGGATGCTCTCGGACAACGCCCTGCGCAACGTCCTCCTGGAAGTAGGCCGTCATGATCCACTCGGGGAACAGGTCGATCGCCCAGGGGATCTTGTTCCGGCTGCGGCAGATGCGCTTCGGCACGCGGAGGGAGAGGGGATGCCTGCCTTCGGTCTGCTCCCGGACCGTGACCTTCCCGTCGCCATCGGCGTCGCAGGCCACCTCCAGCTCGGGGCATTCTCCCTGGAGTGCGGCCAGGAGGGCCTTGCGCTCCCGATCGTCGTACAGGCCGTTCCGATCGGCGTCGAGCCGACGGAGCAGTCTCTCCCCGTCGCTGCGGGAGGGACCGCGTCTCGCGTGCCCGCTCGTCAGCCGGCCGACCTCGGCTGGGCCCCGCGGCCGCCGCGACCCGTCGCTTTCGGGAACGCCTCCAATGAGACAGATCGCGGCCGCCAACATGCTGCTCAGGCTCATCCTCAGGCCTCTCGCTGTCGATCCGCACGGCACGTCTCGTCGCCGCGACAGAGAACAGCCACTCTGGGGGGGGTGCCGTCTTCCCCGTCCTGCCGGCCGGGGCCGCCCTTCCGATCCCAGCGTACACCCCGCCGGATTCGGCTGCAAGACGGGGTTGCCCAATCAGGGGGGCGAAAAAGGTGTCAGGAACCTTTTTCGGTCTGGGGGGTAGTTCGTCAACCATTCGCTCCGCCGCCACGGGGTCGGCGGGGGCGCGAAGCGGGGGGGCAATCGGTGACCTGATTCTAATATAAGCAAATATTGATTTTGTTACTTGACAAGAATACACCGGGCGGTATAATGCCAAAGGTCAAGCAACGCCGTCGCGGTTGGAGTGTGCGCCGATCGAGAAGCACGCCCGCCTCCGAGCCGTGGTGCCCGGCCCCCGGTCAATCAGCAAAACAAAGCCAAACACGGATTATTCCGGTTTTGCCGATGGCCTCGGCTCGCCGGTCTTCGGGCCCGGCCCCCGGTCAATCGGCAAAACAAAGCCAAACGGGGATTTTTCCGAGAATGGCAATCTGGGTTAGCTGCACCGGGCATCCGAAGCGCCAGGGAGATACAAATTCTTATATAGAAAGGTTTTGTATCTTCGTGTGGACTGCCGGGCTAGAACTCCAGCGGCAGCTCCACGCGGTTGCCCGTGCGCTGGCTCTTTCGGGCGAGGTCGTAGGCCTCGGTGTACTGGTCGGCGACGACATCCCAGGAGACTACCTCGTCGAGGTACTTCTTGAGGTTCTCGCCCATCCGCAGGCGGGCGTCCTCATTGCAGGCCAGCTCGATGACGTGCCGCTTGAGCATGTCCTTGGTGGTGAACAGGCAGCCGCCGCCGTTCTCGAGCGTCTGGGCCGTCAGGCCCTCCATCGGGGCGGTGGTGATGTACGGTTTGTTCAGCGCGATGATCCGCGCCAGCGTGCCGGACTGCGTCTCGTCCGTGCTGGGCAGGACGATGAAGTCGCAGACGGCCATCATCTTGTAGTAGACGTCCCCGCGGGGCACGAACTCGTAGTAGTGGGCCAGGCCCTTCCGCTCGAGGAGTTGGACCTCCGCCTTGTATTTCTCGTAGTCCTGCTTGTGGTTGGGGTCGCGCATCGCCCCGGCGGCCAGGAGGTCC
>Ga0272441_10005221_pt1 | contig 22802 bp, 18 predicted proteins | sample SSMProp6N_FD_193582 | JGI IMG/M metagenome (GOLD analysis project Ga0272441, IMG submission 193582) | Marine sediment archaeal communities from Little Sippewissett salt marsh, Falmouth, MA, United States - SSM-Prop-6N | ecosystem: Environmental > Aquatic > Marine > Wetlands > Sediment ... | reverse complement strand
TTTACTTTGCCTATGGTTGCCACCCGGGTCTCCGAGGTATTGAAAGTTGAGCCGGAGACCGTGTGGGCGGCCGGGAGGCACCGTCAAGTTGTTCAGGCGCGCAGCCTTTTCTGTTATTGGGCGGTGAGAGAGCTGGGTGTCACCATGCTGTCGCTGTCGCGCCGATTGGGTTTGTCCGTAACGGCAATTGGCAAATCTGTAGTTCGTGGTGAAAAAATAGCAAACGCCATGAAATGCTCTTTTACGGATGAATAAGTTTAATACGTCCCCAATTTACGCAATTTACCCAATTTACCTCACCAATACAAGGGTGTTGTCGTTGTTGTGTGTGTCGTAGTCCAGAAAGTTGTTGCGGTGGTGGACGTGGTCGTTGTGAGCGAGGTCGTGACGGCTGATTCTGTTGTCACAGGGACCGCTATGTCTGTATCGGTGGAGGGGATAAGTATTACGCCCGATTCGCCCGTATCCGGGGGAGTTATTCCGGCGACAACCTGTAAGGCATAAACGGCCTCTTCCAGTCCGATGACGCCGTCTCCGCTGGGATCGTATCGTTTTCGTTCATTGAGAACTGCCAGGGTGCAATCGCACACATCTTCATAAAGCACGTTGATTTCGTCTGCGGAAAGGGCCCGGTCATAAATGCGGACGTCGTCGATCGCGCCGTGAAACGTTTTTCCCGCAAAAAATGAAAGCGCCGAATCGTCAGTGCCCATGGCAACGGCACCGGTCTGCGTCACGCCGTTTGAAACAGGCGCACCGTTTTGAAATACATTTTCGATATACTGCCCGTTCATGTATAAGCAAATTTTCAGGCCGTCGTATGAAAATGCCAGCTGGGTCCATGCGCCGACAGGTACATCTGTCGCCGAAGCGATATACTGATTTGGAAAATCCGTGGTGCTCAGAAGCACTTCAAGCTTGTTGGGGTAGGAGGGGTTGACAACCGAAACAGCGCCGATTCGAAACATCAGCCCTCGGGAATCCAATCCCGTATCACATAACCTCAATATATTCCGATATGGCTCTCCCGGGCCTTCGTTGTATACCCAGGCGACAACGGTCAATGCATTCAACCCATTCAGAAGCGTCTGGGTTTTAGTGGAATCAAGCACGATCAGTCCACCGGCGTCGGCGTCAAAAGAACAGGCGCTGTTTGATCTCCCCAATCGATCTTCGGTCAATACGGCGCCTTGAATCGTTCCGTGATTGTTATTTCCGCTCTCATCGGCGGCGTTCCCGTTGAACGGATAATAGCCGATAAGTCCGTCCGTAATAAAGGCAAGCCCACATGGTGTGTAATGTAAAATAATCAGAACTGTAAGGAGACCGGTAATCAACTTTTTCATTTTTTTCCGCCTTTCCTGGTTCCGCCTTGATGAGTAAGCAATGCACTGGAAAAGAACTGATGCAGTTTCGCCCCGTTAATCTGTTCAAAAAGTTCATCCGTCAAATATCGTTTCGTTACAGGGATACGGAAGGAATAAATTTCACAAGGATTGCGCCGGCTTTTCGGTGCCTCGCACGCGCTGGTTTGTCTGTTCGCTTTAAAGGCGTATCAAAGAGCGCATGCTTGCCGTGCCTTCATCTTTGATGCAACGTATACAGCGGACAAAAAGCAGGGAAAGTCTGTGAAATTTATTTTTTCCGGGGCCCTGAAATCCTGTATTAAAGGCATGGAAAAAGTTTTGAAAAAGTGTATAAAGTTTCTGCTCAAAATTCAACAGTAAGATTTAATTTATTTCAGATAAAATTACTTTAAAAAAACGCGGGTCGATTTAAGGAGCTCCACATATGTATCCGATATATTGATCTTTAATTTTTGTATTTACTCCGTGTGTATGGCCTGAATTTTGTCGATATAAAATATTCATTTTATGAACAGTAATTAATTCTTGACTTAAAAGTAAAATGTATGTAATTGCCCATTAATCCCATTTCTACATTGCGCAATTTCGCCTCTATTTTTTTAGTAAAAACAGGGGGGGAAATGGCAAAAGATACAATCGCTATTCTGGATACCCATGCCAACCCGGCGCCTTTGGGGTTGATGGGATTCGGTATGACAACGGTTCTTTTAAACATTCATAATTCCGGCTTTTATCCACTGGATTCGATGATTCTGGCCATGGGAATTTTCTATGGAGGCATTGCACAGATCATCGCCGGCATCATGGAGTGGAAGAAGAACAATACCTTCGGAACCACCGCTTTTACTTCTTACGGTCTTTTCTGGCTTTCTCTGGTCGCTCTGATATTGATACCAAAATACCAGTGGTGGCAAGCGCCAACCAACGGCGCTATGGCTACTTATTTGTTCATGTGGGGATTGTTTACGCTGTTCATGTTTGTCGGAACGCTCAAAGCGAATCGGGCGCTTCAGGTTGTCTTCTTTTCTCTTGCGGTGTTGTTTTTTCTGCTGTCCTGGGGGGATGCGAGCGGCAGCACGGCCGTCAAGCATCTTGCCGGTTATGAAGGCATTTTCTGCGGATTTTCCGCAATCTATGCCGCGATGGCTCAGGTTTGGAACGAAGCATTTGGTAAAACCGTCCTGCCGATCGGGCCGGTTCAATAATATTGAATTTGATGGGGTGAAATTGCGCAAAAATCAATTCTTGTAGATTTTATTTTTCCCGTGATTCGAACCGATATTGACTCATCGTTTGAATCATTGTAAGAATATAATAATACGTCTTTCAGTAAGTTGTGTTTCTCCTTTTTTAAGCTTTCCCTGTGCAAGGGGCCCGGAAAAAATAAACTACACCGTCTTGTTTGTCTTTTCGGAGTCTCGCATAAGCGTTTACCGGTCCGAATTCTACGTTGCATCAAAGGGCACGTGCAAACTCGTATGCACTTTTTGATACGCTTGGAAGACGGCCAGATAAGCGAGCGTGCGGGACTAAGAATATCCTGCGTAATCTTTGTGAATTTAACTCCTTCCGTGACCCTTAGACAAAATTATCGCTTTTTTCGCGGACGGGCTTGATTATATCTTCAGCCACGTTATTGAGGGCTCCGTCCCGCCCATTCCCGGCTTCCCCGGATCACGTGATGTCGTACACCGGGAACAGGCGGGACTCCGCAGTTAAATTTACGAAAATATGGCCGACGTTAGAACCAGGCCCGCGCGGACGAATTGAGTTTTATTTTCTGAAAAGACGATTGTCGCCGTAAACTCTGCATATTTACAGACATCTTTTAAAAGGATAAAATTGAAAACTGAAAACCACATCAATAAAGTTCTGCTGGCAGTCGATGGTTCGGATCAGGCCCTTGGGGCTGTTCACTATGTGAGCCGAATATTTCCGTGTGATCGGACGGAAGTCGTTTTGTTTCATGTAGAAAACGATATTCCGGATCTCCTGCTGGATATGAATAAGCTTCCCCTGATTGGAAACAAAATCTCCGATTTAAGTTTGAACGGCCGACATAAGGACCGTCGCCGATTTATGTCGGAGTTTATGGAAAAATCTGTTGCGATATTTCGCAGTGAGGGGTATCCGGCTGAATTCATACATCAGAAGGTCCGGAAAAAACATCACGGCATATCCAGAGACATTATAGAGGAATCGTCTAAAGGTTACGGCGCTCTGGTTGTGGGCCGAAGCGGACTCAGCCGGTTAAAGGACATCATGATCGGAAGCACTCCGATTCGACTTATCGATAAAGTGCGAAAAATTGCGTTGATTATCGTGGGAGGAAGGCCGTTGGCGAAAAAACTGCTGGTCTGCGTCGACGGTTCCGAGCAATCGGTTCTGGCCGTCCGGTTTGTCGGAAATCTGCTTGGGTCATCGGGCTGCCGTGTGGAACTCTGTCATGTGATTAAATCCCTGGACAGCTTCAAGGTAGGGTCCGACCGGCTTTATCTTCCGGAGCAGGAGCAAACATGGCAGCATTTAAACCAAAGCATTATTGAACCTGCCATGAAAGAGGCGCACAGACATCTGGTCGAATTCGGATTTGTTCCGGATCATGTTGTTTCCAGAATAATGCCCCGGGAAATCAGCCGGTCCGGCGCTATTATTAAGGAGGCCCGTTCTGGAGGATTCGAAAGCATCGTCGTGGGCCGTCGCGGCTTGAATGTCGTAGAAGAAATCGTACTGGGCCGTGTCAGTAAAAAAGTGCTGGAGGCGGCCGGGAAAATAGCTGTCTGGATGGTGTTTGAATAGAGATGAACAAAGCAATTTACTGAATCGTAAAAAAAGTTTTTTCATTTTTTCGTCATGATTTTGTTGAACCTGTCAAAATAGACCCCGCATTTTGGCTTCCGATATATTAAAATTCAAGAATTCCACTCGTGAACAAAAAATTCAAACTGATTGTTTTTTGAAAGTAAAAATTTAAGGCTATCTACTTGACTACAAACGTCATAGAAGATAATGTCTCAAAATTCAGTCTAAGTCTTTTTGAGGCTGAAAAAACAAAAATCGTATGCTTTATGCGCTTTATGTGTGTAGCGCGATGGCGTTTAAATAATATGATACGGAGGTGCTGCGTGGGAAAATCTCGTGTGCTGATCGTCGATGACAGTTCAACCGTCCGTTTGGGATTGAGAAAACTTTTGACGCCATTGAATGTTGACATCGAGGAGGCCGTAAATGGTCAAAGTGCTCTGGAACTTGCGCTCAATGATGAATTTGACTTGATCATAACGGATTATGAAATGCCGGAGATGAACGGATTTGATTTGTGCTCTAATTTAAAACAAAATCATAAGACCCATTCGGTTCCCGTGATCATGCTGAGTTCATTTGACACGGATGCTTATATCAGTACGGGTTACAATGCAGGGGCGGCGGCATTCATTTCAAAAAATGAAGCATGGTGCACTCTGAATCAGGTGGCCAGAGATGTATTGGCAAAATACGATACCCGTAAACAGCAGACGATTATGGTTGTCGATGATTCACGCTGCATCCGTCAGATGATGAAAAACGGTCTGACTCGTGCCGGTTACAAGGTGGTTTCCGCAACTAACGGAAAGGATGCGCTGAATCAACTTTCAAAAATCAGACCGGATCTGATTTTAAGCGATATCGACATGCCTGAGATGGACGGCCTGACGTTCTGCCATGCCATACATAAGGCCCCTGAACTGGCGGATATCCCGTTTGTCGCCATCAGTGCCTGCAGTGACCGTGCGCATATGAAACGCATGACTCAATACGGTGCGACGACCTATGTCGTTAAACCCATTAACATAGATCAGCTGTTGATACTGATCGAAAGACTTCTGTCGGACCACTTTCTGCTGTTATTGAAGGAAAAGGAGCGCCTGGATACCGAGCGTAACCTGATGCTTGCCAGTATTACCAGTCTGATATCCGCTCTGGAAGCCAGGGACCAATACACGAAAGGACATTCGGAATCGGTTGCGCGAATAGTGGCTCAGATGGTCCGGATGGCCGGCGCTGATGAGATGGAAGTCGAAACCGCCGCTATCGGCGCCCGGCTTCACGATATAGGAAAAATCGGCGTTCGCGACAATGTCCTTCTGAAGCCTGGCCGACTGACCGACGATGAATTCGATCATGTGAAGCAACATCCCGTAATCGGGTCCAATATTTTGAAATCCATCCCCAGCTTGTCTGATATTATTCCCATTGTATTGTCTCATCATGAACGAATGGACGGCAGGGGATACCCCCATGGATTAAAGGGAGACCGAATTTCTCAATGGGCCCGAATGACCGCTGTGGCCGACACCTACGATGCGCTTGTCAGCGACCGACCCTATCGCGAGGGAATGCTTCAGGGAAAAGCGCTTCAGATTATTGATGACGTACGGGGCACTCAGTTGTGTCCGGATTGTGTCGATTTGTTCATGCAATGGATTTCTATCGAGAAGGATTCCGACCCTGATACAACGCGGAAGACGGACAGGTAAACGAGTATGCGAGACTCTGAAAAGACAACTAAGATGGTGTAATTTATTTCTGCCGCGGCCCTCGAGTTTCATGGAAAGAAAAACACCCGCCTCATGGTTTTACCCCGGAAATGGTATTTGAAGGAATTTCTCCCGATCCGGAATAAATGATCGCGCCAGAATGGCGTGCAGGCGCGCCGATATGGCGTCTGCTTATGCCTGAATTTCACAACTCAACAACTCGTCAATAAACCTTGCCTATTGAAATTCCAGTCAATAGTGTGTTGTTTCAAGGTTGTTCTGTTTCCTTTAAAGATGTGTGCGGCAAAATCGGGGATTTCGGCCGGTCCGGATTGCAGTGCGGGTGTCGATCCGTTGGATGTGAAAGGCGCCAATATGGCACCATAACGGCCGTTCAGGTGATGAATGTGATTTGGTACAGGTGGGGCACGACGAAAAGTAATTAAATAACAGTATGTTTTAAGGAAAATATAGTTTTGCAGGTTATGGGCATAAATTTTGTATAGCAGTTAAATTTGGAATGAGTATGCATGATTTCTTAAAGCGTATACCCATGTAATATCCAGTCAAACAAGGGCCGCAGAAGAAACAAATTTAACCAGCTTGAATGGCTTTTTGTTTTTTCCCACGACGTGTAAAAAAAAGTACCTGCAACCCGAATGCACGCTTTGGCATGCCTTGAAGACAAACAAAAATCTTGCGCGATTTCTGCGTAATTTATTCCTGCCGCAGCCCTTTAAAATTCGAGGGCTGCAGTTAAAATCGATAAAGCTGTCCGATGAAAAAATATGTCGAGTGGAATGGTTGATAAGAAAGCCCCCTGGAGATAACGTCGAATTCTTTAGAGAGTAGATTATGCCTGTTGAAGCAGTCGAAAAAGATGGAAAAATCGATGTAAGGTTCAATGAAAAACTCACAGTGTATGAAACGGCATCTCTGGCCAAACAGCTCAAGGATTTGGAGTTGCCGGGCAGCTCCGTATGCCTGGATCTGGGAGGCGTTACCGAGTGTGATACCGCCGGAATTCAGCTGGTGTGTTCGGTAATAAAAACAGTTTTGCGCGGAGGCGGGGATTTAACCTTCAAAGAGGTGTCGCCGAGTGTGGAAGATACCGCCCGAAAAATCGGGCTTTCGCCGGTAGACGTGCTTTGTATGTTGAAGGCGGAACAAGCCGGCAGAGATAGTGATTAAAAAGGATTCTGGCAATGCTCTGCAATAACTGGAAAGGCGAATGATAAATCATTATGAACGAATCAAATAATTTTGCGGACACCTACCGCCAGGAAGCCGAGGAACTGCTGGAAACAATAGAACAGACGGTGTTGGAGCTGGAAGAAAATCCGGATGATTCCGAGGCGGTGAACCGCTTGTTCAGAGCCATGCATACGATCAAAGGCTCCGGATCCATGTTCGGTTTTGACGATATTGCCGAGTTTACCCATCATGTGGAAACCGTTCTGGACAAGGTCCGGGAGCACGTCATACCGGTGTCCAGAACCTTGATCGATCTGATTCTCAGGTCCCGGGATCAGATCAGCGCCATGGTTCACCCGTCTGATGAGGCGGCGGCAGATCCGGCGGGTTGCCGGGATATTATCGATGCCTTGAACGCCCTGCATTCGGAGCATACGGATGAACCTCAAATACCGAAAACCGTGCTGGAGGAAGCGGCGCCGCCGGCTGCCGGATCGAATCAGGAAACCACCTATCGTATCCGGTTCCGACCGGCTTCCGGTATTTTTGCTTCAGGGATGGATCCGGAGTTGCTGATAAACGAGCTGGAACAAATGGGGACTTGTCAGGTGACGGGGCTGACCGAATCGATCCCGGAACTCGATCGAATCGATCCCGAAGCGTGCTACATTCAGTGGGATATCGTGCTGACGACCTGCCGGGATATCGATGCCGTAAGGGATGCGTTTATTTTTGTGGAGGACGGCAGCCGGATTCGTATAGATAAAATCGCTGAAGACATGGACGGAGAAACGGATGTAAAGCGTCTCGGGGAAATTCTGGTCCAACGGGGGGAGGCCCTGCCGGATCAGGTAGAGTCGGCCGCAGCCAATCAGCGGCGCATCGGCGATATCCTGACGGAAACCGGAATTGTATCCAGAGAAAAGATCCAGTCGGCACTTGTGGAACAAAACGAGCTGAAACGAAGGCGCCGGCAGGTCCGGACTACGGATGCCACGGTCCGGGTTCCGGCGGACAAACTGGACCGCCTGATCAATCTGGTCGGCGAGCTGGTCATTGTTCAGGCGCGTCTGAGCCAGGTGGCCGGGGTCGTTCAGCATACGGAACTTGATACGCCGGTGGAAGAGGTGGAACGTCTGACCGGTGAATTGCGTGACTGTGCGCTGAACATACGCATGCTGCCGATCGGCACTACCTTCAGCAGGTTCAAACGACTGGTCCGGGACCTGTCGGGTGAAATGCATAAGGAAATCGATCTGATCACTGAAGGCGGGGCGACCGAGCTGGATAAAACGGTGATTGACCGGCTCGGCGATCCCCTGGTGCACCTGATCCGAAACAGTATCGATCACGGCATTGAACCTCCGGATCAACGGGAGCGCATGGGAAAGCCCCGCCGGGGCAGCATCCGGTTGAGTGCGGCGCATGTGGGCGCGCATGTGGTGATCACCGTCGAAGACGACGGCAAGGGACTGGATTCTGAGGTTATCCGGGCCAAGGCTGTTGAAAAGGGACTGATCGGGCCGGAGGACGATGTGAGCGGAGGAGACCTGTTAAAACTGATTTTTGAACCGGGATTTTCAACCGCTCAAACGGTCACCAGTGTGTCGGGCCGGGGCGTGGGCATGGATGTGGTGAAACGTGAAATCGATGCTCTGAGGGGGCATATCGAAATTTCCGGCAGCCGGGGCCAGGGGGCGGTTATGCGAATCTCGCTTCCCCTGACACTGGCCATCATTGACGGCCTGCTGGTGAAGGCGGGCCGAAACCGCTATGTGCTGCCGCTGGCGCTGGTCAACGAGTGTGTCGAGTTGTCCGGAGCCGACATTGATTATGCGCACGGCCGACATTTGATTTCGGTCAGAGGAGAGCTGGTTCCCTATGTGCGTCTGCGTGAGGTTTTTCGGTTAAATGATTCCAGGCCCGGGTTGGAACATATTGCCATCGTGGAAGTGGAAAACATGCGGGTCGGGATTGTCGTCGATGAAATTATCGGTAATCACCAGACGGTGATCAAGTCTCTGGGGCCGCTGTATAAAGATGTGGAAGGGGTTTCCGGCGCCACTATTCTCGGAGACGGCGGCATCGCCCTGATTCTGGATATGCTCAAACTGGTTCGCAGCGTTCAGCAGGAAGAACAGGGTGTATGAAGTAATCGATATAAGATTTAAGAAAGTTGAACTATGGCATTTACCTATTTTTTCAGAGATATGCAGACACTGGAGATGATTCGGGACCATGTGCTTCCGGCGCTGAGAACCCGTCGATATATTAATATCTGGGATGCCGGCTGCGCCATGGGACCCGAGCCCTATTCGCTGGCAATTATTTTCAGGGAAAATATGGGGCAGATGATTTTCAGAAATGTGCGGATTCATGCAACGGACATCGATGGAAGCAATCTGTTCGGAAAAATCATAAAAGACGGCGTGTATCCCCGGCAGCAGGTGGAGCGGATTCCAAAGGATATCTTCGGCAGATATTTCCAGAAGGCCGACGAGCCGGATCATTTCAGGATTCTTCAGGAAATCCGAAATTGCGTTCGGTTTCAGAAACACGACCTGCTGACGCTGACCCCTGTTCGAAGCGATTTCGGGCTGATCGTCTGCAAGAATGTACTGCTGCATTTTAAGGAGAGCGAACGGGTCGAGGTAATTAAGATGTTTCACAAATCACTGACGGTCGGGGGCTATTTTGTCACCGAACAGACGCAGAAACTGCCGGACAAAGTGAAACATCTGTTCAGGCCGGTAGTTTCCAACGCCCGGGTGTTTCAGAAAGTCGACTGATGCCGGCGCAGTCCTGACATGGTGCGGCAGAACAGCAGGCCGGGCCGGCATATGTCCGGGAATTTCATCAAACCATAATTTATGTTTGTTTCTGGGTGATACACAGTGAAAGTTTTAAACCTGACGCGGGGCGCAACCATCTATACGTCAAACGTCTACCTGATTACCGGTACCTGGAATGCACTGGACGACGTCAATACATTGATCGACGTAGGAAGAGATCCCGCTGTTCTTGACAAACTCCGCAACGCATCTACCGGGGTCGGGAAAAAAAGAGTCGAACAGGTCGTTCTGACGCATAACCATTATGATCATTGCAGTCTGTTGCCCCGGATAAAAAAAGAGTTCAATCCGGTGATATATGCGTTTTCCCCATCGGTCAAGGGGGTGGATTTCCTGTTAAAAGACGGAGCCAGCCTGAAAATCGGGGATTGCCGCTTTGAAATTCTTCATACCCCGTGCCACAGCAGAGATTCAATTTGTCTGTACTGTGCCCGGAAAGGCGCTTTGTTTACGGGTGATACGCCGGTCATCATTCATTCGGCCGGTGGAACCTATGAAAATTCGTTCCTTGAAGCCATGAACCGGCTTTGCCGGAGGGATATACAAACTATTTACCCGGGACACGGCGAGCCGATTTTCGGAAATTGTAATGAAAGAATCAAAAAATCAAGAGATTACGTTCAAAAGAGTCTGAACGGGAGTTAGTGGCTTACCAATTAGATGCTGTCAAAAAAAACAAAAAGAAAATTTTTAAATGCAGTTCCATGAGTATTGGGTTGCGGGCATAGCCCGCATCAGAAAAAATACCGATTTATCATATGCTTTGTTGAACCGGATCCGAAGATGGTATCCGCAAACCAAAAGGAACGATTCATGATTATTTCTGTCATAAACAACAAAGGCGGGACCGGAAAGACGACGACCTGCGTGAACCTGGCGGCAGCCTTTGCCGATTCCGGATTCCGGGTTCTGGTCGTGGACCTGGATTCCCAGGCGTCGGCCTCACTGTCTCTCGGAGTTCAATATCCGGATTTGTCGCCGTCGATTGCCGATGCGCTGTATGACGGGGTCCCTCTGGAATCCGTTATCCGTGAAAACGACGTTTCCGGACCGGATCTGATCACCGGATGTGCGCATCTGGCCAACTCGGATTTGGTTCTTGCCGATGTCGTCGGTCGCGAGACCCGGCTCAGTCAATGCCTGGAGCCGGTCCGGCACGGTTATGACATCATTTTATGTGATTGCCCTCCGTCTTTGTCTCTGCTGTCGGTCAACGCCCTGGTGGCTTCAGATTGTTATCTCGTCCCGCTGACGCCCGAATACCTTGCTCTGGAAGGCCTGGTCAGTCTGATGGCTGCGGCGGATGAGATTAAAAAAAATCTGGAAACCCGTGCGGCCCTTCTGGGCATTGTGCTTACCATGGTTACGGCAGGGGTGAAAGTATTTCGTGAAATTGAACAGCTGGTTCGTGATCACTATCAGGACATCGTATTTCAGACCCGCATACGTCGAAACGTCAAGGTAAATGAAGCACCGGCTCACGGGAAGAGCATTTTCACCCATGCCCCGGATTCAGCGGGTGCCCGGGATTATGCCATGCTGGCGGGTGAGGTGCTGGAGCGTTGCGGACTCACTGTATCGAATGGAACTCGAATGGATTAATTATATTACGTTAACTGCGATGGAGGTTGTTGTATGAGTGGTAAAATTGGAAAGAGCATTTTTGATCGATCGGCCCCCGGCGGGGATGAACATCCGGATGCGACTGCGGGTTCGGCGGAAAACGGATCGGCAGCCCTCGATCGGCATATCGATGAAGGAATGAACAGCCGTGTGGTGGAACAGATCGAGGCACTGACGGAAAAGGTAATAAACGGCCGACTGGATGCCCGGGCGGATCTTGACGGTATGGCCGGCGCGGACCGGCAAGTCATGGCAGGCATCAACAACATGCTCGACGCGTTGATTTCACCGATCAACGTGATGGCCGAGTACGTGGACCGGATCAGCAAGGGCGAGATACCGGAAAAGATCACGGACGACTACCGGGGTGATTTCAACGAGGTGAAAAACAACCTGAACCAGTGCATCGACGGCCTGGGCGGTCTGGTGGAAGCCAACGCGGTACTGCAGAAGATGGCGGTCAACGACCATACGACTCGCGTGGAAGGTGAATACCAGGGGTTGTTTTCACATGTCGGCACGGCGGTGAACCTGGTCAGAGAACGTCTTCTGGTGTTGACCGATGTGGCCGAAGATATCGGCCGGGGCGATCTGAAAGATCTGGAGAAACTGAAACAGATCGGCGACGGAAAAGGGCGGCGATCGGAGAACGACAAGCTGGTGCCGGCGTTTATCGTAATGATGGAAGCCATCAGGGGAATGGTGGACGATACGGTCGGTCTGGCCGAGGCGATCAACGAAGGCAAGCTGGATATCCGTGCGGATGCCGGCAGATATGAAGGCGGTTTCCGGGATGTGGTCGACGGTGTCAATCATACGCTGGACGCCCTGATCGCCCCGTTGAACGTGATGGCCGAGTACGTGGACCGGATCAGCAAGGGCGAGATACCGGAAAAGATCACGGACGACTACCGGGGTGATTTCAACGAGGTGAAAAACAACCTGAACCAGTGCATCGACGGCCTGGGCGGTCTGGTGGAAGCCAACGCGGTACTGCAGAAGATGGCGGTCAATGACGTTACGTCAAAAGTCGAGGGTGAATATGTAGGATTGTTTGCCGAGGTTGCTGACGCCGTTAACCGGGTCGATGTGGCGCTTCAGCATATAACGGATGTTGTCCATCATATTTCCATAAATGATCTGACGGATCTGGAACAGTACAGGAAGATCGGTCGACGTTCGGAAAATGACAACATCATCCCGGCGTTTGTGGGGATGATGGAAAATCTCAGGTATTTGACCGATACGACCCGTCAGGTTTCCACCGGTGACTTGACGGAATTGCCGAAATTGAAAGCATTGAACGGCGGGCAGGGGCGTTTGTCTGAAAATGATGCTCTGCTGCCGTCTTTTATACAGATGATCGAAAATATCAATGCGCTGATAGAGGATACAAATGCCCTGACCATCGCAACCCTGGAAGGCAAGCTGGATGCCCGGGCGGATGCATCGAAACACGGCGGAGATTTCGGTAAAATCGTTCAGGGGATCAACGACACGCTCGATGCGGTGATCGGGCCGTTGAACGTGGCCGCCGAGTATGTGGACCGCATCAGCAAGGGAGACGTTCCGGAGAAGATCACCGATGATTTCAAGGGAGATTTCAACGAGATCAAGAACAACGTGAATATGCTGATTGAATCCATGCAGGAAGTCACCCGTATCGCCAAGGAAATTGCAGGGGGCAACCTGATGATTAAGGTGGAGACGCGCTCCCGGCAGGATGAATTGATGCAGGCCCTGCAGGAAATGGTCGAGGACCTGACCCGTATCGCGATCGACGTTCAGACCGCCGGCGAGCAGGTGGCTTCCGGCAGTGCCCAGATCAGCTCGGCGGCGGATGAAATGTCCCAGGGTGCCAGTGAGCAGGCGTCCGGTGTGGAAGAAGTGTCCAGTTCCATGGAGGAAATGAACAGCTCGGTGGCCCAGAACGCGGACAATGCGAAACAGACGGCTGCCATTGCCGACAAGGCGGCTGAAGACGCCAGGGAAGGTGGTCGTTCGGTAGTCGAGACAGTCAAGGCCATGAAGAGTATTGCCGACAAGATCGGTATTATCGAAGAGATCGCCCGGCAGACCAACATGCTGGCCCTGAATGCCGCCATCGAAGCGGCCCGGGCCGGCGAACACGGCAAAGGCTTTGCCGTTGTGGCTGCTGAAGTCAGGAAACTGGCCGAACGAAGTCAGACCGCGGCCAAAGAAATCGGCAACCTGTCCGGCACCAGCGTGGAAATTGCCGAAAAGGCCGGGAAGTTGATTGAAGATATTGTTCCCAATATTCAGAAAACAGCGGAGCTGGTGCAGGAAATCAACGCATCCAGCGCAGAACAGGCCAACGGAATCGAGCAGGTAACCAATGCGGTCCTGCAACTGGATCAGGTGGTTCAGCAGAACGCAAGCGCAACGGAAGAGATGGCCTCCACCAGCCAGGAACTTTCGGCACAGGCCCAGCAACTCCGGCAGGCCGCCGAATTTTTCAAGGTGGACACCGGATATAACAACCGCGGCGTGCATCCCGGCCGTGCACGCGACAGCCGGCCCCGTCGAATTGAGCCGGGTACCGGTCGAACACCCCTTGTCAGAGGTTCCAAAGCCCCTCGAAACACTGTCGGCAGTAGATTGGCGGATCAGGCGGCTGCCGGAGACACAGGGGTTGCCCTGGATATGAGCGATTCGGACGACAAGCAGTTTGAACGGTATTAACCCCGGGGAAAGGAGGCTGCATCATGAGTTCCGAACATGTCGGAAATATTAAAATGTATCTGACGTTCACCCTGGGTGAGGAAGAATTCGCGCTTGAAATCCAGAAGGTCCGTGAAGTTCTGGATTATACCGCCATTACCCGGGTGCCCCGGATGCCGGATTTTCTACGCGGGGTGATCAACCTGCGCGGGAATGTGGTCCCGGTAATCGATCTTCGTCTGAAGCTGGGAATGGCGGCGGTTCAACGGACCGTCAACACCTGTATCGTGATCGTGGAGGTCGAAATGGACGGTGAACTCATTCAGGTGGGGGCGCTGGCCGATTCGGTCAAAGAGGTCATCAGTCTGGAACCGGGAGAGATTTCAGCACCGCCGCGACTCGGCACCAAGCTCAAAACAGAGTTTATTCAGGGTATGGGGCGCCGGGAGGATGGGTTCCTGATCATTCTGGATATCGACCGGGTCCTGTCGACGGATGAGATTTCACTGGTCCAGGGTGTGGCAGAAGACGAAGTTCAGTCTGCGAAATTCTCCGAAGAGGAAACCGGTAAGGCACAATCCATGGTATAGATGCCGGATGCAGGTGCCTGAATCTTCTCTTATCTCCTGTTCGTTAAACGAAGAAGATTCGGGCATTCTGCGCCTTCAGGGGAGCGGCAGGAAAAACGGTAATGTTAAATTTTATGAAAACTGCACGACGGGATCGTTGATGCGCCTGAGACAACAAAGCGGTTTTTTCAGATTCGGTTTGATGGGGTTGATTCTGCTCGGCTGTGAGGGAATGATCTGGTTTTTCCATTTCGTGCTTGAACAGCAGGCGGTGTTTACCCATCTGTTTTATATCCCGATTATTGTCAGTGTGATCTGGTGGGGGCAAAAGGGTCTGGTTACGGCCGCGATACTGGGTGGATCGCTGATTTTGATGAAACCGGCGCCGCATTTATTCGCTTCGTGTTGTTTTCCGGATGTGCTCAGAGCCCTGGTCATTTGCATTGTCGCAACGATCGTGGCCATGGTCAACGAGAAGCGCAGGAACGCTGAAAACGAATTAAAAAAAGGCGCTGATGAGTTAAAGGAGATACTGGAAGAGGTCCGCCGGGCGCATAAGGAGGCGGAGGCGGCCAATAAAGCTAAAAGCGAGTTTCTTGCCAATATGAGCCATGAAATTCGGACTCCCATGAACGGAATTGTCGGGTTTGCAGACTTGCTGCTGGAGACGCGTCTGGATGACCGGCAGAAGGACTATCTGACCCTGCTGAAGACGTCGGCCGTCTCGCTGCTCAATCTGATCAATGACATTCTGGATTTTTCGAAAATTGAGGCCGGAAAACTGCGGCTGGAAACCATTGATTTCAATCTTTCCGGGCTTATCCAATCGACGGTGAAACTGTTCAATGTGCGGGCCGATGCAAAGCATCTTGAATTGGCCTGTTGCCTGGCCGATGACCTTCCGGATACGGTGTGTGGCGATCCAGGCCGTCTTCGGCAGATTTTGTGTAATCTCATCGATAACGCCCTTAAATTTACCCATGTCGGAAAAATAACGATTGACGTAGGTTTAAACAACATTCAGGCGGAAAATTTCGAGGTGATGTTTGTCGTGAGGGATACCGGAATCGGTATCGCAAAAGAGCGGATAAATTCTGTTTTCGATGTGTTCGTGCAGGCGGACGGTTCCACCACCCGTCGCTATGGGGGGGTGGGGCTGGGGTTGAGTATCTGCCGGCAGCTGGTCGATCAGATGAAGGGGCGTATCTGGGTTGAAAGCGAATCCGGGAAAGGATGTGCGTTTTATTTTACCGCCCGCTTCGGGCGACCGATTTCAGCCGGTGCCGCGCAGATAACGACGCGTGATCAATCAGATCCGATAGATGAGCCATCTGAGGAAAAACCATCCGGGGAAGTGCCGGATAAAGCCGCCATCAAATCGGATTCAAAGTCCGCTGATCCGGGACTTGAAATATTGCTGGCCGATGACAGCAACGTTTGTCGAAAGCTGCTAGAAGAATTTATAGCGCAAAAGGGACACCGCCTGACGGTGGTTCGGGACGGCGGGGCGGCGAAACAGGCGCTGGAAAGTCGGCATTTTGACCTGGTGCTGACCGATGTGCATATGCCTGAAATCAGCGGATTTGAACTGGTTCGATGGATTCGGAACCGGGAACGGGACACCGGTGAGCATGTGCCGGTGATTGCCGTTTCGGCATCGGCGCTGGAGGAGGATATCGGGAAATGCCTGGATGCGGGAATGGATGCCTTTGTTGCAAAGCCGATTGACGGGCGGAAACTGTCGACCGTAATTCAGCAGGCAGTTTCGGTCAAGCGGTTTCGTGGCGGCTTGCAGAACACTTCCCGGGTATCAACCGATAACGTGATGAATTGTCTCCGGACCCCGCCCTCAGTTGATTTGCCGGATCGGTGTCGGCAGTATGCCGAGCATTTGAAGGGGAAAACGATTCGATTCTGCGAAACGGCCCGCATTCAGGTCCGGAAAATTCAGGCAGGCATCGATGCCGGTGATTTGGCGCAGGTGGAACGAATCGCTTATGAATTGAAACATTCGGCCAATGAAATCGGCGCCATAAAAATTTCGGATGATGCGTTTCGAATAGAGCTTTGCGTGAGAAAAGGCGATCTGAAAAAGCCGGTGTTGTTGATCAAACGAATTGGACAGGAACGGAAACTGATTTGTGATTCATGCCGAAGTGTTGACTGATGAGGAGGTCGTGCCGTGAAGATACTGATTGCAGAAGATGATTTTATCGCTCGTCGGATATTAAAGGAAGTACTGGTGCCGTATGGGGACTGCGATATCGTTGTAGACGGAGAAGAAGCGGTCCACGCCTTCAGACTCTCGATGGAGGAAGGCACGCCTTATGATCTGGTGTGTCTGGACATTATGATGCCTCACATGGATGGATATGAGGCGCTGAAAGCCATCCGGGAAATGGAAAAAGCCGGTGGAATCGATCCCGTAGACGAGGTCAGAGTGATCATGATCACCGCTCTGGGTGATCCCGGCACCGTATTCAGAACCCTGTATAAGGGAGCCGCCACATCTTATCTGGTCAAGCCCATTGTAAAAAGTAAACTGATCCGGGAACTTCGTAACCTGGGGTTGATCAGCTGACGGGTTTCAGTTTTGCCCCGGGGTGTGTGTGCGTTCAATATTAATATACGTATGGGTGATATGACCTATGTTACAGAATAATGCTGCATTGAAGAATGCATTTTACTGCCCTGAGATGTCGGATACCGAGTTCCGGCGGCTGAGCGGATTCATTCATGCCGAATGCGGCATCAAGCTGCCGCCGGTGAAAAAAACCATGCTGACGCTTCGTCTGGTCAGACGGCTCCGGTCGCTGGGGATGACGTCTTTTTCGGACTATTATGATTATGTGAGTCACCGGCCGGGACGTTTTACCGAGCTGCCCCTGATGATAAATGTCGTCAGTACCAACAAGACGGAATTTTTCAGAGAGTCCCGGCATTTTGATTTTCTGGTCGAAAAAGTGCTTCCGGACCTGACCCGGTCCGGATTGAACCGGAGGCGCGGGCATCTTGAATTTTTAAGTGCCGGATGTTCCAGCGGTGAAGAACCGTATACCCTGGCGATGGTTCTGGATGATTTTTTTCGGAATGTCCCTGAAAAGGACTTTTCCATTCTGGCTACGGATATATCCACTGATGTGCTTCAAAAGGCTGTCCGTGGAATTTATCCGGACTGCAACGGGGAGCAGATTCCGTTGAAATTCAGAAAACAGTACCTGATGCGCGGTAAAGGTTCTCAATCCGGCTATTGTCGGGTGGTTCCGGAGCTGCGCAGTCGGATACGATTCCAGCGGTTGAATCTGAAAGCCGAAAAATTTCACATCGGGATGATGGATGTGATTTTTTGTCGCAATGTGATTATCTATTTTGATCGAGAGACCCAGAAAGCGCTGTTTAATAATTTTTATGATCACCTGAATCCCGGAGGGTATCTGTTTATAGGGCATTCGGAATCTCTGCACGGAATCAACGACCGGTTCAGGCTGGTTGTCCCTACGGTTTACAGGAAACCCATATGACGACAAACGTGTTGATAATTGACGACAGCCGGTCGCTGAGAGAACACGCCGTAAGCGTGTTGAATCAAGCCGGATATAAAACGCTGACGGCATCGGACGGGCCATCGGGCCTGGAGATGATCGAGCAGCATCGACCTGACGTTGTGCTGCTGGATATCATCATGCCGGGCATGAACGGTCTGGAGGTCCTCAATGCCCTGCGACGAAAGAAAATTGGTGTTTCCATTGTGCTGCTGACCGTAAAAACGTCGGTGCAGGAAAAAGTCGATGGGTTGAATGCCGGTGCGGATGATTATATCCCTAAGCCTTTCAGCGATCGGGAGTTGGTCGCTCGTGTGAATGCCGCAGTGCGAAAGGCGAAGATCGAAAAAAATCTGTCCGCCCTGATAGACGCCAAAAGCCGTGAACTCGTCCGAAAAGAACGACAGGCGGTGGTTGGGCGCATGGTTCAGGGCTTTGTTCATAATCTGAGGGGGCCGATGACGTCGATATCCGGGTGGGCGGATGTGGCGCAGATCAAGGTCTGCGAACTCAGGGAAAAAATTACCGGGGACACGTCCGGGGAATGCATGGATCTGTGCGACGGGATCATGCATGACCTGAGTATGCTCATGAAGGGTACGGCCAAGGCCAGGGCCCTGATCGACTGCCTTCTGGTAAGAAATTCCCAGGACGCTTCTGATCGAAAAGACACAATTCAACTGAGCGAACTGGTAAAACAGGAAATCGAATTCATGAAATCCGATCTGGATTTCAAGCACGGCATTCGGATCTCGTTTGACCTGGATGCGGCAATACCGTCATTTCAGGGCTATTATACGGATTTTTCTCAGGTAATATACAATCTGGTTAGAAATGCGGCGGATGCCATGACAGATTCACTTGAAAAACAGTTGACCATTCAAACGCATTGTGACGAAGCTTATATATATCTGTCGTTTCGGGATACGGGGTGCGGTATCTGCGAAAAAGACATGCAGCGGATTTTCGATCCGTTTTTTTCAACTAAGGGGAAAAAAATGTTGACGGGGATGTGCATTCCGTCGGGCTGGGGTTGTATACCTGTCGGCAGTTGATGAAACCGTATGGTGCGGAGATACAGGTTGCCGGCGCCCCGGGCAGAGGCGCTGAATTCGTGGTAAGAATTCCCTGCCCGAAACCAACGGAATTCAAAAACGGTATGGATTCCTGAACCGGTGAGCCTCAGCCGTTCAGAAACAGGATACTGATTCATTTGAACACATGCAGATGACGATGATTTGTAATCCCAAACCCCATAAAACCGGACGGATCAGGCCCGTCAATGTGTTGATCGTGGATGATTCCGCGGTGGTCCGTCAGACCATGAAAGACATCCTGGAGACAGACCCGGAAATTCGTGTGATGGCAACGGCGGCGGATCCATTTGCTGCCGCCCGGATTATCCGGGACCGTTTGCCGGATGTCATAACGCTGGATGTGGAAATGCCTCGAATGGACGGTATTACATTTCTGCATAAAATCATGACTCAGCATCCCATCCCGGTTGTCATGTGCTCCAGCCTGACGGAAAAAGGATGCGAGACCGCCTTTAAAGCGCTTGAATATGGCGCGGTGGATATTATTACCAAGCCCAGACTGGGCGTACGAAAATTTATTGAAGAATCGAAAATTCGAATTTGTGATGCGGTGAAAGCCGCTGCCGGGGCCCGATTAAGGTCCGTTAATTTTAACGGGGTCAAGGGTAAACTCACGGCGGATGCCGTTCTTCAACTGCCCGAATGTCGTCCCATGATACAGACGACCGACAAGGTCGTGGTGGTGGGGGCATCGACCGGCGGTACCGATGCGCTTCGTGTCTTTCTGCAGGGCCTGCCACAGGACAGCCCGGGCATTGTGATCGTTCAGCATATGCCAGAGCGTTTTACCCGGGCGTTTGCCGACCGGCTCAACAGCATCTGCCGAATCGAGGTTAAAGAAGCTGCAGACGGGGAAAGTGTCCTCCGGGGGCGGGCATTGATCAGCCCTGGAAACCGGCACGTCCTTTTAAAACGCAGCGGTGCGCGGTATTTCGTTCAGATCAAGGACGGGCCGCTGGTGTGCCGGCATCGGCCCTCAGTGGATGTGCTGTTCCGGTCGGCGGCCCGTTATGCCGGAAGCAATGCTGTCGGGGTAATCATGACCGGCATGGGAGACGACGGCGCCAGAGGCCTGGGGGAGATGAAACAGACCGGTGCGCTTACCCTTGCCCAGAATGAAGAAACGTGCGTGGTATTCGGTATGCCTCAGGAAGCCGTTAAACTCGGTGCTGTGGACCAGCTCCTGCCCCTCGAAGAGATATCTGAAAAGATTATTTCCACTATCTGAAGTTAAATCATTTGTTGAATCCATATAAAATTTTCTATACATAAAGAAAGCCGTGCAGCATTGGTAGCTGGCTATCTATGTTTATTTTTCATATGTTAATGTGGTGTTGATTGCGGATATTTCTGATTCCTCCGGGGGCTCAAAATGAAAGCTGCTTTTTCTCGGCTGTCCGAAGTTGAAGAGACAAAAAGCATTGACGATTTTTCCCCAGCCGTTTCCCGCATGGTTCGCCTTTCATGGGGACAGGCGGTTGTTGTTCTGCTCGTTCTGCTCTCGATTGCCGCCATGATTTTTTTCGGATTTCGCGCTTTTGACAGCGCAATGGAATGCGTGCGCCGGCAATTCAATCAACAGCAACTGATTCTGGCCCGTTCTGCATCTTCCGCCATAGAGACGGTTATATCCGATTTTGCGGTTCATCTGAACCAGATGGCGGAAATGGCTTCTGATTCGGAGGATTTGTCGCAGATGTCGGCCGGTATCCGACGAATGTATTTTGGTGTCCCCGGCATCACATCGATGAGAAAACTGGACAGCCGGGGGCGGCTCAGTTTCATTGTTCCCGATAACGGCCGGCGCGGCGATCTTGCCGGAAAAGATTACAGTCGTACGGACTATTTCATAAAAGCCTCTGGAACGGATCGCATTGTCTGTTCCGGCGTACTCAACGAAAAGGGAAACCGACGGGTACGTCTGGCCAAAGCCATGTTCGCAGCCGGCCCGAAAGGAGAAAAGATCTTCAACGGCGTGATGGTCCTGTCATGCAATCCAGATACCCTGTTTGAAAAATACCTGGCAATCATCCGATCGGGTCAAAAAGGACATGCATGGATCGTGAACCGGACCGGAAGTGTTCTGTGGCACCTTAATCCGAAGTTAAAAGGCAGAAACGTGACGGCGCTTGACGGCAGCCCCGTGGACCCGTCGGCAGTAAACCCGTTTCATTCCATGATTCAGGAGATGCTTTCCGGCCGGGAAGGGATGGGGTGCGCTGTATTGAAAAGCGATTCGGTGCCCGGAGGGCGGGCGAAACATCTGATCGCTTATGCCCCGGTCCATATGCATGACTTAGTCTGGTCCGTGGCCTTGAGCGCTCCAACGGATGAGGCCGAGCGCATATTGATCGCTACCCATACCAATATGGTGGTTGTGTACGGTATAATTTTTTTCATGCTGAGCGGTGGAGTCTGCATATATTTTTTAAAATCCCATTCGTGCAAAAAAATATTGAAACAGGAAGTGTGTAAACAGACCGCTGAACTCAGGGAAACCCGCGATTATCTGCACCGCCTGATTACCTGTTCCAATTCGCCCATCGTTGTGACCGGGCCGGATCGGATCATCCAGTTGGTCAATATTTCGTTTGAAAACCTGTGCGGGTTGAACCGGCACGAATTGATCGGCCGGGGAGTGGAAACAATTTCTACTGATTTTTTCGAAGCCTTTCGGGACGGCGTCGCTCAGACCCATAACAACTCACAGGACATCCGGACGTTTGAAGTTACGATTTATCGGAAAAACGGAACGTTGCGAACTGGTCTGTGGACATTTGCCAATATTTACAAGCAGGACGGCAATACCCTGATGGCCGTCGTTGCCCAGGGGCAGGATATCACCCAACGTAAACTGGCCGAGAAAAAACTTCAGGAAAGTGAAGAACGATACCGGACCCTGTTTGAAAATGCTCCGTTCGCCTATTTTTCTCTTGGTATCGCAAATGCAGCCATCCGGGTCGGCAATAATGCAGCGGTCGGGTTGTACGGGTATGACCCGGATACGTTGAGTCGAATGCATTTTGCAGATCTTTTTTTTGATAAACCGGATGGGGTTTCAACGGTTCGGAGGATTTTGCGGGAATGCTGGGAGGATATTCCGGTACAGGATATTGAAGTCAAAATGCGCAGGAAAAACGGACAGGGATTCTGGAGTTGTGTCACGGTGGTGCCCGTCCGAAACGAACAGAAAATTCTGACGGAAATTCTCGTCATGGTGATGGATATTTCCGATCGAAAACGCATGGAAAAACAACTGTATCAGGCCCAGAAAATGCAGTCGCTGGGAACCCTGGCGGCCGGCGTCGCGCATGAAATCAACAACCCGGTCCATCTCATACTGCTCAATACGCCGCTGA
>Ga0272441_10005220_pt1 | contig 22802 bp, 22 predicted proteins | sample SSMProp6N_FD_193582 | JGI IMG/M metagenome (GOLD analysis project Ga0272441, IMG submission 193582) | Marine sediment archaeal communities from Little Sippewissett salt marsh, Falmouth, MA, United States - SSM-Prop-6N | ecosystem: Environmental > Aquatic > Marine > Wetlands > Sediment ... | reverse complement strand
AAATCACTCCTTTTCTTTTTGGCGGCTTGAACTCTGCCATTGTATAGGAGTGATTTCTTTTCTCTAAGCCCCTTTTCTTCCACCCGCATAGCGGGCGGTTTTTTGTTTCGGGCGTTCCGCCCTCAACTCGCTAAAGCGAAAAAAAAGCGGAACCCCGAAAACGGGGTTCCGCTTATATTATTAATTCCAGGAAAGTTGACCTATCGCTGAAGCAGCCTGTCGAGCGCAAGCAGAAGAATAAGCCCGTTTTCGGTCTCAGCAATACCGCTCAGATACTCATTGCGGACATTCGTCATCATTTTTGATGGCTCCTTTATTCGGTCCACCTGTATTTGCTCCACTGCCCTCACATAATCAACCATGAACCCAAACAATCGTTTTTCCTGTTCGACGACAACAATTCTGCTGTCCTCGGTTTCAGAATGATCTGGTAATCCGATCCGTTTTCCAAGATCAAGCACGGGTATGATCTGGCCGCGCAAATTGACCAAACCCGATAGATAATCCTCTGAATGAGGTATCGGGCAGATCGGCAGCACTTTAATGATTGTCAGCACAGAATTTACATCCACACCGAATGTGGTTTCTCCAAGAACGAAGATCACATACCTCTCGATATCCAACTCGACAGCAGCTTCTTCCAGTTCAACCTCACCTTCAGCGGCAGGTTGGTATAGCTCTTTAACCGAGCTTACAGCAGTTTTTTGAGCCTTTGCCTGTGGCGCTTTCTCTTCAACTTCGGGGGCGGCTTCTGGTACTTGTTTATCCACCTTCTTCTTGGGCGCAGCCTTAACTTTCTCAACAACCGCCGTCTTTGCCTTTACAGGCTGTTTCTCCTCTACAGGAGATTGCTCCGGATTGGTTTCATCCGGCTCTGGCCTGGCTTCCTGCACCTTCTTCCTGGTTTTTTTCTCATCATTCTTCACGGCCGCTTTTTGTTTCTTCTCAGGCGGCCTATCCGGCTTGCTCTGCTCTACCGCAACTTCGGCACTCGCGTCGGGCCCGGTATCATCTTTACTGGCTCCTGAAGAAAAAAGATTAGCCAAACCATCTTCCAACTTCCATTTTTTACTCATACAACCTTCCTGGCATCCTAATATTTTTCGATTATCTCTGCAGCAAGCCCTCTGAACTGCTCAGCTGCTCTTGAATCAGGTGCATACTCTGTAACCGGGACACCAAATGCTGGTGCCTCCCTGAGCTTTGTATCTACACTGATTACATGATCCAGTACAATTTTGGGAAACGCCTGACGAAGCTGACTTAATACCATCCTGGAGATACGATTTCTCTGGTCATACATGCTTGGAAGGATTGATACGCTTACTTTGGGATTGGTCTTCTGCCGGACAACTTCAATAATATACAGCAGTCGCTCCAACCCTTTCGCTGCGTAATACTCACACTGAGCAGGAATCAACACCTCATCTGCCGCAGTCAATGCAATCAGTGTCATTGCACTTAGCGATGGAGGGCAATCCATCAGAATCATGTCATAACCCGCATCATCCGGTCCAAGTATCCTCTTTAATAGGTATTCGTATCCCTGGAAATCATACAGCCGGCGTTCCAGCCCGGCCAATCGGACATCCGAGGGAAGTATCTTCAAGCCATCGACTGTCGTATTTTGTAGTATCGCCTGGATGTCATACGGTTTTTTAGCTAATTCAGATACCAGCAGCTCTACAATCGTTTCATCGAGCTTTTCAGGATCAAGACCGGCGGCCATCGTGAGATTAGCCTGGGAATCCATATCTACAGCGAGGACCTTCATACCTGCTTCAGCAAGACTTGCACTTAATGAATAGCAGGTAGTTGTCTTCGCTACACCACCCTTCAGATTGCTTATGGCCATCACATGTGCCATTAACACCACCTTCTTCTAGACAACCCGTCCTATCCACCTGTCATCTTTCCCGTTGTTAATGATTGGCAGGTTGGATGTGATTGCTTATGGTATGAATCTCCATTTTTGCCGCATTTATGCATACTTTCAGGCAAGCTTACAGCTCAAAAAGTGTACTCGCCTAGTTTAGTGTACGTGCTCCCGATATATTTGTCAGTAAACATCCCATAAAGCAAAGAGGAAATTAACAGACATTTCATTAAGAAATGGCGCTTTACAGAAACAGGATTCACACATTTTCGCGGAAAAGGTTACAATTGACCGTTCAACAGTGCATGGTATAATCACACGGCATATATAGATTAGATTGAAAAAGTAGGTGAAGGAAATGCCAAAACGAACTTATCAACCAAAAATCAGACGGCGAAAGCGAGTACATGGATTTCGGTCTCGGATGAAAACTCGCGGCGGCCGCGAAGTCCTTAAACGGAGACGTAAGAAGGGCCGGAAAAAACTGACGGTGCAGATGAACAATCATGTTAAGCGTATTAATTGGAAGTCCTGATCCAGTTTAAAAGGATGCTGTTCCGATCCTGAAAGCACCGGAAGTATTCTCACAGGGGAGAGAGCCATCCACCTGGATGAATCGCAGATATCGGCTTTCAAGCTCTAAAGACTTCAAGCGGGTGCGGCGTACTGGGAAGTCCTATGCCCACCCGTTCGCTGTTCTGATCGTAGACAGAAATCAGGGTCAAATAATACGGATAGGTGTTGCAGCAGGAAAATCCGTAGGGAATGCAGTCCAGCGTAATCGTGCAAAAAGGCTGCTTCGGGAAAGTATCCGCCGCCGCCTGCCAGATTTAAAGCAGGGCTTCGATATAATCCTGCTGGCACGCAGACGGACAATCCAGGCAGATTGGAACGAACTGTCGCAGGCTGTAGACGAACTGCTCAGACGTTCAGGAATCATAGTAAAACCAGCATGAAACCAGAGCTCACTTTTGAAACTCAATTTCCATCCGAAAGCCACAGCGAACCTTCGCTGAAGGATATTCCGCTCACGCTTCGGAATTTGCCCGGGCTTCCTTTTTTGATTTTGATACGACTGTACCAGTTGACAATTTCCCGTCTCATCCCGATAAATACATGCCGCTTCTACCCGACCTGCTCTCACTATAGCTATGAAGCAATCCTAAAATATGGGATTCTGAAGGGTGGACTGCTGTCCATCTGGCGTGTACTTCGCTGCAACCCGTTTTGCCGCGGCGGGTATGATCCGGTTCCATAACAGGAGTACTATGAAAAACACTTTTAGAAAACCCCATATTCGTATTCAGGTCTTCAGTGTGCTGGCACTTGCACTGATGCTTTCAGGCTGTACAGGCGGAAGCTCCCTGATGACAGCGACCAGCTGGCCGGGAGTTGCTGTGAACGACAGCGGTATCTTCGTATCCAACAACCAGCTTTTCGCCGTAAACCCTGATACAGGTTCTGTCATCTGGCAGTACCCGGTAGAGCCAGACCGCAACATCCAGTTCTATGCACCAGCCGCAATCAGTCCTGAAGGCGATCTGGTCGCAGGAACATACGATAACAGCGTCTATAAGCTGTCGGGAACGAATGGAGCCGTTTTGTGGACGGCCGATATCGCCGAGGATCGCTTCATCGGCGCAGCGGTTATTGCCGGCGATCTCGTCATCGCACCAAGCGCAGACGGTGTTGTCTACGCCCTGAATCTGGAAACCGGCGCTGTTGTATGGAAATTCACAACCGGACATGCAATCTGGTCCGCGCCGGCTGTAAATGGCGAAAGGGTATACATCACTTCTCTTGACCACACCATCTACGCTATCGACCTTCAGAGCGGTGAAGAAGTCTGGCGCTATGACACAGGGTTCTCCATTCCTGATTCTCCGGCGCTTTATGAAGATATGCTGCTGGTTGGAACGTTCGGCAACGAGATGGTTGCCATCGACAAGAACTCAGGTTCGCTTCTGTGGTCTGTTGAAACAGAAGGCTGGGTTTGGGCCACACCTGCTGTCCAGGATGGAATCGCCTATTTTGGCGATATGGAAGGCAATCTATTCAGCGTGGACTTAACCACAGGCCAGCTGATTGAAAAAACAGGTTACGACGGCGCTATCGCCACTACCCCGCTGTTGACCGAAACAACGATCACAGTGCTGACAGATAACGGCGAGGTATATGTACGCAACCTGGAAACAGGCCAGCCAATCTGGCAGAGCTCCATCGAGGGCGATCTCCTCAGCGATCCCGTCCAATTTAATGACATGCTGCTTGTCGCCCCTTTCAAATCAGATACCTTTCTAAAAGCAATGATTCTTGATGCCGGAACAACTCGCTGGGAACTTGCTCCAGCAGAATAATTGAGGAACTTCTAATATGTGGAATACACTCATTCTGGATCCAATGATCAATGTCCTTCTGTTGACGTATCAGACATTAGGGTCCAATTTTGGTCTAGCGATCATCGTTTTTACGATATTTATTCGCCTGCTCACCATGCCGCTCACTATCAAACAGCAGAAAAGCACCATTAAAATGCAGGAGCTGCAGCAGTCCAAAAAATGGCAGGACATGCAGAATAAATATAAGGACAACAAGCAGAAGCTGCAGGAAGAACAGCTCAAGCTGTACCAGGAAATCGGCTTTAATCCATTAGCCGGTTGTCTTCCGACCGTGATCCAGTTCCCGATCATTATCGGCCTGTACCAGGCCATCATCCGGGCACTGGCATCAACACCCGTACAGCTGCTCGAGCTTGCCCAGCACATTTACGATATGATCCCTGACAGCATCATCCCCCTCAACAACCAGTTCCTGTGGATGAATCTGGGTCAGCCTGAACGGCTCTATCTGTCTTTTCTACCCAATATCGGGATCCCTATCCTGACCATCCTGGTTGTAATTTCTTCCTATCTGCAAACCAAGCTCACAACACCGCCTTCAACGGGTGGTGATGGTGGCCAGGGCGCGATGATGAGCAATTTTATGTCGTTGTACCTCCCTGTCCTGCTGGGTTATTTTGCCTATTCCTATGCATCTGGCCTGGCGCTGTATTTTGTCGTCTCAAACCTGCTTGGTATACTTCAGTTCGCAGCCACGGGACGGCTTGATTTCAAAAATCTATTACCATCCAAGAAAGAATCCTGAAGGAGGGAACAAGGATCGTGGCAGAGCATAAAGCAAGCCTTGTGATCATTGCTCCGACTGTTGAAGAAGCGATACTACAGGGGGCAGAGCAGTTGGGCGTCCAGAAAGAAGATCTCGATATAACCATTCTCGACGAAGGAACCCGCGGCCTGTTTGGCCTTGGGAACCGCGAAGCTCGCATTCGCGTAACGCTCCGCAGCAAGGAAGACCAACCAGCTGAAACTATCGATACCCCTCCCCCCATCTCTCCAGCAGTCGAACAGGCTCCTGCGAGAGAAATGGATGAAACTGAACAGGTTACTCATGATGTTGTGGTTGAACTCCTCAAGAGAATGGGTGTGGAAGCAAAAGTTCAATCCCAATGGGGCGAAGAAGTCGGCGAAGGTCATATCCGCCCCTTGTTCGTTACGATCAACGGCAGCGACCTCAGCGTACTCATCGGCAGAAGAGCAGAAACCCTTAACGCTCTCCAGTACATTACACGCCTTATTGTAGCCAAGGAAATGGATCAGCCGGTTGCAGTTATCATTGATGTTCAGGGATACCGTGCTCGCAGAGAACGCCAGCTGCAGAATCTGGCACAACGGATGGCGCAGCAGGTAATCGAGAGAGGCCGCAGTATCTCTCTGGAACCCATGCCGGCAAACGAACGCCGTATCATTCATATCACCTTGCGAGACCATCCGGACGTATACACCGAAAGCATCGGCGAGCGCGATCGCAGGAAAGTCACAATATTCCTTAAACAATAATCTGCCTGCCCATGCAGTCAATCCAGGAAGACGGTGGTATGTCGATTCACAATCAAAATCTGGATTTTGACTATCTCATTATCGGGCATCTGGCCAGGGACCTTACAACAGAGGGGGTCCGGCTCGGTGGTACAGCAAGCTATGCATCGCTGACTGCCGGAGCTCTTGGCCGGCATCCAGCAGTCGTTTCATCATTTGAACCCCGGCTGGATCTGTCACCATTGTATGGAATCGCCATTCATAACATTCCTGCCAATGCGACAACGACCTTTCAGAATATTTACGCACCTGCTGGACGTATTCAGATGCTTCTTGATTGTGCTGAACCACTCACAACAGAATCCATTCCTCCTGCGTGGAAAAATATTCCACTGGTCCATATCGGCCCCATCTCCAACATGGTCTCACCTGACCTCCTGCACAGTTTTCCTGATTCATGGATCGGGCTGACTCCCCAGGGATGGCTGCGAAAGATCGACAGCTCTGGAAGGGTCGGGGTAAAATCCTGGCAGGCAATCAAGGATCTTGTATCAGAAGCTGATGCTGTTGTATTGAGCCGTGAAGACCTGAAGCAAAACAGGGATGCCGAAGAAGAACTGGCGAAACGAAGCAAGATTCTGGTTATAACAGATGCAGCCAACGGCGCTTTCCTGTATCATAGAAACCGCCGCACCCATATTTCCGCAAAAGTGTTTGACGAGGTCGATCCTACAGGCTGTGGAGATATTTTTGCAGCAGTCTTTTTTATCACTCTGTTTGAAACACAGAGTCCTGTTACAGCGGCAGAAACAGCCAACTCCCTGGCAGCAGCAGCCGTAACGCGAATCGGACTCGCTTCCGTGCCGACCGCTGAGGAAGCTGCCCGTATAAGGAATGAACAACAACCATGACGATTGTCTATGCACTTGTGAACCAGAAAGGTGGGGTGGGTAAAACCACCACTGCTATCAGCCTCGGAGCATATCTCGCACAGGCCGGGAAACGTGTTCTGCTTGTGGATATGGACGCGCAGGCGAACGCAACGGCCTGCCTTGGTATCGACCACCACTCGCTGCAAAGCGGCTCCTATGACCTGCTTCTGGGTGAGAAACAAGCCGGTGAAGTCACTCTTCGCAGCCCACAGCTAAACCTGTCCCTGATCCCGTCTTCTTCCGCACTGGCTGGTGCGCAGGTGGAACTGGTAAACCTCGATAAACGAGAATCGCTGCTTCGCCAGGGACTTGAGCCTGTAAATGGGAAATACGATTATGTCTTGATTGACTGTCCACCTTCATTGGGCCTTCTTACATTGAACGGTTTGATTGCTGCATCCCATGGCGTGCTCATTCCTGTTCAATGCGAATACCTGGCACTGGAAGGGCTCGGGCAGCTGATGCATACACTCAAGCGTATTCAATCCGGATTACAACCATCACTCAAAGTCCGCGGGCTTCTGCTGACCATGTATGATGGCCGCACGAATCTCTCACAGGATGTAGTCGATGAAGTCCGGCAGCATTTCCCGGGCAGAGTCTTCGACACAATCATCCCGCGCAGCGTCAGACTTGCTGAGGCTCCCTCCTTCGGAGTCCCTATTTCGGTATACGCGCCATCCTCCACAGGTGGGCTTGCATATAAAGCTCTGGCTGACGAACTACTTGAAAAAGATCAAAGGAAATCACCTACAAGAGGTGCCTTATGAGCCGAAAACGAGGTCTGGGAAAAGGACTGGACGCACTGATTCCTATCGATGAAGAGAGAATAATCAAAGAAACCGCATCTCAGGAAATCCCGGTTGCCAGCATCTCTCCAAATCCACGCCAACCGCGCAAGAATTTTAATGAAACAGATTTACAGGAACTGGCTGATTCGATCAGCGAACACGGCATCCTCCAACCGCTCATCATAACGGAAAACCGTGAAGATGAAGGATATTATCTCATTGCCGGTGAGCGGCGTCTGCAAGCCGCAAAGAAAGCCGGGCTGGAAACAGTGCCGGCGGTAATCAAAGAAGCTGATGAAAAGCAGCTGCTTGCATGGGCGCTGATTGAAAATCTCCAGAGGATAAATCTGAACGCGCTGGAGGCAGCAGAAGGGTACCATCAGCTTGCCGATGAGTTCTCACTTTCCCATGAAGATATCGCCAAACTTGTAGGAAAAAACCGCAGCACGATCACGAACACATTCCGCCTGCTCAAACTGCCGCCTGCGGTGCAGAACTCACTCCGTGAAGGAAAAATCAGTGAAGGGCACGGCCGTGCGCTGCTTGGCCTGTCTTCCTCCAATGCACAATCTGCTGCTCTGCAAACCATTCTCAACAAGGGTTTGAATGTCCGTCAGACAGAGGATCTTGTACGCCGACTATCGGGTGAAAAGAAGACGGTCAAACCAAAACCAGGGCCAACCCCGGAAGAAATCGACCTGGAGGACCAGCTGCGCCAGTCACTGGGAACAAAAGTCTCTCTCAGACGAAGCGTAAAAGGCGGCAGCATCATGATCCACTTCTACTCAGACGAAGAGCTTAATACACTGCTTGACCGCCTTCTTGATTAGCGCGGTCAATCTGCAGCCATCCGTGAAACAGTCTCACGGATGGTTTCACTACCAGACTACTATTTAAAATCAGATTCCCACACTCTTCCCACTCCAGGGTTGAAAAGAAGGCCAACCAGACTTTGTCCGCCCGAATTATGCGGGATATGTTCGTCGAATCATGGTATTCCTCCTTTGAAAGCTGATGTACTGTGCCGCTGTATTCGGGTATAATCCCCGAAAGGTACCTCTGGTACCTGCCGGACCCTTGAGGCAACAACTTTCCGGCAGAAAGCCCCTTAATATCGGATTGGAAACGAAATCCAGGGGCAGGGGTTAGAATGAATAGGATAGTACACGCCGGATAACTGCTTTATGCACTTGATCCGGATGAAGGAGATTTTCATGGCGAAAAATGAGACCCCCCAGACCGAACGAACCAATGGGAAAACAACGATTGCTCCGCGTGTGTTGGTTACCATTGCCAGACTGACAACACTTTCCATAGCGGGGGTAAGCAGGATGGCTTCGGTTCCCGGCGGTGTGAATCGCATCTTTCACCGCGGCACAGGTGAAGGTGTTCGAATCGATATCGAGAACGACCAGGTATCGGTGGATCTTTATGTCATCCTTGACAAGGATGTCCAGGTGAAAAATATCAGCAAGAACATTCAGAATGCTGTTTCAAGAGCTATCGTAGAAATGGTTGGTTTACAAACAAAAGTGGTAAATGTGCATATTGAAGAAATTCAGTATGCGAATGATGCTGTAGAGGATTAATACCGGTATGAAACATCAACGGCGATATGCTCGCCGCATAGCAATTCAGGCTCTTTACGAAATCGATTGTGTGGACCATTCACCTGAATCGGTGATCGCACGTCATGTGGAAAATTCACCAAAATTATCCAGCAACAATGTGGACTTTCTTCGTACAATGGTCCTTGAAACCACAAAGGCAAAAGCTGCTCTCGACAATATGATCGCGAAACACGCGCCGGAATGGCCGGTAGACCAGCTTGCCATTATCGACAGAAACATATTGCGGCTTGCCTTGTGGGAGCTGGCTGTGCTGAAGGATACTCCTGTCAAGGTAGCAATCAATGAAGCTGTCGAGCTGGCAAAAATATATGGATCTGACAGTGCCCCTCGTTTTATCAACGGAGTTTTGGGATCACTGGCCGAAAAACAGGCCGACATCCGCCATGCCCTTGATATCGAAGGATCGGGTCAACAGCAGACGTAATGAACCTATTCGGTGTAGGCCCCCTGGAATTACTTTTTCTTTTCCTGATTGTTCTTCTTGTTTTTAGACCTGAAGACATAGGAAAGATCGCCCGTTCTGCAGGACGAACCCTCAACCGTATTCTGAAATCTGATGAATGGCGCATGGTCTCAAAAACTGCTCGCGATCTTCGCGATCTGCCTTCCCGTCTCATGCGTGAAGCTGAAATTGAAGAATTAAAAAACATAAAGCGGGATCTGGAGGAAACAAGTCAGGCGCTGCAGCGCGAATCCAAGGACCTTGGTTCACGACTTTCTGATATCGAACATTCAATTTATAACAAAAAAATGACCGAAAAGCCCGGAGACCATCCCGCCCAGGCAGAAGAAGATAGTCAACCCGGGGAAGTCAAAGAACGGGAAGCTCAAGCAGCAGACTCTTCAGAACAGGATTCATCAAGTAGATAAACCCGGGGAAACCTGGCAGTGCTGGAAGCTTCATCATAAAAATCAGGAGAAATGGTGGGAATGAAAACCGTCTGGGAACGCACAAAAGCCGTACTTCTCTTCCCATTAAGAGTAATCAGCTGGCCGTTTCGGAAACTATACAACTTTATCACGTTTGAGCCAGAAGACACTTCGCTTCCAGATGCCATTTCGGATACCATCCAGCATCCATCAGTTCTGGTAGAACACCTGAATGACCTGCGCAAACACCTTTTCAGGAGTTTCCTGGCGCTGGTGGTGACAACTTTAATCAGTTTCACCTTTGCCACTCAAATCGTAGATTTCCTTGCTGCACCAATCGGAGGTATAGAGGAGCTTCAAGCTATTGAAGTGACTGAATCGGTTGGGGCCTTTATGCGCGTATCGCTGCTCTCCGGCCTGACACTGGCATTCCCCATTATCACTTTTGAGATGTTCCTCTTTATCAATCCCGGATTAAAAAGGGGAGAGCGTGTCTTTCTGCTCCTGGCTGCTCCTGCAGCAGGTGTATTATTTCTCGCAGGGATGGCTTTCTCCTACTATGTTCTGCTTCCCAGTGCTCTGCCGTTCCTCCTGACCTTTATGGGCATCGAGACTGTCCCCCGCCCGGCGAACTATATTCGCTTTGTGACAGGACTGTTGTTCTGGATCGGGATTGCATTCCAGTTCCCCCTGATCATTTTTGCACTTTCAAACATGGGTATCGTCAAAGCAAGAACCCTGCTGAAAGGCTGGCGTGTCGCCATTATCGGTATGGCTGTCCTGGCTGCAGTTGTGACACCCACAATCGACCCGGTCAATATGGCGCTGGTAATGGCGCCTATGATCGTTCTGTACTTTTTCAGCATTCTACTGGCAGCAGTTGCCCAACGCAGACATGACCGGCAGCAAGACAAAAAAAGCAAGCAGCAGGCTGCAGATACTTAAATCGCCCACACCGGAGTGCGGGCGACTGCTCTTCTATCCTATTCTCTCGAACTATGATTCACTATAGTAGGCAATTCCAACGGTTCCCGGCCCGGTATGCGCGCCAATTACCGGATTGATTTGTTGTATGAAAGCTTCTTTTGGTGTAAAACGCTCCATAGCCTGTTCCAGCATCTTATCGGCATCTTCCTGTGCATCTGAATGCATGATAACCAGGTGGTGATCGTTCCTTCCATTGAGGCATGTCTCAACCTCATCAAGAAGTTGAGCCTGGGCAAGTTTTTTCGTTCGCACCTGTTTCAGTGCTTCAATCTTGCCATCCTCAAGATGGAGAATCGGCTTGATATTGAGAGCCGTTCCGAAAAATTTCTTGGCTCCGCCTATACGACCCCCGCGGTGAAGGAATTCAAGAGTATCTACTGCAAACACCGCTCCGCCCCGAGACCTTGCCTCTTTAGCAAACTGAACAATCTCTTCGTATTCCATGCCGGATTCGATTGCCCGGGCCACAGCCATGACCTGTAAACCGGCTGCTGCATCTGCCATTTCAGAATCAATAATGGCGATATCCGCATCCGGAAGCGTGTGTTTAGCCTGCTGGGCAGAATGCACAGTCCCTGAAAGTTTGTCCGAAATATGAACGCTGATTATCCTGGTTCCCGCCTCCACCAATGGCTTATATATATCAATAAATTCCGACACTGTCGGTTGAGACGTTGTAGGCATTACTTCTGCTGTTTTCAGCATTTGGTAGAACTCGGTTCCGGAGATATCTATGCCGTCGCGCAGCGTTTTTTCCCCCCAGATCAGGACAAGATGCGCCATCTTAATATTGTGTCTGGATATGAATGACTCGGGTAAATTCGATGTACTGTCGGTTACCAATGCAATGTTCGTCATAATGAGTCCGCCTCCCGTATTAATTCACAACTCTATTTCCATAAACCCCGAGAAGCCCTAAAAGATACGATTGTGGGTTATCGAAAGAACCTGTCTTCTACCACTCCAGAGCGTTCGGATTACAGCGTGGCGAAAGTCCTGGCAGTATCCCTCATGGCATGGGATTTGCACATCATATATGCAAGATCACAGACCGGAAGGCACGATTTCATGCAGTGTATCCCGGTCTGGGATACGTTGTTCCCTGGCAGCTTTTGGAATACTTGCTGTCCATACCTTTTACAAATTCAAAAGCTGCATATAATGCCTTTAATGAACCATTCCTTATCCTCACCGGCGAACTGGAAGAAAGCAGCAGCCAATAAATATGAATAATCAAAAACCATCTGGGCAATGGCTGGAGGAATACCGGGTCAGGAAAAATCTGGTCCGACTTTATACCGCGCTTACAGTCCTCGCCATGATATGTCTGATCGGGAGTGCAGGGTGGGCACTCTATGGATGGTACTTTGCCTTTGCACGTTACGGGCCAGCTGCGATCTGGACCTGGGTAAAAACCCCGCTGCTGCTTTCTGCACTTCTGCTTCCACTGCTGCTTATGTTTTTGACCAGATGGAACCACCTCAGCCAGATCCTTGTACGCACACATACCCGCGGGCTTCAGATCCAACACAAGCGGAAAAAAAGCAGAATCCCATGGGCTGCGGTTAAGGAGCTTTACACATCAGCAACAAAGTATGGGATAAATGGATTTATCTGGAAGAAAAAAGCCGGTATCAGGCTTGTGTTCCATTCTTCAAATAGAGAAGTTAATCTCGATGCAGATCTTGATAACTTTGAAGACCTGATCCAATCCATCAAAGCCAATGTTTACCCTCGTATAGGAGCCCGGGTAGACAGCCTGCTGGCCTCTGGCCAGCCTGTTGAGTTTGGCCCTGTGCAGGTCTCCAGCAGGTCGATTAACATTTCCAGGAAAGACATTCCCTGGGAAACAGTGGATACCTGCTCTCTTAAAAATGGAAGATTGATACTCACAACTACACAAAACAACCGCGAGCATTCGATCAAACTGCGTTCAACTCGCATCCCCAACCTTGATATATGCTATGAGATCATAAGAAAAATGAGTGGTGCCTGATGAAAAAGAATCTGTGCAGTATCCTCTGCCTGACTCTGGTATTTCTCAGCAGCTGCAGTGTACTGAAATCCGATGATGTCCGGGAAGAGGCGCAGTGGCCGGTTGCCTCCGTAAATCCCGAGTCCTCATTCACTACAGGGATTCTGCGGGTGACTGCCCCTGAAGATACGCCAGAAAATGCGGAATTGGGAGTTTTGCTTTTCGACGAGGTTACTGGTAATCCATATAATTCACACACACTGCCCCTTGAATCTCAGGGGAATGGAGAATGGAGCATCCAGCTGTCGCTGCCGGCTTCGAGTGTGCTCCGCTACCGCTATGTCCGACTCAGCCCATCCTTTGCAGAAGAAACAACTGCCAGCAACACAGCTGTACAGTACAGGATGGCATACTTCCCGGGTGAAAATGAAATTTCAGACCGGATTGCAGGATGGACGGATTCGGGTTACCAGGGCCAAACCGGGAGAATTGTAGGGCGGATACTTGATGCCACTACCGGTTTGCCGCTGCCGGACCAACTCGTTTCCGTCGCCGGAGAGCATACTTTCTCAGACGGATTGGGCGGATTCCAATTCGATACGCTTGCCCCGGGATTGCAGAACATCCTCATCGTCAGCACAGATGGCGCCTACCAGCCGGCGCAGCAAGGCGCCGTTATTGCAGAAGACAGCCTGACTCCCGCAGAGATGAACCTGAGGCCAGCCAACCCGCTTCAGATTACCTTTGAGGTTACCCTGCCGGAAAACACCCCGCAGGACCTTCCCATTCGTCTTGCCGGCAATCTATCGCAATTCGGCCAGACGTTCTACAGGTTAAACGCAGATACAACCACAAGTGCGGCCGGTATGCCGGGATTGATACGGGTCGATGAAACACATGCAATTATTCTGGCTGATTTATATGAGGGCACAGATCTCCATTATAAATACACGCTCGGTGACGGCCTCTGGAACGCCGAACGTGATACAAATGGATACTTCAAACTGAGGCAGGCAATCCTTACACCCGGCCTTATTCTCAGGGATACTGTGGAATCATGGTACGGCGAACATAAAGGTGCTGTTTACTTCATCACCACACCGCTTGAAAATCCGAGTCCGAACGCGATTGTGACACTTCAGTTAAATCCTTTCAGCTGGTTCTATCCGGTTCCAATGGTCCAGCTCGAAAACAATCAATGGATGTTCACATTGTTGAATCCCCTGGATTTTTCCACTCCTGTGGGCTATCGGTACTGTCAAAATTACAACTGTGCTCGTGATGGAAGCCCGTCTTCTGCCCTGGAATCAGGCGCAGGAGAGTTTTTACCCCAGGACAGCTCCCAGGTTATTGAGGATCAGATCATTTCCTGGGGTTGGTCACCAGACGAAACGATCGAGCCAATTGCTATGCCTGATGTAAGCGCCAGGGCATCTTTTGAAACCGGCCTTGAACTGCTTCCCCTGAATCACCCGGCGCTTTCGGAATATGTCCTTTTCCTGTCTCAGACCGCCAGCGATATGAACGCGGCTGCTGTCACTTTCTCACCAGCATGGGAAGCAAACCGCTCCTCACCCACACCAGGTATCCAGTTCAATCCAGCATACTCCCCTTTCTACTCCGACCTTCGTGCCATGCTGGAAACCATCTCGGCCGGCGGAACAAGTGCCAACATCCGTCCCACGATTCTTCACGAGAAGGATCTCGATCTATGGTGGACAGAAGCACCAAGGGATTGGGCATGGTGGAATGTCTGGTTTGATCGTTACCGTTCGATGGTTCTCACATACGCACATCTTGCTGAGGAAACCGGTGCCCAACGCCTCATTATCGGCGGCAGCGAAGTGATCCCGTCCCTGCCGGATGGAATCCTTGCAGATGGGGCTTCTTCACAACCACCAGCAGATGCCGACACGCGCTGGCGAACGCTGATTGAAGAAATCCGGACAGTCTACAGCGGAAAACTTGCTTTTGAGATCGTATTCGATACAGATACAGCCCTTCCGGTTTTCCTTGATTCCGTGGATGAAATTGTGGTGCATTGGCAAACACCGCTTACAGACAGCAATGACGCTTCTCCTGCGGAACTGCAGCAAAATGCAGCTGCTCTAGTATCCACACTGATGTCCCAACTCGACCCATATACGGATACTCCCCTGCTGCTCTCGTTCTCGTACCCATCAGTTAATGGTGGTGCTTCCTCTTGCATTGCAGGCGCTGAATCAGCGTGCATTGATCCCGATTCGCTGCACTATGGAACCGATATGGCAGGGAGCCCCCCGATTGACCTGTCAGAACAAATGGAAGCACTGCATGCCATGATGCTGGCAATCTATCGATTTGACCAGATTGACGGAGCTTACCTAAACAGCATTAACCCGATGATAGCACAGCCGGATAAATCCGCCTCCATTCTTGGTAAACCTGCCCAGGAACTCATTTCAGCCTGGTTTACCCAGATTCGCTGATAATCGATGAGGCGAAGTCTCCATCTGCCGCCCGGAGAAATCGGGGCGGGTACAAAACAGACAGGTATTCGGACCGGGAAGATCTTTAATTGGGGAGAACAGCCTCCTCACGCCCGGTGAGAAGGAATTTTCATAACCCGGTAATAGTGCCCTTGTGAGGAGATAACTCAATGCGTCGTTCAAAACAACCCTGGTGGAAAGAAGCAGTTTTTTATCATATATACGTCCGATCATTTGCGGACAGCAGTGGAGATGGGCTTGGGGATATTCCCGGCCTAATTAGCCGCCTGGATTACCTCAACGGTGGAGACAATTCACTGGGCGTTGATGCACTGTGGCTTTCACCAATTTACCCCTCTCCCGATGCTGATTTCGGATACGATGTTGCCGATTACTGCGACATTGATCCCAGATATGGGACGCTCAAGGATTTCGATCGTCTCGTAAAGGAAGCACACAAACGCGGCATTCGAATTCTTATGGATCTGGTGTTCAACCATACCTCAGACCAGCATCCCTGGTTCCTCGAATCGCGCAGTTCGCGAGATAATCCGAAGCGTGACTGGTATATCTGGCGTGATCCTGCCCGCAGTAAGAAACCTCCGAATAATTGGGCTTCTGTTTTCGGCGGACGAGCCTGGGAATTCGATCACCAAACCGGCCAGTATTATCTCCACATGTTTGTTAAACAACAGCCGGATCTTAACTGGCGCAACCCGGAAGTCCCGGACGCTCTGATGGATGCCGTCCACTTCTGGATAGATCACGGTGTCGATGGTTTTCGCCTCGATGTTTTTAATCTCTGGTATAAAGACACGGATCTTAAAGACAACCCGCCGGCATTGGGCATCAGGGCCTTCGACCGCCAGAAGCATGTTCATGATATGGACCAGCCTGAAATGTTTCCAGCCCTGAAAACCTTCCGCAGTATTCTCGATTCCGCAGGCGAAAAAACCTCTGTGGGCGAACTATTCGGACATGATCCAGCACTCGCTTCATCCTACTGCGGCAACGACAAACTGCACATGGTCTTCAACTTCGAATTCAGCGACTGCCGGTTTTCTCCCGCAGCATTTCGGAAAGCTATTCAACAGTGGGAATCCGCCCTTCAGGAAGATCAATGGCCTTGCTATGTTCTCAGCAACCATGACATGAAAAGGCATATAACCCGATACGGGAACCATCCACCTGATGCAGTTGCCCGTATTACCGCCGCACTGCTCCTCACGCTGCGAGGAACTCCGTTCATCTACTATGGTGAAGAAATCGGCCTGCCGGATACCAGCCTCGATCGATCCCGGATTGTAGATCCCCCCGGCCTTCGTTTCTGGCCATTATACAAAGGGCGCGACTCAGCCCGCTGTCCTCTTCCCTGGGACGATTCAGCCCACGGAGGATTCACAGACGGACAACCCTGGCTGCCTTTATACAGCGGCTTCGAACAGCTTAATGTCGCACTTCAGCAGGACGACCCGGATTCGATCCTTGCCTTCTACCGCCGTTTGATCCAGCTCCGAAAAGAGATAACCGCACTCTCACAAGGTGAGTACAGGTCTCTGAACAATGCTGCGGCTGCCGGTATGATCTATACGCGTGAGACAAAAAAGCAGCAGGCCTTGATAGGCCTGAATTTTTCGGCAAAATCAATCTATCTCAACAGCAGCGAAAGCCTTGATCCTCAAGACTGGCAGCTTGTACTGAGCTCAAACAAAGAAAAAAAAGGATCGACTGCTGATCGCGGTATCTACCTGAACCCGTATGAAGCTGCTGTGTGGGTGCGGGAAAACTGACTGCACGCTGTGGGAACAGGACAGGAAAACTGCTGCGGTAAAATAAAAACATAGATGCATATCCGGCTCAATCAGGTCAAAAAAAGCAGGAGGTTCCATGAAGCCAGAGTTGATCACATGCATACCAAATTTTTCTGAAGCCCGACGCCCTGAGGTAGTTTCAGTTATTAAAACGGCCATTTCAAACATCCCCAATGTTCTCATTCTCGATCAACATTCCGATCTCGACCATAATCGGACTGTTATTACATTTGTGGGCCCGCCCGAATCAATTGCTGAAGCAGCTTTCTCCGGAATCAAGGTAGCCGCCAGGCTGATAAATCTCGATCAACACACAGGGCAGCATCCACGCATCGGTGCTGCAGACGTTATTCCGTTTGTCCCATTTTCAGGAGTCTCACTTGAGGATTGCGTGACGATTGCCAAAAATCTGGGGGAACGTGTCGCAGAAGAACTGAATATCCCCGTTTACCTGTATGAAGAAGCCGCCTCTGATCCCGGGCGTGTCAATCTCGAAAATATCCGCCGTGGAGAATTCGAGGGGTTGAAAACGAAAATAAAGGAACCTGAATGGAAGCCTGATTACGGCCCTTCCGAAGCAGGAACGGCTGGAGCTTGTGTTATTGGGGCACGCAAGCCCCTGTTAGCGTTTAACGTTTACCTGGCAACCGATGATGTCTCGATTGCGAAAAAAATCAGCAAAGCAGTCCGGTTTTCCTCGGGCGGCCTGAGGCACGTAAAAGCACTTGGCCTTTTGGTAGACGGCCTTGCCCAGGTCTCCATGAACCTGACTGACACCACCAGGACTCCCGTCGCCAGAGTCGTTGAATTGATTCGCCGTGAAGCAGCCCGCTATGGGGTCCAGATCCACCACTCAGAGCTTGTCGGGTTGATATCACAGGACGCATTGATCGATGCAGCCAGATGGTATATGCAGCTCGATCAGTTCGAACCTGATCAATTGCTCGAAAGCAGGATCTTCGCTGCTGTGCAGGAGCAGAACAAAGACTTTCTCGAAGAAGTCGCATCCGATTCTCCAGCTCCCGGTGGTGGATCCGCATCCGCCTACGCCGGCGCGCTCGCCGCAGCTCTCACAGGTATGGTGAGCCGGCTGACGATTGGACGCAAGAAGTATGCAGAAGTCGAGGAAGAGATGAAGCTCCTCGCTAAAGATTCTGATCAGCTTCGTGCAGAATTGAAAGCAGCTGTGCAAAAAGATACCGATGCATTCCTGCAGGTCATGCAGGCTTACCGACTTCCCAAGGAAACTGAAAAGGAAAAGAAACTGCGTTCCGAGCGGATCACCAGCGCCACAATCCTGGCCGGAGAAGTTCCGCTGGAAACAGCCGAACTGGCAGTAAAAGCGATGGAGCTGTCAGTTAAAGCTGCTGAGTCGGGCAATCAGAATGCCATATCAGACAGTGCGGCTGCATGCGCCCTGGGACGCGCTGCACTGACTGCTGCATCACTTAATGTGCAAATTAACGCTTCCGAACTTCCAGAAGAAGTAGTGAACAAGTGGAATTCACACCTTGAAACCTTTCAGAAGCGTGCTCTCAAGGCAGAATCAAAAATCAGGGATTTATTGAAAGAACGGGCCGGTTTCGATTATCCCGGATAGACAAGTCTCTGTTAAAAAAATATGCCTGCATGGGCTGATTTTTTCCATGCAGGCATATTTTTCACCAGTTCAGATAGTTTACTCCAGAAAACTTTCCCAACGGCTGGCATCAAACATTTTTTCCAGGAAAACTTCCCTTTCGAGCATTGTCATCGGCCGTGGTTGGGAAAAATCTTCAAGGATTGCAGTTTTTAATTCAGTACTGATATGTCTTCCTTCGTAAATGGTATAGACAACAATAAATTCTTCACGCGTGTTCTGAGACCACATCTGGTCGAAAAAAAGATTTCCAGGGCCATAATGAATAAATGCGCCATTGTAGAATTCAAAACCCTGGGGCTGGTGAGCCTGGCTGCCGCTTACAATATCTGCACCGGCATCAACCGCACGTTTAAATCCTGTTCTCTGGCTGTTGTCCGGCGAGGAAGAATATGCTTCATACCACTGATAGGTAAAGAAAGTCAGGTAGCCTGAATCCTGAAGCTGCTCGACAACTGCATAGGTTTCATCATCGCATGGATTGGATCCTGGCTCACTCTCAGTAGCCCAGGATGAAACGGGTCCGGCCTTGTTGCAGCCGAAAAAGGCTATCTGGTTGCCGTTGTGTGAAATCAGGACCGGTTCGCGGCTTTCTTCCAGTGTTCGTCCACCGCCGAATACCTGCATCCCTGCTTCATCATAAAGATCCAGCGAATCAAGAAACGGTTCATCACCAAAGTCAAGGATATGATTGCCGGTAAGTTCCACAAGATCTACATCCACATCGAGCAGCAGGTCAAAGTAGGATGGTCTGCTGCAGAAGCGCAGCTCCCTCTGCTCAGGGTCGGGAAACCGGCACTCCTCATCAAAGGAAACCTCATTACTGACATGGGTGAAATCGGCATTCAAAAGCCAATCACGGATTTTCTCAGCAGGATACACAGATCCTTCTGCTTCCATCCGCCAGGCAATCGCTCGGGTCAGTGCAGTGACTCCTGTAAGAACCACAACGGTTCTTTTTTCAGGATCAAAATTGGTTTGAGGCCAGGCCAGTTTATTTCGTATCTCTTCATCAAAAGCCGCGTTTCCTGAAATACCGAACTCAAAAGCAAGTGCATACTCATCTGCTCTGAAATCGTAATCCAGGGGTGTGACGCTTTCCAATGCAAGCACTTTCCAGCGCGGTTCCAATGCTTCAAACGGCAGTACAGAAAAATGGTTTTCACCCTGCCATGCACTTTCCAGCAGCGAACATTCTTCATCACAGAGCACAACAGAACTTCCGGGAGCACCCCAGAATGCCGTCAGGAGATTGTAGATATCCGTTGAAACTACCAGCCCGTTATCAGTGCATACTGGGCCGGCTGTAGGAGACGCAGCAGCCTCAGCCTCATATGAAACGGTTCCACCACTCGCTTCAGCAGCTTCTATGCATTCAGATTGCCACCAGCGTTTGAGACCGGCAGTCGTAACAGAATCATTTAGCTCAGGAAATGGCGCCGTGACTGTATAGACCCACGTAGTCAGAGAGCGTTCCGGATCAAGGCCAATCACAACTTCAGCATCTTCAGGAGTGTCGGACTGAATCACCTCTCTGCCGCCAATGTTCCGAAGCTTGTTTGCCTTTTCCCGCAGCTCATCTGGAAGTGCAGGATCGATATAAACGGAAACGAATGAAGGTGTTGGAGTCGATTCCACGGGCATAAAGACTGTTGGAGCAGCCTCTATGTTCACAGCCGGACTCTCAGGTGTCTCTGGCTCAGGGCCTTCCGGATCGGAGCTGCTGCAGCCGAAAAGCATCAAGAATACAATCAGTAGTAACAACAGCCGATGTAATGTGATAGCAGGTTGAATTCGTTTGAACATGAACAAGATTTCCCGGATAATTCGGTTTTCACCCATCCACAAGATTGCAGGACGGGAGATATGTTTCCACTTCAACTCAATCTAATAAGGGTTTAATCTTCAATGCCTCGCTGCCGCAAATTGGATAATCAATTATATAGAAAAAAAGAAAGCGCCCGGAAGGCAGCATCCGGGCTGCTTGTTACTTTTGATAATGATATTTCAATTTCAGGATTCCCCCTCGGTTAATTGTCCAATCTGTCTCAGAGCGCCCAGAAGAAGAAGCCCTAATCTGAGACCTTCCCCGGCTCCGATAGATAGTTCTTGCTCTTCCAACTCTGCACGCCGGACCAGGAAATACGCAGTCCCCAATCCAGTAACCAGACCAAAGATGCCTGCAATGATGTAAGTCCTTGTCTTCCAATCCATGTTGAATCTCATTCGCGCTTTTCTCCTTCTGCGTCTTGAACCACCCTGTTACTCCGACCTCGCTTGAAAATTGCTGGAATAGCATTCACGCGGATAAAGGGGGATGCAATACCATCTGCAGCTGATTGTACCCGTTCTGCAACCTTGCTGAAGATCTGCTGTATCTGCCAGGCCGGCTCTGGCAAAGCCTTGATCAGCCAGCTGACACCGTAAACAAGGCCGCCTGTCAGAACCAGCAGAATTATGCCGATAACCAGTGCAGGAATCGCCAGCAGCATCAAACTGATATCCGCCCATGCACTGAAAGTACCAGTGCCGCTGAGCATAAATCCCGCAGCCATTCCAACAAGGATCAGAAAAACTATCACAAGTGGAACATAGATCTGCAAGGCTGTTTGCCGGCGAAAGGCGCTCCTTGTTTCTTTGTTATAACGTTCTTCGTTATAACTTGCTTCTTCCAGGAGGTTCATATCTTCGCTCATATCCCTATTTTAGCACGTGGCACTGATTGAGCAATATGCACAACTACAGTATCTTTACTGGTATTGGTATGTAGATTAGAATCCAACCCCGATATCCAGGCTATCCAGCATTGTATATGCTCTTGTTGAGATCAGCGTAGGCGATTGTGCTGGTCCAGGAAAGTGGAGGGAATGAAAGATCTACAGAAGCGGCTTGTACTTGGCCTGGTTTTCGGGTTTATTGTTATCCTGGTTGTTCTTTTTGCCGCTGATGTACGCCAGATGGCAGATGTACTGACTTCTTTTCACTGGCAGCTGATCCCGCTTATTCTGGCCTGTACACTGTTCAATTATTTGCTTCGCTTTTTCAAATGGCACTACTACCTTGGCCTGATTGGTGCGAAATCTGTGTCCTGGAAAGAAAGTGCCAGGCTTTTTGTGGGCGGTTTCCCTCTGGCTGTAACACCTGGCAAGGTTGGAGAAGCATTGAAGGGCGTCTGGCTGAATAATACAGCGGGAGTTCCTGTTGCCAGTGGTGTCACCGTCGTTCTTGCCGAACGCATCAGCGATGGGATAGCAGTGCTTTTCCTTTCACTTTTCGGTGTTGTACTATACCCGCAGTTCTGGCCCGGTTTCCTTGCTGTATTTCTGGGATTATTAATGATCATTGTCATTTCGCAGATCCGCCCACTTGCTTTAAAAATCCTTGGCTTGCTGGAGCACATTCCACTTCTTAATCGTCTGGCTCCACAGTTCCACAACCTTTATGAAAGTGCTTCCATTCTGTTTCGCCCTGGTCCAACGATCCTCTCAGTTGGGATCGGCATGGTTTCGTGGCTCGGCGAAGGTGCAGCCATGTACCTCGTACTGTTGGGATTGGGGCTTCCGGCAGGTTGGCTGACTTTCAGTTCAGCTGTATTTGTCCTTTCCTTTTCCACGGTGATAGGCGCTGTATCAGCGCTTCCTGGAGGGCTGGGTGCAGCAGAAGCCAGTATCGCCGGCCTTTTAGCCCTCACTCTAAGCCCCGGCCGGACTCTTGCCGCAGCCGCAACGCTCCTGATTCGCTTTTTTACGCTGTGGTTTGGCGTATTTCTGGGCCTGCTCGTCTGGGTTTTCGCGAAAGATATTCCCGTCAGACAACAAACCGCTGAAGGATAAACCCGGGTATCCGGCATCCTTGGGTAAACCTTTCCCCTTCCAGGGCTCATCATATTTTCAATCAAATTCAGTAATCCATGAGGTAAAATAGGATGCTGGTAGAGATAAGCTCAT
>Ga0272441_10005218_pt1 | contig 22806 bp, 20 predicted proteins | sample SSMProp6N_FD_193582 | JGI IMG/M metagenome (GOLD analysis project Ga0272441, IMG submission 193582) | Marine sediment archaeal communities from Little Sippewissett salt marsh, Falmouth, MA, United States - SSM-Prop-6N | ecosystem: Environmental > Aquatic > Marine > Wetlands > Sediment ... | reverse complement strand
TGCCTTCCGCTTCCTTCAGACCCCGCCTCGCGGCGACGCCCTTGCGGTTCGGCTAGGAGTTCCCGTCACCAAGGCCTCCAGAGGACTTGCACCTCCAAGTCAACGTGCCATGCCCGGCACACCAGAAGGTGGGACGGGCGTCCCGCCCGTCCGTTTGTCGAGTGCCGTGGCCTGAGTCTTCGAAAAGCACGTGGCCTTCCGCTTCGTTGCAGACGACAGCATCCGCCTGATTGGCCTCCACCAATGGGCCGGTCCCAGATCCCCCGCGGAAGATCTTCCCCGCGCGTGCATTATTTATACAGGATTCAACAGCCCTCACCCGTCTCGTTGGCCGCCCACGTCTCCCCGCATTCCGGGCAGCGCGGCTCGGGGAGGTGGCGGATGTCGTAGCGGCAGCGCGGGCAGCGGCCGGCGGCGAGTTGCCAGCCGCGCCGATCGCGCTTCGACATGGTGTGGAACCCGCGGGCGAGGATGAGGAAGAACACCGTGAAGAAGCCACCGCCGAGCGTCAGGATCAGGCATTCCACGAGATCGCGCGGGAAGGTGCAGAGAACCATGATGCCCAGCGCTGCCAGCAACAGCGCAAAGAGTGCGAACGCCAGGCAGACAATCGCGGCGATCCTTGCGCCGATCGGATTCGGGACGCCTGCTGATGATCGAGGCTCGTGCTCGGGCTCCGCCGCCATGGGGGCATTGTCGCATCAGGATCGACCAGCCTCAACACGGCGATGAGAACGATATTCGGGGGCTCGGGGCCGTTCCGGGGGCCGGGGGCCGGAGGCCGGGTCCGCGGGCAGGTCTGCCCGCGGCTATTGCCCAGTCAACCACCTTCTCACGCCGTCATCAGCTCGAAGAACCTCCCCAGCGTCGCCTCGTTCTCGATGCCCATGATGAGCTTGCGCAGCTCGCCGCAGCGCGCCTCGCCCACGACATCGCGGCCCAGCGCGTTGAACTTCACCGCGATCTCCTCCTCCGTCATCGGATCGCGAGGATCGCCCTTCGGCACATCGACTCGCTGCTGGAATGATTCGCCATCGGCGAGCGTGATCGTGACGCGGCTGGGCTGGAACTTCGGGAACAGGCTCTCGAACTCCTCGTTGGCCACCACCTTGATCTTGTCCATGATCGGGATGAGCTTCGGATCGTCGATCCGCTCCTGCTTGAATTGCAGAGGCGTGACCATGCCATCCACGAGCCCCACCGCCAGCGAATACGGCAACGAATGATCGGCCGTCTCCTTGCTCGTCGGGCGATACTTGGCCGGGTCGCCGAGGATGTCGGCCGCACGGGCGATGACCTCTACCCTGATCTCGGCGATCTCATCGGGGCTTAACTTCCGGGGGTGCTCGTTGACGATCTTCATCATCGCCGTCAGCGGCGCGTGGCTCAGCGCTTCGATCGGGAAGCTCTTCATCGAGCAGTCGAGAATCTTGTAATGATCGCCGGGCCGCGTCGGCAGGTCGGCGGTGAGCTTCGACAGGTCCCAGTCATGGCCGAAGACGTGGGTGAGGCCCTCCTTGCCATCGATGATGTGCTCGGGCCCGCTGTAGCCGCGCCTGGCGAGCAGGGCGGCCTCGACGCCCGCGGCGGTGGACATGGGATCGACCGTGTTCTTCATGTTCGTCAGCTTCCCGGCCGTGACCGCCCCCAGCGAGCAGGAGTGCGAAGCGCTGATGCCGATCGCGTGCTGGATCTGCGCTGCGCTCAGCCCCAGCATGCGGCCGGCGACGATGGGCGAGACGAACGCGGTGAGCGTGGCGTGATGCCAGCCGTACTCGCGAACCCCCGGAAGACCCGCCTCGCAGAAGCGCATCTCAAGTTCGTGCCCGATGATGGTGCCCAGGATGAGCGCCTTGCCGGCGCCGATGCGACCCGCCTCATTTCCGGGGGCCGTGAGCTCGCAGATGGACAGGCCCGCGGGGATGATGTCCGTCGGGTGCGAAGGATCGGCCTTCCAGTAGATATCGTTGTAATCCATCGCCCGGATCATGAGCGCATTGAGGAAGGCCGCATCGACCGGGTTCGTGCGGAAGCCGTCGACGAGGACGGAACATGTGGGGTTGCCCCCCATCTCCTTGTGATGATCGAGCGCGATCTGCACATCGTGCTGCTGCGATCCGCCCAGCGCACAGCCGAAGCTGTCGAAGAGGTAGAGCTTTGCGCTCCGGATCGCTTCGGGGCTCAGGTGGTCGTAGTCGAGCTTCGCCGCCCAGTCGGCGAGGTGGTAGGAGATGAAATCGGTGTGGGATTTTGATGTGTCGTGGGAGGGCATGACGTGTTCTCGATCGGAGGACCAGGGGCCGCGCAGCGGACCACGTGGATGGAGGTTCGACTGAGCGGGCATTGTAGCCGGTCTGGCCGGGGCGGGCGGCCCCACCTGCCCGGGTGCCGTGATCGAAGCGACTTCAGAACGCAGTACCGTAGGGTGGGTGGAGCGACGACAGGAGCGATACCCACCAGATGTGTGCGATCAACACGCAACTGGTGGGTTTCGCAAAGCCTCAACCCACCCTACGCGCTACGCGCTATGCGCGGGGGTGGCATGCTTCGACCCGAAGGGCGAAGCATGTCGGGCGTCAACATACTACTGCCGGCCGAGGTGGGTCATTCCGCCCAGCACGCTTCACCGCTCCGCGGATGAAGCGTGGCACCCGGCTCCCGGCAGCGACTACTCGTCGGGTTTGATGATCGGCTGCCTGGTATCGTCCTTTCGAGCGTAATAGCCGCATTCCATCAGTTGAATCGTCCGCAGCAACGGAAACTGCTCCGGGATCGCGCCCTGTGCCACCTTCCCCTGCGCGGAGACCGCCTGACGAATCTCGTGCACGACTTCATCGACGGTCACGACCTCGCCGCCCGCGATCTTCGTGCGATCCTTGCCCGCAGAGACGAAGATGGCGATTTGACGGATCTTGGACTTCGGCTCGACCCATGGAAACAGCTCGTGGATGTGATCGTTGCAGGCTTTGAACTTCTTCTCGTACCGCTCTTCCCGCCGCTTCCAAGTGTCTGCATCGAGCGAGGGCTCCAGGTGCAGGATGGTCTCCGTCTCCGGCGAGTACGCGACGATGTCAAGTTCACCTTCATACCCGCCATGAGCCAGCTTGCCGACCTTCTCGTTCCGCAGCACAAGATACCGCTTCCACATCAGGTATTCGCAGAGGAGGTCTTCGAGGTGTGACATGGTGCTTGATCCTCAGCCCACTTTGCTCGCAAGCCAACAGGCAAGTCGGAGGTGCTACAGTGCACGATCCTTCGGCAACTCCAAGATCTGCCGGGGTCGGGACGGATGAATGCACTCATACCATCCCATCCACGGCCACGACATAAAAGGCGTGCCGTGCGCGTATTCCGTGACGTGATCGTATTCGAGCGCCCAGACACAACGTGCCATCTTGACGTGTCGGTTCTTTGGCAACCAAGTCGAGACAAACGCACATCGGCCTCCCCAACAACATAGGCCGTCGAACTGCTGCGTCTTGAGTGCATACGTCATGATTCGATCGAGGTATTCCTTCTTCTCTTCATCGTCTCGTGGACCGTAGGCTCTCCGTTTCATCCTTGGGCTTGCGTCGGCCTCAGGTATGAATGCCTCTCCCATCGGCGCGTAGACGCGGTGTTTCATTCGATCCGGGAGAAAGGACTGGTATATTGCCGCATGCAGTCCTCGGACCCACACCCAGACAGCATCGAAGGCAGCTCCGAACCCCTTCACGCAGTAGAGTGTCTCGCCGGTTGCTCCGTCCATCATGGTCGCAAGTTCGAGGCCGAGTGATCGGAGACGTGGGACCCAACCACGGTGCTCGATGTCAGGGCCAGCCTCGGTGTAGACTTTGTGCAGCAGAATGGCGGTGCTCTCACCCGCTTCATTCTTCAGCTTCTTGTGGCATTCAGCATGCACATCAAGCTTGGGACGCCATGCGTCCTTACATGGAGCAGGACCAAACAGAGCTTGCGGCAGAAGGTGATCTCCGTCAATGACTCGATAAGTGTTGTCGCCGTGCCGCCTATCCACTCTACGTCCACACAGATAGCAGAACTGAAGGTCCTTACGTATGCGGGCCATCTGTGCTTCCTTCTCAATCCTGATCGGACTTGCCCGTTTGGCCATGCGCTGACTGCCTGACTTGCGCCTCTTGATTAGACAATGGGAAAACCCATCGCATTAGAGCCTGGGATCGCTCCTCTTCTTCGGATGCTCAATTATACTTCGATGGGATAAATTGGCCAACCAACGGCAAGGCGCTACCGAGCGCCCCCCCGCGCTTGCCAACCGCGGCTTTCCAGCTTCGTCGCTGCGTGCCTGCGCGTCTCCCCTGTTCCCAGGACGCCCGGGCCGGGCCCCCGGAATCGGCCGGGCTCGCTGCCGACCCTCCGTCGCTCCGTCGCCCCCGTGTTCACTGCGTCTCTTGGTCTCTGCGTCTCTTCGTCTCTTCCCTGCGTGCCTTCCCCCACGCGCTCCCCTCGCGGACTCGGGTCGCGGCTAAACGGTGGCGGGCTGCGTCACGTACTTCGCCACCTCCTCGGCGACTTCCAGGGTCGTGTTCGGCGTGTCTCCGGGGGCCTTCTTGACGTCATATGTGCCGACTTTGCCTTCGGCGATGACGCGGGCGATCGCGGCCTCGAGGCGTGCGGCCATCTCATCTTCCTTCAGCCAGTCGAACATGAGCTTGACGGTGAGGAGCATGGCCATGGGGTTGACCTTGTACATGCCATCGTACTTGGGGGCCGAGCCGTGCGTGGGCTCGAAGACGGCGTACTCATCGCCGATGTTGGCCGCGCAGGCGAAGCCGAGCCCGCCCACGAGTCCGGCGCAGAGGTCGGAGAGGATGTCGCCGAACATGTTCTCCGCCACGAGGACATCGTAATCCTGCGGGTTCTTGATCATCCACATGCACTGGGCATCGATGTTCGTTTCCCACAGCGGGATGTCCGGATAGTCCTTGGCGACTTTGCGGGCGGCGCGGATCATCAGGCCGCCCGTCTCGCGCAGCACGTTGGGCTTGTCCACCACCGTGACGTTGCGCCGCTTGTGCTTTTTCGCAAACTCGAACGCCTGCCGGCAGATGGATTCGCACCCCTGCCGGGTCATGATGCGGGTGGAGAGTGCGATGTTCTCCAGGCCCGCGGCCTCGAACTTCTTCATCTTGGGATTGACGCACAGGGCGTCGAAGACTTCGCGCGGCAGCGGATGGAACTCGACACCGCCGTACATGCCCTCCGTGTTCTCGCGGAAGACGACGAGATCGATATCGCCCCCGGCCGGTGGGCGGTAGTTGAGCGGGTTGCCCGGATAGGCCTTGCACGGCCGGAGGTTGGTGTGCAGGTTGAAGAGCTGGCGCAGTCGCACGATGGGGCTGAAGTAGACCAGGCCCTTGTCGCGCAGCTCCGGCTTGAGTTCCTCGGCCGCCTCATCGCGCGGCTTGCTCGTGATCGCCCCGAACAGGGCGCAATCGGTCTGCTTGAGGATGTCGATCGTCCGCTGCGGCAGCGGATCGCCCTCGTTGCACCAGAACTCCCAGCCGATGTCGGCGGGGATGTATTCGGCATCGAACTTCATCGCGTCGAGGACGAGTCGGGCGGCTTCCATGACGTCGTTCCCGACGCCGTCCCCGGGCATCCAGGCGATCTTGTAGGTGGCCATGTCTTGGTCCGTCTCCGTGTGAGAATGCGCAGGCGGGCTTGGAAATCGTGGGGGAAGTATAGCCTCCGGGACGGGCGGGGCGAGCGGGCGGCGGAGGTCCTGGCGAGGGCCGGTGCCAATGCAAGACCAGGATCACTTCAGGCGACTGCTTCGGCCAGCCTCTGCCTGACCAGGTTCTCCGCGCCGCCGGCGACAATGAGCTCCTGGGCCGTCGTGCTCAGGGCGCCGAAGGCGAACTCCTTCCCGTCGCAGGCGATGATGCTGCGCTCGTAGTCGATCTCGATGTTGGGGCCGACGATGGTGGGATCGCCCTCACCCCCGGCCCCTCCCCCGGGAGGAGAGGGGGACAAGGCGCTGCGAAGGTGATCGACAAGCTCGGGGCATTCGAAGACGATGAAGCCGTTGTTGAACGCGTTGCGCTTATAGGTCTCGCTGAACGAGGCGGCGATCACGCAGCGGATGCCGCGCAACTTGAGGCACGTCGCGGCCTGCTCGCGCGAGGAGCCGGTGCCGAAGTTGCGGCCGGCGACGATGACATCCCCTTCCCGGGCGATCTCGTTGAACTTCGGGTCGTAATTGGCCATCGAGGCCGCAGCCATCTCCTCGTCCGTCACATCATCGCGATACGTGAGCTTGCCCGAGTAGATGCCATCGGTGTTGAGGTTATCCACGGGCAGCCACAGCGCGCGCCCGGCGACCTTCTTCGGGAAGCCCTCGATGATCTCGACCGCGCCACCTTCGCGCTTGCGCGGACCGCGCACGGCGATCGTCGTCTTCGCCTTGACATCATCAAACGCGGTCGGCGAGCAGATATAACCGGCCACGGCGGAGGCGGCGACGACGGCCGGCGAGCCGAGATACGCCTGCGCATCGCGACTGCCCATGCGCCCCTTGAAGTTGCGGTTCGTTGCGCTGATGGCGACCTCGCCGGGTTCGAGCGTGCCCGCTCCGAGGCCGATGCACGTGCCACAGCCGGGCGGGAGGGGAATCGCCCCGGCGTCCAGCAGCGTCTGCCAAGTTCCCTGTTCCTCGGCCTGCTTCTGGATGTTGGCCGACGCGGCGGCGACATAAAACTCCACCCCCTCGGCCACCTTCTTCCCCTCGACCACGCGCGCCGCGGCCGTCAGATCCTCCAGCCGCGCGTTGACGCAACTGAGCAGGTAGGCCTTGTTGATTCGCACGCGGCTCTTCTCGATCTCCGGCAGCGCGTGCATCACCTTCACGTGATCCGGCCCGGAGACGTGCGGGATGACCGTGCCCAAATCGAGCGTGAGCTCGACAGCGTAATGCGCATCATCATCGGCCGTGAGGCGGTTGGCGAACCATTCATCGACATCGGCTCGCCGGTAGCGAGCCGCATCGCCGTAGCGATCGGCCAGGTAGCCGGCGCGCTCGTAGAGGAAATCGAGGAGGACTTCATCGAACGGGAAGACGCCGGCCAGGCCGCCCCATTCAGTGGTCATGTTGGCGATGCTCATGCGCTGATCCATCGTCAGCGACGCGATCCCGTCCCCGCCCCCGGCCCCGCCCCCGGAAACGAACTCGACGGCGTGGTTGAGCACCTCATCGTGATTGAACAGGCCGCAGAGGGCGATGATGACATCCTTGCCCACCACCCCCTGAAGGAGTGCGCCGGTGAGACTGACACGCGCCACCTGCGGGACCTGCCACCACGTCTCGCCGGTGGCCCAGATCGCCGCCGCGTCCGTGCGGACGATCGGCGTGCCGAGCGCGGCGATCGCGCCGTAGAGATTGCTGTGCGAATCGCTCCCGACCACCATACTTCCGGGGACGACGTATCCCTCCTCGACCATGACCTGGTGGGAGATGCCCGTACCGGCGGGATAGAAATCGACGCCCTGCTCGCGCGCGAAGGCCTCGATCTTCGCGTACTTGCCGAGGTTCTCCGGCGACATGTTCTGGATGTCATGATCGATCGCGAAGACGGGCTGGCGCGGATCGTGGATCTTCCCCGCAGCAGCCCCGGAGGTGATGGCTTTGAACTTGCCCATCACGGCCGAGGTGTTGTCGTGCGTCATCACGTGCCGGGGCCGGATGGTGATGATGTTGCCGGCAAGTGCGGGGCCATCCCTTCCGGGGGTGTGGGCGGTGGCGATCTTCTCGATGAGCGTCTGCGGTGTGCTGGCACTGGTTGTCGTCATAGTGCGGCATTGTAGCCATCAGCGGGTTGAACCACGATCACCCCCCGCCTGCCTCAGAGGGATCCTCGACAGCAAGTTCGGGCCGCGGGTGAGGATGCACCCAGCGCTGCCAGAGAGTGATGAAATCGGGATCGTCCGGCGACTGGAACGCAAGTTCCAGCCGGCCGGCCTCGCCGATAAGGCAGACGTGCAACCCTTCCCCGCCCCTTCTCCAGATGGGCGGCCCCGCCTGCACCACCATCACGGCATTGTCCGCACACCACCGCCGCCCTCGGCGGTCCTTCACCTCGCCGGGGGCGGCGATCGGCGCCTCTGCCTCGGCTCGCACCATCGGCACGTGCTTCTTCACCCAGGGGACGGCGGGAGCGAAGATCGCGGCGATCACCATGAAGCCCGCTGCATCCAGCCAATCACCCTTGACCGCCGCACGCACCGCGAGGAAGAGAGCAAGCGCGAGCAGGGCGACGATGAAAGGGCCGCTTATCGTGACGCTCACCGCAATGAACTCCCGCTCGACCAGGTCATCGATGATCTCAATGTCGCGGATGGCCGGCCACAGGCGCCGATCGACCAGTGCCCGCGGGATTTCGAGCCCGCGATCGCCGGCCGCGCGGACCATCTTCGGCCAATTCCACAGGCCGCCGGTGAAAATCGAGCGCAGCGAGCCGCGATGCGAGAGTCGCCCGACCAGCACGTCCCACTGTGATTCTGTGTCGTCCTGCGCGCCGCGCGTGTCAGATGAGTGCGGGAGCGGTTCGTCTTCGCCGGAGACTCGCTGCCGCAGTTTATCCAGGCCATGCAGGACCACCACCCCCCCGACGAGGACCGCCGCGGTGAACACCACCATAAGTACAAGACCCCCGATTCCCGGCCCGCCCTGGAGCATCGAGGTTCCCGCCAGGACAACACAGAGCCCCAACAGCCCCACCGGCCATGCGGCAAATATCGGCAGTCTGCCCGGCGGCAGTCGCACGGAGAGGACCAACGGCTCGTGCGAAACTGGACCGATCTCGTTCAACCCTCGGCCTCCCTGCAATCAGAACCGCTGGTTCCCCTCGTCGAACAGCAGGATCGCCTCGGCCTCGCGGTATTGGCGGTTCATGTGGATCGTCTCGAGATAGGTCATGAAGATGCGCTCGATGGGGACCGCCTGGCGCATCAGCGTACCCGTGCCGGCCGGGCCGTGTGCGCCGGCCAGGCTCTCGGCGGCGGTGCGGCTGAACGTCGCCGAGATGAACGTCTCGTTCCGCGGCCCCCGGAGTGGGCCGGCCGATGACACTCCACGGTAGAGCGTGAAGCGATCGATGCCGAGTTCGGCGGCCAGGGCGCCGATGAACGCAAGCCGCGCCAGGATGTGCTCCGCCCGGCGCGGCCGGCTCCACGGCGCATCGAACATCGCCTCATCGCGGATGATCTTCCCCTCGTACGGCACGAGCCCCAACTCGGCGATGACGATCCGATGCCCCTTGATCAGCTCGCCGAACGGGGCACTGACGAACGTCGTTGCGAAGGCATCCTCGAGGTCCCAGAGATCGCGTCCCTTGATGAAGCGCGCGAAATCATCAATCAGCCGCCCGTCGCCGGCGCGCTGCTCGGGATCGGGCAGCCGCCCCGACTCGGCGAGGAATGTCGAATGCTCGCGCAGCCATCGGCGGACTTGCTGCATGTCATCCTCCACGCGGCGCTGCGTCTCGGTTCGCGCATCGCCATCACAGGGAATCGTCATGAGCCGATCCAACCGCTCAATGATCGCCTCGATCTCGCGCACCCGCCCGACGTCGTTCGCCGGGCCGTCCTTCTCAAACTGGAACCGGCCGACATCTTCGTAAGGAAGAGTCCACCGCGCCCCGACATCCTCGAAGGCGCAGATCTCGACCGTGAACTGGCCCGTGCGATCGTCGATCTCGACGATCCGCACGGGCGTACGGCGGGCATCGAGCAGACGGCCGGCCGCGCCGATGATGAGATGAGTCAGCGCACCGGTCTCGAACTCGTCATCCGGCCTGCGATCTGGATCGCTCTGGTGAATCGACATCGATGCCGCTCCGAACCCCGGGGGCGCATTGTAACGGCACGGCCGACCGATGCCGACTGCGATGCCGCCGGGCGTATATGGCCTGATCAGCCTGCCCGCCACCGGGATGACGTGACCGGCCGTCATCGGCATCGGCATCATTCTGCTTTACCCGCTGGTGATTCTCCCGTACCTCGCCTTTCGCGCTTGGACGATGCGAGGCAACGGCGACTCAGCGCGGCCTACGGAAGCGGAGGTAAGGGATCCAGAGCGAGCGAAGCTCGATAGTCGTTCTGGGCCTTGATCCAATCGGGACCCGTTTGGCCCCACTCAAGGTGTCGGTCCGCGTAGACAATGTACCGCACGCCGGTGTACGGAGAAGGTGTGGATAGGCCCACGACGAGCTGCCCATCCTCGCTCCGATACGCGTCCACGCTATGACTGAAGACGAAATCGCCGATACGCTCCCATTCCGAGCGCATCGCACCCGTCAACACAGCCTTCTCCAGTTGTTCGAGCGTCATCTCGCCGCCCTGAATCTGCTCGAGGGTGTACGGACCGATGCGTACGTCCTCAGCGTCAAGACTCGATTCAGAGGTCAGAAAGACGTCCGCCGGCAGATCGGACTCGCCGGGCAGGACGAAAGCCGCAAAGGTCACGGGAAGCTCCTCGCGCTCCTCGATGCGATATACGGCCATGCTCGCGATCTGAAGCAGCTTGCCGCTCGTCGTGCCCCTCCAGATGAACCCGCTATATCGAGCCCGTTTCTCCGCACTTGCGTTAAAGCACCAGACACCCCATGCGAGGAGAGCGATCCCCCAAGCGAGCAGGTTGAGGAATCGGAATCTCTTGGATGCACCCATCACCCCGAAATACGCAATCAGCGCCCCAAACGCAACCGCGAGAATTGGAATGATGATGGGCGATGGGCCCGGACGCCCCGCAAGCACCGGCGTGAACACGCACACTCCGCCCAGCCCGATGACAACTGCCAGCGCTGCCAGATCAAATCGAAATGAGGGCGGTGGTCGCCTTTTCGGTCGCAATCGCGCAATCGAAGAAAGCTGCTCTCCGATGGGCTGAACACACACAGAGCTCCAATCGAATTCCGTACAGCAGTGACCGCACCGGTCTTTACCCATCCCCTGTCGGATAACGGGCAGGACCCAGCCGCAGTGTGGACAGTGAAACGCGACGCGATCGAGGTCGAATCCCCAATCTGTCACATCAAACGGCTCGCCGCACTCCGGACAGCGCGGCTCGCGCAGGTTCCACAGGGGATAGCCGCACGATCGACATTTCACGCGGACATTGTAACGCCCCGCCGGTCAGGCCGTCCCGCCGTGGCGGAATCGCTTGCATCCGTCCGCGCTCCCCTCGCGGACTCGGGTCGCGGCTAAGCGGCAAGCCGCTGGCACCCCTCTTCCCTTCGTGCTGCCATGAACACTTCTCCAAGCACTCCATGCTGAGTGCATGATTCACCACTACCACTGTCCGGTGAATGACATCAATACGGGCAGTCCGTCACCAGCACGGGTCGCATCATCCAGCCACTGGAAGCCACCACGATGCTGCTGCGCGAACGGCTCCACCAGTCCAGCGACACGGCCCCAACTCGACGCATTGAGAACCCAGCTGAATTCGCCCGGCCCAGACTCGCTCATCCCCCCTTCCCGATTCTCGGCCCTCAATACCACGCTGACGTCGCCGACAGCCTCGACCCAGTCCTGGTCGGTAAGGACGATCTGAGCAGTGGCACCTTCCGCAAGCAGACAACAGACTCGATGGAGCGATATCGCATCGTCTGTCGTGAATCCATATAGACGAACAAGCGGGCAGTCTGGTGATCCGTCAGGCAGATACTCGACTTTCATGCCACCTCCTTCGTGCCTTCGTGCCTCAATGCCTCCGTGCCTTCCCCTACTTCTTCGCCGCCTGCGCGCCGAGATACTTGGCGATATCGAAGTCGACGAAGTCAGCATGGTGGAAGATGATCGACTCGATCGACCGCTGGACTTTGTCGCCCTCGTGGCTGTGCGTGGCCACGATGTGCATCACTTCCGGGGGCAGGCCGTGCTTGTAGCACATCGCCACGCCGGAGAACGGGTGGCGCAGCATCTCGCCGTAATGGCCCTTGATGACCTCGCCCGACGCGTCCTTGTCAAACTCCAACGGTTTGCCGACATCCGCGAGCAGCGAGCCGGCGAGCAGATGATCGCGGTTGATCGGGATCTTCTCGCCGAAAATGTCGTTGAGCACATCGGCGATGGCCATACACTGCCGCGCGCAGGAGCGGAGGTGATCGATGTAGGTCAGGTCGATGTCGCCGGCCAGCAGGGTGAACTTGACAGCGCGCAGCTCATGGAAGGTCCAGCCCTTCCCGCCGCAGCCGGTGGTGATGGCCTCGTTCCACACGGCCGCGACCTTGTCGCGCAGGGCGGAATCGGAGATGTGCATGAGTTCGGGCAGAAGGTCGGCAATCTGGTCGGTGGAATACGTCATCGCGGGCATATCCTCGTTCGGGAACGAACCCCGGGCAAGCCCGGGGCTATGTGCGTGGAGGATTATCGTACTCACTGCGGAGGATACCGTAGAGGACGGCATCCACGAAGCGGCCCCACCTGAACATGTGCCGGCGGAAGACGCCTTCGCGCTTCATGCCGATCTTGTCCATCACCCGCCCCGAGGCGAGGTTCTGGCTGAAATGCTCGGCGTGGATGCGGTTCAGCTCCAGGCGGTTGAAGGCGTAGTCGAGCATCGCCGCCGCCGCCTCCGTCGCGTAGCCCCGGTTCCAATAGGGCCGGCCGATCCAGTAGCCCATCTCCGCCCGGTGATGGGCGGCCCGGATGTCCAGGCTGATCGCCCCGAGGAGGGCGCCGTCGGTGCGGCCCGTGATGGCGAAGACCACGCCCTCGCCCTTCTCGAAGGCGGCTTCGTGCGTGCCGATCCACTGCTCCGCCGCGCCATCCGGATAGGGGTGAGGGATCAGCAGCGTCGTCTCGGCGACGGCCCGGTCACCGGCAAGCCGCTGCACATGGGGTGCATCATCGACCGTGAACGGCCGGAGGATCAGGCGGTCGGTCTGGATGGTCGGCTGCTCGGACATCAGAGGCATCATGGCATCGTGGGATCATGGCGCCAAGGGGAAGGCAATGAGCGCCGACACAACGGCCTTATGCCATGATCCCATGATGCCTTGATGCCACTTATTCCAACGATCGCGGCGCAGGGCCGTCGTAGGTGTGCGCGACCGGATCGATCTTCCGCATCGGCTTCATCCGCGTCTGCTCCTCGCGCACGTGCGCGACCATCCCCGCGCAGCGGGCGATCATGAACAGGCCGTTCATCACTTCCGGCTCGAAGTCCAGGTCGGCGAGGATCGCCCCGATCGCGCCATCCACGTTGATGGGCAGGGCCTTGCCGCGATCGGCGAAGATCTTCTCGACCGCCCGCGCCGCCTGGCAGTGCCGGTCGAAGGCGCCGCATTCCTCGGCGAGCTCGAACAGCCGTTTCGTACGCGGGTCGGCGGTATGGATGCGATGGCCGAAGCCGGCGATGCGGCGGCCGGTCGCCTTGTAGTCATCGAGCACGCCGGCGGCGGCGTCGGCCATCGCCTCGCCGTCATCGACGCGCGCCAGCACGTCCTTCATCGCCTTGGCGCAGTTCTCCATCGCCCCGCCGTGATGCTGGTTGATGCACATGATGCCGGCGGCGACGGCGGCGGAGATGTTCGCCCCGGTCGAGGCGACGGTGCGCGCCGCCAGGGCCGAGGGAGGCGTGGCCCCGTGATCGATCCCCGAGCAGAGGATCGCATCCATCAGGCGGCCGGTCTTCTCATCCGGAAGCTCGCCGCGAATGATCAGATACACCATCGCGCCGAAGCTGATGTTGCCCATCAGCTCGGCGATGTCGTAACCGCGCACGCGCACGTGATTGGGTTCGATCTGCGTGATCGCGGTCGTCCATGCGTTGGGATTGTCGTTGGTCATGGCTGTAGCATCGAAAAGTCAAAACGTCGAAACGTCAAATACGGTGCTGCGATCGATCGGTGTGAAGGCGGGTGGTGGTCGGGGGAAGCGCTCCCCTGCGGGTCGCGGCTAAACGCAGTTTCGTTGTGACACGTTCTTACGTTGCGGGCTGGAGCCTGGCGAGGACCTGAAGCGTCGCCTCGGGCAGGTCACCGAAGCCGTCCACGACGGTCGCCCCGGCGTCGCGCAAGGCCTTCACCTTGCCTGCGTGCGTGCCGCGATTGCCCTCGATGATGGCGCCGGCGTGGCTGAAGCGTGTGCCTTCCTTCGCGGCCTTGCCTCCGATGTAGGCGATGACCGGCTTGGTGACCCTGCCGGCCTGGATGAGATCGGCGAGGCGCTCCTCCTGGCTGCCGCCGATCTCGCCGAAGATGACGATCGCATCGGTGCCATCATCGGCCTGGAACAACTCGGCGACATCGGGAATGGGCAGGCCGATGACGCTGTCGCCGCCGACATGCACCAGCGTGGACAGGCCGATGCCCCTGCGCGAGAGGTAATAGCCGCAGGAGCTGGTCATGCCGCCGGAGCGGGAGATGACGCCCGCGGTGTGACCGGCCAGGGGCTCGTTGAACCACTCGCGGGCGGAAGCGGCCCGCCCGCCGATCATGCCCAGCACGCCCCGGCCGGGGCTGATGACGCCCAGCGTGTTGGGTCCGACGAAGCGCGCGCCGTGCTGCTTCGCGGCGGCGGCGATGATCATGGCGTCCCAGAGCGGCACGCGATCGGGAACGAGCACGAGCAGCCTGATGCCCGCCTCGATCGCCTCGATCGCCGCGCCCTTCACCAGCCGCGCGGGCACGAAGACGACGGAGATGTCCACGTCGCCCACGGTCTCGATCGCTTCCCTGACGGCATTGAAGACGGGAACGCCCTCGACCTCCTGCCCGCCTTTCCCGGGCGTGCAGCCGGCGACGACGTTCGTGCCGAACTCGCGCATCAGCTTGGTACGCGCCCGGCCCTCGCGGCCGGTGATGCCCTGCACCAGCACGCGCTTTTCTCTGTCAATGATGATGGCCATGGGGAGTGTTCAATCTCGCATTATCAAGTGCCGTCGCGCGGCGGCGCGGGGCGAAACGAAGCCGCATTTCACGGCCGATGGGTCCTCAGGTCGGCGCCGTGCTCCAGGTACGCCTTCAGGCAGAGGAGCATGTGGGCCCATCCGTGGCAATGGGCGTAGGAGCTGTCCAGTCCGTGCTGGTCGCCGCGCCAGCCCGTCTCCGTCAGCGTTAGGCGCGCCGCGCCGCCGTCCAGGGGCTCGAAGATCATCGTCCAGGTGGTCTGCTCCTCGACCCGGTACGCCTTCCACGAGCAGACGAGCTTCTCGTTCTCATCGAGTTCCAGGACCCGCACATCGGCCTCATCGCCGTCAGGCCAGGTCCAGTGGACGGTGCGCCCGGCGATGGGCGGCCCGTCGGCCGTCTTCGTGAAAAAGCGGCACAGCTTTTCCGGATCGACGACGGCCTGGAAGACCTCGGCCACCGGCCGCTCGATGCGCTGCCGCACGGTGAAGGCGACGTTCAGATTCTCATCGCCCGTGGTCATGGGCTGCTCCTCCTCGCTCACGCGGCCGCATCGTCAAGGACGGGGATCGCCAGGTCAACAAAGATCACGGGTCGGCCGGCGCGGAAGCACTCGATCTCGCAGGCGATCAACTCCGAGTCCTTGTTGGCCACATCCTCCTCGCTCACCGCCAGCACCGGCCTGCCCTGTTCATCCAGCTCCAACAGGCCCGCGGACTGCTCGACGACGAACCGGGCCGTGTCGGGATTGCAGTTGCGATGGTCGATCCAGACCGTCCCGCCGTCAATGGGGAACGTGTACGAATCACTGCGGCCGACGAAACCGGGCACGCGACGCTTCATCGCGGCGGGCCCGCCGACGGCCTCCTCAACCAGCGTGCGGAATCGATCGGCGCAGAAGGCCGGCGTGTCATCCTTGCGATAACACTCGATCTTCGCCGGCAGGTGCCGGCACGCATCGTGCAGAATATCCACGGCACGATCCTCGCTGTTCCCGCCGAGGCGGATGACGACGGGGATGGCCATGTTCAGCTCGATGAACGCCTTGGCGAGTCCATAGGCGGAGTGATACTGCTCCTGGCTGGCCACCCCGCTGCCGGAGCCGAAGTAGCCCACCAGGCCCGGCTGGGTGCAGATGATGCGGGCGGCGCGGTACACCTTCGCCACCGAGGGGTTGCCGGAGGTGTCGCAGAAGTTGGCGATGGTGAAGCCCTCGTTGGTCACCGCGTCCATCGACATCATCGACCCGCCCCCGCCGGCGCCGTGGAAGCCGATGAGTCCGAGGCTCTCGCCAGCGCCCTCGGTCGGGAGCTGGGCGAAGTAGAACGTGCCGCGATGATCGTTCTTCTCCAGCTCGTAGGCGATGCGCTCCAGCTCCGTGGCCGGGTGATCCAGCTCGCGCGCGATCTCGATGCCGAGTTCCGGGTGGCGGAAGATCGCGTAATCATCGACCGTCACGCGGCAGTCAGCGGCGATGATGCGCCCGTCGCGCGTGGTCACCAGCGGGTTGATTTCCAGCGAGCGGGCCTCGACCTGACGGGCAATGTTCGCCGCCTTCGTGATGACGGCGATGAGCTCCTCATGCAGGGACTTGTCAACCGCCGAATCCTCGACGACGCGGCGCACATCGGCGGCGCTTACGCCCTCGGTGGCGCTAACGGGCAGGCGGGCGACGGTCTGGGCCCGCTCCTCGATGCCCGAGCCGCCGTGGCAGTCCAGCAGCAGCACCGGCGCCTGGGCCGCATCGTCGATGCTGAGCGAGACGAACAACTCGTTGGCGATGTCCAGCGTCTCCTCCACCAGGACCTCGGTGACGGGGAAGTTGCCGAAGCTCATGGCCAGGAGCCTGGCCGCAGCGGCCGCGGCCTCGTCGGGCGTGTCGGCGAAGACGATGCCGCCTTTCGCCTTGCGGCTGGTGATCCACGCCTGCACCTTGAGCACGACGCGCGCGCCGATCTCTTCGGCGGCGTCACGAGCGTCTTCAGCGCTGGTCACGGCCCGCCCGCGCGGCACGCCGATGCCATGCTCGCGAAGCAGGGCCTTGCCTTGATACTCATGCAATCTCGCCATGAATGTCCTTGCTCCAATCCCGCGCAAAGAGGCATTCCGCCCGGGCCGTGCGCAGCGGGGCATGGTAGGCGGCCGCCGGCGCGCCGACAACGAGATCCGGACGGCTGGGTCGGCGAAATCGCGCTGGATTCCCGGCCCCCGCTCGTCAGTGCTCTTCGCGGTGGATGTGCGACTTGGCCAGGCCCAGTCCCACCGCGACTCCCATGAGGGAGCCGGCGGCATAATGCGCGGGCATGGGAAGGAGCAGCGCGGGAATGGTCCCCGCCACAAGCGCCTCCTCCATCGGCGTCTTGAGCAGGGCCGTGCCGATCACCTGCCCCACCGCGCCGAAGAGCACCGGCGAGGCGAAGAGCAGCACCGGCTGCACATGCGGGCAAATGATGCGTCCCACGGCGCCGGCGGCCATCGCCCCGAGGAAGGCCGCGCCGATCACCTGCCCCTTCATCGGCGATTGGGCCACGAGCCAGACGACGGGCAGCACGAGGATGCCCGCGGCCGCCGCCTTGAACGCATCAAGGCTGAAGACGCCGTGCGGCGACTTGCCGTCCTCCTCGACATGAACATCGCCCATCGGACCGCCCACCTTGAAGACGATGAGCGCCGCGGCCAGCACCAGCAGCGCCCACAACGCCGTCTCCGGCGCCAGCAGCGAAGCGGATCCGCCGTGCGCGAACTCCTCGATCGTGTCCAGGCGCCAGGCGAGCCCGAACAGACCGCCGCCGAGCGCGAACATGCCCACGGCGGTGTTGCACACGCGGGCCACAATGATCGCCAGGATCGTGGACACGGCCAGGGAGATAACCACGGCGAGGATCGCCTCCGGCACGGACTGCGTCTGGAGAACCGCCGGTCCGAACGCGCCGCGGGCCGACATGAGCATCGGGGCCGTCAGCCCGCTCACCGTGGCCCCCACCACCAGGGAGCCGATGAGAACGCCGTTGCATGCAATCGCCTTCAGCATCCTCCCTGTGTATCCGCAACGGGGTCGTCTGACAACTCGGCGGCCCTGGCGGGCATCCCGGCCAGCCCCCGCCTCCACGCCGCCAGGCTCCGTGCTACGCTACCGGGACCATGCCCACCGATGTCCTCATCCTTGACGCGCAGCCGCTGTCGATCGAAGAGGTGCGCCAGGTCGCCCGCGAACATCGGGGCGTGTCGATGGGCGAGACGGCGCGCCGGGCCGTCGATGCCGCCCGCGCGGTCATCGATGATCGGGCCGAAGGCCCGGAGCCGATCTACGGCGTCAACACCGGCTTCGGGTCACTGTCCCGTGTCCGCATCGCCGCCGATGACGTGCGCCAGGTCCAGCGCAACCTGGTCCGGTCCCACGCGGCCGGAGTCGGCGAGCCGCTGGCCGAGGAGGTGGTCCGGGCGATGCTGCTCCTCCAGACCGCCAGCCTCTGCCGCGGGCATTCGGGCGCGCGGCCGGAACTCATCGAGGCCATCATCGCCCTGCTGAATCATCGGATCACGCCGGTCGTCCCCTCGCGCGGCTCGGTCGGCGCCTCGGGCGACCTGGCGCCGCTGGCCCATGCCGCCCTCGTCCTGATCGGGGAGGGCCGGGCTCAGGTCGGCGGGCGGCCCATGCCCGGCGGCGAGGCCATCGCCGAGGCCGGCCTCCAGCCGGTCACGCTCCAGGCCAAGGAGGGGCTGGCCCTCATCAACGGCACGCATCTCATGTGCGCGATCGGCGCGCTGGCCCTGGCCGATGTTGATCACCTGCAGCAGGCTGCGCTCGGCGCGGCGGCGATGGCCATCGATGCGTGCCGCGCCACCGATGCCTTTCTCGATGAGCGCTTGCACGAAGCACGCAGGCAGGCGGGCCAGCGGCGCGTGGCGGCGATTCTTCGCCGGCTTCTGGACGGCTCGCAGATCATCCCCAATCACCGCGACGATGATCCGAGGGTGCAGGACCCCTACTGCCTGCGGGCGGCGCCCCAGGTGCTCGGCGCGGCGTTCGACACAATTGATTACGCCCGGGCCGTCTTCGAGCGCGAGCTGGGGGCGGTCACCGACAACCCCCTCGTCTTCCCCCCGGAAGCGCACCTCTCCACGCCTTCAAGCCTCCAAGGCTCCAAGCCTCCGCTCGTTTCCGGCGGCAACTTCCACGGCATGCCCCTGGCGATCGCCCTGGATTGCCTGGCCCTCGCGCTCTGCCACATCGCGGGCATCGCCGAGCGGCGCATCAACTGGCTGCTGGCCGCCTCGGACAGCGAGAACCCGGTGAACGTCTATCTCAGTCCCCAGCCGGGTCTGCACAGCGGGCTGATGATGGTGCAGTACACCGCCGCCGCCTGCTGCAACGAACTTCAGACGCTCGCCGCCCCGGCTTCGACGGGCAACATTCCGACCTCGGCGGGGGTGGAGGATTACAACTCGATGGGCGTCACCGCCGCCCATCAGGTCCGGGCGGCCGTCGAGCTGGCCCGGAACGTCATCGCCTGCGAGCTGCTGGTGATGACCGAGGCGATGGAATACCAGCGCCCCCTCAAGAGCGGCGCCGGCGTGGAGCGGGTGTACGAGACGGTGCGCCGCGCCGTGCCGAGGCTGACGGAGGACCGCCCGCCGGCCGATGACATCGCCGCCATCGCCGAGCTGATCCGCACCAATGCCTTCGCCCAGCTCACCTGACCGCGGCGGAATGCGAAGTGCCAGTGGCCGAAACGAAAGGCCCGGAACTTCCGTTCCGGGCCTATGCATTCGCAGAAACGACTTTGCTGGTTCGAAGGTAGCGCTTACTGCGTCGCCCAGGCGCGAAGCATCCACAGGATCTTGCGCATCTCGTCGATGTACTCGTCCAGCAGGTTGACGGTCGTGCTGTCGCCGGCCTCGTCGGCCGCATCGCGCACCTGCGCAAACCTGTCGGTCAGGGTCTGCATGTCACCGCGGATGTTCTGGACCATCTGCTTGGCGTCGGGCTTGCCCGTCTCCTCGCTCAACTCGGCGTGCTTGAGTACCTCCGCGAGCGTGGGCAGCGGACGGCCGTTCATCGCCAGAATGCGCTCGGCGATCTCGTCGATCTTCGCCGCCCAGTCGTCGTAGAGCTCCTCGAACTTCGCGTGCAGGGCGAAGAAGTGCGGCCCGGTCACGAACCAGTGGTAATTGCGGAGCTTCTGATAGAACACCGTGGCATCAGCCAGGAGCGCGTTGAGCTGGTCGGTCAATGCGCCGGTCTGCGCCCGTGCGGTTGCGGTAGTCGTCATTTTCTTCAGCTCCCTACGAGTTTCCGCGTGCGGCCCGAGCGAATCTCCTCGCCCGGATTTCCGAGGGGATTGTACCGCTGAAATGTCCGTGGGGGAGATGATCGGCCAGCCATAATCCGCCCGCTCGCCCGCCCGGCGTCAATCCCCGGCGCGCGGGCAACCGATCCGGCCGGCCCAGCCCGCGGAGGCATCCCGGGCCCGTCAAGTCGGGCCCCTCACCCCGGCGGCCGGCTCAGCTCGACGATCAGCGTGTCATCCCGCACGGCACCGAAGCGGTGCCGCCGGACGGCGGCCATGAGGACATCGGCGCAGCCGGCGGACTCGGCAGGCGGCGGCAAGGCCGCCATCACCCGCTGCACGCCTTCGATCGTCAACATCCGCCCGGCCTGATCGCAGGCCTCGATCACCCCGTCGGTGTAGGCGATGATCGCGTCGCCGTGCCGGAACGGCAGGGAACGCTGGTCTGCGTCGAACTCGCCATCCCCGCGCGCCCCCAGCATGATCGCGGTGGGCTCCAGCCGGTCCAGCAGCCCGCCGGCCGTGCGCAGGAAGGCCGGGGGATGACCCGCGCTGGCCCACTCGATCGCCTCCGCGTGCGGATCGACCCGCATGCACAGGGCAGTGGCGTAGACGTTATGTTTCGCCAGGGCGACGTTGACGTAATGGTTCAGCGCCGTCAGCGTGTCGCCCGGGGAGAGATCGCTCCGCTCGCCGAACAGACGCTCCAGCTCGCCGTGGATGCGGTTGACGGTGAGGGCGGCGCTGATCCCGTGACCGGTGACGTCAATGATGACCACGCTCAGACGCGGCTCGCAGTCCTGGCGAGACCCGTCCGCGCAGGTGTAGAGGTAATCGCCACCGATCTGCCGCATCGGCTCGTATCGGAAGTCGAAGCGTACGGGGCCATCGGTGATCGGCTCGGGAAAGAGGACATCATGAATGCGCCTGGCGTCGGTGAGCTCGCGCTTCATCGTGCCGTAATGGCCGCGCAGCATCTGGAACTGGAACCGCTGCCGAAACCGCCCGTGCCGCCACCACCCGATGAGCACCCCGGGCACGCCCACCAGCGGCGAGAGCGCGATGTACAACAGGCGCATGCCGATTGACGCGGGCGAGAAGACCAGCGTGATCACGGCACTGACCGCCAGGAGCGGCACCAAGGGACGAATGGCCTCACGCGGAGTCCAGGCGATGAACAGCGCAGCCAGGAAGTGCACGTAGAGCACGGGCATGAGCGGCGCTGCCGAAGGGAATCCCCGCGTCGCTTCGGGGCCGCCTGCCCCGCCCGGGCCCGAGATCGCCGCCGCCGCCACCGGCAGGATGTTGGCCAGACCGATGAGCACGATCGTCCAGAAGATGATCCGATGCACCGCGTCCACCGACAGGGGCGATCGTCCCACGCGCGTCAGGACCGCCACCAGAACGAGGAGGCTGATCACGTTGGAGGCGATCTCCAGCGCCACCAGCAACGTCGGCACGTCCGGCCGCTCCATCGCGCCCATCGCTGACATGATCACCACAACCAGCGTACCCAGGAAATCGACGCCGAAGATCGCCAGGCACACGCCGCAGTACCAGCGCACGCGCCGTCGCAGCCAGCGCGAGCGCTCCGCCTCGTACTCCTCCCGGAAATCCATGGTCAGTGTCGAGGTCATTGAACCCTGTCCCGTGCCGATCGGCACAGGGTACACCAATCGCGGCCGGAGGGGATGCCATCAGGGCATCATGGCATCGTGGGATCGTGGCATCGTGGCATCGAGGGTCCGTCCGCCGCGCCTCCGTCCCTTCGTCGCTCCGTCGCTTCGTCGCTCTCCCTCCGTCGCTGCGTCGCTCCGTCCCTTCCTCAATACGCCACATTCGGCGCCGGCAGATCCGTCACACCCCGCGCCAACAGCAGCGGACCGATCTCGCCCTCGACCGCCTCCAGAATCGAGTTGTCCTCGATCATGAGCCGAATCGCCTCGATGTCCGGATACATCACCCGATCATCGACAAGCGGCGGGACCTTCTCCCGGATCACCCTGTACGCAACGCCCGTCCCCCTTCCGGGGGCCCGGCCCTCGTGGAACTCCATCGCCTGGGCCGCGGCCATCATCTCGATCGCCAGCACCGCGCGCACGTTCCTGAGGATCTCCGTGCACTTGCGCACCGCGATCGGCCCCATGCTCACGTGATCCTCCTGATCGGCCGAGACGCTGATGGAATCGACGGAAGCCGGATGGGAGAGCACCTTGTTCTCGCTCACCAAAGCGGCGGCGGTGTACTGGGCGACCATCATCCCGCTGTTGAGCCCCTTGCCTTCCACGAGGAAGTCCGGCAGGCCCGACAGCGCCGGGTTCATCATCCGGTTCGTGTGCCGCTCGGAAAGGTTGGCGATCTCCGACAGCGCGATGCAGAGGAAATCGACGACCATCCCCACGCCCTGGCCGTGGAAGTTTCCCGCGGCGTAGTACTCGTTGTCCTCGGGGAAGAACAGCGGGTTGTCCGCGGCGGAGTTCATCTCGATGCTCACGATCGAGCGCACGTGCTCGAGCGTATCGAGGGAGGGGCCGAGGACCTGCGGCGTGCAGCGCATCGAATAGCCGTCCTGCACTTTTCCCGTCTTGTTGGCCATGATCTCGCTGCCGGCGAAGAGGCGCAGGAGGTTGGCGGCGACGGCGTTC